>ENA-OSAI01000169-OSAI01000169.1-marine-sediment-metagenome-genome-assembly--contig:-NODE-169-length-38405-cov-40.913299_pt1 | contig 38405 bp, 32 predicted proteins | sample MGYA00237871_ERZ529316 | MGnify/ENA primary metagenome ERZ529316 (study PRJEB26369, sample SAMN03142814) | marine sediment metagenome | biome: marine; feature: borehole; material: sediment...
CACCACCCCGGCCCCGATCCCCTCCCCCACGGTGACGCACACGAAGTCGCGGAAGCGGCGGCCGGCCCCGAACCAGCACTCGGCCAGGGTGAGGGCATTGACGTCGTTTTCCACCCACACCGGCAGCCCCAGCTCCTGTTCCAGGGGCGCCCGGACTGGCACCTCCCGCCACCCCAGGATGGGGGAGTAGAGGTCCACCCCCTCCCTGGGGTCCACGAAGCCGGAGATGCCGATGCCCACGCCCAAGATGCGGCCGTGGGCGAGTTTTCTCACCACCTGGGCCGCCCGCCGGTAGAGGAGGTCCGGGGAGGGCCCGGGGGGGAAGGGGAGGGAGGCGTGGGCTTGGATGTTGCCGGCCAAGTCCACCCGCGCTCCCAGGAGGCGGTTCTTCTCCACCTTGAGGCCAATGGCGCAGGCCCAACCGGGGTTGAGGGAGAGGAGGGTGGGGCGGCGGCCGCCGTTTGATTTCGCCTTTCCCACCTCCCGGACCAGCTGTTCCTGGAGCAAGGAGCGGATGAGGCGGGTGAGCACGGAGGGGGCGAGGCCGGTTTTGTGGGCGAGGTCGGTGCGGGAAAGTGGGCCTTGGGTCCGGAGGAGGTTGAGGACCAGCCCCCGGTTATGGTCGCGGAGCAAGGAGTGATTGGCCTTTGGCGTTCCCACGGCTTCCTTTCTTCCAAAAAGCAAGTTTCATTATAGGCCCCCCGGCCGGGAAGTCAATCCCCAAAGAAGGGAATGGCCCTTCACCAGAGGAGACCACCCAGAGCTTCCTCGGAAAAGAGCTGGGACAGGGGCCCAGGCACAACCCCGCGGCCTTGACCCCGGGGGAACCCCAGGGGCGGGGGAGGTGGCTGCTTCCCAACCATTGGAGATGGGGTTAGCAACTCAAAAAATCCCGGCGGGAACTTCGCTTGGCCACAGCCCCCCGGCCACCTGCTCCGACCGCAAAAACCTACTAAAATGGGCTCTAGGGGGGAAGGTGGACAAGAGGATAGCCGAGTGGGTGCGGAGGGAGGGCGTGGTGGTGGGACCGGAGTTCCTCCGGGTGGACAGCTTCCTCAACCATCGCATCGCCCCCGAGTTCGTGGCCCTGGCCGGCCAGGCCCTGGCCGACCACTTCGCCCACCGCGGAGTGCAGGTGGTGCTCACCGCCGAGGCCGCCGGAAACGTGATCGCCTACGAGGTGGCCCGCAGGCTGGGCGCCAGCGCCCTCTACGCGAAGAAGGGCAGAGCTGTGACCATGTCCCAGCCCATCACTCGCCGGGTGCCCTCCCCCACCAAGGGCGGGGAGGTGGAGCTTTCGGTGTCGCGCCACTACCTCCGCCCAGGGGAACGGGTGCTGGTGGTGGACGATTTCCTCTTTCGGGGGCTCACCAGTGCTGCCCTGGCGGAGGCGGCACAGGAGGCGGGCGCGGAATTGGTGGGCTTCGGGTTCGTAATTGAAAAATGTTTCAGCGGGGGGAGGGAGCTCCTCGCCCGGTTCGGGGTGCCCATCGTCTCCCTGGCCGCCATAGAGCGGTTGGATCCCGCAAGCGGGGAGATCGTGTTCCGGGAGTGAGGCGGCTGTGGGAGTAGTGGTCCTCGATTTCGGGTCCCAATACACCCAGCTCATTCTCAGGCGCCTGCGGGAGCTGGGGGCTTTCTCCGTGATCCTGCCTGGAAACGCATCCTGGGAAGATATCCGGGCCAAAGAACCCCACGCGGTGGTGCTCTCCGGGGGGCCGGCCTCGGTAGGGGCCCCGGCTGCCCCCCGGCCCGATCCCCGCCTCTTCTCCTCTGGCCTCCCCATCCTGGGAATCTGTTACGGCATGCAGCTTTTGGCCTCCGAGTTCGGAGGCTCGGTCAGGGAGGGGACCAGGCGGGAGTACGGCCGGGCGATGCTCACCCGCTGCCAGGGCCCGCTGTTTCAGGGGCTCTCGGAACCGCTTGCGGTGTGGATGTCCCACTCGGACGTGGTGGCCCAGCCTCCCCCGGGCTGGCAGGTGATCGCCACCAGTGAGGAAAACCCCATCGCCGCCATCGCCTCCCCCGACCACCGGCTATTGGGGGTGCAGTTTCACCCCGAGGTGTCCCATACCCCCTCTGGAAAGCAGCTCCTCGCGAATTTCCTCTCCCTCGCCGGGGTGCCCCGCGACTGGACCCCGGAGAACATCCTCACCCGCCTGCTGGCATGGGTGCGAGAGCGAGTGGGGGCCGAGCGGGTGTTGGTGGGGGCCTCAGGCGGGGTGGACTCCTGCACCTTGGCATTGCTGTTGGCCCGGGCTGGGGTGCGGCACCTGGCGGCCTTCGTGGACCACGGCCTCCTGCGGGCCGGGGAACGGGAGGAGGTACAGCGAGCCCTCCTCCCCCTGGGGGTGAACTTGCGGGTGGTGGAGGCCCGGGCCCGGTTCCTCTCAGCCCTCCAAGGGGTGGTGGATCCAGAGGAGAAACGACGCCGCATCGGCCACACCTTCGTGGAGGTGTTCCAGGAGGTGGCCCAGGGGGAAGGGGGGATCCGCTTCCTAGCCCAGGGCACCCTTTACCCGGACGTGATCGAGTCGGCCGGGGGCCATGGAGCAGCCAAGATCAAGAGCCACCACAACGTGGGGGGGCTCCCGGCCCGGCTGGGGTTTGAGCTCTTGGAACCCTTCCGCGACCTGTTCAAGGACGAGGTGCGCCAGCTGGCTCAGCTGCTGGGGTTGCCAGAGGAAATCCGCCTCCGCCACCCCTTCCCCGGCCCGGGGCTGGCGGTGCGCATCCTGGGGGAGGTGACCGAGGAACGGCTGCGGGTCCTGCGCCAGGCCGACGCCATCTTCATCCACGCCCTGCGGGAAGCCGGCCTCTACCAGGAGATATGGCAGGCCTTTTGCGTGCTCCTCCCCCTAAAAGCGGTGGGGGTGATGGGAGATCAACGCCACTACGGTTATGTAGTCGCCCTGCGGGCAGTGACCAGTTCGGATGGGATGACCGCTGACTGGGTTAGACTCCCAGGCGAATTCCTGGACGAGGTGGCCCGCCGCATCACCCGCCGGGTCCCGGAGGTGGGCCGGGTGGTCTACGATGTGACCAGCAAGCCCCCGGCCACCATCGAGTGGGAGTGAATCCGCAAGGGGGCCGCCGGTCAGCCGGGACGGCTGCCGGGCTTTTCCAGCGGGACCCCCCGGCGGCACAGGGGGCACTCCGCGGGGGGGAAGGCCTCCAGCTTCAGCTTCACCAGCGACACCAGGGGGAGGGAGAGGGCGGCGGCCTCAGGGCGACGGTCCACCAGACAGGCTACCCCTACCACCCGTCCCCCGCAGGCAGCCACCAACTCGGCTATCTCCCAAGAGGAACGGCCAGTGGTGACCACATCCTCGGCGATGAGGCAGCTCTCGCCGGGCGCAATTCCAAATCCCCGCCGCAGGGTCAACCTCCCCCCTACTCGCTCCGCAAACATCCCCCGCACCGACAGGGCGCGGGCGAGTTCATGTGCCACGATGATCCCACCCAGTGCCGGCCCCACCACGGCCTCCACCGGTCCCAGCTCCCGCGCCCGCTCGGCCAGGGCCCGGCCAACCCTGGCCGCCAGCGCCGGGTGTTGTAAAAGCCGGGCACACTGGACGTAGCGGGGGGAGTGGAGCCCGGAGGAGAGCAGGAAATGGCCCTCCAGCAGAGCCCCGGTTCGCCTAAGCAGCTCCAGAAATTCCGCCTCGGTGAGCGCAGCCACGGATCAGCTCCCAACTCCCCAGCCCTCGCTGGACGAGGAATTTCCTCAGGCCTCGGACCAGCTTGGGAGCGCAGAGGGGGTCGATGAAGTTGCCGGTTCCCACCTGTACTGCGTGGGCTCCGGCCATGATGAACTCCACGGCGTCCTGCCAACTCACGATCCCCCCGCTCCCGATCACCGGCAGGGAAACCACCTGGGAAAGCTCGTACACCAATCGCAGTGAAAGCGGCTTAATCGCCGGCCCTGACAGGCCCCCGATGGCATTGGCGAACACCGGCCGGCCTGTCTCAAGCTCGATGGCCAGCCCCCGGTAGGTATTGGCCGCCGAGATGGCGGTTGCGCCCGCCTGCTGGGCGGCCCGGGCCGCCTGCAGCACCTCCCCTTGGGGGGGAAATTTCACCCACAGGTCCTTGTCGGTGGCCCGACGACACACGGCCACCACCCGGGCCGTGGCTTCAGGATTTTCCCCCACAAGGCCCTTCCCCCGCACGTTAGGGCAGGAGAGATTGAGCTCGATGGCGTCCACCCCCGGGAGGGAGAGCCGGGAGACCAGCTCCCCGTACTCCTCCGGATCCTCCCCCCAGACGTTCACGATCACCGCCGTGCCCAGCTCCCGCATCCGGGGGAGCTCTTCGGCCAGGAAGGCTTCCAAGCCGGGGTTCTCAAGGCCGATCGAGTTGAGGAGGCCGCAGGGGGTCTCCCAGAGGCGCGGCGGGGGATTGCCTGCTCGCGGCCGCAAGGTAATCGCCTTGGACACGATCCCCCCAAGACGGGAGACATCGTAGAGTCGGGCGTAGTCGCCGCCGAAGCCGAACGTGCCCGAGGCAGCCAGCACCGGGTTCTTCAGGACCAAACTCCCGATGCGCACGGAGGTGTCCGGCATCAGAAGACCTCCTGGGCCGGAAAGACCGGCCCCTCCCGGCAGACCCGCTGGGGGCCACTGCGGGTGAACACGGTGCAGCCCAAGCACGCCCCCAGACCGCAGGCCATCCGCTCTTCCAGGGACACGTAGAGCCACACCCCGGCCCGGCGGCACATTTCCCACAGCCTGGCGAGCATCTCCCGGGGGCCGCAGGCGTAGCAAACCCGATAGCCATCCGGAGTGAAGATCTCGGTCACCGATCCCCGGTGGCCGCCCTGGCCTCGCTCCGAGGCGACCCATACCCTCCCGGCCACTTCTCGGAATTTCTCCACCAGATACGGACGGCCGGGGAACCCCAGGTAGGCGTCCGCCTCCCTGAAGGCCTTGGCAGCCAAGTACAAGGGGGCGATTCCCACCCCGCCTCCCACCAGGGCCAGTTTCCCCTCCGGCTGGGGCCAACCGTTCCCCAGTGGGCCGAGGAGGGTGAGGCTATGGCCGGGTTGGAGCCGGGCCAGGAGGGAGGTGCCTCGGCCCCGGATGGCGTACAGGAAAGAGATGCCCTCTTGAGAGAGGTCGAAGGCGGAAAATGGCCGAAAAAGCGGGGGATCCAACCCCCAGGCCCGCACGAGGTAAAACTGCCCCGGCTGGGCGGAGAAGTTTCCCCGGGCTCGCAGCAGGAACACCCCCGGGACCAGTTCCCGGTTCTCCACCACCTCGGCCCGCACCAAGCTCACCTGCCGATCCATCGCCAGATATCCTCACGCATGGCCAAGGCTGCTTCCCGGGCGTATTGGGGGAACCGGCGCTCTGGGGCCGGCCTCCCCCGGTGGGCCCCGATGAGGTAGCGGGCTGCCACCACCACCGCGCCGTTCCCTTCCCGGAACGCCCCGGCCACGTCCTCCCCCCGCGCGCCCTGGGCCCCGTACCCGGGCACCAGCAGGAACAGCTGCCGGAACTCCTCCCGTACCCGGGCCAGGGCTTCCCGGGCCGTGCCCCCCACCACCCCGCCGATGGCGCTGTAGCCACACTTTCCCACCAGCCGCTCCCCCCAGTGGGCCACCAGCTCAGCCACCCTCAGGTATAGGGGGACAGGCTTGGGGGCATGGGGACTGAAACAGGGAAGTTCTTGGAGCTCCTGGGCGCTGGGGTTCGAGGTGCGAATGAGGAGGAACAGCCCCTTGTCTCCTCGCTCGAGGTCCGGGAGGAAGGGGGCGAGGGTGTCAGATCCCAGGTAGGGGTTCAGGGTGATGAAATCGGCCTCAAAATCTCCCCGGAAGTGGGCCTGGGCGTACCGCTCGGCGGTGGAACCGATGTCCCCCCGCTTTACGTCCCCGATGGCCAGGCCCCCCCGGGCCCGGATGTAGCGGAGGGTATCCCGGTAGCAAGCCAGCCCCGCCACCCCCAGGGCCTCGTAGTGGGCGATCTGGACCTTATAGCAGGCTACTACGTCCAGGGTGGCGTCCACGATCCTGCGGTTGAACTCCAGGAAGGCCTCTGCCGGAGAGCTCGCCTCCTCCCAGAGCCCGGCCGGGAGGAGCTCTGGGGAGGGGTCCAGCCCCAGGCACACCGGTCCCCGCTCCTCAACCGCTCGGTATAACCTGTCGATGATCATGGAAGTCCCTGCCCTTTATGGCCCCAGCCAGGTACGCCACCTCCCCCCGGTGGATGGTGGCCCACACCTCGCCCCACAGCCGCTTGCCCAATAGCGGGGTGTTCCTGCTTTTTGAGCAGAAAAAGTCCTCGCTCACCGTGAACTCTTCCTCACAGAAGACGACCAGATCTCCGTCGTAGCCAGCCCGCAGCCGGCCCTTCCTCAGCCCCAGGATCTGAGCCGGGGCCAGGGAGAGATAGCGGGAAAGCTCGGCCAGGGACAGCGCCCCGGGGCGGACCAGCTCGGTATAGAGAACCGGGAAACAAAGCTCGATCCCGGAGATTCCCGGGGCACCGGCGGCCTTGTCCTCCGGGGTGTGGGGGGCGTGGTCGGTGGCGATGGCGTCGATCACCCCGACCTTCAGTGCTTCCAGCAGGGCCACCCTGGTTTCCCGCGCGACCAGGGGCGGGTTGACCGGGTAATCCCCCTCGAGGCACAGGTGATGGGGGGTCACCTCACAGGTCACGGGGACTCGCTCCGCCTTGGCTAGAGTGACGAGCTTCACCGCCCCCGGGGTGCTGAGGTGGGCCAGGTGCAGCCGGCAGCCGGCCCGGCGGGCCAGCCATAGGTCCCGGGCCACCATGAGCTCTTGGGCGAGAGCCTGATCGGACATCCCGGAGAACTGACAATGAGGGAAGAGCACCCGCCCCAGGGTGGCGGCTTTGCGGCAGGCTTGCCACATCAGCTCGTGATCTTCCACTCCTTTCCCGTCATCGGAGAACGCCCACACAAATGGGGCCAGGTCTTCCAGTGGGGAGAGCTCTTTCCCTTGGAGGCCAACGGTGATTGCGCCCACAGGGTAGACTTCCACCAGCCCGATCTCCCGGGCTTTCGCGGAGATATACCGCGCTATCTCCGGAGAATCGCACACCGGCTCGGTGTTGGGCATGAGGGAGACCACGGTGAAGCCCCCGTGCACCGCGGCCCGGGCCCCGGTGAGAAGGTCCTCCTTTTCCGGAAAACCGGGGTCGCGGAAGTGGGCGTGCAGGTCCAGAAAAGCCGGCAGGGCGGTCTTCCCCTTTCCTGGGAGCACGGGAACCCCTCGGGGAGCGGGGATTCTCTCCCCCACCGCCCGGATGATCCCTCCCCTGATCAAAATATCGCCGACCAGTTCCTGGTCGGCGTCCACCATCCGCACCCCCTGGATCAAAAGGTCCTTCACACCGTCACCGACTCCCCACAGTAGTAGCAGCGGTACCGCTTCCTCCCCCGCTCCACCAGCTCGAAGATGGCCGGGGCAGATGGTTCCACCGCGGTGATGCAGCGAGGGTTCTTACAGCGGATCAGCCCCTCCACCCGCTGGGGTAGCTCTGGCCTCACCTTGCGCACCACCTCACCCCCCTCGATGTAGTTCACCGTGATCCCCGGGTCCAGGAGGGCGAGCTTGGTGAGGTCCAGGTCCAGGGCCCCGGAGATCTTTATGATGTCTTTCTTGCCCAGCTTGGTACTGGGGACGCTCATGAGCAGTGCCACCGGGGATTCCCGGCGCCCCAGGTCCAACTCCTCGAAGATCCGGAGGCCATTTCCGGCCCGGATGTGGTCCAGCACAATCCCCAATTCGATCCGGTCTACCTTGAGCATTTAGGCCACCCCCAGGAGGTCCGCGATCAAGGCCATGCGGGCGTACATCCCCAATCGGGCTTGCTGGAAGTAAACGGCTCGGGGGTCTGCATCCATCGCGGGGGAGATCTCGGTCACCCGGGGCAAGGGATGCATCACGATCAGATCCGGCTTGGCAGCCTGCAATTTCTCCGGGGTCAGGACGTAAGCATCCCGAAGCCTGAGGTAGTCTTCCTCGTTGAAAAACCGCTCTTTCTGGATGCGGGTCATGTAGAGGACGTCGGCCTCGGGAAGGCACTCTTCCAGCTGCTCACTCTCCTGGAGGCTCACCCCTGGTCGGAGGAGGAGCACCTCTTCTTTGACCGAGTCCGGGAGGCGCAGCTCCTCCGGTGAGACGAGGAGGAACCGGATGTCGGGGTAGCGGGTCAGGGCTTTGATCAGGGAGTGGACGGTGCGGCCGTATCTCAGGTCCCCGCAGAGGGCCACGGTGAGGTCCTCCAGGCGGCCCTTGCAGGTGAGGATGGTGTAGAGGTCGGTGAGGGTCTGGGTTGGATGTTCGCGGGCCCCGTCGCCGCCGTTGATCAGGGGCACCGGGGAGTAGAGGGCGGCCAACCGGGCCGCCCCCTCTTTGGGGTGGCGCAGCACGATGAGGTCGGCGTAACCACCTACGGTGCGGATGGTATCGGCCAGGGATTCTCCCTTGGCCACCGAGCTCGTGGCGGGGTCAGCCACGGTGATGACCTCCCCCCCCAGGCGCCGCATGGCCGCTTCGAACGAGAGCCGAGTGCGGGTGCTGGGTTCATAGAACAAGGTGGCCATGAGGCTTCCAGAGCAGGCCTTGGCCATCCGGGCGGGGTTTTCCCTGATGCTATCAGCTAGGGAGAAAAGCCGTTGGTAATCTTCTGGGGAGAAATCCAAAGAATCGACGAAATCTCGCTTTCCCTTCCTCGCCGGCCCCAGCCGTTCCCGGTCCATGCCGGGACTCCATTCTACCCCCTGTTCGCCAACCAGCAACTCCCACCTGGGGCGGTGGCGAACGGGGAAAACCATCTAGCCAGGCCCCAGGAGCCCCCGCCCCAATCGCCGGGCCCGCGCCAGTTCCTCCGGTGCCACTTCCCCGGGCCGGTCCACCCCGGCCACCCCCAGGCTGGCTCGCACCCGGAACCCGAGGGTGGAAAGCCAGGGGGAGAGCTGCTCCTTTAGGAGCCTGAACTGGCTCTCTTCCCCGGCGGCCACCAAGATGAGGACCGCCGGCCGCCCCTGGGGTAGGCCAGCCTCCCGCAGCTCCCAGCGGCGGAAGTAGAGGAACTGGGCCCGGTCCACCAACGCCTTGAAGGGGGCCGGCAGGCCCCGGAAGTAGACCGGGGTGGCCACCACCAACGCTCGGCAGGAAAGGAGCAACCGGTAAGCTTCCCCGGCCGCGTCTGAGAGCACACACTGGCCGTCCGGGCGGCAGGCCTCGCAGGCCAGGCAGTGGGAGAAGGAGAATTCGGCCGGGACTATGAGTTCGGTCTTGGCCCCACCAGCCTGGGCTCCCTCCAGGGCAGCCTTGAGCAAGCGATCGGAATTCCCATCCCGGCGGGCAGAGCCCGCCACCCCCACCACCAGCGGCCTCACCCGGCCCCCTCCGGAGGCACCACCTCCAGGATCAGCCGCAGCGCCTCGGCGAGGCCCCCCTCCGCAGCGATCGCCTGGAAGACGAGCTCGAAGGTGCCCCCCACCGCCTCCGCGGGGGGTACGAAGGTGCACTGGGTCTGGACCAGGCCAACTCCCGCCGCCGGCTGGAAGCTGGCCCAGGGGGGCAGGGTCAGTGCCCAGATGGTGAGTGGAAGGGTCGGCGGCTCGCTACGGGCAGTGAGCAGTACTTGGCCCTCCTCCCCGGCCACCACCCGGCAGCGCACCGTGTCCTCCGCCTCCTGCCAGCACTCCCCGTGGGCAGTGACCTGCATCTCGAACTGTAACTCCCAGCCGGGGAGGTCCAAACTGCCCTGGGTGCTACCTCCCCCCAGGGTGGTGCCGGGCACCTCCTCGGCCGCCGCCTGGGGGTCTTCCGGCTCCCCCGCCTCCGGGCCGTAGGTCCGGGAGAGCCCCTCGGCGGTCTCCCACAGGGGCTGGGCCTGAGGTTGGGCCCGGGCCAGGGACCAGAAGAAGGCGGCCAAAAGGTCCAGCAAATCCACGCGGTTGTGGTTTCGAAGCACTAGGTTCAGGTTTATGGGGACGTTTTGAAGGCCACAGGGCACCAGGTACTCCCGGGAGGCAATGAGAAGTCCCTTCCCCGGGAACTCCACGCCTCCTCCCGGGGGAAGCGCCGCCACTTCTTCCGTGAGGAAGGTGACCTCCCCCCAGGGGAAGCCTAAAATCCCGGCCAGGAACAGGTCCCCCGGGCCCCGCAGCCCGGGATCGCCATCCTCCGGGCCGAGCTCGATGCACTTCAAATACAGGTCGAACCGGCAGCGGCACAGGCCCGCCTCCTCCCCCATCGGGACCACTTCCAGCACCAGGACCAGTGTCCCGTTGGCCGTCCCGTCCAGGGAAAGGGGGACCTGCAAAACCTCAAGGTGGGGGGTCTCCTCAGGCGGGGCGCAGGTTACTTCCGGGGGCGGCCCCGCCTGCGCTGGGGGGACAGCAGGGAGTTGCTGCCCGATTCGCCGGGCTGCCCGGCGCACCTCCTCGGCCGTGGGGGCCTCCGCCGGGGAGGGGGCCAGCGAGCCCACCAGCACCAGCCGGGCCCCGACCCGGAATAGCTCCAGCACCAACCCGGACGGGGGGTGCACCAGCTCCACTCCCTCCTCCCCCAACCCCGACTCCTGGGCCTCTGTGAGGGAGCTGGTTTCCTGGGAGAACCTGGCCTGGGCGGCCTCCACGTCGGGGAAGGCGATCACCTGGGCCCACAGCCACGCCTCCCCCCGGCGCCAAACTGCCCCCAGGCCCCCGCTGGCCCCTGAGGGGAGGTCTTCTGCGTAGACCGGGGCCTCAAGCTCCAGCTCCCAGCCCCCGGAAAGTCGGGGCGGCAAGTGCTGCGGGGGCCAAAGTCGAACCAACCAGCCGCAGCCCGCCAAAAGCAACAGAGAAGCCGCACCCACTCCTGCCAAAACCCGGCTCCACATCCACCCTCACCTCCCCCTCTGCGAAGGCGGCCTGGGGTAACCCGGCGTGGCGGGCGCAGGCGCGGCCAGTGCGGGCGTCAGCGCTTCACATACAGGTGGCGCTTGATCTCCTGCTTGGTGGACTTCTCAAACGGCTCCTTGACCAACCCCAGGTCGTCCTTGCTCTTGATGCGCTTGAAGGTGGCCAGGTTCTTTTGGGCCTCTTTGATCTTTTCCCACAGGAGGTCTCGGGCCGCCTCCTCGTCCTCGATGCCCTGGCGGCGGAGCTCTTCCCAGTTGGGGTAGATCAGGGCCGCCACCACTGGGGTCCCCCCCCGCTCCCGCTCGTACACCAGCACCTCTTCTATTTCGGGGATCTGGGAGAGCTCCCACTCCACCTCCTCCGGGTACACGTTCTTGCCGGATTCCAGGACGATCACGTTCTTCTTGCGGCCGGCCAGATACAAATACCCGGCCCGGTCCAGCCGCCCCAGGTCCCCGGTGCGGAACCAGCCGTCCTCGGTGAGCACCTCCCGGGTGCGCTTCTCGTTCTTGTAGTAGCCTAGCATCACGTTGGGCCCCCGGGCCAGCACCTCCCCGTAACCATCGGCGTCCGGGTTCTCGATCCTGATCTCCACCCCCTTCAGCGGCCGGCCCACGGTCCCCGCCCGCTTGGTGAACGGCTCGGAGAAGGAGAGCACCGGGGAGGTCTCGGTGAGGCCGTAGCCCTCGATCATCCCCAGCCCCAGGCGGCGCAACCCAACCCCCACCTCGGTGGCCAACGCCGCCCCGCCGGACACGAAGAACCGGAACTCCGGGGTGAGGAGCTTCTTCTTCACCAGCTTCCCCAACAGCTTGGGAGCGAACCGATACAGTATCCGCCGGATGAGGTCAGACTGGAAGTTCTCCTTCAGCCGCCGCCACAAGGCGTGGTACAGCTTGGGCACCCCGATGAGGATGGTCACCTGGCAGCGGCGGGCCACCTCGATCAAGTTGCGGTAATCGTCGGTGTAGGAGACGGTGGCCCCGGCCCACAGGGGGGCCAACAGGGTGAAGGTGAGCCCGTAGATGTGGTACCAGGGCACGATGGTGACGATCTTGTCCTCGGGGCCGATGTGCACTACTTCCAGCACCCCTTGGATGTTGGAAGTGATGTTGCGGTGGGAGAGCATCACCCCCTTGGAGTCGCCGGTGGTGCCGGAGGTATACATGAGCAGGGCCAAGTCCTGGGGGGCGGGCTGGCCATCCGGGGGGGCCTGGGCCTCCTCCGGGAGCACCTCCCACAGGGAAAGGGCACCGGGCATGGCCTCCACCGATACTACCTCTCCCAGAGAGGGGACCTCCTCCACCAGGGACACAAGCTCCTCGTACCTCTTGGGGGAGGCGAACAGCAATTTCACCTCCGCCTCGTCCAGAATGCGGCGGATCTCGGCGGGGCGCAGCCCGGCATCCAGCGGCACCGCCACCGCCCCCAATCGTTGGATGGCGAAGAACGAGACGGCCCAGCCCACTGAGGGTTTGGCCACTATCGCCACCCGATCCCCGGCCCCGATCCCCTGGGCCGACAGCCACACCGCCAGCTTCCCAGAAAGATCCCATAGCTCCCGGTAGGTGATCTCCCGGAAGGAAAAGCGCCTGCCTTTCAGCTCGGGCATGCGGATGGCTACCCGGGAGCCGTAACGGCGCACGCTGCGCTGGAAGAACTCCGGGATGGTGGGCCAATCCCCCCCATGGGATGCCCGCTGGCTGCGATTGGTGCTCATATCTCCCCCTTCAGGCTAAGCCTGTTCAGACAGGTACTTCTCCGCCTCCAGGGCGGCGATGGTGCCCTCGGCGGCGGCGATCACCGCCTGGGCGTATCTCCCCACCGGCTGGCGCACGTCCCCGGCGGCGAACACCCCCGGTTGGCTGGTGTGCATCCACGGGTCAGTTTTTATATACCCGTCTTCGGTGAGCTCGACTACCCCTCGCACCCATTCGGTGGCGGGCCGGTATCCGACCTTGGCAAACACCCCGGCCACCTCCAGTTCCCGCCTCTCCCCGGTGGCGAGGTCCCGCAGCACCACCCCCCGCACCTTGTCCTCCCCCAGCACCTCCTCCACCGCCACGTTCCACAGGAACTCGATCTTGGGGTTTTTCAGGGCCTGGTCGCGCAGGGCGGCCACGGCCCGGATGGCCTTGGGGTCCTCTTTGGGATGGCGGACGGCCACGTAGACGCGATCACACAGGCGGGTGAGAAACAGAGCTTCGGTGAGGGCGGAGTCCCCGGCCCCCACCATGAGCACTTTCTTCCCCTGGAAGAAGTAGCCGTCACAGGTGGCGCAGTAGGAGACTCCTCGGCCGGTGAGCTCCTTGGCCCCCTTGGCGGGGAGCTCCTTGTGGCGGGCCCCCATGGCCAGGATCACGGTCCGGGCCAGCACCTGGCCGGCATTGGTTTTCAGCCGCCACTGCCCCTGGGCGGGGGAGAGCCCGGTGGCCTCGGCCAATTTGAGCTGGGCCCCCAGCCTCAGGGCCTGCTTCTTGGTGCGTTCCATGAGCTCCGGGCCGGGGATGGGGTCGGGAAAGCCCGGGTAATTTTCCACCAGGTCCGTTTCCATGAGCTGGCCTCCGGGGAGGGCCTTCTCCAAGATCAGGGCGGACAGCCCGGCCCGACGGGCGTAGATGCCGGCAGACAGCCCGGCCGGCCCCGCTCCCACAATCACCACATCCCAAGTTTTTTCCATGTTTTACTCTTCCCTCCCGTGCCTGCCGTGAGCAAAAGCCGAAGCTAGGAGCCTCGCTGCATCCGGGCAAACGTTGTTTTGAGTGCTGCGCTTGATAGAAAAGTTTATCCCACCTCCCTGGGCGCGGACAAACTCCCTCCCCAGCCCCTGGGGCCGGATCAAAAGGAGTAGGTTGCCTCCAGCTCGGCCCGGGAGAGGTGAAATGGAAATTCAAATTGCAAATCCAGGTCCAAGTCCCAGTCCCCCAGCCCAAGGCCCAGCCACAACCGGGGGGAAGTGGGCCCCTGGGGGGTGAACCCGCCCCTGACTTCCAGTTCCAGCGCCACTAGCACCTGGGAGTCCTCCCTCCACTCGCATCTCCACCCCAGCTCCCCGGTGAGCCCGGTGAACCCCTGGGGGGAGAAACCGGCTTGGGCATACAGGGAGAAGGTTCCATCGTCATACCTGGCCTCCAGGGAAGTTCGCTCCCAAGCGTCCTCGAATCTGTTGCGGACCGTGAAAAGCCAGTGGTCGAGCTCAAGGCCGGTGTCCAGGTTCTTGGCCCCGAAAGTCGGAGGGGAGGGGTAAAGATCGAAGGAAATCCGAAACTCGCACCACCAAACCTCTAGGTTGTACCTCAAGGAGGCGTCCCCGTAACTGGAGTAGGAGGGGGTTTGCAGAGGCGCGATGACTCTGAGATGAACTCCGCTCCGCAACTGAAGCCACCCTCCCAAGAACTCGTCGACCCTAAGATAGAGGTTCGCCCAGTTGTGGACGGAGTCGAGCCCAGCTTGGCTGAAGCGAAGGTAAGTGTTTAGCCGGAGAGGATCCAGATTCAAGCTCCCGCGTGTATAGGCGGACCAAGTGGTGGGCGCGGTGAAGGGGAGGCTCCAACCCCCACCCAGGGAAAACCAGTCGTGGTGATAGGACAAGGATACGCTGCCCGTGAGGTCCAAAGGTTGTCCGGCTCGCCAGTCCATTTGGAAGCCCACTCTCCCTCCCCAGTCCCCCTGGCCGGGCAAGGAGAGCCCTACCACCATCGCCGCCAGAATCCATCTCCACATAGCAAACACCAGTTTAGCCAGCCTCCTTGAGGAGGACAAATTACACCGCTCCGGCCCGACCGTCATCTGCCGGCGGAACCAAGCCGGGATGACCCGTCCGCAGGCAGCGCGCCTCAGGCCCCACTGCCCGGGGGCCACTGGGGGGGAGGGAAGCCGTAGAACATCCGGTACCAATCCCCAAACACCTCGGCCACCCCCCGCATCAGCCGGTCCACGTCCTCCCGCTCGGGGAGCCGGGGATCCGGCATCAGGGGGGGACTGAAGTGGACCCGAATCGTCCCCTTCTCCCTGGTCTCCCGGATGATGCGCCAGGCAGCCGCAAGCAGCGGCTGGGCCTCGGCCTGGGGGTGGTAGCAGCAGGCGTTCTCCAACCCCACCGGGATCAGGGGCACCCCGGCCCGCCTGGCCAACACCCCGGCCCCGGGATAGAGCACCCGCTCCCAAAACCTCTCCCCCTCCGGGAACACCATCACCACCCCACCCCGCTTGAGATACTCCACCGCCCGGGCCAGACTCCTTCGGTTGAGCCACTTCTTCCTCTCGGGATCGGTGGTCACCTCGAACCCCCAGAACGCCCCGTAGATGAACCGCAACCAGGGGTAGCGGGGGTCCACCGCGAACAGGGCCTTGGCTCGGAAAACGCGGCCGGCGTAGGCCACGAACATGGGCTCGAAGGTGCCCACGTGGGTCACGGCCAGGACGCAGGGGCCACGCGGCCGTGCCCCCACCCGCTCCACCCGGAAGAGGAGCGGCACCAGGAACCGGCAACAGGCGGCGTAGACGAGCCAGATCAGAAACTGGAGCGGCCTTGCAAATAGCGCCCAGAGGAGCCTCTGGGGCCACCTCTCCTGCCGCGCCTCAACTCCGGACATCGCCCCAATAATCCTCGGCCAGTATCCGGTCCCGGCCACTGGCCACGTCCCACCACAGGGCCAGTGCCCGGAGCCAGCTCCTGAGCCCCCCACGCTGGAACCGCCTCCCGGAGGTCCAGCAGACCATGGTGGGCACGAACCTCACCTTCCCCAGCCGCGCCAGGCGCTGGACCAACCGGAAGTCCGGGGAGGCAAGCCGGGCCAGGGGGGGATACCCCCCCACCTCGAAGTAGGCCTCCTTGTCGATCCCCAGGTTGGCCGCCCCGGCAAGCGGCACCCCGAAAGCCCGTGAGCCCCAGGCCAAAAGGCAGTACCCCCCCGCCTGCAGAACCCTCGCCACCGGAAAGCTCTCCCGGAAGCCCATGGGGCCGTAGGCGGCCACGGTGCCTGGCCGCGTGAGGGCCCATACCATCTTCTCCAGCCACCGGGGGGGATACAGGGTGTCGGCGTCGGCGGTCACTACCAGCTCCCCCCGGGCTTCCAGGAAACCTCGGTGGATGGCCCACACCGCCCCCCGCCGCTCCTCGGAAAGCACCCGGTCCGCCCACTTTTGCGCCAACTCCGGGGTGCGGTCGGTGGAGCCGTTGTCCACCACCAAGAGCTCGAACTCCCCGAACTTCTGAGCCCGGAGCGACTCCAGGGTGGCCGGGAGCCAGCGCTCCTCGTTGAGGGCCGGCACCACCACCGTGACCCGGCGAGGCATGTCAGGCCCGTTCCCGCCGCACCCGGTACCAGCCTTTGTATCCGAACAGGGCCCGGAAAAACGACAGGGCAATGGAGGTCTGGAGCATCAGGTACCAGGCCGGGATCCCCACCACGATGTTCAAAGCCGCTTCCCGCCAGGAATTGGGGCGCGAAAGGAGGTAAGCAGAGCCCACGGCGGCGTACAGCGCGGCCGCCGCCCCCGGGAGCACCAAGGCCAGCGGGGCGGGGGATAGGGTGGCGGCCGCAGCGATCATCAGGATCTGGGGGAAATAGACCACGCAAGCCAGCCCAGCCATGAGAAACACGTAGGAGAACGCTCCTCGCTTGATCTCGTGGAACATCTCCTCGATGCCCCCGGTATACCAGCGGGCGTGCTGCAGGAAGATGTCCTTCAGGGTCAGGGCGTACTGAATTCCCAGCCTCACCCCCACGAAATAGCGGGCGTAGACGCCGGCCTTGGCCATCCGGATCCCCAGCTCAAAATCGTCTACCAGACTGCCCTCGCGGAACTTCCCCACCCGCTCCAACACCTCCCGGCGGACCCACATCCCCGAGTTCATGAACGTGGGCCGATAGAACAACCCGGAAAACACGAAAATGCGGGAGAAGGCAAAGAACAGGTCCTGGAGGATCACCGGCACGGTGCGGTGGGCGTTGTAGGCGGTGAAGTCGGTGAACAGTGCCGGGAGGTCAGGGTCGGCCAGGAGCGAGAGGCAGGTCTCCATGTACTTCCGGTCCACCCGGGCGTCGGCATCCAAGAACAGCACCACCTCTTCCCGCACTTCCCTGAGGGCGCGGTTGAGGGCGGCGGGCTTCCCCTTCACCTCCGGGTCCCGGATCACCACGAGGCCTGGGTACTCCCGGGCCAGCCGGGCCAGGATCTCCGGGGTGGAGTCGGTGGACTCGTCCACCACGATCACCCTGGTCCCGGGGGGGGAGGAGGAGAACACCTGGCGGATGGTGTTCTCGATCACTTCTTCCTCGTTGCGGGAGGCGATGACCACCGCCAGGGAGGGCGGGGCCCCGCCTGCGCGGCCCAGGAGCCTCTTCTTGGTGAGCTGGTTCTTCAGGTGGCCTGCCAGGGCGATCCCGATGCCAAAAACTGCCCCCACCGCGGCGCTCGTCAGTGCCGGTCCCATGCCCCCTCCTAGCCCACCACGATGGACACCAGCTTCCCGGGGACGGCGATCACCCGCTTCACTTGTTTTCCGGCCAGGCGGGCCTGCACCACCGGGTCGGCCAGAGCCGCCTCCTGGAGTGCCTCCTCGTCCTCCGCCACCGCGCTGGGGAGCCGGAGCCGGGCCCGTACTTTTCCGTTTATCTGCACCGGGATCTCCACCTCACCGGCGGCCAGGGCCCGCTGGTCGTACTCGGGCCAGGGGGTCTCCAGCACCGACCCCCCCTCCCCCAGGCGGCTCCACAGCTCCTCGGCCACAAATGGCGTGAACGGGGAGATGAGCAGGATCAGGTTCCGCACCACCTCCCGCACCAGCCGAACATCCACGGTTTCCCCTTCCAGGTACTCGCCCAGGGCGCTCGTCAGCTCCATCAGGGCGGCGATGGCGGTGTTGAGGCCGAGCCGCCCCTCGAACTCCTCGGTGACCTTCTTGATGGTGAGGTGCAGCTTCTTCCACAGGGCCTCCCCGGCCCGGTCCAGCCCCTCGGGGGCCACCGGGTCCCGCACGTCCTTGATCCGGGGCAGCTGCTCGGTGATCAGCGCCCACAGCCGCGAGAGAAACCGCCACGCCCCCCGCACCCCTTCCTCGGACCACTCGATGTCCCGCTCCGGGGGGCCCATGAACAGGGTGTACAGCCTCTCGGTGTCCGCCCCGTACTTTGCGATCAGCTCGTCCGGGGGCACCACGTTCTTCTTGGACTTGGACATGGCCAGGACCTGCACCTGGAGCTCGGTCCCGCAGTGAGGACAGCGGTTTCCCTCCCCCACTTCTCCCGGGGGGATCCAGTGGTGCTCGGGACACCAGTAAGCGGGGTAGGTGATCATCCCCTGGGTGAACAGGCGCTTAAACGGCTCGTCGAAGGAGAGGTACCCCATGTCATAAAGGGCCTTGGTGATGAACCGGGAGTAGAGGAGGTGCAGGATGGCGTGTTCCACCCCGCCCACGTACAGGTCCACCGGCAGCCACCGGTTCACCAATTCGGAGTCGAAGGCCTTCTCCTCGTCGTTGGGGGAGATGTAGCGCAGGTAGTACCAGGCCGAGTCCACGAACGTGTCCATGGTGTCGGTGTCCCGCCGGGCCGGGCCGCCGCAGCGCGGACAGGTGGTGGCCACGAACTCCGGGATGTCGGCCAGGCCCCGCTTGCCGATGAACGGGACGTCGGGGAGCAAGACGGGCAGCTCCTCCTCCGGCACCGGCACGGCCCCACACCTCTCGCAGTGCACCATGGGGATGGGGGCGCCCCAGTACCGCTGGCGGGAGATGAGCCAGTCCCGCAGCCGATAGGTGACCGCGTATCTCCCGATGCCCCGTTCCTCCAGCCACTCGCAGGTCCTCCTGACCGCCTGATCTCCGGGGGTGCCGGTGAGGGGGCCGGAGTTGATCATCTCCCCGTATTCGGCGTGGAACAGGAGCTCCCGGTAGAACTCCACCCCCCACAGGAGCTCGGCCACGGTGCGCCTCTCCCGCACAGCGGGCTCCAGTTCCTGGCACTTGGCCAGGACCGCCCTCTCTTCCTCCAGGGAACCCACGTTCGCGACCTCATCGGGGAACACAAACTGCCAGCCGGCGCCCACCACCTCCGTCCAGGAGCCGGGCTTCAGATACCCCTGCACGAGGGAGATGTAGCGCTCCCGGTCCTTTTCGGCCAAGGTCACGTAGAGGGCCCCGTCTTTCTCCTCGAAGTCGAACCCAGCCCCTGCCAGCGCCCCCTTCAGGCCTTCCTGGAAGGTGCCCCGCATGAGGTAGCTCCTCGCCACCCCGGAAGGCGGGGCGATCACCGGGACCACCGGGATCCCGAACTTGAGGGCGAACTGGAAATCTCGCTCGTCGTGGGCCGGCACGGCCATGATCGCCCCGGTGCCGTAGCCCATCAGCACGTAGTCCGCTATCCAGATCGGGATTTCCTCTCCGTTGACCGGGTTTTTCGCGTAGGCGCCGATGAAGACGCCGGTCTTCTCCCGCTCGGTGGACAGGCGCTCCACCTCGGTCTGGCGGGCGGCCTGTCGGCGGTACTCTTCCACCTCCGCCCGCCGCTCCGGGGCGGTGAGCTTCTCCACCAGCGGGTGTTCCGGGGCCAACACCAGGAAGGTGGCCCCCCACAGGGTGTCGGGCCGGGTGGTGAACACCTCGATGGGATCGCCCCGCTCGGACCGGAAGGTCACCAGCGCCCCCTCGGAGCGGCCGATCCAGTTCTTCTGCATCAGCTTCACCCGCTCCGGCCAGTCCGGGAGCTTCTCCAGGTCGTCCAGGAGGCGCTGGGCGTAGGCGGTGATCTTGAAGAACCACTGGGTGAGCTTTTTGCGCTCCACCACGCTGCCGCAGCGCTCGCACCGGCCGTTCACCACTTGCTCGTTGGCCAGCACCGTGTCGCAGTGGGGGCACCAGTTGACTTCCGACTCGGCGCGGTAGGCGAGGCCCCGCTCGTACAGCTTCAAAAACAGCCACTGGGTCCACTTGTAGTACTCTGGCTCGCAGGTGGCGATCTCCCGGTCCCAGTCGTACTCCACCCCCCAGGCTCGGAATTGGCGCTTGAACTCCTCGATGTTCCGCCAGGTCCAGTCGCGGGGGTGGACCCCCTGTTCGATGGCCGCGTTCTCCGCCGGCAGGCCGAAGGCGTCCCAGCCCATGGGGTTGAGCACGTTGTAGCCCCGCATGATGAGGAACCGCACGATGGCGTCCCCCAGGATGTAGTTGCGGCCGTGGCCGGCGTGCAATTTCCCCGAGGGGTAGGGGAACATGTTCAGGTAGTAGAACTTGCGGGCGGTGTCCTCGATGTCGGCCTTGAAGAAACCCTTCTCCCGCCAGAAGTCGCGCCACCGCTCTTCAATCGCCTTGGGGTCGTAGGGCTCGTTCACAGGGGCAACCCTCCTTTCACCATGCGCTCGGCTTCCTCCAGCACCCGTTCCACTTTGGAGAGCTCGTCCATCTCGCAGTACAGGCGCAGGATGGGCTCGGTGCCCGAGGCCCGCAGAAGCAGCCACCCGTCCCGGAACCGGAGCTTGAGCCCATCCAGGGTCTCCACCTCCCGCACCCGGAAGCCGGCCACCGCTTGCGGGGGGCGGGCCTTGAGGTGCTCCACGATCTCGATCCGCTCGGGGAGCTCCAGGTCCCGCCGCCGATAGTGGTGGGGCCCCACCTCGGCGAACAGGTCCTGGATGAGTTCGGCCAGGCTCCTGCCGGTGGCGGCCACCAGTTCCAGGAGGAGAAGCCCGGACAGGATCCCGTCCCGCTCCGGCAGGTGGAAGCTATAGCCGTAGCCCCCTGACTCCTCGCCGGCGAAGGCGGCCTCCCCGGTCACCAGCCCCCCCACCGCCCACTTGAACCCGATCTTGATCTCCTGGCAAGGGAGGCCCGCCCCTTGCGCCAATTTGGCGATCATGTCCGTGAGGGCGAACGACTTGAGGACTTTGCCCTGGAGCTTCCGGTGGCGCACCAGGTGCCACAGGATCAGGGCCGCGGTGCGGTGGGTGTCCAGAAAGTCGCCGGTTTCGTCCATGGCCGCGGCCCGGTCCCCGTCCCCGTCGGTGACCAGTCCCACCACGATCTTGCGGCGCACCCTGCGCCTCAGGGCCCTGATCACCGCCCGCAGGGGGGCCAGGTTCTCCGGCAGGGGCTCCGGCTTTTTCCCCCCGAACAGGGGATCGACCCGGGAGCGGATGGCCAGGTGCGGCAGGCGCACCTCCCTGAGCAAGGTCGCCAGGTACCCCTGGGCAGAGCCGTACATGGGGTCCACCACCACGTACAGCGGGGCTTCCCCGATGGCCGGGAGGTCCACCAGCCTCCTCAGGGCAGCCAAGTATTCCTCGCCCAGCTCAGTGGTCTCCAAGGGCTGCTGGCCCAGGCGGGGAGGGCGGGTTGGGAGGTGGGACTCGATGAGCTCGGTGACCTCTTGGGTGGCCGAGCCGCCGTACTCGGGCTTCACCTTGACCCCGTTGTAGTGGGGGGGATTGTGGGAGGCGGTGATCATCACCCCGCAGACTAGTTTCCTCTCGGCCACCGCCAGGGACAGGGCCGGGGTGGGAACTGGGGCGGAGGTCACCTGCACCGGCACCCCCTCCCGGTCCAGGGCCCGGGCCAGCTCCCAGGCGAACTGGCGGGACAGAAACCGGGTATCGTAGCCCACCACCACCCCGGCCGCCGGCGGCCTGAGCTCCACCCCCCAGTCCCGATATAGGGGCAGCCGGACCCGCTTGGGGTCAGCCAGATACCGGGCGATGGCCACCCCCACCCTCGCCACGTTAGAAAACGTGAAGTCGCGGGCGATCACCCCCCGCCAGCCATCGGTGCCAAACCGGATTTCACTTCCTCCGGCCACGGCGCCCCTTTCCCTTGGGCGGGAGGTCCACCCGCCGGACATGAGGTGGAAGCTTAATGCCGTTTTCCTTCAACAGCTCCTCGATCAAGTCCAGGGGCAACGAGGTCTCCAGCCACAGGTCCCGGGCAGACACCACCCCGTCTCGCACCGGCACCTTGGCCAGGGCGGCCTCGATGGCCCGCTTGTAGGACTCCTTCAGCCGGGCGAACTCTCGCTGGGCCTGCTCCACAGCCTCGCTCTTGTCGATCATCGGTGGCTCCATTCCACGGTATAGGAAACCTCAGCCTCCCCACCGGCCGGGACTGAGAGCCGGAACAAGACCCGGTGGGCATCCACCGCCTGGTAGGGGAGGGAACTCCAGGTGATGGTCCAGCTGCCGGTGAGGTACTCCAGCACCTCCACCTCCACCGGCTCCTCCTTGGCCGAGCGGATCACGATCCGGTAGGTGTCCCGGTAGAAGTCGTCTCCCAGGCGAACCCCGGACACGTGGATTCGCTCCCCGGTGAGGTCGAACGCCGCCCCGATGGCCAACTCCACCTCCTCGCCCACCGGGGTGTGGCCGATGGAGGCCGCCCCCACCAGCAGGCGCCCCTCCTCCTCGTAGAAGGAGATCTCGCCCGCCGGCAGGGGGAGGACGGAGTTGCGGAACCGGATCACCGTCTCCACCGCCCCACCTTGGAAGCGGTAGGCCTGCTCATAGGGGAGCGTGGCCGATACCAAGGGCACCAGGAGTGTGCCCGGCCCCAGTTCCACCGGCTCGGGCAGGGAGTAGCGGTGGTACTCCCCGGCCGGGGCGACCTCGGCCGACGGGGCAGCCACCAACGCCCGCACCTCGTAGGCCCCGGCCTCCGGCGCCGGCGTATAGACCTCCCCTGCGATCAGCTCCACCGTGGCCCCGGAGAAGGAGAGGCCGGTTTCGTTGATCAGCTCGGCTACCCCCACCAGCTCCAGTTCCTCTCCGCCCAAGGTGGCCCGGTAGTGGGTCCGCCAGGAGATGCCCCGGGCCAGGTAGCGCAGTGTTATGGAACTGGGGCCCGGCGATTCAGCGAGATAACGGACCTCCACCGCCCGCCGGGGGGGATAGGGGACCCGTAGGACCTGGTAGTCGCGGATGAACACGAACCCGGAATCGGTGGCCAGGCTGATGCGGTCGTCGCCGGCGGAGATCACCCGGCCGTGGAACGTCCCCGCCGGGGAGACGACCTCCACATACTGCCCCTCCAACCTCGCCTGGGGGTCAGGGGCGGACACGGTGGGGGAGAGGGAAAGGACCGTCACCCCCTCGATCACCAGGGACTCAAGCAAGATCCCCTGGGGGAGGTTTTCAACGACCAAAGTCCCCTCGGACTCCAGCTCGAAACTTCTGGTTTCCTCCACCAGAGCCAGCCCCTGGGGGTAGAGGACCAACCGGGGAGGGGTTCCCCAGGAGGACAAAAAAACTAGTGCCAGAAGTGCCGTTGTCAAAACCATACGCATGGCAATCACCACCTTAAACAAAATGTTACCGACCCGGGGGGACGGGGTAAAGGACACCGATGGAGCTCCTGGTCCCCCTCTGGGGAACTCTTTATAATGCCAGCGCGCTGAGGATCGCTTTCGCCCGGAGCGATGATTTTGCTCGGGAAATTTACATGATCCCGCCGGCCCTGAGGCTGCGGGGCCCGGAAGGAGGTAACCCGGAAATGGCGGAAGTAAAGCTGGTGGAGGTCACCAAGAAGTTCGGCAACTTCACCGCCGTGGACCAGATCAACCTGGAAGCCCGAGACGGTGAGTTCGTGGTACTGGTGGGACCATCAGGTTGCGGGAAAACCACCACCCTGCGCATGATCGCCGGCCTGGAGGACGTCACCGAGGGGGAGATTTACATCGGCGACCGGCTGGTGAACGACGTGCCCCCCAAGGACCGCGACATCGCCATGGTGTTCCAGAACTACGCCCTCTACCCCCACATGGACGTGTACAACAACATGGCCTTCGGGCTCAAGCTGAGGAAGGTCCCCAAGAAGGAAATTGACCGCCGGGTGCGGGAGGCGGCGGAGCTGCTGGGCATCGCGGACAAACTCCGGGCCAAGCCGCGGGAACTTTCCGGGGGACAGAGGCAGCGGGTGGCGGTGGGCCGGGCCATCGTGCGGGACCCCAAGGTGTTCTTGTTCGACGAGCCACTCTCCAACTTGGACGCCAAGCTCCGGGTGCGGATGCGGGCCGAGCTGGCCGAGCTGCACCAACGCCTCAAGACCACCACCGTGTACGTCACCCACGACCAGGTGGAGGCCATGACCCTGGGCCACCGGGTGGCGGTGATGAAAGACGGGGTGATCCAGCAATACGATGCCCCCCAGACCATCTACGACCAACCGGCCAACATGTTCGTGGCCGGTTTCATCGGCTCTCCCCCCATGAACTTCCTCCACGCCCAGCTCAGCGAGGAAGACGGCAGGGTCTACGTCATCGGCAAGGGGTTCAAGCTCCGCATCCCCCAGGAGAAATTGACCGACGAGGTGCGGGCCTACGTAGGCAAAGCGGTGGTGTTCGGCATCCGCCCCGAAGACCTGCGCACCCCGGAGATGGTGCACGGGGAACTCCCCGAGGCCACGTTCCCCGGCAAGGTGCGGGTGAGGGAGCCGTTGGGGGACGAGCTCATCGTCTACGCCGACTGTGCCGGGGATGAGGTGATCGCCAAGTTGGATCCACACCTGCACATCCAGCCCGGACAGGAGATCACCTTGGTGGCGGCCATGGACCGGATGCACCTGTTCGACCCGGAGACCGAGGTGGCCATCATCTGACCCTCCATCCCTGGCTGGGGAGCACTTGAGCAGCGGGGAGAGGTGGCGATTTGGGCTTCTGCCCTGGCTGGCTTCCGAAGTGGTGGAAGTTTCCGAGCTCAACATGCCGGGAACTGCCGGTCCGCCTGAAAGCCCTGCCCCCACCCGACGGGGAGGACCTGAAGCGGGGCCGGCTCTGGCCTCCGAGCTCGCAAGCGGGCCCAAACTGCGGGCAGTTTCCCCCGTTTACCTGCTGCTCCCAGCTTGTGCGGGTTGCGGCAGCCCCTCGCCTGGCCTCAGCGGGCCAAGGCCCCCCGCACCAGCTCCTTCCCCCACCTCCAAATGCCGCCGGGGAACCGCTGTGCCTCCCTGAGCACCTCCTCCAGGGCAGCCAGCGCCCAGTCCACATCCTCTTTCCCGATCACCAGTGGCGGCAGGAACTTGACGATGTTCACCCGGTGGGCAGACACCTGGGTGAGGAGGGCGTGATCCCGCAGCAGGGCCATCACCACCAGTTGGGCAAACAACCCCGGCTGCACCTTCTCCAGGGCCTGCCACGCCCCGCGCAGGACCTTGGACTTGGGGGGGCCGAATTCGATGCCTAGCATTAACCCTTTGCCCCGCACGTCCGCCACCAGCTCATACTTCTCCTTAAGCTCCCTGAGACCGGCCAGGAAATACTCCCCCAGCTCCGCCGCCCGTTCGGGCAGCCGCTCCTCCTCCAGCACCGCCAGGGCTGCCAACCCCGCCCCCATGGCCAGCTCGTTCATGCCGAAGGTGTTGGAGTGCACCACTGCCCGCTCCAGGCTGGAGAACACCCGGCGGTGGATCTCTCGCCGAGTGAGGATGGCCCCCACCGGCACGTAGCCCCCGCTCAGCGCTTTGGACACGGTCACGATGTCCGGCTGCAAGTCCCAATGTTCCCCGGCGAAGCGGCGCCCGGCCCGCCCCAGGCCAGCCTGGATCTCGTCCACGATGAACAGGGCCCCGTAGTCGCGGCACAGCCGTTGGGCCCCTCGGAGGAACTCCCCCCCGGGCAGGTACACCCCCTTGCCCTGGATGGGCTCCACGATCAGGCAAGCCACGTCCCCCGCCCGGAGCTCTTCCTCCAGTGCCTGCAGGTCCCCGAGGGGGATTTGCGTGGCGGGGAGCAACTCTCCGAAGCCGGCCCGGAAGTGCTCGCTTCCGTTGACGGAAAGCGCCCCCAAGGTAAGGCCGTGAAAAGCGTGTTCCAGATAGAGGAACCTAGTTTTGCCGGTGGCAGCCCGGGCGAACTTGAGCGCCCCCTCCACCGCCTCGGTCCCGGAATTGGTGAAGAACACCGCCTCCAAGTGCGGGTAGCTGGGGCGGGCGAACTCCAACAGACGCTGGGCCAGCAGCCCTGCCAAAAGCGGGCAATCCATCTGAACCAAATTGGGCCGGTCCAGCTCCAGCAGGTCTTGCAGCACCTGCTTCACCCGGGGGTGGTTGCGGCCCATGTTGAACACCCCGTAGCCGGCCAAGAAATCCAGGTACTTGCGGCCAGCTTGGTCGTAGAGGTATGGGCCTTCCCCCCGCACATAGACCACATCGAACCCGATGATCTTGAGGATTTTTGCGAACACGGGGTTCAGGTACTGGCTGTGAAGCTGATAGTTCTGTCCCTCGGTTTGGGCGATGAGTCCCTTGATGTTCACCTTCCCTCCTTTACTGCCCCGGGGCCCTCTCCTCCTGGAGCTGGTAGCCACAATTGGCACACCGCCAGGTGATCTCCCCGGTGAAGGGGTTCCACCTGGTGGGAAGCAGCGTCCCCTCCTCGCACTGGGGGCAAGGAAGGCCCTCCAGGCTGGTGCGCAGGCTGGCCTGGGCTTCCCCCCCGGCCACCACCTCCACCGCCTGGGGGACGGTGAGGACCAAATGGACCTCTTGGGGAGTGGAAGGCGATTCCAGCCGCACGGTGATCCCTTGGCTCAGACTAAGCAAAATAACTAATATTCCAGCTAACAGCCCCAGCACGAGCACCAGGGCCATCCCGGCCAGCCAACGCTCCATAACTCCCTCCTCACTTCCTGGGCTGCCCCAAGTATATAGGGCCAGCGAGAAAAAATGACCCCGCCCGGTTTTGAGGTAAACTGGTCTCGAATGAAAATTCCCCAGGAGCGATACTCGGAGAGGGGGAAGAGAATGACGCAAGCGGACCTCATTCCAAGGCGAGTGCTGTTCGGGGATCCGGAGAGGACCCAGGTCAGGCTGAGCCCGGATGGCCGTTGGCTCGCCTGGATCGCTCCCTGGGAAGGGGTGCGGAACGTGTGGGTGGCCCCGGCGGACGCCCCCCATGAGGCCCGGGTGGTCACCCGGGAGCGGGAACGGGGGATCTTCTCCTACCACTGGAGCTACTCCTCCCGGCAGGTCCTTTACCTCAAGGACCGGGACGGGGACGAGAACTGGTGCCTGCATGCCACCGAGGTAGAAACCGGGGAGACCGAGGCCCTGACCCCCCGAGAGGGGGTAGAAGCAAGGCTCGTACATCTAACCCCCCGGCGGCCCAACCAGGCCCTGGTGGCCTTGAACGAACGCGACCCCCGCTTCCACGACCTCTTCCTTCTGGACCTCGAAACCGGGGACCGGGAGCTCCTTTTGCGGAACGAGGAAGGGTTCTTCCAATTCCTGGCCGACGACGGGATACGGGTACGGGTGGCCATGAAGTTCCGCCCGGACGGGGGGTACGACCTCTTCTCCCCCGGGGAGGAGGGCTGGCGGCCCCTTGCCCGGATAGGCCCCGAGGACGCCATGGTGACACAGCCCGTCGGCCTCGACGCGAGGGGAAAGGTCCTATATCTCGTGGACTCGCGCGGGCGGGACACCGCGGCCCTGGTAGCCCTGGACCTGGAGAGCGGGGAGGCCGTGGAGCTCGCGCAGGACCCCCGCTGCGACGCCCAGGAGGTCCTCCTCCACCCCACGGACAGGAAGCCCCAGGCGGTGGCGTTCGACTACGACCGCCGCCGCTGGGAGGCGGTGGACGGGGAGGTGGCCGAAGACCTTGCCTACCTCGGGAAAGTGGTGGACGGGGAACTGGAGGTCCTCTCCCGGACGGTGGACGATGCCAGATGGCTCGTGGCCTACGTCCGCGACCACGGCCCCACCGCCTACTACCTCTACCATCGCGCGGAGAAGCGGGCGGAGTTCCTGTTCTCGGATCGGCCGGAGCTGGAGGAATTCGCCCTGGCGCGGATGTACCCCCGGGAGATCCGGGCCCGGGACGGGCTCACCCTGGTGAGCTACCTCTCCCTCCCGCCCTGGTGGGACGATGGGGGAAAGCCAGAAAAGCCTTTGCCCATGGTGCTCTTCGTCCACGGGGGGCCGTGGGCGCGGGACCGGTGGGGACTGAACCCCTGGCACCAGTGGCTGGCCAACCGCGGCTACGCCGTCTTAAGCGTCAACTTCCGCGGCTCCACAGGCTTTGGGAAATCCTTCGTCAACGCCGGGGACAGGGAGTGGGCCGGGAAGATGCACCAGGACCTCATCGACGCCGTGGAGTGGGCGATCCGGGAGGGGATCGCCGAGAGGGGAAAGGTGGCCATCATGGGGGGAAGCTACGGGGGCTACGCCACATTGGTGGGGCTCACCTTCACCCCGGAGGCCTTCTGCTGCGGGGTGGACATCGTGGGACCTTCGAACCTGATCACCCTCCTCGAGAACATCCCCCCGTACTGGGTGCCCATGCGACCCCTTTTGGCGACGCGGATCGGGGACCCCGGGGACCCGGAGGACCGGGAGCTGCTGTGGGACCGTTCTCCGCTCAAATACGCCGAGAGGATCGTGCGTCCGCTTCTCATCGGCCAGGGGGCCAACGATCCCCGGGTGAAGAAGCAGGAATCGGATCAGATCGTCGAGGCCTTGGTGGGGAAGGGGATCCCGGTGACTTACGTGCTGTATCCCGACGAGGGCCACGGCTTTTTGCGGCAGGAGAACCGCCTTTCGTTCATGGCCATCGCTGAGGCGTTCCTGGGGAAGTTCCTCGGGGGCCGGGCGGAGCCCATCGGGGGTGATTTCCGGGGTTCGAGCCTCACGATCCCGGTGGGGGCGGAGGAGCTCCCCGAGGTAGCCACCGCCCTCAGGACCAGGTGAAGCCAAGGGAACTCCGGTCACCCCAAGCCGAGGGCTCCCTCATCCCAGGTCTCGCAACCGATAAACAAGCACTGTTCCCGATCGCAACACCACTCCCAGATACCCTCCCGCGGCTTCGATTTGAAACACCGACCCGGGGAAGCGGTCCTCGAGGACGGTTCTTCCTGTCTCCAATTCCAACACGACCAAACCATCATCTCCCCCGCAGGCGAGGATCTGGGGGGAGATGAACTCCAAAGCCTCAACTTCACCTAGCGGCAATGCGAACCCGTATATCGCTTCTCCTCCCCCAACAGGTCTCACCTCCACCCGCCCCCCTTGGAACCCCAGGGCGAGGAGCTCTCCGTGAGGGGAGAGAGCCACACACTCCAGGTCAGGGAACCGTGCGGAAAGTAGTTCCGCCTCAGCGGCTAGGTCGAGTACCCGCACCGCACGGTTATCGTGGTCAAAGACAGCCAGCTTATCGCCTCCCAGGTCCCACCCATCTCTGCCGTCTAGAACCAGAGAAAGGGAAGTTGTCTGCACCTTTCCGGTCCGGGGGTCAAGGAGGCTCAGGTCAAGGCCTCGGAGCACCAGGACCTTTCCCAGCCACCATCCCAATGGCCCCCCAACTCCTTTGGCCAAATGGACTTGCTGCCAATGTCGGGTCGAACGAATCTCCACGTTGCCGTCCATTTCGCCTATGGCCACCATCTCCCCGGTAGGGGAGAATTTCACCACCGGGAACGAGAACCCCAACAAGGCCTCAGTGGACACGCCCCTCTCGGGGGTACCGGTGGGCAGCGAGTAAAGGTTCAAAATATCGTCCCGCCCAAAGGCCAGGAGGAGAGTGTCTCCTCGCGGGCCGATGGCCAACGGCGAGGTGGGACCGCCCAAGGGGTATCCATCGAAGTACACCGTCCTCACGTACTTGCCTGTATCGGCATGGAATAAGCAGAGATAGCTGCAGTTAAGAAAGACAACGTAGTCTCCCACGAAAACCGGACCTCCCTCGAGCCCCACACACCAACCACTGTGGGTGCTCTTCACCCACGGGACGAGGAGTACAAGCGGACCCAGGCGCAGCCAGTAGGGCTCCTGGCGTTCGTACGTGGGGATGTAATTATGGGAAACAGTCCCCGTCTCGCGGTGCACGAGGTAGAGGTTCCCGCTTCCGCACACGGCAAACAACCGTCCATCGGCGCTCACGGCTACCCGGGGCATCGCCCTGACCACAAACCCCCGCGACTCCGGGAGCGTCGCGGTGAAGGTTTTCTCCCCGGTAAGGGGATCGAGGCAGGAAAGACTCTGCTCCTGCACCACCACCAACTCTCCCGTGGGGGAGAAAGTCCCGTATCCCCTGCCCCGGAGGAGCACTTCTCCGGTGAGGACACGCAGCACGCTATAAACCTGGAGGTATTCCTTGAGTAGGACTACCACCAAAAGCTCCCCCGTGGGATCGAATGAGAGATGTTCCATGCGCACCTCGTCCCACTCCTCCCAGCGCCAGATCACCGACTCCACCCATCGCACGGGATGGGATTCAACGATACGCATGAGCTCCTCACCAGAAGCGGCCTCGAGAAGCACAATTTCGCTTCCCCAGCCCACCGCAACCGTGTCTCCCCGTGGACTAAGAGCCACCACCTTCCCCTGCAGTCCGTCCTTCCGCCAAACCACCTCCCCGTTGGCGAGCCGAACCAGACAAGTTCCATAGTATCCCGTGTAAACCGCTTTCTCACCGTCGGGGAAGAGTGCGCCGGAGTATGTCGTCCGCAGCTCCAATGGGGTGAAGTGTACTAAGAAAAAATCAGGAAGAGTCCTTATCTCCAACCCGCTTGTCGTGAACAAGGTGAGCTCTCCCTCCCGAGGACCCGGGGCGAAACTGCCTATTGTCTCTGTCCCCAATATCAGGTCCGCCTCCTGGGATGTCCGCGGGAGCTGGGGCACCTCAAGTGCCGGCATCGGTGCAAGCGGGTTTATATTCGGGATGCTCAACACAGCCACGTAAGAGGCCAGCCCCAACAACACTGCACCCGCAGCAAGCCCTGAAACCCTCTGAGCTCTGCCCCACTGGACAACGGCCTCCTTCACCGCTGGGAGGCCGCAATGGGCTCCGCCTTCCCCCCGAGAGAGTTCCACATACGCCGCCAGCAGCGCCCCCAACGTGAGGCTCACCATCAACACCCGGTAAAGCAGCATGAACGTCACCCCAGCTGGGACCCAATACACCCAGAGATTCGCAGCCACGAAGCTGCCCATTTCTCCCAGGATCGCTAGGGAAAAGAGGAGGAGGAAAAGCCGCAGGCGGTTGCCAGCCGTAATGAGCTCGCTGATGGTGAAGGAACTGCAATACCTCTCCTGAACGAGCACGATGAGAGGACCAAACATCCAAGCTAGACCCCTTTGTATCCCAGGCACCACGAGGAGGAGCAACCCCAAAGACACCCACAGGGAAAAGACGAACGCCGCCCGGATCAGGTCAAAGAGGCGAACCAAAAAGACCTTTACGCCTCCCACCAGATCTCGCCCCTGGAGCTTACGGAACCCTAGGTACAAGGCCAGCAGCCACAGGGCAGGGACCAAAACCACCCTCCCGAAGAAGTAAAGCCCCAGCGACCAGGGGGCAAGTCCGTGGGGGAGCATAAAAGTGAAATCTAGGTTCAATACGCCAATTGTAAAACTGCTCAGCGAGATCTCGCTCCCCAATCTGAGCTCTAGGAAATCCCATGCCGTTAAGAGCACAGCAAATGGCAGAAAGACCGGCAAAAGACCCCAGGCAAACCTCCACCCCTGTCCAAGCCACCTCATGAGCCTTGCTCCCTGCGAATGAAGGGATCAGGAAGATCGTAAATGATCACGACACCACCACAGTCCTCGAATACCAGTAAGCAATCACAGAGAGTTAGAAAGCATGCGCTTTTATCGTACAGATCCACTTGGTGTAACAAATCAGGACGATTCAAATCAATGAGAAAAACTTCTCCCCCCGCATTACCACAGGCCAATACCCCATCATCTCGGATAGCGCACACGGGAGGCCAACCCGGAGAAAAGGGGATCTCCTCTTCCGTCCCTCCGGGATGCAAAATTCGTAGTTTTCTTGGCCCGATTAGGACCAGGTCCTCGCCCCAAAAGACCAGTTCGTTGATACCAACTGCGGGATAATGAGTGGACTCCCCGGAGTCAGCCGACCAGATGAGCAAGGTTGTTTGACGCCGGCTCTCCTGGGGTGCAAAAAGCACCGCCGCTCGTTTCCCGCCAGGGGACACCACCACTTCTGCGCGAGCATAACCTGGCAAAGAAAAGTCTCTGCAGTTGCCATCATCCAAATTGCAGACCAAACCCACATCCCATCCCTCCACCGCTAAGAAGCGGCCATCGGGCGAAGGGCAGAGGTCGCTGCCCCTCACAGGAAATTGGAACAAACATCGGGGCGTCGGAGACCCAACCTCATAAAGACAAATCCCCTCGGTTCCTAAGGTGGCGAAAGCATTCCTCCGGGGGAGCCACGCGATGTCCCAGACGTCCGATTCCAGAGGCACTTCGCCCAGCAAATCCAACGTGGGTAGCCGATATAGGCGAATGAAACCCTGAACTTCAGTGGCCAAGAGGTTGCAGTCCGGAGAAACCGCCCTGGCCCCACCCAACTCGGGCCCGGGCACAGGGGAAACGTGTCCGGATTCAGGGTTCCACCAGATGATCTCCCCTTCCCAAGTCACGAGGAGGATCCCCCTCCCCCGTGGGTCATAGGCCAGGCCACTCACCCAACCTCCTACCTTGACCCGGGCCACCACCTGATCCTCCACAAAGTCCCAGACCACAGCCTCACGATAACTCCCCAACACCACTTGGTTCCCACTGAGAGAGAAGGCCAGCGCCCGGATGTAGTTGGGCAGCCGGAACTCAGCCACAATTTCCCCGGAGCTCAGGTCGTAGACCACCGCGGTCTTGTCATCGGAGGCGGAGGCTAGGTACCCAGTGGGGTGATACGCGAGCTTGTTCACGAAATCCTGATGGGAATAAAGGAGGCGCGGTTCCCCTGACAGCCGCCACAGGTATACCTTCCCATCTGGAGTGCCAATGGCGAGCTCGTCCCTGGAAACGAAGGTGAGGGCTATCCCAGCTACCTCGGACTCGGTGGAGGCCACCACCTGCCGCGAGGGTAGGTGAACCACCGCCACCCCTCCGGACATGTGCCCCACGGCGATGAACTCGCCCCCCGGCCCCAAGGCCAACCCTCCCGGGCTGGGCATGTGCGAGGAGAAAACCTCTCTGTATCCTGGGGGCTTCTCCTCCCCCAAGTTCCACTCTCTCAAGCTTCCATCATCGTGAAGGGTGAAGAGCCGCGTTCCGTCGTGGGAAAAGAGAAGGGACACGGTGGGCTCTCCACATGGGATTACCAGGGAGGCTGACCAGCCCTCGTCCAAGTAGGAGAGGAACACCACGCTGCCCCCTACCCCCGCCGCTGCCGCCACGTCACCCTCAGGGGATATGGCCACATCGAGGAGTTCCCTCCAGCCAAACGCCTGCGTATCGGCGCTGACCTCCCAGGCCATGGTCACCCCAAGCACAACTACCGCCCAGACCCGGTAGATCCTGCCCTTCATCCTCTACCACCTGAGCCTTCCTCAGTAATCGACTCTAGCAGCAAATTCCAAGGTCGCCTAACTTAGTGGGGAACTCTCCCCTCACCTCACACCGCGAATGTGCCCACCGCCACGAAGGCGGCCGCAACCAGCCACAGGCGGACCACCACCTTGGGCTCGGGCCAGTTCGCCCCGGAGAGGAGGTGCGGCCAGGGCACCTCCCCCACCTCCAGGTGGTGGTGCAAAGGCGACATCTTAAACAGGCGCTTCCCCGTCAGCTTGTAAGAGAGGACCTGCAGGATCACCGACAGGGCCTCCAGTACAAACAGTCCACCCAACAAGGGCAGGAGGAACACGAGCCCCCCAGAGAAGGAGAGGCCGAACAGGAGCCCGCCCAGGCCCATGGAACCCACGTCCCCCAAAAACGCCCCGGCCGGGTAGCAGTTCACCCACAGAAAACCGGCCACCGCCCCGGCGGAGACCAACCCCAGCCCGGCCAGCTCCCCCTGGCCCCGGAGGAGGGGCACCAGGCCCAAAAGGACGATGAGCACCGCCCCCGAGGCCAGGCCGTCCAGCCCGTCGGTCAGGTTCACCGCGTTGGTCGTGCCCCAAAAGGAAATCAAAAGGAGCAGGAACACCGCCCCGGGGGGAAGTGCGCCGAGCGGCAACCGCAGCCGGGAGAAGGGGATTTCAAGCTCCAGCCCCCCAAAAAGCGGCAAAAACAGGAAAAGTACTGCCGCCGCCCCCAGGCCCAGGAGGAGCTTTTGGGTCGGGGAGAGCCCCTGGGAGGAGCGGCGCCGCTGGGAGAGGAGGTCGTCCAGAAGGCCGATCCCACCCGCCAGCCAGGCTGCGGCCAGGGCAAAGCCGGCCCGGGCCCCAAAGGGCCAGCCCAGGGCCCGAAGAACCCCTGCCCCCACGGTCAGGGCGAGCAAGGGCACGAGCCCGGCCATGGTGGGGGTGCCGGCCTTGGCCGCGTGCCCCTGCGGCCCCTCGGGCCGGATGTACTGGCCGGCCCGGAGATGGCGGGCAAAGAGCATGGTCCCCCAGGCCACCAGCGGCACCTCCACCAACGCCACCGCGAACACCGGCCAGTCCACCTAGCACTCCACAGTCAGGGACTCGAGGTCCCGGGGGTAGCGGGTGAGCACCTCTGCCCCGTCCTCGGTGATGAGGACCGTGTCCGAGTGACGGAAGCCCCCCAGCCCCGGGACGTACACCCCGGGCTCGATGGAGAACACCTGGCCGGGCCGCATCTCCCCTTCTGAGAAGGCGTCGATGTAGGGGGGTTCGTGCCCCTCCCAGCCCAGGTGGTGGCCGGTGTGATGCCTGAGGTAGCGGCCCAGCCCCTCTGCCAGCAGGGCCTGCCGCACCCGGCGGTCCACCTCCCGCAGGGGGACACCGGGGCCACAGGCGGAGAGGCCCACTTCTTGCGCTCGCAGCATGGCGGCGAAATAGCGGGCTTGCTTGGAAGTGGGCTTCCCCAAAATCAGCGTCCGCTCCAGCTCCACCGAGTAACCGTGGACGTAGACCGCCACCCCGGTGACGATCAGATCCCCTGCCCGGAGTTCCCGATCCCGGCTCATGGCGTGAGGGAGCGCCGTCCTCTCCCCGGAGATGAACCCCACGTGGACCGGGGCGGTCCCGCGGGAGAAGCCCCCGTAGCCCGGCCCCATCGCCTCCAGGAACTCGGCCGAAGCCTTTGCGGTCAGGGAGAGGGACAGGGTCAGCTCCCGGGCCCCTGGCCGCAGGGCGGCCTGGAGCAGCCGGTGGGCCCGGCTCGCCCACTTCCCCGATACCCGCAATAGTTCTATCTCTTCCGGGGATTTCCGCTGCCAGTGGCGGGTCACCAGCCCTGGGTCCACCACCACCTCCACCCCCGGGAGGAGCTCGGCCAGGCCCGGCCCCCGGTAGCCCCAGCGGCCTCCCCAGCCCGGGGCGTCGCACAGGATCTTCTCAGTGCCAAACTTCCGCAGGCGGCGGGCGAGGTAGGAAAGCGGGGGCACCGGTCCCGGGTACTCGTAGTAGCGCCACACCCCCTCAATAGTGGGGACCTGGGTGGCGGCGTCCCATTCCACCCCGGGGACGAAGGCGATCGGCCCCCCCGCGCGGGGGACCACCAGCGCGAACGGCCGCTCGGTAGGCAGGGCGAAGTAGCCGGCCAGCCAGGCGATGGCCCGGGCGGAGAAGACCACCGCCGCCTGGGCCCCCTGGGCGGAGACCTCGCCCTGGAGGCGCTCGACGCGCCGGGCGAACACCCCGCGGCCTAGGGCTTCCACCGCCATTCACCCTCCGTCTCGAAAAGCGCCTCCAAGACCTCCTCGGCGCGGTCCCCCTCCCGGGCGGCGACGACCCCCCGGAACAGCTGGTAGCCGGAGACGAGGGTGATCCCGTGTTCTGCGCAGCCGCGGCGCACCGCCTCCGCCCACTGGGGGCCGCGGCGCTTGGGGTCCAGCCGGGGCTCGGCCACCGCCACCAGCACCCCGTGTGCCTCCCGCCCCTCCTCGTTCTTCAGCCGGTCCAGCGCAAGCAGTAGCTCCCGGTAGGGCTCAGGCCCCACCGGCCCGGAAGGGGAGAGGGCCGGCCGGAGGAGCAGCTCCCGCTTCCCAGCTCGGGCCGAGAGGAACCGGTCCCCCTCCTTCGCAACCCGGCAGCCCAACTCCTCCAGGGCCAACTCGACCGCGGCCCTGAGGCCGACCAGGCCGCGGGGATAGAGGAGCCCCCGGAGCCCGGAGATCCTTCCCAGCTCCCGGGCAAGCTTTTCTTCCTCTTTCTTCAGTTCCCTACGCCGGACTTCCAGCTCCTCCCTCTTTGAAAGCAGCTCTTCTTCCCCGGGCAGAGGGTAATTGGAAAGCCAATCCGGCCCCCCTTCCGGGAGCGGGCGCTCCAGGAGCTCGGCCAGGGCCGGGATGAGGATCTCCCCGGCCCGACGGGGGTCCGCCCCGGGGAAAGAAGGCAAGAACAGGATCCGCCCCGTCCCCACCGGCAGGTCCCAGGCCAGGGCGTCCCCCACCCGGTTCTTAGCCAGCACCCTGCCGAAGGCGGAAAGCGGGGCCCCCAAGGAGCTGACGAGCACTGCTTCATACCCCGCACTCAGAAAAGCTTCCAAGTAGGGCGCCAGGGGGTGAGCCGGCTCCAGCCAAGAGATATCCCGGCCCCGGCGGGGAACGAACCGGAGGCCCTGGGGCAGGGACAGGTGGTGGGGATCTGCTACCAGGGAGAGGCGGGGGAGGAGGGAGTAGGGGGTGATCCGCCGGGGAGGGTGGCCAGCGATCTCCACCGCGGAGCCTTCGGGCCGCACCCGCACCACCAGCAGCCCTCCGCCCCGCTGGAGGAGGTCGGAAAGCTCCTCCCGCCGCAGGGAGAACAGCCGCTCCAGGGCTCGAGACAGGCCCAGGTCCTGTCCGGGGTACAGCCGCCAAGCCCCGTCCCCTTCCAGCCGGGCCTGCCCCTCCCAGAGCCGGGGAATCCCCTTCGGATCGAGGAGCACCGCGTCGTAGCTGGCCAGGGACTCGGCGGAGAAGAGCTCGGCCCGTTCCACCCCCGGCCCTTCCAGCTGCCACCCCAACGCGAGAATTCTCACAACATCGCCATTTTAAGCCCGAAGGAGCCCCTGGCCAATTCACCTCGCCGACCCCCATGGCTGGGACTCACCCGGGGAGCTACACTCCCCGGCAGGAACCGTTGTGGAAACCAAGAGAGAAGCAGCTGCTGGGCAGCTCCACCGATGGCGGGTGGAGGAGGAAGCAGGTTCGCGCCTGGACCGAGTTGTGTCCGCCCACCTCGGCCTCCCCCGGGCCTATGCCCGCCAGTTAATCCAGACGGGGCACGTGCTGGTGGACAACGCCCCGGCCAAGGCAGCCACCAGGGTCAAGGCCGGCCAGGAGATCGAGGTCCGGCTCCCCACCCCCTCCACACCCCCGGCCCAGGAAATCCCCATCCTGTACGAGGACGAGTGGCTGGTGGTGGTGAACAAACCCGCGGGGCTCCCGGTCCACCCTCCCAGCCCTCACTCCCCAGCCCCCTCCTTGGTGGGCCTCCTGGGACGGGAGAGGGACCTTGAAGGCGGGCCGCCGGAGCGGCCCGGGGTGGTGCACCGGCTGGACGCCCTGACCAGCGGGGCCATGGTGCTCGCCAAAACCAAAGGGGCGTATGCCAGCTTGGTGGACCAGTTCCGCCACCGGCAGGTGAAAAAGGAATACCTGGCGCTGGTGGAGGGGGAACTGGAGGCCAACGCGGGGGAGATCCGGGGCCGGATCGGCCGCCATCCCCGCCGTCCGTGGCGGATGCGGGTCTCCCCGGGGGGGAAGGACGCCCACACCGAGTTCCAGGTGCTGGCCCGGGGCCAGGGGCAAAGCTTGCTCCTGGTACGCCCCCGCACCGGCAGGACACATCAAATCAGATTGCACCTCGCCGCCATCGGCCACCCGGTGGTGGGGGACCCCATCTACGGGCAGCCCGCAGACCACATGTTCCTCCACTCCTGGCGGTTGGGCTTCCAACACCCAGAAACAGGGGAGTGGCTGGAGCTTTTCGCCCCCCCACCCACGTGGTTCTCCCCCTGGGCCCAGGCACTCGCCCGCCACCTGAAAGCGAACGACCGAGCGGACCCTTAATCGAGAGTCGATTTTGCGGTGCGGGAGCCACAGCCCGGGAGGTGGCCGGCTCCGCCGAGGGCCGCCTTCAGGAAAAGGCTACTCCTGCCTAAAGAAGGTCATCACAAGCTCACACAGGATACGCACGAACAGGGGGCCAGCCAACAAAGTGACCAACCCCGTCACCACCAGCCGGGCCGCCCCGATCCGGGCCCCGTCCACGATGGTCACTATCCCCATGATCACCGCGATGGCCACTCCCACCCAGAACACCACCGGCATGACGGCCGGGGTGATGAACTGTTTAAACCGGAGAAAATCTTGCCACCACTCCCTCATCACTCCCCCTTTCAAATCCGCCACTGGGCTGGTACTGCACCCTATCACACTGCCCTGTGAGGGTCAAGCCTCAGGCTGCCTCACGGCTCTCCCACGGTCACCAACGGGCGCAGCTTCTCAAGCAGCGCCTCCCCGATCCCGGGCACGTCCAGCAGTTCTTCCACCGCAGTGAACGGCCCGTGGGCCGTACGGTATTCCACGATCCGGGCCGCGAGCACCGGGCCGATGCCGGGCAGGGCCTCCAGCTCCTCCGGGGTGGCGGTGTTCAAGTTCACTGGGGAGGGAAGACGGAACTCCAGCGGCACCACGACCACCCCGGGCACCTCCACCGGGGCCGGGGGTGGGGGGCCGGCCGGG
>ENA-OSAI01000170-OSAI01000170.1-marine-sediment-metagenome-genome-assembly--contig:-NODE-170-length-38283-cov-14.801376_pt1 | contig 38283 bp, 36 predicted proteins | sample MGYA00237871_ERZ529316 | MGnify/ENA primary metagenome ERZ529316 (study PRJEB26369, sample SAMN03142814) | marine sediment metagenome | biome: marine; feature: borehole; material: sediment...
ATACCCCCGACTGGACTTTCACCAGTAAGATTAGTACCATGCCCGGCACACAACAAAAAGCCCACTCTTAAAAAGTGGGCTTTTTTTCTATCTATTCTTGACTAATAACAACATCTTCATCACTGATTTCTATCACCAATGTTTCAAGCGGATCAATCATCATTGTATCTTGATCAACGATATTGATATTTTCTAATCCATAAACGACTTCAAAACCACCAATATTCTCTGTAAATGTTTGCGCAACCTGTGACATATTATGAATGACAAGCAATGTTTGGTCATTGCTTTCTCGAATGAAGACAAGCAATCTACTACCATCATACTCAACCAGTCGTAAAACACCATCACTCAAGGCAGAATTCTCTTTTTTAAGCGTAATCAAATCAATATACATATTTAGCAATGATTCCTCATTTAGTAACTGTTCTTCTACACCATCTAATTCAACATTTCTTGTATTCCAGTTCGCAATACCACCAGTTTTACCAGTCGCGTTGTAAACACTATCTTCACTCCATTTAAACGGTTGACGAATCGACTCATCAGGTTTCATCCCCGTCATCCCCAGTTCTTCCCCATAATAAATCCAAGAAATACCAGGCATCGTAAAGTTGATGTGTGCCGCCAACATCATTTTATCTAGATCATATGATAATGTATCTAAAATCCTATTTTGATCATGGTTTGTTAAGAAGAACGAATCAATATAATCATCACGTACTGCGCCATATTCAACCATTGATTCCTCTAAAGTATCAATGATTTCACCACTCGTACCACCAAGCAATCCATCCATAATAGCTTCCGCTACAGGAAAATTGAATGTTGAATCCATTCCCTCATAGAAATACCCGATAAAACTACTTGATTCACTCCAAATCTCACCAACCATAAAAGAATCCGGATTGACACTTTTTATATGATCATTGAACTCTCTAAAGAACAATCTATTTTCTTTTAACAAATTCGTTCCTCTTGGGTACTCATTCAAATCATAAAGATGTTTCGCCGCATCAATACGGAATCCATCTACCCCTTTTTCTAACCAAAATGTCGCAATATTCTTCATCTCTTCACGCACTTCAGGATTGTCCATGTTGAGTTCAGGCATACGATCCCAAAAAGACGCATAATAATACTCCCCATTGTTAAAATACCAACCATCACTTGATGGATATTTTTCTTTATCCGTTAAATCATTCCAAATATACCAATCCCGATAGTCACTTTCCTTAGAACTTCTCGCATTGACAAACCAAGGATGATCGAAACTCGTATGATTCACGACAAGATCCATCAAGACTTTTATACCATGTTCTTCAGCAACATTCAGTAACTCTTCATAATCTTCCATCGTACCAAGTTGTGCATCTATCCCATAGTAATCTAACACATCATACTTATGATATGTTGGTGAAGGATTGACGGGATTCAACCAAATACAGTCAACATTCAATGTTTCTGATAAATAGGTAATGTTCTCTGTAATTCCCTTGATATCACCATATCCATCTCCATTACTATCCGCATAAGAAATCGGGAAAATTTGATAACAAACATCGACATTTTCTTCAAAATAAGGAGACACATCAACCATATCATATTCAATTTTCCATGACATATCTGGTTCATCTGGTTCATCAACTGGTGGTGTTTCCTCTTCTTTACAAGCTGTAAGTGTAAACACCAACAACAAACTTAATAATACCAACTTTATTTTTTTCATCTTTAACACCTCTTTTTTAAAAAAGGCTCCCAGTGGGAGCCTTTTAATCATCAAGTAAATTACTCAGCTACGTTGTTCGCTTCAATCCAAGCATCAGCAGCACTAGCAATTGCATCTTGTGCTTCTGCAGGAGTCATAGTACCATCCCATACAGCACGATAGAAGTCTTCAATTGTAATACTGTAGTATACATTCATTGCACGAATTGTATCTGCATTTGGTAACGCTCCAGCAGGTTCCAATGTGTTATAGAACATACCAGCTGCAAATTCTTCTTTGTTGACAGAATCAATTTCTGGATAAATAGCAGCATCTGCTTCTAATGCAGGAAGATATGCAGAACTATTGATCATTGTTTCCATAGTATCTTGAGTATATAACCATCTTAATACTTCTGATGCAGCAGATGGGTACTCAGTAAATGCATTAACAACGAATCCTTTGGTTTTCATGAAAGGAGTAAGTTGTGTTCCATCATAAGTAGGCATTGGTGAGAATCTGAAATCATATCCATGTTCAGCTTCTTTACCATCAACATCTTGCCAAGTTCCTACAAGTGAGAATGGAAAAGCACCGTCTAAATATGCATCCCATCTCCATCCCATAGCGTCTGCAGCTTTTTGTGTTCCAGTTTCATCAACGCTCATGTCATGGCTAGCAAATTCTTCAATAAATGCCAATCCAGCTTCAAACTCAGCATCATCAAATCCAGGATCTGTTAAATCTCCTGAACTAAATAATTGCCATCCACCAGCTGTAACTGAAGAATAACCACTCCATACTTCACCAAGTGAAATAGGGAACCATTCTAAAATTTCATTACCATCAAATTCAGGACGACCTTCCCATTCATCAGCCATTGCGAAGATTTCTTCCCAAGTATCAAATGCATCAGGTAAGTTATCTCCATTTTCATCAGCTAAATCAACACCCAATTCTTCTAACATAGTTTCGTTCCAAGAGAAACTCATACCATCATAGAATGCAGGTAAGTAATAATCACCTTTTGTATTGATTGCTTCATAAACTACATTATGAGTTTGTTCACTACCAAGATCACCGAAATACTCATGTAATCCAAGTAAACTAGCAATGTTACCAGTAACTTCATTGTCAATAACTAAAGCAACATCTGGTGCTTCACCTTGACCAGTTTCGATACCTTGCACACCACTTGACTCACCATTTGCTGAACCATAGTTTCTAAAAACTAATTTGTCAGCCAATTCAGGGTAAGCAGCATTCCATGCTTCAACTAAAGCAGCACCCATATCATCGCTATCTACACCGATTTCAATAACTGCTCCTTCTTCCCATTTAAATTCTTCATCATCTGCACTCCAACATGCTTGTGTACCATCTGGAGTTTCACAGTCTGCGTATCCGCGCTCTGTTTTACAAGCAGAGAGTGCGAAAATTGCCACAAAGGCTGTTAAAACTAAACCTAACTTTTTCATCTTTTTTCCTCCTATTTTTTGAAACTATTTGTTTCTTAACAACATCATTATATCACATCTTGAAAATGCTTACAAAGTAAATTAATGTGAAACGGGTTTCCTATTACTTGACAAAGCCGAAAACCTTATGTTTATAGCACTCTTTTGTTTGTAAACAAACCAACTAATATATTGTTCCTTCATGACTATTGATTTTATAATACATAAACATCATCCTTAATCCATAAGCAATAATAAATACTAGTCCTGCATATCCTAAAATAAATCCACCTAATAAGGCCGTTAACAAAGCCGGACCTGTCATTGCCACAATCACCATCTTCACAGATGCTGTATACGATATCTTTTTAATCGCAGCTTTATAATTCAATATCAACAACATAATAGATAAAATCATCACATAAATCGCAGTCTGTGCGAACTGTGTCGTATAGACAATATATATTTGCTCTCCAATATTACTATAATAAATATTTTGTAAAAACAAATCACTCACATATTCAGTATAATCCGCATCACTCATCTCTGATTCATTCGGATAAATATTGGTGAAATCGAATGTCTCAAGCAACGCATAATCACCACTCATAATATACGCAGTATCTGATGCATCAACATAGATGATCGCCATATAGTTTTCACCCAAATAAATCATCGATTCTTCAACAATATCCGTATCGAGTTCTCCCCCATATTGAATCTTATAATTGCCATATTGATCTTCCAATGTATCCTCATTACAAACCATCTTCGCTTCAGTAACGCGACATGGCATTTCTTCAACATACATCTCTTCTAATGTTTCGTATATTCCATCCATATGATTGATGATGCGAACACTATCAGCAAGCCCATAAAAATTCGGCACACTAATCAAACTCACATTGACAAAAAACAACAGCAACACAAGAATTAAATGAAACTGATTACTTTTCAACAAGGCATTATTATCAAACAACATACGGAAAAACAACTTAATTTTGCTCATCAACTCAACTCCATTTAGAAAAAGTGTGGCCATGCCACACTTCCTCTTTTATCCTTTGTCTGCTCCCTGGGTCAATCCATAAATCAAATAACGTTGCATATAAATCTGCACCATCATGATCGGAACGGCCAAGAAGAGTGCTCCACTCATAAACTTAATCGGATCATACTCATGTCCAAGTGGATCCATAAATCTAAACAACCAAATTGCGACTGTATCACGTTGTGGCATGATAACAGAAGGTAAAATATAGTCTAACCAAGGTTGCATAAATGCATTCACCGCAATGAATCCCATAATTGGAACTGCAAGCGGAATAATAATTTTTATCATTACTTGTAAATTCGTTGCCCCATCAATTGCCGCAGCTTCATCCAACGATTTTGGAATATTACGCATGAATCCGCGTACAATAAACGTATTATAAGGTATTGAACCCGCCACATAAATCAACGTCAACGCAAACGGATTGTTCAATAACCCAAATTGTCTAAAGAACATAAAGAGTGCAAGCATTCCCATGAACGAAGGAAACATTTGTAACCCCATCATTGAAAGCAACACTTTCTTTTTCCCTTTGAAACGATATCGTGAAAATGCAAACCCAACAAGTGATGATAACGCTACAACCAATACCGTATTCGTTGCCGCAATCATAAATGTTGTAAAGAATGCTTTCAAATAATCACTTACTACTTGGTCACTACCACTTTTTTCAGTAAACAACTCTTTGTAGTTAACCAAACTCCATTCACTAATTTTTGGAATGACTGGCACTTGTGCCAACTGTGTCGCATCCGTAAATGCCGCAGAAACCATCCACAAAACAGGAGTAAATACGATGGCCATCATTAATAAAAGCCATCCATAAACCAAAGAACCAAAAACAACTTTTTTCACTGTTAAACGTTTAAACCAACGTCCCAATTTCTCTTGCATTGTCATATTAGTCCTCCTCCCAGAATGATTTCAGTTTGGATAAATTATACACCGCTACAAGACCAATAAAGACGAAAATTAAGATCGAATACACACTTGCTAAATTATATTGATTTACAGTTGACTGGAAGGTCAATTTATAAATCCATGATATCAAAATATCTGTTTGCCCTGGAGCTGCTCCTAACACCCGAACACTCTCAGGAATTTGATCATTTGGATACCCTGGGCCTCCACCACTTAAGAAGTAAATTGCCCCAAAGTTGTTAAAGTTGAAGGTGAACGTCGTAATAATCACCGGCGCAGTCGCCCTCAACACCCAAGGGAATGTAATAAATCGGAATTTTTGGAAATCAGTTGCACCATCAATATCCGCAGCCTCATAAAGACTCATTGGAATTGTACCAAGTACACCAGTCGTCAACATCATGAAGTAAGGGTACCCTATCCATAAGTTGACAATAATGATGATTGATTTCGCAAGCATTCCATTTTCTTTCCCAGTCAGCCACAAAATATTTCCTTCACTCGCTTGTCCAACCAATCCAATATCAGTTAAGAACCCTCGCAATGCGTCCGTCAATCCTGCATTCGCAAGTAATTGATTGAATAACCCGGCATTATCCGCAAACACGTTTCTAAATAACATCAAAGAAATCAATGCTGGGATTGCCCAAGGAATAATCAACATTACACGAAAGAATTTTTTAAATACCACATATTTACTTTCAATAATGAGTGCTTGAATAAATCCTAATACATAAACAGTCACACTACTCATTAAAGCATAGAATACTGTCCAAATAAGTACATCACCAAAGAATTTTAACCAGTCCGCACTTTCTAAAATTAATCTAAATGTACCAAATCCATTCCATTTAAAGAGTTGTTCACCAAGAGATACTCGTCCAGTCCAATTGGTAAAAGCAACTAAGAAACTAAATAAGAACGGAATTAATGTAAAGAATAAAATCAAAATAACCGCAGGAATAATGATAATGTAAGCAAAGAAATCATCCCATACTCGACGAACAAAATCTTTGTACTCTTCTATTTTATTCGTTTTGACATAATCAATATGGGTATGAAACGCATCTTTTACTGAAAAGTACCACACACTCGCAAGCAACAACAACATAGAAAAGGCAATAACACCTTCTCCAAGTAATACTTGTGAATTATCCGCACTTTTCCAAGTAAAGATTTTATCATAGATCACAATTGTTTCTCCACGATACATATCTCCTAGAACAAGTTCCCCTAAAGTAACAAGTCCCCAAATACCTTTCGTAAAGAATCCACCATAATCACGGAAGAAGTAAAACGGTTCGCCAGCCGCAGCTGGAAAATCACCAATTTCACCACTAAGTGCATACATATAACTACCTGTCGCAAACTCAATAACTAAAAAGAACAGCAACACCAAAAAGATTGGTAAAGCTTTATACCATTGCTTATTTCTAGCTTGACCTAACCCAGGCAAAAAGAAACTTGATAACCCTTTAAACGCTGCCTTAGGTTCTTCTCTAAACGCCCTATAAATGTTGATAAAGAAATAGACAAACTTTAATACTAAATATTTAAAGAAAGAATAAATCTTTATAACAAGGAACTCTAAGAAATTTCTTATCCATCTATATAGATTCTTTAAGAAATTCCACGTCCACCTAGGTAGATTTTTTAAGAAATACCATATCCATCTAGGTAGATTTTTTAAGAAATACACTATCCATCCAGGTAAATTTTTTAAGAAATACCATATCGAAGCTCCAAGATTCTTTATGAAAGTCCCTATAGCAATTGGAATACTCACTAAGAAATGGAAAATAGTTACTATTACCTTGTGATACAAGAAAGATAACACCCTCTTAAAGATATTCCCAGACTTGTTTTGCTCATCCATAAAATCACTCCTTTTGCACTCTTTTGAATTAATTTAATTGTATCACAACAACCATTTCTTGTAAACGCTTTTAGAGTTCCTCACAATGTGGAACCATTACCACATTTTCAAACAACCAATGACCGTTGTAAAATTTATAGAACATGGTAAAATAAGGCTGAAGATATTACTAGGAGGAACAATATGAAAAGACATGAACTTGAACATCAAGCAAAATCAAACTATGCATATAGTATCGATAAAGAGACCATTCACATCAAATTAAAAGCCTTAAAAAACACTGTAAAAACCATAGAATTAATCTATGGTGACCCTTTTATGTGGGGCATGAATGAACAAACCAAAGAATTCGAATGGATGCGTGAAACCCAACAAACACACACCCTCACAAAAGAAGCTTCTACTTCTTCATATGACTATTATTTTACAGAAATCAAAGTACCTACAAAAAGAGTCAAATACGCTTTTTTAATCAATCAAGAATATCTATACGGCTCAAGAGACTTAGTAAACTTAACAGAGCATCCCAATGAACAATACAATCTATTTAACTATTTCAACTTTCCTTATATATTAGAAGTGGATCAATACGTTGCCCCCTCTTGGGTCAAAGACACAGTTTGGTACTCAATCTTTCCTGATCGTTTTTACAACAAGGATAATCAGTCAAACAACTTAACACCATGGGAAAGTGAAGAAACCTATAAAAACTCCCAATTTTATGGTGGGAACTTAAAAGGCATCAAAGAAAAACTGCCATACATCAAAGAAATGGGCTTCGATGGAATTTATATGACCCCAATCTTCTTATCTCCTTCTGCGCACAAATACGACACGATTGATTACTTTGAGATTGATCCTCTATTTGGTACAAAAGAAGATTTAAAAGCAATGATTGATGAAGCACATAGGCTTGGTATCAAAGTCATGTTGGATGCTGTATTCAATCATACATCAGTTGATCATCCCTTTTTCCAAGATGTCGTCAAACATGGAAAAGACTCCCTATATTACAACTCATTTTATATCAAAAATACACCCATCACAAAAACCAAAACAAAAAAACATGGTGGACATGTTGACTTTCACTTAGATTATGAAACATTTGCCTTTTCCCCAAAAATGCCAAAAACCAATACCGAAGACAAGGTAATGCGTGAACATTTACTCAATGTCTCTAGATATTGGATCGAACATTTTGACATTGATGGTTGGCGTCTTGATGTATCAAACGAAATCTCTCATGATTTTTGGCGTGAGTTTCGAAAAGTCGTGAAAAAAGCCAAACAAGATACCTTCATCTTAGGAGAAAATTGGGACAACTCAATGCCATGGCTACAAGGTGATCAATTCGACGCTGTCATGAACTATGAGTTTATGTACCCAATATGGTCTTATTTTGGGACCAACATCAAACAAGCAAAATACAGTGGTGAAGACTTGAAAAATACAATCAATCAAACACTCTTTTCTTACCCGAAAAACGTCATAACAAATATGTTTAATTTGGTCGACTCTCACGACACGGCAAGAATCGCAGAAGTTTGTGAAGGTAATACCAACCTTTTAAAACTTGTCTACCTATTCCAATTTTCTTTGCCCGGATCTCCAAGTATCTATTATGGTGGAGAGATTGGCCTTAGAGGAAACCATGACCCTGATAATAGACGCTGTATGATTTGGGATGAACAAAGACAAGACAAAGATCTCTTGTTGTTTATGAAACAACTCACAACAATATATCACAAAGAAAGTGCCTTTTATTCACCAAACATTACATGGATTGTTACGACAAACGATGTTTTGATTTATCAAAAAGAGAACTTAACATTCGTCATCAACAAAAGTAATATGGAACAAGAAATAGATTTATCAATAGACATTATCGGTACAGACTTATTCACAAAAGACAAAGTATCATTAACCAATCACAACACATTATCACCCTATCAAGCATTCATCATTAAGGCATAACAAAAGGAGCTTTCGCTCCTTTTTTCTATGAAACTATATGATCTTGATCCTGTTCTTCTTCCTCTTTACGTTCATGGACAGGTACACGTTTTTCTGCCGGTGCATCTTGCGTGTGATCATAATCTGGCATATGCAGTGTTTTTTGATAACGATAGACTTTATATCCTTTATATCCATCATAAGTTAAGAATCCACCCGCAGCAATACTTAACACCAAAATAATATTGATCAATACTGCCGGTGTCACATCACCAGTCATAATCACATAGGTCCCAACAATGATCGCAGCCATATGGAACGTATACAAAATCAAATCACTTTCTTCTTTATGCTCACTAGTACCATAAAAATGGACAGCACCGCGCAATAATAAAAATGATCCGATTAAATACCCAAACCAGTCTCCTAAACCATTCTCAGTCAACAATGTAATCAAGATGAGTGCCAACCCAATCCCAACATCTATCACCATTTCAATGATATTAATTGTCTTTACTGTATCATCATGTTGTGTCTTTACAAATGGGACCAATCTAACCACCGCGGCGATGATGATGATCGCACCAATGAATGGAATGACAATCCCTTCTCCATCACCAAATCTTAAAAACAATGCAAGGCCAACCAATAAAGCCGCACCCAAAATCTTCATCAACCAGAAATATTGTTTAATTGTACTCATAAAGACCTCCCTTAAACTTCTTTTATATCTATATTCTATCACTTTTTTATAAATATTCCACATAAATAAAAAAATCCTAAACAATTGGAAATCACTCATTGCAGAACCTCTGCTCTACTATGGTGGTGGCCTCTTGCTTTTATTATTAGGATTCCCTCAGTAAAACCCAAGGGCATTCACACAAATAAAGCCTCAGCCCCTTATACAAAATGTTGGGGTCGCAGTTTGAGTGATTTCCAATCATCAAGGATGATCCTGTAAACATCAATCGATGATTACACTTATATTATACCCATTTTAAAAAGTCGTGTCAATTGTCCTACCCTTAAAATAGGGTCTTTCTAAATAGCATAACCACTTAAAAAGAGCCTTTTTAGGCTCTTTTTTCTGTAAATAATATGTAAAATATAAAGATATCAATCTAGTAATCTCTTACTCAACTGGTCAATCAAAATCGCCCCAATAGGCGCGGTCAAAAAGATTGATAAAACCGCAATCATCAACATTTCCTCTCCAAAAGCAAAGCCCATCGCAAGGGGAATACCACCAATCGCTGCTTGCACTGTTGCTTTCGGTGTATAACTCACCATTGTAAAGACCCTTTCTTTGTTGTTTAACGATGTCTTCACTGTACTAAGCCAAGAACCAACCATTCTAAAGAAAACTCCAACAGCGACAAATAATACCGCAGCCAATCCTACTTCTGTAATGACGCTAATATCTAAGAGCGCCCCCACAAGGACAAACAACATAATCTCTGAAGCAACCCACAATTTTGAGAATTTCCCACTCAGTCTTAGTGACAATACTTGATATTCTTTTTGAATCGTCATCCCTAGACTCATAATGGCAATCAATCCAGATATAAAAATAACTTCTTCTAACATATCTTGTATATACATCATTGAAAAAGCAACCGCAAACAAAATCATCACTTTCACTGTATCTCGCATATGAAATCTTTGAAAGAATACCACAAGCAATTTTCCAATCACCACACCAAATAAGATTCCCAAAACAATCGCTAAGAGAATACCCAATACCATCGGGATATTCGGTGTAGACCCACCAACAAGCAACAACATCGAACTAAAGATCACAATCACAACGACATCATCAATTGACGCAGCGGCCAAAATCATTTGCGGAATTTTTTTATTGGTTCCCATTTTCTTCTCAATCAAACCAATCATACTCGGAACAATCACCGCAGGCGAAACGGCCGAAACCATACTAGCGAGTAAAAATGCACTAGGATAATCCAAATCAAATAGGAAATGCCCAAGTGTTCCAAGGACACCTATTTCTAATAGTGCGGGTATAAAACTAAGCAATAAAGCCGGTCTCCCCACCGCTTTTAAATCTTCAAAATCAAGGGTCAATCCAGCTCGCAATAAAATAACAATCAACGCGATTTCTCGTAAATCACTTGATAATAACAAAATATGCCCATCAATCAAATCAAACACATAAGGACCCAATAAACTCCCCGTCACCATCATAAAAATGAGTGGCGGAATGTGCATCCTCTTGGCAATATTTCCAAGTAGTAAACTAACAAATATGATTAATGCAATACTCTCTAACATGTTCTTCACCTCACCATATTAAAAAATGACTCCATACCAAAAAAAATGGTAGAAGTCATCAGCGTTTTACGCGGTTTATGCTTACGCATAGGGCGACATTCATGCCCTCATTAAGCATTTTATCATAAAAAAGAAAAAAAATGTAGAACATTCTACATTTTTTCTTATTTTAAGGCTTTTTTCGCAGTGTCGACGATGCTTTTAAATCCAGCTTCATCATGAACAGCAATGTCAGCCAACATTTTGCGGTTTACTTCAACATTAGCTTTGTTAAGTCCATTGATCAATTTTGAATATGATAATCCATGAATACGTGCAGCTGCGTTGATTCTTGTGATCCATAATTTACGGAAATTTCTTTTTCTTTGTTTACGATCACGATACGCATAAGCAAGTGATTTCATGACTTGTTCGTTTGCTGTACGGTATAAGATATGTTTTGATCCAAAATATCCTTTTGCTAATTTTAATACTTTTTTACGTCTAGCTCTCGTTTGCACTGAACCTTTAACTCTTGGCATATTGGTTCCTCCTAATCATTCTATAGTTTATCGCTTACTTAACGTAAGTAATTTGTTGTTTGATACGTTTTAAATCACTTTTTGAAACTTGCATCGCTGTGCGATGACTTCTTTTAGAAGATTTAGATTTTGCACTTAATAAATGCACACGAAAAGCATGAGATGCCATTACTTTACCAGTAGCGGTTTTTTTCACTCTTTTTTTCGTACCTGAATGAGTTCTTAATTTCGGCATAGTATCTCTCCTTCTTATTTATCTTTTTTCGGTGTCAAGGTCATAAACATACTACGACCATCTTGTTTTGGCTTACTTTCAACATCTGCGATGTCTTCGCAACGTTTTGCAAAATCCATCATTACTTCGCGACCTTGGTTAGTATAAGCCATTTCACGTCCGCGAAAACGGATTGAAATTTTTAATTTGTCGCCTTTTTCTAAAAATTTGCGACCATTACGCAACTTTGTTTCAAAGTCATGCGTATCAATTTTTGGTGATAAGCGTAGTTCTTTTAACGATACTATTTTTTGATGTTTCTTCGCTTCACGTTGTTTACGTTGTTGTTCATACTTGTACTTGTTGTAATCCATAAATTTCGCAACTGGCGGTTTTGCCGTTGGAGCGACCAACACTAAGTCCAAATTTTTCGTAAACGCCATATCGAGCGCTTGTGATGTCGGAATGACACCTAATTTTTCACCATCATCTGTAATAACCATTACTTCTCTTGAACGAATTCCTTCATTCAAGATGTCCTCATCACCACGTTTTTGAGGCATTTTTTGACTTCCTCTAATAATAATTCCACCTCCTATAATATTTTTAAAATATATGGAAAGACGAATAAAAAAGTGTGCGTGCATAATGCACCCACACCAAATATGTTTTTATATCATATTCGTAGCGTCAACCTACCGATTCATCGATCAGGTGAGAGTGGGTACTCTTCTTTCCACATTGCAACTAAAAGTATATCATATTACACGCAATTGTCAACTATTATTCATCATCTTTCGGACGAATAAAGTTTTTTGCGTAATCTTCTTTATTGATTTGTTTGTTTCTCGCAATCGCAAGCGCTCCTTTAGGAACATCTCTTGTCACTGTAGAACCCGCTGCGATGAATACTTTGTCGCCAATTGATACAGGAGCGACAAGATTTGTATTACAACCAATAAAGACATCATTCCCAATAATCGTTTGATGTTTATTGACACCATCATAATTGACCGTAATTGATCCACAACCAAAGTTGACATTTTTTCCTGTAGTCGCATCACCAATATATGCCAAATGCGCTGCTTTTGTGCCTTTGCCAGTAGTTGATTTTTTCACTTCAACAAAGTTTCCAATTCGGTTGTCTTCTCCAATTACTGCGCCATTTCGTAAATGTGCAAATGGTCCAACAATACTATCTTTGTGAATCTCACTATCAAAAACCAAACTATGTTTGATACGAACATTCTCATGGACTTTTGATGAATGAACTTCGGTATTTGGTCCAATTTTTGATCCTTTTTTGATGATTGTTGAACCTGTAATATATGTATTTGGATAAATCACCGTACCGCCCTCAATCAATACATTATGCCCAATCGTCACTGTCTCAGGATTGATGATACTTACACCTTGTAACATATGTTTTTTATTGATATGATCGCGCAAATATTTTTCTGCGATACTGATTGAATATAAATCATTGACACCCATTACTTTGTAAGAATCCCAAAGTTCAAAAGCACCTACTTTTTGTTTATTATTACGCATAATAGAAATAATATCTGTTAAGTAATATTCTTTCTTACGAGGATTCTCTTGTATTTGTTTTAAGGCATCAAACAAATACAAATTGTTGACGACATAAATCCCTGTATTGATTTCTTTAATCATTTTCTGTTCTGGTGTACAATCATTTTGCTCAACAATCTTTTCTATACGACCCTCTTTATCTCGAATAATGCGACCATAACCATATGGATTATCAAAGGTTGTTGTTAATACGGTGATATCATTGTTTGCACGAGTATGCATTTCCAATACATTATTGATGACACTTTGATCAACCAAAGGCATATCACCAAGCATAATAATCGTGTTACCTTCTTTACCACGCAATAAATCTTCAGCCATTAACACTGCGTGACCTGTTCCTAATTGTTGCTCCTGAACAGCGTATTTTACACGTTCTTTTAATACATTTTCAATATACTCTTTTTTATGACCCACCACACAGATGGTTTCATCAATGTCACTCACTTCAATATGTTCAATGATGTATTCAATCATTGGCTTTTTCAAGATTGGATACGCACATTTTGGTAATTCTGTGCGCATTCTCGTTCCTTTACCTGCCGCTAAAACAACCGCATATGTTTTCATTATACTTCATCCTTTACTTGATTGATTACAGACACAATTTTGTTTGTATATTCTTCGACCAACTCACGCGTTTCTGCACTAATCGTTACTCGAATGAGCGGCTCTGTTCCACTTTTTCGAATCAATACTTTCCCATCAGACCCAACAAGCGAACGTACCTCTTCAATAACGTTTTTCACACGACTATCTTCTAAGATGCCATCACCAAATGTACGAATATTGGTTAATAGCTGTGGCCACATATGAACATCACTCGTTAGTTCAGCCAAGGTTTGCCCCTTACGATGTAATAAATCTAATAGATAAAGTCCAACAAACAAACCATCACCCGTCGGTGTAAAATCACGCATAATAATATGTCCACTATTTTCTCCACCAATACTAGCGTCATGTTGTTCTAAGGCTTCCATTACATATTTATCGCCAACCTTGGTTTGAATCACTTCTATTCCTGCACGATTCAACGCTTTTATTATCCCAATATTACTCATCACTGTTAAAACGACTTTATGATTTCTTAATAATCCACGATCTAATAAATCTTTTGCGATGATATAAACAAGCAAATCTCCATCATATAGTACCCCATCACCATCAACTACCAGTACACGGTCCCCATCACCATCAAAAGTCAAACCAATATCACAGTGATGATTCTTTACAGTTTCTTGGATATTTTCAACATAAGTACTACCTACTTGATCATTGATGTTTCTTCCATTTGGGTTGTTCCCTACATGAATCATATCCTTAAAATATTCACGCATGATTCCTGACGCAACCAAATGGTTTGCTCCATTCGCAGAATCAATCGCCACACGTAAATCAAATGGCTCAAGTTCAATTTGCTCTATCAAATCCAAATATGCATCAAACACATCTTCTCCACCAAACACCTTTCCTAAAGTCATCACTTCAAAAGACGGTTGGTGATCAATATATTCTTCAATACTTTGCTCTTGATCTTCATTCAATTTTCTACCTTGATGGAATACTTTAATTCCATTATCTTTATAAGGATTATGTGACGCTGTAATCATCACTCCACTAATCTTATTTACACTCGCATAATAACTAATCATCGGAGTTGGTAATACCCCCGCGACAATCACATTAATGCCCATACTCTGTGCACCGCTAACAACGCTATACATCAATTCGCTACTAGATTCTCTTGTATCCATTCCAACAACCAATGTCTCTGTATTCAACGCTGTTTTTAAACTTTGTCCAAGTTTAAAAGCCATCGCACTATTCAACTCTAAGCCAAAACGTCCCCTAATTCCATCTGTCCCAAAATATTTTCCCATACTAGCCTCCAAATCTTCTATTCTTAAGTAGTTTTTACTCTACTGTTACACTCTTCGCTAAGTTTCTTGGTTTATCAATATCATACCCACGCTGTAATGCTGCATAATACGCAATCAATTGCGTTGGTACAACTGTTAAAATCGGACTAAACAACTCATATACATCATCTAATACAATTTGATCTGTCGTTTCATGAACCGCTTTTGTTGAAATCACAATTGTCGCCGCTCCACGACTCTTTACTTCTTGCAGATTGCTTCTCGTATTATGGTTGATCTTACGTTGAGAAATAATCGCAATCACAGGAGTTCCTTCTTCAATCAACGCAATGGTTCCATGTTTCAATTCACCTGCTGCGAATCCTTCTGTTTGAATATAACTGATTTCTTTTAACTTCAAACTTGATTCTAAACACGCATAATAATCAATTCCACGACCTATATAAAAACAATTTCGTTTGGTCAGTTTTTCTCTCACCAATTCTTCAATATACTCTTTCTTATCAATCACGTTTTCCATACTTATTGCTAGTTTTGATAACTCTTTACGCAAATTGATGTGTTGATCACTCAATGTATAAGCAAGAATTGCGAGTATCGCAATTTGCGCAGTATACGCCTTCGTTGATGCGACCGCAATTTCTGGTCCCGCATGAATCTCAACAAAATGATCCGCCTCACGAGCCAGTGTCGATGTTTTCACATTCGTAATTGTTAAACTACGATATCCTTTGGCTTTTATATTGACCAGTACTGCTCTTGAATCCGCTGTTTCACCACTTTGTGAAATAAATATAAACAAAGGTCTTTTGCTTAATAATGGCATATTATAAGCAAATTCACTCGCAATATGCACCTCACAAGGTATTCCCGCCATTTTTTCAAACAGCTCGCGTCCAATCGCCCCAGCATTCATCGAAGTACCTGCGGCAATAATATAAAGGCGATTACTTTCTTTAATCGCTTTTTTCACTTCACCATTTAACGTTACTTTTTCACCATCAAAATAACGACCAATAATTTGTCGAATGACACTTGGTTGTTCGTTGATTTCCTTCAACATGAAATGGGCATATTCACCCTTTTCAATGTTTAGATAATCAACATCTATCGCTTTTACTTCATACTGCATCTCTTTCCCAATGATATCATAAATAGCCACAGTATTACCTTCGATTTTCACAAAAGAATGATCATCTAAAGGGATGTATTCTTTTGAAAATCCAACAAGTGCCATCACATCACTACCAACAATAATACCGTTATCACTTAACCCAATTAATAAAGGACTTTTGTTTTTCGCAGCGTACATCTTATTTTTTTCAGTTCGATCAATAATCGCGAGCGCATAAGAACCTTCTAACAAACTCATCGTTTTTCTGATTGCTTCTTCTACGGTCAATTTTTCACTAAATTTTTCAATCAAATACGCAATGACTTCTGTATCAGTATCACTCTTAAAATTGCGACCATCTAAATACTGATTCTTCAATTCTTTATAATTTTCTATCACACCATTATGAACAATAAAAAAACGCCCATCTTCACTATCATGTGGATGTGAATTCACTTGATTAGGTACACCATGTGTTGCCCATCTTGTATGTCCTATCCCCTGATGTGATACAAAATCGATACCCGATATTTCTTCTAAATGTGCTACACGACCCTTATCTTTAAAAATATGTAGGGTACCATCACCTTCACCAGACAGTGCAATTCCCGCTGAATCATACCCTCTATATTCAAGACGATGAAGCCCTTTAATGATTATTTCTCTTGCATTTTCATTTCCCAAATACCCCACGATTCCACACATAAAATCATCTCCTTTATCAACAATTAAATATAACATAAAAGCACTATTTTCTCAATATTTAATTTATGAGGTCAGCATTTTTACGTAAGAAGTAAACAATCAAGCCAGACCCTAAAATAAGCGCTAGATAATATATTTTATCATAATAAAAGCCAACACCCTCCCCCTGATAATACCCAAGGTCAAGTAATATTCGGTATAGATATTGCATTCCTTTACTAACATCTTCTTTTTGAATGTCATCAACTGAACCGATAAACACGATTAAGTAAAACATAAATCCCGCAATCAATCCTAAAAGATGCTTGCTTATCTCATAAAGATAAACAAACACCATTGTATAAAAAAATCCAAAAAACAAGAATTCACCATAGATGACAAAATACTGGTTACTGATCACCATAAAGGGTGTAATATATACACCAATAATAACAAAAATCATAAAGTATATAGTGATCAAATACAACACAAAAAACCACATCGCCAACATCTTTGAGCACTTTAACTTTATAATACCAACACGATTTAAAATCATGACATCATATTGATGAATCACATACCCCATGATCATCATAAACAACAAATACACAATCACCAATATTTTCCCAAAGTTGAGCATTTCAATCATCAACTGTTTCGTGTAATATTCTTGATAAAACATCATCGTGCTTTCTGAAACTCCAACGTTTGCGCTATATAATAAAAAAATACTCGAAAGACCAATCAAAAAGATTGTGAACAAAAACACTTTTTCTGACAACAAATAATTGATATGTAGCCTGGTTAATCGAATCATAAATACACCACACCACACTCAATCATCGAAGTATCAAAAAAGATATGTGAAGTAATGATAAACATCTTATTTTGATGTTGTTTCATATAATTCGTCAACTCATACACACTTTGTTCATCTAAACCATTAAACGGTTCATCAAGTAAATAGATTGCTTTTTCTTCCAACAAACATTGAATCAAATTCACTTTTGTTTTCATCCCTTTTGATAATGCATTGATTGGTTCTTCTAACTTATCAAGTAATTGAAACAATGTGCATAACTCAACTATTTTCTCTTTGTTTTGCTTTTTTTGAAGCCCTAAAAGTCCATCAAAAAACACCTGTAAAGTAATATCACTTGGTAATGTCGTATGTTCATGCATATAAGAAACACTTTTATTCATCACAATATCTCCGTCATACCGAATCAACTCAGCCATCGCCTTTAAAAGGGTTGATTTTCCACTACCGTTTTCACCTTTGATGATCGTAATCTGTTGATCAAAAGTCAACCCATTAAGCACAACTTCATGATTCTTGTATCGTTTCACGAATGAATTCACTTTGCATTCTTGGATAGTAAACATCATATTCCTCCTCACTATGCGCCAACATATTTTGTCGAATATAGGGAAAATCATCAATTACTTCTTCCCTTATTTCTCCTTCAAACAAGTAAATGATTTTCAGATAAAACCGGTGCATCAATAAATCTTCTCTTAGATATGTGAAGGGAAAGTAATGGGCTATTGTTTGGCTTCTTCTTATGTGAATATTCAATTCACCCTCTTGGATTTTTACATGATCATAGTTCACGGGATACAATATATCCTTTAGTTGATCATCATAAGAAACAGACGTATGCATTTCTTTGGTATAAAAAGGATTGATGCTTGCAACACTACTTCCTAAAGCAATCTCTCTAATGATGATTTCTCCAGGTAAATTATGTGCAAGTTCTAAATACAAACCACTCACTGTTAATCCATGATAAACCTCATGCGTCGCAATCATCTCTAAGACATTGATGTATGAAGACGATTGATCCTCGAGATAATAAAACTCTCCCATTTCAATCGAGAGCATTTCTTGATTTTCAAAAACAAGTTCCAACACCGCTTCATCATATGTAATCTCAAAAGAATCCATCGCAAATGACAAACGCACATCAAACACGACAGGATAATACAGTCTATCCAGTTGAACTGGATGATCATCGATGTGAATATCATTGACCTCAATCGACACTTGTTCATCAGTTTTTTGATTGCGAATCACACCTCGTACAATAAACTCTTCATCCATATAAAACGATTCTTTCATCGACGCAAGCATATCGATTTGAAAAGATTCATTGTTACTACTTTTCATCATCGAGTAACTTTTACTCTTATACAATACATAAAATTCTTCTCTTGGTTTAATCAGCATCAGCAAAATCACCATCACACTCGCAACCAACACAAATAACATCATCAATCGTTTGATCATAAACGCTCTTTCACCAAACTAAAGTATTCTGTCGTCACGACAAAAACTTCCCAACCACCTTTTTTTACTTCTTTAAAAAAACGATAATATCGCGCAACACCATTAGATACTTTTCCTTCACCATGTACTTGAACAATCACTTGTGTTCCTGGATCAATCATTACTTTTATTTCGACCGATTCATCAATCACCGTTGTACTCGTCGCACTCGCTTCAAACTGAAGTTTTTCTTCAAGCCCAAGTTCAAACGTTTTTTCTGAACCCTTTCCTTTCAATCCAAGTGTCCCAGAAACACCATACTGTTTCTTAATCGTTTCTTTTTGTCCAAATTGAAACTCTTGAGAAATCGCTGTATCACCATCATTTTTAATGATAAATAATGTTTCTTTAATAAATTCTACCGGCTCACTATCTTGGGCAGTAAATGTCTTCCATCCCCAAAAACGACGTCCACTCATCTTACCATAATACAGTTCATACTCATCATCCGAATAGTCTTCTAGCAAACGTGCCCCATCATAAACAAACACAATTTCTTGATACGCCAAATAGTCAGATGCATTTGACGTTTGATATCCCACTGTAAAAATCATCAAAATCAACAAAATCAACACAATTTTTCTCATAAAAAAAACACCTCCAAAGAGATAATACTCTTGGGGTGTCTAGTTTTCTTCAAAAAAGTCTTTATGTTCCTCTATAAATTTCTTCATATCATCATATCCAAGTTCAAATCGACGATGCACAAATTTATTTCTAAAATCAAGTACGCCACGCAAACTTTTCTTTGGATGTACTGTTTCAATATCAATTCCTTCTTCACTTTTCATGCGTGAGAATGAAAATTTATATAAATCAATTGCGAGAATTTTTTCACATCCAGCGTCAATCAATGGTTGATAAGGAATATTGTTCAATAATCCACCATCATAATAGGTTTGTCCATCAAAAGTCACAGGATGAAACACAACCGGAATAGCGCATGAAGCAAGCAACGCTGCTTTGATATTGTTTTTATTCATTTTTTGAATATTTTTATATTCAATTTGTGAATTGCTTTTTAAAAAATGTTCAATATTTGTATGAATCAAATCAAAAATTCCGCCATCTTCACTACCAACTTTCGTCGCTGCGATATACACTTCTTTATTTTCCAATAAAGAAAAATCCATGGCTTCTTCAATCATTTTTTCCAATTTTTCTGTTTTAAACATTCCTTTATTAAAAAACTTAAATTTTTCTTGCATGAGGCGTTTAAAAACATTCTCTTCAAAATTAAACAATGTATTTTTATCCAAACTCATCCACAACTTCTCTGCTTTTTCATAGTCTTCCATCGCAAAAAGCATCGCATTCAAACTTCCAACACTTGCCCCAGCAAAAGCATCAAACAAGGTATCATACCCATATTCTCTTAACGCTTTCCATCCGCCAATTTGATAAGCACCTCTTGCGCCACCACCAGCAAGCGCTAACCCCATTTTCTTCACTAAAATCTCCCCTTAATACTAAACTATTTTGATTGTTTTGATTTTATCTCCTTGTTTGATTTGATCAAGCACCGCAAGATCACTTACTACCTTACCAAACACCGTATGCTTTCCATCTAAATGTGGTAAATCAACAAAACAAATAAAGAACTGACTTCCCCCAGTATTTTTTCCAGCATGAGCCATACTTAAAGACCCTCTTAAGTGTTTGTTCGGATTATGATCAACTTCACAATCGATGGTATATCCTGGTCCACCTGTTCCAGTACCATTCGGACAACCACCTTGCGCTACAAACCCTGGTATCACACGATGGAACGTTAGTCCATCATAAAACCCTTTATTCGCAAGTGTGACGAAATTTGCGACCGTTTTTGGCGCATCCTCTTCAAAAAATGTGATCGATAAACTTTGCCCTTTTTCTAATTCAATGATTGCCTGCATCTTAATAACTCCTTTTTTCTCCAAATTTGTAAGCTTCTTTGATAAATCCTCCACCCAAACAAACGTCACCGTCATAAAAAACCGCTGCTTGCCCAGGAGTAATTGCACGTACATCTTCTTTCATCTTTACATATAGTTCTTCGCCAATAAACTCAATCGTTACTGGTGTATCTTTTTGACGATAACGAAACTTCGCAGTAACCTCCATTGGTCCTTCAAACCTCGCCAAATTAATCAAATTCACATCTTCAACCATACAAGCATCGCTATATAAATATGGATGATGGAACCCTTGACCAACAAACAATACATTGTTCGTCAAATCTTTTCCTAAAACAAACCAAGGTTCATTATCATACTCTTGTAATCCACCAATACCAAGACCTTTACGTTGCCCAATGGTGTAATACATCAACCCAGTATGTTCCCCTATTTTTTTTCCATCTAGTGTCATCATATCTCCAGCTTTTGCTGGCAAATAGTTTTGTAAAAATTGATTAAAGTTTCTTTCACCAATAAAACAAATACCAGTAGAATCTTTCTTATCTTTGACAGCCAAATTATGTTCATTTGCAAGTCTTCTAACTTCACCTTTTTGTAATTCGCCAATTGGAAACAATACCTTTGAAAGTTGCTTTTCACTCAACTGACTTAAAAAATACGATTGATCTTTATTATCATCAAGCCCTCTTAACAACATGTGACGATGATTATGCGTTACTCTCGCATAATGCCCCATCGCATAATAATCAGGTTGAAACTTTTTCGCATGCTCGAAAAACGCATCAAACTTAATATATTTATTACACAAAATATCAGGATTTGGCGTACGCCCTTTTTTATACTCTTCTAAAAAGTAACTAAACACATTATCCCAATATTCTTCTATAAAATCAACTCGATGCATCTCAATCCCTAATTGATTCGCAACTTCGACTGCATCTTGATAATCTTTTTCCTGTGTACAAAGGTCATCTTCCAATGTCGGATTACCCAGTACATCATTGTTTGTTGTCGAATCCCAATTGCGCATAAATAAACCAATCACATGATATCCTTGCTCTTTTAAAAGCAAAGCACTGACTGCGCTATCGACACCTCCTGACAGCCCTAAAACGACTGTTTTTTTCATCAAATCACCTCTAAGAATAATCTATATCACTTGGTAAACGTAAATCCCCTCTTGGAGAGATACCAATATCTAGTATTTTTGGACCATCAGGCAATGCCTGACGTTTAAATTGTTGACTGTAAAAACGCGTAAAGAACTGATGTGCATATTCTTCACTTTCTTTTTTTGACAAATCAAATGTTTTTCCTAATAACCAAACAATGCGAGCCTCATCATCCCCAAAACGGAACATCCTATGAATCATAAAATCATTGACTTCATAGCGTCCAATTGTTGCTTCTGTTGTTTGGTTTTCTGTAAGTTCTGGTGTAATTGGTGTTTCCACGATTCCTTCCAAAATATGGCGGATATCTTCATTAAATTTAAACAATGCATATTCTCTAATCATAAAACGTACCAACGTTTTCGGAATACCACTATTGATTCCATACATACTCATTTGGTCACCATTGTAAGTACACCAACCAAGAACCAACTCACTCAAATCTCCAGTACCTAAGACAATCCCTTGTTCCTTATTCGCCAAGTTCATAAGCACCGTAGTACGCAATCTTGCCTGGGTATTTTCATAGGTAATATCTTGTGTTTTTCCATCATGTTCGATCAATGAAAAATGTGCCTTTGTATGCTCTTTAATATCTATTTCTTTCACTGTAATACCCAAATGCTTCATCAACTTATGTGCATGATTTTTCGTCTTATCTGATGTATGTAGTCCAGGCATCGTAACACCGATGATCTCTTTACGAGATAAACCAAGTAAATCATACACACGTACAGCAATCAGCAAAGCAAGTGTTGAATCTAATCCTCCACTGACACCGACGATGATTTTTTTCGCTTTAATATGTTTCATTCGCTTAATCAATGCATTTTCTTGCAGAGCAGCGATCTTTTCAAAGTTTTCTTGTAAATCAACTTTTGGAACAAACGGTGTTTGATCCATTGGTGATTCAAACGTAAACTCTTCTGTATTCTCCAAATGAAACAATACCCTAGTATAATCAAACGAATAACGATTCAACGTATCTCGATAACTACTACTTGTACGTCTAGCAAAATCAATTTTAGACAAATCAATATCGCCATATATAATTTCACTTTCTTGTGAAAAATTTTCTGTCTCTACAAGCAATTGTCCATTTTGCGCAATCAAATTATGCCCACTAAACACTGTCTCACTAGTTGATTCATTCACACCAGCACTACTATAAACATACGCACCTTGATTACGTCTACTATGTTCTAAAATACTTTGTCTTCTCAATTCTCTTTTCCCAAGTGTTTCATTTGAAGCACTCAAATTGACAATCATACGTGCACCATTTAACGCCAAAATATTCCCTGGACTAATTGGTGCCCACATATCCTCACAAATTTCTACACCAAAAGATAGTTCTTCATCTTTCGCTTTAAACACCAAATGTCCAAACGGAACAATTTGATCTAAATAAAGAACCTCACTTACTTGATTGACAATTTCAAAACCACTTTGAAACCAACGTTTTTCATAAAATTCACCAGTATTTGGTAAATAAAATTTCGGGACAATTCCTAAAATAACATCTTTTTGAATCACAAATGCCGTATTATATAAGACCCCATCTATTTCTAAAGGCGCACCAATAAAAACAATCCCCTCATAAGGATTTTCTTTCAAAAACAAATCAATTGCTTTTTTTGTACGCTGAATCAAACTCTCTTGAAAAAAGAGATCATTACAAGTATACGCCGTCACACTTAGTTCAGGAAACACCGCAATACTACTTTTTACTTCTTTTAATACCCGCAGCATCTCTTTGACATTGTAATCAGGATTCCCAACTTTTAATTTGGGTGTCACACTTGCGACTTTGATAAATCCATTTTTATACATATTACTTCACTCCATAAAGCTTATTATCAAAAATATATTGATATACTTCTTCTTCAACATCATCTTTGTTTAATGTTTCTCTAAAAGTTGTCGAAGAAATATTTCGTTTAAACTGATCAAATACAATAAAACTATTTCTATGTTTATCAAGCACTTCACGCTCGTGAATCAAACTCTCTATATCAAGACCATTGCGACCCAAAACAACTACTTTAAATTCACTTAAGATGCCTTCAATGTTGATCCATTTGTGCATCTTAAACAAATTATCCGCCCCAACGACAAACGCCAAATCATCTTCCTTTTTATCATAAAGACGAATCAATGATTGATATGTTCCTAAAAAATCCGAATCATCAATTTCCAATTTTGATACCTCGATGTCATCAAAATCCTTTGTAACAATCTCCAACATATTCAAGCGGTGATAGTTACTCGCAAGTTCACTTTTTGTATAAGCACTACTGACTGGAAGAAAGATGAACTCACTAAAATCCAACCGTTCTTTCAAATAGTGATAGACATCCATATGTGCTTTTGTTACTGGATTAAATGCGCCACCAAAAACGACTTTCATACAACCACCTCATTTAGTAACTTTATTATATCACAATTTCTTCTAAGAAAAATCATTATAAACGAAAAAATAACTGAACATTAAACCTTTAACGCTTACATCAATCGTGCTATAATACTTTTTGAGGTGAAAAAATGAAATTAGATCAAAACTATATATTAACACTCGCAAAAGAAATATTAGAAATTCCTAGCCCTAGTGGCTACACAAAAGAGATTGTAGCGCGTATCAAAAAAGAAGCTGAAATCTATGATTTACCATGTGAAACAACCAAAAAAGGAAATTTAATCATCACGATGGAAGGTAGAACAGATTACACTTTAGGTCTCAGTGTACATGTTGATACCTTAGGCGCAATGGTAAGAAGCATCAATGCCAAAGGTGACATTAAGTTCACCACCATTGGTGGTCCATTATGGCCAACTTTAGACGGTGAATACTGTACCCTCATGACCCGTGAAGGAAAAAGTTATACTGGTACTTTCTTATCAGATAGCCCTTCTGTTCACGTATTCAAGGATGCCAAAAGTAAAGAACGTTCACCAGAACACATGTATGTCCGTATTGATGAAGTCGTAAAAAACAAACAAGACGTCTTAGACTTAGGCATCGAAGTTGGAAACTTCATCTTCATCGATCCTAAAACGACGATTACCGATAGTGGCTTTGTGAAATCGAGATTTTTAGATGACAAAATCAATGTCGCAAGCATCTTCGGTTTAATCAAAGCATTAAAAGAAGAAAACATCAAACCAAAACAAACCATCAAGTTCATTATTTCTACTTATGAAGAAGTAGGTCATGGTGCATCATTCATCCCAACACTTGATGAGATGATTGCAGTTGATATGGGATGTATTGGTGATGATTTAACTTGTACTGAATATGACGTTTCTATCTGTCCAAAAGATTCAAGTGGACCTTATGATTATGAACTAACAAACAACTTGATTTCTATTGCCAAAGACAAAAAACTCAATCACGCGATTGATATCTACCCATTTTATGGTAGTGATGTTTCTGCGGCCATCCGTGGAGGAAATGATATCAAAGGGGCTTTAATGGGTCCTGGTGTTCATGCTTCTCATGGTATGGAACGTACACACATCGATGGAATCAACGCGACCATTGAACTATTATTCAACTATGTGAAATAAAACAACAATCACTCATTTTTCATGATGGGTGATTGTTTTTTCTACCAATTATCATTGAAAAATGCTATACTATAATGCTAGAAAGGACTGATTTGATGAAGATAAAAAAGCCAGATTATCAAAACTCTATTTTAAACGTCAGCAATACATTCTTACATCATTATGGGATCAATACAAAATATAATGGAGTACCTTTATTAGAAGATGCACTCACTAAGGATATCAATCATATCGTTTATATATTACTTGATGGACTAGGAAGCAATATCATCAAACATCACTTATCTAATGAGGATTACTTAAAAAAATATATGAAAAGTGAAATAACAAGTGTATTCCCACCTACAACGGTCGCTGCCACAGACACAGTCTTAAGTGCACTTCCACCAATCAGTAGTGGTTATCTTGGGTGGGTACAATATTTTTACAATGAAGATGTCAACGCCATTGTCTTTCAAAACAAAGATTTTTACGATGTTGGGCGCACATTAAAAACAAACCTTCGAGATACCTATCTTTCGTTTACCCCTATTACAGAACAAATTCATCAAAAAAATAATAACATAAAAACTGAGATTTTCTTTCCTAGTTTTATTGAAGGCGGAAGTGAAAGTTTCACTGAAGAAATTGACAAAGTCTTACTCACTACACATAACACAGATCAATCATTCTCTTATTTGTATTGGACAGAACCCGATTCGACTCAACATAAAAAAGGTATTTACAGTGATGAAACTCACCAAATGATAAAATCATTAAACAAAGATTTTACGCAACTATGCGAACACATCACAGATGACACACTTGTAGTTGTCATTGCCGATCACGGGTTGATTGATATCACAGAAATTCCACTCTTCAAATATGAAGACATTACCTCATTATTCTTAAGACAACCATCAATTGAACCAAGAGCCACAAACTTCTTTATCAAAGAAGGGAAAGAGGATCTTTTTAAAGCAAAATTTCAATCATATTTTCAAGAAGATTACCTTTTATACACCAAAGAAGAATTGTTATCATCCGGTCTTTTAGGAGAAGGAAATCAACACGATATGATTGATTCATTTTTAGGCCAATTCATCGCGATTGCGATCACAGATAAGATGTTTACTTTAAACACAAATTCTACTTACAAAGCCCATCACGCAGGTTTAAGTGAAGGTGAAATGATGGTGCCTTTAATCATCTATAAAAAATAATATTACTCCCCTTATCCTCTTGAATGATACAAACAATATGTTATAATATAGCTGTATCATAACGAAGGAAAATGGAGGAAAATATGAAACGTATTGAAGAAATGGTTAAACTGTTCAAATCTAAATCTTCGTTTGGATTTTACGTATCTATTTTTTTAATTGTATCCTGTCTCATTGTGATTCCACTCGTAGATGATTTGATGATTCAAATCTTTTTAGGTGCGTTTATTTTATTAATACTTATTCGTTTTATCGGAATCTTACAAGAACGAAACCGTCTCAACCAAGTATTAAAAAATTATCACCGCAACCCAAGAAAATCACTTGATGCCGTCAACAAACAAATCCAAATGGTCAACGCGCGTGTTAAGAAAGCAAGCAAACGACCTGAAGAAGGAAACGTAAATCAGCGAAAAGTTTATAAACATGAACAGGAATTACAAGAGTATGAACAATTAAAAGATGCGATCAAAGAACAACATCCAAACCTTTAAAAATAGCCAAAATGAGTTAACTCATTTTGGCTATTTTCTTTATAATGATATCGACTTCATTGGATCTATTGTTATGATTTCGACATTCGAACCATTTTTTGACAAGATTGTAGGATCAGCGCTAATTAAATCAAATGTATTGTAATGCATTGGTATGACTTTTTTTGGTTTGATCATATCAATGGCTCTTAAGGCATCTAGTTCATTCATTGTATAATTTCCACCAATTGGCAGCAATGCCAAATCAATCTCTTCTACTGCCAACAAAGACATCTCAACACTTAACCCTGTATCTCCTGCATGATAAATCTTTTGTTTTTCTAATGTCAACAAAAATCCACAAGCAAGACCACCATCATACATATGTCCAGCTTCCATAAATCCACTTCCATGTAATGCAGATGTCATTTTCACTTCACCAAAAGGAAATGTATGACTACCACCAATATGCATCGTATGGATCTTTAAATTGGGATACTTGCTCAATAAAATATTCCCTAATTCAAAATTCGTGATGACTAATGCATCATCTCTTTGTGCAAGTTCAACTGTATTACCTAGATGATCACCATGTGCATGGCTCACCATAATCACATCAAGTTTTGGTAAATCAGCTAATGTTCCATTAAAAAGAGGATTCCCCTTTAACCAAGGATCAATGATGATATTTGCATCTTTTGTCTCAAACAAGAAACACGCTTGTCCATAAAATGTAATCTTCATCTTCACACTCCTAAGAAAAATTTAATGATAAAACTAAATATGAAAGAAACAAACGCAACACCCAAACTAATCGTCACCATTTCTAAGAAACGGCGTCTAAAGTTTAAGTCTTTTGCGACACTAATATAAAAATTAAAAACAAAGATGATGATAATCACAATTGCAATCGTCATTCCTAAAGCAACATAAACATTAAGTCCGACCAAGAAAGGAATAATCATCAACGTTACTGCGACCAAATACGCACTCCCCGTATAAATCGCAGAAACCAATGCTTCTTTATGAGGTTCATCTTGCTTCGTCGCAAGATATTCACTACTAGCCATCGAAAAAGCCGCAGCTACACCTGTAATTAACCCAGCAAGAGCAACCGTATTAGGATCTTGCAGTGCAAATGTTAACCCTGCTAAGGCACCCGTTAATTCAACCAACGCATCATTCAATCCAAGGACGATACTACCCACATATTTTAATCGTTCTTCATGAAACGAATTAATCAGTTCTTCTTCATGACGCTCTTCATCAGCTAGTACTTCCTTGATTCCGTGTACTGTACCTTCCATTTGTTCATAAACTACTTGAGCATCTTCTTCACCCTTCTCCATCAGTTTAGCAACAAATGTGAGTCCGAAAATATAGGAAAGGATCATCCAAAAAAGAATCTTAAACTTATTAGGGTTGATTGTTTTATCACTAAATGTTCTAAAGAACTCATAATGTCTAAATTCATCTTTTGATATTTGTTCTAAGAGCGATTTTCTTTCTTCATTGGTCTCTCTTTTTGCGAGTCGATCATATAAAAATGCACTCGTAATTTCATCTTTTTGCATTTTAATAATTAGATTCATTGTCTGTTTATCTATGGTCACATTCTCTTCCAAAATTCCACCTCTAATCTATATTCTTTGCACGCTTTTTAAATGGTCTTGCCAAAATGTTTACGACACTTTTCGGGAAGAATGTTAATCCCTGTGTAATAATGATTGGCATCATTTTGATTGCTTCAAAATAGGCCATCCTCCTAATTTCTCTACGCGTTAATAATTTGTTGTCCAAAAACAGATAACTCCTGGTCACTACACCGACACGACAAGTTAGTAAAGCATTCGAAATACCACCTAATACAGATGAAGATATTGTTTTTAAGAATGGTAAATCAGTCATTGTTTCACCAATCTTAGAAGGCAATAATTCATTGATCTCTAAATCTTCTATACCTTCTGCGACAATGCTAGTGATTAAAACATTCAAACTAAGTTTACCTAAGTTAGGATAACTTGGTCTGAATCCAGCCATCGTAACAATTTCTTTGATCATTTTGACATTGATTGTTAAGGTTGACAACATATCAAGATTTCCATTTTGTGATAAAGCTGTAGATACAAGGACTGTTTTCGCATTCTTAATGATCAATTGATTGATTTCTTCTTTGATCGTTGTATTAAAAATCGTCTTCATACTTTCTTTAAGCATGACTTTATCATTCATTGATTCACTCAACAATACCTTATCGGCCTCAGTTAAGTATTCATTTTTCATCATGTTCTTTGCGGCATCTTTATAAATTTTCGCTCGTTTATCTTCATCCAACAATGCATCGACACTAAATGTCGGTGCGAACAAAATAATACGCAACGGATTAATGATTAATACATATGCTAAAAGCACGCTCACACCATAAAATGCATATTCAACATACGGATGGACAGTACGTAAACGCAATCCTACATCAATGACATTTGATACAACGAGTAAAGCAATCACTAACGCAGAACCGATTCCTACAAGAATCCATAATTTTTTACCTTTCATCTAAATCACCTCTCACAAGTATTTTACCATAAGTTTGCCCTTTTTAACTAAAGAAAAAACTCCTTTAAGGAGTTATTCGTATGGATGATCCTTTTGAAAATGATGATAATATTCCATCACTACTTGATGAGAAAAAGGTGTTTCTCTTTGTTCAATCATTTGTTTTAAAGTATTCAACTCTTGTTCCAATATTTTTTTTAAATCTTTGGGGTAATCCATGCGTTCTTTGTGACGATTATACTCATTGCGATCTAATGTTGTAAAAGAATAATCATCAACCACTTTGACATCTAAATCATAATCAATATATTTCAGTGCCTCATCATCTCTGACATATGGGGAAGCAATATTACAATAATAATGAATTCCAGTGCGCTTAATGATGCCAATGACATTGAACCAACGTTTCTTAAAAAACCAAGAAATAGATGGTTCTCTTGTATGCCAAAATCGCCCATTAGATTCAATGACTTTTGTTCGATGATTGGCAACAATAATATAATCATCCGTCTCTTCAATGACAGTTGCTTTTGCCCATATGCGGTGGAGTGATTCATCATGCTTGTAACTTTGTATTTGGATCGTTTCACCAATCATATTGACCTCTCCTTTATTTTAATAAATAATCTTTACCTTTTAATTTTTCTGGTTCAAACTTAGACAAATCTTTGTACCCTTGTTGGCGCAAAGCTTCATAAGCAAGAATCGCAACCGTATTACTTAAATTCAAGCTACGAACTACTTCTGTCATAGGTAACCGTAAACAAGTTTCTAAATGAGGAGCGAGAATTTCTTTAGGAATTCCACTAGACTCACTACCAAAAATTAAATAAACATCTTCATCTATATCACGTAAATCAACATCACTAGGCGCCTTTTGCCCATAGCGTGTGATAAAGAAATAGTGTCCTTTATTTTTCGCTTTAAAATCATCAAAATCAGGATAAACTGTATATTCAACATGTTCTAAATAATTCGCCGCACTCCTTCTTACTTTCTTGATGTCTAAACTAAACCCGAGTGGTTCAATCAAATGCAACTTCATATTTGTCGCAGCGCATGTTCGCATAATGTTTCCAGTATTTTGTGGTATCTCTGGATGATACAAAACAATATGATTCATATTATTCAACCCTTTTCAATTGTTCTAATGATGCCTCTGCAGTTTCAATAAACCAAGGTACATCTACATATTTTTTGATTTGTTCTTCAATCAAAGGAATTGCTTCCTTGATTTGTTGATTAGCAAGCAAGACAATCGCATTGCGTTTCATCACCAACAACCCTTTCCAACTAGAAGCATTATCATGATACAATTCATGATACTCCTTGTTGGTCATTCTAAGCAATTCAAGTAAATTGATTTGCTCTAAACCATTCGGTTCAAATTCAGGATGCATATGAAAATCTATTGCCTTGTTTTTCGGACAAACTACTTGGCAAATATCACACCCATAAACCATCTTTTTTAAAGGTTTTCGCATTGATGATGTGAATGGTATTTTCGCTTGGGTTGTATAAGAAATACAACGCTCCATATGAAAATACTCATCTAGTGCATTTGTCGGACATAAATCAACACAAATTGTGCACTCACCACAATCATCAACATCATCAACAGTGGTTTCGATCTTCTCATCTATGAGGATCGTTGCTAAATAAAGATACGTACCATATGTTGGATGAATCAGAAATTGATTCTTTCCAATGTATCCCATATGAGACAACTTTGAAGCAAAACGTTCATCAATCGTCATGGAATCCACTTCTGCTTTTACTTTGAATCCTAACTGTTTTAATTCTTTTGTCATTAACTCAAGTTTTTCTTGAAAAACCAGATGGTAATCTTTTCCATAACTATATCGTGAGAGTATTCCATAAGGTTTTCCTTTATATTTTACTGTTTCACTTGGATAAGCTAAACCTACGGTGATGATGGTTTGAAAAGATTGATCAATATTCGCGTGATGGTATCTATCATTACGCATTAACGCGTTTCTTTTTTTAAGATATTCATCCACCGATACGAAAGCATATGTATCAACGTATTTATTGACGATTTTTTTAATATTTTCCTTCATCATCATACCTCATCACTATCCTTGATAATAGGTTCGAATTTTCTCCCTTAAGTCTTCATCGAATACATTGTTTTTCAACATCTCAATTTCAAATTTATAAGGTGGATAGACTCGATCTTTTGCCCCTTCTTCTTTTGATACAAAAGGTGTTTCCAATATTTTAGGAACATTGATTAATTTTTCATGATGAACAATGTAACTAATCGCATCAAATCCTAAATACCCAAATCCTATATTTTCGTGTCTATCTTTTGAAGCACCCACATCGTTTTTCGAATCATTGATGTGCAATACAGAAAGTTTTTCTAAACCGATAATTTCATCAAACTCTTTTAATACCTTATCGAAATCATCTCTAGTTGTATACCCAGCATCATTTGTATGACAGGTATCAAAACAAACACTCAATCTTGACGCATCATCAACACCATCCATAATCGCTCTCAATTCTTCAAATGAACGACCAACTTCTGTCCCTTTACCTGACATAGTTTCAAGTGCGATTAATACATCATAATCTTTTGTTTGTGCGATGACTTTATTCAAACTATCAACGATAAATTTGATTCCTATTTCACTACCTTGTTTGACGTGCGCTCCTGGATGTAACACAATTTGTTTTGATCCAATCGCCGCAGTTCTTCTAATTTCCTCAGCGAAAAACGCAATTGCGAAATCGCGTTTCTTTTCATCTGGATTGGCAAAATTCATAATATATGGTGCATGAACAACAATGTGTTCAGTCTTTAAATTATGTTCATTCATCAACGCATGTGCTTCCTCAATTCTAAATTGATCAAGCGATTTTCTCATCGTATTTTGTGGAGCGCCAGTATAGACCATAAACGCTGTTGATCCATAACTCAATGCTTCTTTGACACTCCCTAGCAACATCTCTTTTCCATTCAAAGAGACGTGTGAACCAATTAACAACATAAGATCCTCCTATTAATGCTTGTTTCGCAATGCTTTTTTCTTCTTACGATCGACTTCTTTCGCGAAACGTTTTTTATATCCTGGTTTGACTTTCTTTTTCTTTTTTACGTTCAATGTATGCACATCGAACCCAGCATGAACTTGCTCACGTTTTACGCGACCTTTACGCTCACGTTTTTCAACAAGTTCACCATTTTTAATATCTTTATATGTAATATTGATTCCTTTTTCTTCAAGGAAATCAAGATACGCTCCATCTTCACTCGTATACAAACTGATCGCTACACCTTGATAAGCTGCTCTCCCTGTACGACCAGTACGGTGAACATAAAATTCCATATCTTTCGGTAACTCATAATTAATTACATGGCTCACTCCATCAATATCGATTCCACGAGATGCCATATCAGAGGCAACAATGTATTGATATGCTGCTTTGTTGATATCAATCATCAAACGTTTACGTTCACGTGAAGAAATATCACCATGCATCTTCGCAACATTCAACCCTCTTTTATAAAGCATTTCTGAAACACGATCAACTGTTTCTTTTGTATTACAAAAAATCAGTGCGACAAACGGATTCAATGCGTTTGTAAGTTCTTGCAACACTTGATCTTTTTCTTTACTTTTTAATGGGATAAAAATGTGTTCAATATTCAAACTTGACAATTCTTTTGGTTTGATAAAGACTTCTGCTGGTTGTGTCATATATTTTCGCAAAAATGGACGCAATTTTTCAGGAATCGTTGCGCTAAAGACCATCATTTGTAAATCTTTATTCATCAATCCTGCCACCAAATCAATGTCATCTAAAAATCCAATATCTAATGCCATATCGGCTTCATCAATCACCAATATCTTGGTTTTATATGCATCAAGCACACGTTCTTCAACCGCTAAATCACGCAATTTACCTGGTGTACCAATGGCAATCATCGGTTGCGTTTTCTTTAAACGATTGACTTCTTTTAAACGGTCACTCCCACCAACAAACAAACGAATATCAATGTGTTTTTCATGAAAAGAAGCGATGTGTCTAGCTACTTGAAAAATCTGTGTCGCAAGTTCTCTTGTTGGCGCAGTAATCATCACTTGTAAGTCGTTATTCTCTATGTCCAATTGTTCAAAAATTGGAATTAAAAAGGCATGTGTTTTCCCACTACCTGTTTGTGAACAACCAATAACATCTTTTTTATCACGCACAAGAGGTATTACTTTTTCTTGTACTTCCGTTGGTTTTGTAAATCCTAAATCATCTAATGCTTTTTTAATATAATCCATGGTTTTTATCATATGTTTCACCTCTTTAAGAATTATACTATATTTTCATTTTATTTCCAAATGTTACGTGTTTATTATATAATAGGATGGGTGAGAAAAATGGAGATTATAAAACTAACCCCTAGAGGGTATTGTCATGGTGTTGTTGACGCCGTTAAAACAATCAATCAATTAGATCTAACAAACATGCCGAAACCAGTATATATTTTAGGCATGCTTGTTCACAATAAAGAAATCATCAACAACTTTAAAAACAGAGGTTTTATGACCTTACACGATCCATCAAAAACAAGAAGTCAACTCTTAGATGAAATCAACACACAAGGTACAGTCATTCTAACAGCGCATGGAACAGCCCCTAGTGTGATTGAAAAAGCAAGAAAAAAAGGACTTCATATTATTGATACAACTTGTTCAGATGTCACCAAAACAAGAGTATTAATTGAAGAACATTTGGCCAAAGATTATCATATTTTGTATATTGGAAAGAAAAATCATCCTGAAAGTGAATCAATGATTTTACTAGATCCTTTGAAGGTCCATTTACTATCTTCTTTGGACGATATACAATCTTTATCAATCAAACATGATAAACTATTACTAACCAATCAAACAACGATGAGTTTTTATGATGTCTTCAAATTGACTGAAGAGGTAAAAAAACATTATCCATATGTGCAAACAGTTGATGAAATTTGTGACGCGACCAAAGTTCGTCAAGAAGCGGTCGCAAACCAAGATAAAACAATAGATTTTTGCTTTGTCGTTGGAGATCATTTATCCAACAATTCAAACAATTTGGTCAACATATCAAAACAAAAAGCAAATATAGACGCAACACTCATCGAAACAGTACAAGACATCAACATCGACCATCTAAAAACACTCAACAGAGTTTCGATTACTAGTGGTGCATCTACACCAACACATTTAACCAATCAAGTGATTAAGTTCTTAGAACAGTTTGACAAAGATGACCCTACTACATGGAACAACAAATAAGACAAACAAAAGGTGCGAATTTCGCACCTTTATTTTTTATTCAGATGTGGAAGTAGTAGCTTCAAATCTTCCAACTTCTTCGCCTTCAGTAATATCTCCACCAATATTATAATCCTGATCAGCATAGACAATTATTTCATATGTGATTCCTGGATCAAGTCCTTCAAAAATGAGACTTTCTACAGTTAAGCTATTTACAGTTATACGCTCAATCTCATCATTACGTACAATCGCAATTTCAATTGTCTCAGGCAATACAACACTATCTGGATCAATGATGCGCAAATCAAACGTAATCGTTGTTTGTGTAGGCATAATATTGTTGTCTTCTACAACACTTGGAGCTTGTTTCGGATTCGTAAATACATCACTTTCATACAATATTTGTTCTTCCCTCGGACCAGCAAGTTCAAACAAATCGTAATCTGTAATTACTTCAATACGATACTCTTGATTAGAAAGCAATTCTTCAAAAACAACCACATTTTCACCCGCGACCAATTCCGCAGTTGCGATGACTTCATCACCACTATATAATACCGCACGCAAAGTTTCATAAAGAATCGTTTCATCTGCATCTAATATTGTAAAGTTGAACGTCATGGTTTCGGTACCAAAGATTGGTTCACTTGGCAACTCAGCTACTGGTGCTTTAGGATTCACTGGAATCAACAGTTTTTCATAAAGTTGATAATCTTTTTGGATTCCACGTCCATCATATAAGTTGTAATCGGTGAATATCTTCACACGATAATTGTTTGTGTATGTTACTGGGTAAGCAATGGTGATCATTGAATCTTCTAATGATATTTCCAACTCTTCAACGATTTCATAATTACCACCGTTTTCTTCATAAAGAATGATACGAACATTACCTGGAATCGTTTCATCAGGATCATCAATACTATATTCAACATCAATATATCCTTGACGAACCAACGTTTCTCCTACTGTTATTGTAGGTATTTGATTCCCTGTTGTTTCGAATTCTGTTTCAAAAATAACGGCGTCCTCTATCGTTCCTTGACCATCATTTAAATTATAACTAGCTGTCAGTACAAGTGTAAAAGTAAAATCTGACAACAAATCATGGATTTGTACTTCAGGGAATATCCCTCTTGTATGATCAATCACCGCATCACGGATAAAAATACCTTCAGCATCATAAAGTGCCGCTTTCATTGAAAGAACATCAAAGACACCATTTGGATCATTCAAATCAACATCGAAATTGATACGTTCATTGGTAACTTCCAAATTGATGATACTAGGTTCCGGCAAATATTGTACTTGCGTAGTAAACAAATGCTGATCAAGTAACACATCATTATTCACACCTTCACCATTACGCAAATCAAAAGTACCGAGTACACGAATGGTGTAAGTAGAATCACTAAATAGTTGATCAAATACGACATCATCAGCGGCTGAATCAAATGTTTTCGAATCAATCAATTGATCATCTTGAAATAGGCCAACCTTTAATCCATCAACTAACAAAGTTTCATCATTATCTAATACATCAATATCAAACACTATACGATTTTCAAACAACTGAATTCGTTCAATTGAAGCGGTTGGTTGACGATTACTCGCTGTGGTATAAATATCGCTATAAAGAACTTCTTCTTCACGTAAACCTTGGCCATCTTCTAAATTATAAGAAGCATATACACGCACTTCATATTGTTGGTCTGTAAAGAGACCCTCAAAAGTTACTGTTTGTGTCCCCATTGTTAATATTCTTTCTGCTACAACTGCATCATTTGTATAAAGTTTCACTGTGGCACCATCACCAACAATGGTTTCATCTTCATCAATCAAAGAAAATACAATTGATATTTCATCTTTTTCTAAGTTATAGTTCACACGTGATAACAATGGCAAATCTTTATACACAAAGATTTCGAACTGGTTATTCGCAGATGCGTCAACACCTTTCATAATGGCACCATCACGATAGATGACTTCATCAACCTCAAATAAGTGTTGCCCATGTTCATCTGGCGCTAACATTGTAAATTCAATCATTGTATTGGTTGAATTTTCACTAAAACGATTCGTACGATAATTGATTCCATTGATTTTTACAGAAGTAATCTCAGCATTACTAGGATTCGAAATACTAATTTGCACTAGAATGCTTTCTTCTTTTTGCTTATAAAAAGTCTGTAAGACACCATCACTTACAGGGTTTTCCTCATCAATCAAAATGCCTTGATACGTTGGCGGTGTAATATCTGTTTCCTCATCCCCACAACCTACCAATATAAACGCAATACTCAGTGCCAATACAATACCTATCAATCGTTTCATATTTTCATCCACCCCTATATGACTTATCTTCTACATTTTACCATAGATTGGCTAGCCAAGCAATATATCTTATTTTGATGAATCATTCTTTTTGAAGATTTGTCAAACATCTCTTACACAATTGGTTCTAACGAAAAACAGTAAGTGTTAGAATAGATTTCGTTAGGTAGAATCCGTAGAATTCTAATGGAGACAACCAA
>ENA-OSAI01000171-OSAI01000171.1-marine-sediment-metagenome-genome-assembly--contig:-NODE-171-length-38176-cov-37.926209_pt1 | contig 38176 bp, 33 predicted proteins | sample MGYA00237871_ERZ529316 | MGnify/ENA primary metagenome ERZ529316 (study PRJEB26369, sample SAMN03142814) | marine sediment metagenome | biome: marine; feature: borehole; material: sediment...
TTCTCCACCAACTGGAGGTAGGTGTACTTCCCCACCCGTTTCCTGCGCACGAACACCGTCGCCTCCTACCACCACGATCGTAGCGGATAAAGCGTCGGTTGTGAAGTGAAGGATAGGGGACATTCGTCACTTTGTTGGCACTACAAATCCCGCCTTTTCAGGGACCAGGTGCCAACAGATCTGCATTTCCAGCGCCGCCCCACCTCTCAACTGTAGAAGATGGGTTATGACCCCGATGGGAACACCCTCCAACTCACCCAGATCCACTGGAAGAGGTACTTCTCCGCCTGCACCGGTTGAAGGAAAGGGCCCCTCTGGAGGGGAACGCAGATATCTTGGCGAAGGGGATGTTGACCGGCCAGGGCCAGCACCACCGGCAACCCCCGTTTCTCCCCGTTCAATCCTTTAGTTCCAGGATGGCCTGGGCGATGCGCCAGCGCCAATCCTGGTAATCCTCTGGCTCCAGGTAGGCAAGGAGCCCCCGGAGCTCAGGCCCGTATCGCTCAAGCTTGGCCCGCAGCTCCGCAAGCAGGGCCTGGGCCCTGGCCACCGCCGCCCCCTTATCCGGCTCCCCTTGGGCAGAGGCCAGGACTTCCTCCAGGGTGGTGAGGTATCGCAGGTCGTCCACCCCTTCCCGGAAGCCCTCCCAGCGCAGTGTGGGCAGGGTGGGGGCGAAGTTCCGGTCTGGGTCGGGGTATGCGTAGGCGAAATCCCCCCGGGGACCGTCCAGGTCGTCGTAGGGATCGCCGAAGAAAACGTGGTAGGTCCAGGCGGCCAGGCCACAGAAAGGGCTGTTCCACAGGTAGAAGCCGGCCACCGCCCGGGAGAACTCCGGCCGCCCCCCCAAGCCCCGTAGGTTGTAGTACACCCAGCCCACGTCCCCTGCCGCCTCAAGCTGAGCGGCGATCTCGGGGAAGGGGAGCTGAGGCAGCGAGAGGTCTACTACCCAGCCGTTGTAAGAGCGCACGTCCACATACGGGTCGGCCTCGGGGGGGAGCTCCACCACCCCGTTCAGGGACAGTTCCACCTGTGCCCCCGGCACGCGCTTGATCAGCGGCGCCAGATAGTAAAACTCGGCCTCCTTCTCCGGGTCACCGAAGGGCTCGTCCACCGGGAAGAAATAGATCTCCGGCCAGCCGTGCTCCTCCCGCAGGCCCACCACGGTCGCCACTGCCTCCACGTAGAGGTCCTCGAGCTCCTGGGAGGGAAGGCCCAGACGCCGCAGCCCCCGGTAGAGGTGGTAGATCCCCCGCCAGTGCACCGGCCCGGGGAAGCCCAATTGGGTCAACAGATCCATGGCAGCGATGAATTCAGCGTAGTCGATCTCCACCGACCCATCCGGGCCGCGAGTCACCTCCGGCGGGATGTAGAGGCTGGGGCTGGTGATCCCGTGGAGGAGCATGTCCTGATAGTCCTGCCGCAAGTAGGTGAGGGGGTCTCCCGAAAGTTCGCGCCCCCCGAACTCCTGGAGGGGGAAGTAGGCGAGGGAGTAGTGGCGGCTGGGAGGTGCCAGGGTGAAGGGCAGCACCAGGACCTCCAGGTCCAGCACCTGCGCCGGGGCATTGCCGGGTTGGATGACAATTTCACCTCGATAGGTCCCCGGGGGAGTACCCGGGGGGATGTGGACGATGAGCCAATATTGTCTGGAGGTCCCGGCTGGGATATCCTGAGGGGTGTTGTAATCGAGGATCTCGGGGACGAGCTCCGTCTCCTCAGAGCTGGCCCGGGAATGGCGCCGCCTTTCCATCACCCGCACCACCCGCAGGTCCAGCTCTTGCCTTGGAATCACCGCCCCCTCTCCCGCGAGTTCCCCCACTTCCACCCGTACCCCTTCCAGAGCCCGGCGGGCGAACAGGGAGAAAGTGAGGGGCTCGTATTCCCCGGGGGTAGCGAAAGTCCATATTCTTTCGATGATCTCGTCCTCATCCGGCACCGTGTCCGGAAGCACGTGCTCCAGCCAGCTTTTGGCGTAGACGATGTAGTGGGGGTGCAAGGCGAGATATGACCGATCCACAGGTGGCTTTTCGGTCCCGCGGGGAACCCAGGTGGGGTCGGTGGTGAGGATGACGGCGTCGATCCACCACTTGCTGGGTTGGTCCTGGAAGATGGTGAGGGTGTGGGGCTCGCCTGGGTCGAGCCTGAGGTCCAGGCCCTGGGGGGCCAGCCGCACCCAGTGGAAGCGGCCCTCGGCGTAGCTCCCCCCGGAAGCGGCGGCTTGGGCGGGGATGTGGGGCTGGCCATCCACTGTCCAGGTGAAGTGCACTTGCCGGGGGCCGTAGGAAATCCACACGTAGCGGTAATCACCAGGGGCCGGGACCCGGAAGGCCCACTCCAGGTAGGGGTGGCCCGGGGGAGAGAGGGGACGGCCCCGGGCGCCGGGGCGGATGAACAGGAACTCTCCCCCGCTTGCCTGGGGGTGGAAGGTCCCCCGGGTGGAGGCGCTGGCGTAAGGGAAATTGCCGTCGGCAAACCCCTCCGCCTCCAGCCACACCCACTCGGCCGTCCCCAGCCAGGGGACCAGAACGGCCAGAAGTCCCGCCACCACGATGGCCACTCTCACCGGCGGTTCCTTTCGATGCCCCGCCACTTTACCTGCCACCATTCGGCCCGACCACCTAACCGGGGTCAAAAGCTGGTCAACGGGCCGCGTTTGGTGGCCCAGCTGGAGCCAGTTGCGGGGGCCTGGTCTCCTCAGGCACAAGCGGATCTTCCAAGCTCGCTTTCGAGTGCAGCGGGGATCTCAGCCGCCCCAACCGAAATGGCCGGCCGAGGGAGAAAACCCGGGTTCCCACGCACGGAATCAGTGCCGGCCGGGGGTGAGTTTCGGCGGGAGGTGGAGGGGGGGCTGGGTTCACAACCGGCGCAAGATCCCCCTGGCCCCGGCCAGGAAGTCCCCCACCACCCCGGTGAACCGCCGCCAGTCCACCGCCAGGGCCACCACCGCCCACACCAGCCCCCAATATGCAACTTCCCGCTGGTGGAAATAGGCCACGATGAAGGGGGCGAACACCCAGGGAAAGGCCACCAGCATGGTGAAGGCTTTGAAGGGGAGGAATTCGCGGGAGGTAGCCCCCACCAACACCGCGAGGGGCACGGCCACGCCCAGGTAGATCCCCCCCCAGGGCATGGGCACCAGCCCCACGGCGGCCAGGTAGATGGCGGAGGAGAGGACCATGAGCATGTCGAACTGGAACTCATGCTCCCCGATCCAAGTGGGGCCTTTTTCCAAGCGGCGGGCCAGGCGGCCGTCCAACATGTCGGTGGTCCACCCCAGGAGGAGCAGCATGGCCACCGAGCTCAACGCCCGGGGGCCGGCGGGGATCAGCCCCAATATTGCCAAGGCGATTAGAGCTCGGCTGGCGGTGAGCAGGTCAGGTAGCCTCCGCTTTCCCATTGCCACCCCCATTATACCGGCTTCACCCCCCCAAGCGTAATCCCTCATCCAAAGGCGAGAAGCTGAACCGGGCATGGGGGAAGGCCGGGACCTGGAAGCTGACCCGGATGCCCCCCAGATACAGCTCCACCCCGGCCTCCAGACAGCCGGCGAAGCTGCGCCACAGTCCAGCCCGCAATTGAAGAAAACGCCCACTGGGGAAGTCGAACTCCCCGGCCCCGCGCAGGCTCCAGTCCTGGCCCAGCGCCAGGCGCAGGCTGCCGGCCAGCCTCTTCACCCGAAGTGGCCAGGGGGAAAAGCGCGCCCCCAGGGTGGCCGACCAGCCTTCCCCCTGAAAACGCCCCCGCAGCAGGAAATCCTCCCACCCGAGGGGCTGGAAGCGGATCCCCCCCTGCAGGGTCAACCGGCCCCAGTCCCCTTCCAGCTTGCCAACCCCGGAGAGGCGGGTGATCCGGGCCGGGACCAGGCTGAACTCCCCGGTCAGCTCCAAGCCCGGCAGGGTGAGCTGCCAGCGGCCGGGCAGGGGGTGGCCGGTGGCCAGGTCCCACCCGAGGCGGAGTTCCTGGCGGACTTGTGCCTGACTGGCAGTCAGGGTGGCGGCCAGCCGGTGCTGGGGGGGGAGGCGGTCGAACTCCCAGGGGGAACTCCCCCAGCGCCAACGCCGCAGATAGGTCAGGGAAAGCCCCCCCGCGCTCATGCCGGGAGAGAAGGAGGCCAGCACCCGATCGCTTCCTTGATACTGGTCCAGAGATAGCTGCCAGGGGAGGGTGATCCGCCAGGGACCGAAGGTGAGCTGGTTCTGCCAATTGAGGGTCACCCCGGCCCGCCAGCCGGCCCGGCCTGCCTCCCGGTAGTTCCCCCACCTCAAGTTCCAGGAAAGAGTCCCACCCCACCAGGGGAGGCCGCCCCGGGATAGGGAGAGTTCGGGGAGCTTTTGGTAGCTGAGCTCGTCTCTGGTGGCCTGTCCCCAGCTCAGGGTCCAGTTGGTGTCGGCCAGTGAGCCGGACAAGCTGAGGTCGAGCCTGTTTTCCCGCCAGGAGAGGCGGGCCCGCCACGGCCCAGGAGGCCATTCCCCCTGGGCGCTGAGGCTGCCCCGCCCCTCCGCCAGGTCCAACTTCCCGTCTTCCCACAGGAAGCGCAGGCTGGGCTGGGCCAGGCCCAGGCCGGGAAACCAGGTGAGCCCCACCGCCCCCCACATCCCCTCCCCCAAGGTGAACGGGAAGTGCCAGCGCAAGTACCAATGCCCTCCTTGTCGGCCGATCTCCGGGAACAAAGGGGAAGCCTCTTCCCCCAGCCGGGCGGCGTACACCGGCAGCCAGGCCACCGGCTGCTCAAAAGCCGTGATCCAGACGTCCTCGGCATACAGCCACCGCTCCGGCAGGAGCACGAACCGGCCCGCCTCCACCGCATAGGGGGCCTCCGCCAGACAAGGGCAGGTAGTGAACTCAACCCCCTCCCCGGAAAGTCGCTCCAGCTCCCCGGCTTGGAAGCTCGCTTCCCCCCACCGGCCGGTGAACACCAGCGTCTCCTCTCGCTCTGGCCCCTGAAAGCGGGAGCTGCCTGAGAAGTCCCGGGCGGTCAGCCGCACCAGCTCCCCCTCAGGCCCTAACTCCATTTCCAACGCCTGGGCCACCAGGTGGAGGCCTTGTCCGGAAAGCTCTGCCCCCTGCACCTCTACCTCCCACCGGGCTCCGCCCCAGTGGGCCGCAAGCTCCCCGGCTGCTAGCCGGTAGCCACCCAGTTCCGCCGCCACCCCCTGGGCGAGAAATCCTTCGGCCTCCCCCAGGATCACCAACTCCTGGGCCTCCAACCACTGGAAGGGTGGCGGGGCCCCGAGCCCGCCCAGGCCGATTCCCAACAGGAAGAAACCCAGCCACAGCCGCTTCAGCCGCAACCTGTCCACCGAGAGCAACAGCACCAGTCCCAAGGTGCCCAGGACCAAGTGGGGCAGCCAGCCCCCCAGGGAGGCGGGGAGGAACCCCCGACGGGCCAAGGTGCGGGTCCAGATGAACAGCCCTTGGGCTCCGGCGGCCAACAGGAACCCCGCCACCGCCCCGGCCGCCCGGCCCCGCCGTCCCAACAGCGCCCCCAGCGGGGCACCGAATAGGGCGAACACCAGCGCCGCGGCGGCGATCGCCAACTTGGAGTGAAGCTCCACCACCAAGTTGCGCGGGTCAAGCCCGCTTCTCTCAAACAAGCGGATGCGGGCCAAAAGCTCCCGCACCGACATCTCCCCGGGGGTCTTCCCGCCCAGGATCCCCTGCTGGATGTCCTCTCCCACCTGCAAGGTGAGGGATTCGAACCGGAGCACCTCCTCCAGTCCGCCATCCGGGGAGAAGCGCAGCAGCCGGCCGGCGGAGAGCACCAGCTCCCCGGAGGCGAACCGCCCCTCGGAGGCGGTGACCAGGGCCGGAAACGGCCCCGGTTCCCCAAACAGCTTCCCCTCCAGGTCGTAGACCACGATCCCCCAGGCTTTCTCCCCCTGATAGCGAGACAGGTAATAAAGCTCGCCTTGGCTGCCGCGGAAGAATAGGTCTTCCTCCGGCCGCGGCACTTCCCCCTGGTAGAGGATGGCCAGGAGTTCGCGCCGATAGGCGGCTTCCGCCGGGGGCACTGCCAGCTCGGAGAGCAAGAACGAGGCCATGCTGGCCACCAGGCCGAAGGCCACGAAGGGCACCAGCAGCCTGCCCAAGGGGTAACCCAGGGCCTGGAAGGCCAAGAGCTCCCGGGCCGAGGCCAGCCGGGACAAGGCCAGGAACGTGGCCAGGAGCACCCCGGCGGGGATGGCCAGGGTGAGCAGGCTGGGCAGTTTGTAGAGGAACAAGCGTAGCAGCTCCCCCGCCTGGGCCCCCCGGGCGAACAAGGTGTCCGACAAGGAAAGCACAAGTTCCAACCCGATGAACACCAGGAAGGCAAGCAACGCCACCCCAAATGGGGGCAACAGTTCCCGCCACAGGTAACGATCTACCCTTTTGACCACGCAAGGATGTTAGCCCAAAGCCCTGCCCTCGGGAAACGCCGGCGGTCCCCGGGCCGATTTGGCCCCTTGATTGCACCCCGTTAAACTCCGGGCAAAGGAGGCACGATGCGCAGAGTCTATTTGGCCACGTTGCTGATCGGACTGGTGTGGGGGGCTGCCTTTCCCCAAGCCGCCGGCGTGGGGGGAGGCGGGCCGCTGTGGGGGCTGCTCCTGCTGGATTTCACCGAGCTCAATTCCTCCCTATCTGCCGCCGGGTTCCCCGCCTTGCCCGAGGGGATGGTGCTGAACGGCGGTGGGGGCCGGGGTGGGGTGGTGAACGGCTTGTTGCTGGGGGGAATGGGATTCGGGGGGACGCTGGAGGTCCGGGAGGAAGGGCGGGCAGCCACGTTCGAGTTCGGCTGTGGCCTGTTCTCCCTGGAACACGCCATCGGGCTCGGCCGGCAAGCCCTGGTGGGACTGGGCGTGGGACTCGGCGGGGGGGCAGCCTCGCTGGAGCTGCGCAGCCGGTGGCCGGAGGACTTCCAGGACGCCCTGTCTGCCCCCACCATGACCAGGCTGGAGGCGAGCTTCTTCTCCGCCCTGCTTTACCTGCGGTTCCAGGTGCAGCCCTGGGATTGGTTGGGGCTGGAGGCTTGGGCGGGGTATCTGGTGAGCCTGCCCGTCCCCTGGCAGGAGGGGGGTCGGGACCTCTCCGGGCCCCAGTTTTCCCTCCAGGCACCCTTCTTCGGGCTCTCTGCGGCCTTGGGAGGGATGGAGGAGGAGGCACCCCCAGCCGGGCCTTCGGGCTGAAGGCCCTCGGACTCAGGGGGCGGTGCGCTCCCGGGGGGTGGGGTAGTACTCCCGCAACACCCCACCCCCAATGAACTCCCGCAGGATAGAGGTAGCCGGGATTTCCTCCCCCCGGTAGGGGGTGAACCAACGCAGGGTGGCCAACAGCCTCTCTGCCTCCAGCTTCAACTTGGGGTCCCGCACCTGCAGGAGCAGGGGCTCCACCCTCGGCCGGAGCACCGACCACTCGTAGACCAACGCGGAATTGAACATCACGTCTGCCCGCCCCTGGTAGGGGAAGATGTATCGCTTCTCCCCCCGCCGGACGTTGGGCCACAGCCTGAGGGTGTCCTCGGCCGAGTAGCCGCGGAAGGCCTCGTCCCGCACGATGCGCCGCAGGAGCCGCGTGTCAGTGGTGTGGAGCCTGACAGAGGAATCCAGGTTCAGCTGGGTGAGGGCAGACACGTAGATGCGAAAGGCGTTTTTCTCGATCTCCGGGGGCAGGAGCGCCGGGTTGAGGGCGTGGATCCCCTCGGCCAGCAGAATCTCGTCCCGGGCCAGCCGCAAGGTGAGCCCTTGTTCCCGCCGGCCGGTGCGGAAGTTGTAGTGGGGGAGGGTCACTTCCTCCCCGCTGAGGAGCTGCTCCATTTGGCGTGAGAGCAGCTCCAGATCCAGGGCGGAGATGTCGTCGAAGTCGGTGAGCCCCCGCCGCCGCATCTCCTCCCGGGGGAAGAAGTAGTCGTCCAGGGAGACCGGATACGGGCGGAGGCCCTGGGCCAGAAGCTGAATGGCCAGGCGTTTGGTGAAGGTGGTCTTCCCCGAGGAGGAGGGCCCGGCGATGAGCACCAACCGCCGGCGGACCGGGGGGAGCTCGGCCAGGGTGCGGGCGATCTCCACAATCCGCTGCTCGTGCAGGGCCTCAGATACCAGGATGATCTCCCGGATCCTCCCTTCCCGCACCGCCTCGTTCACCGTCCAGGCGTCGTACACCCCTAGGAGCTCCAGCCACTTGCGGTACTCCACGAACACCTGCCACAGGGCGGTGTAATCCTCGGCCGGGGCGAGCTCGGTGGGCCACTCCCGCCGGGGAAAACGGAGGATGAACCCGTCGTGGTAAGGGGTGAGGGCGAAGTATTGAAGGTAACCGGTTGAGGGCACCATGTAGCCGTAGAAGTAATCGCGAAAGTTTCCCAGCCTATAGAGGTGCAGGTGGTCCTCCTGTGCCCCTTGAATGAGGAGCTGGGCCTTATGAGGCTTACCTTGGGCCTGGAACCAGGCAGCGGCCTCGGCGAGGGACACGTGCTCGCGCAAGATGGGGAGATCTTTTTTCACCAAGTCTCGCATGTGAGCTTCCAGTTTCTCCAACTCTTCCTGGCTGAGGGGCTGCTCCCCCTCGGTGCGGCAGTAATAACCACCAAACGGCACTGAATGGTCGATGATCAGCTTCCTGGTGGGGAACAGCTCGGCCATGGCCGCGGCCAGGAGGAAGCTGAGGGAGCGGGTGTAAATGCGGATGCCGTCGGAATCGGTGAGGAAGACCGGGCGCACCTCCACGTCCCGGGTCACCGGGTAGGCGAGCTCCCGCAACTCGCCGTCAACCACCGCCGCCATGGGGGGCACGGCGGGGTCCGGGTAGGCGGCCCGGACGAACTCCTCCAGGGTGGTGCCCACCGGGGCCTCGAAGGTGCGGCCGTCGGGGAAGTGGGCCTGCACCGTGGTCCGGGGTTTTGCTTCCCTCACTTGAGACATGGGGCGGGATTATACTGCGATTTGCCCCGCCCCCGAGACCTCCTCTCCGAGGGCGAGGTCCCAGGAACCAGAGAGGTGGTGACCTTCCTGGTGGACAAGCCGGAAGTGCGGTCGCTTCCCTGGGGTACGGGGGGCTGATGAGCGGGACCCGGTGGGCACCCACTTCCCTTCCATGCCGTCGGAATAGCCCTAGGCGCGGGGAGTGGTGGGTGGTGCAGGATTCGAACCTGCGACCCCATGCACGTCAAGCATGTGCTCTACCGGACTGAGCTAACCACCCTCGATGAGCCTGGAGGCGGCGCCCGGATTCGAACCGGGGAATAAGGGATTTGCAGTCCCTCGCCTTGCCACTTGGCTACGCCGCCTGGGCGTGTTCATTATAGCCAAGCCCTCTGTTTCAGGTCAATGGAAGAGAGAGTAAATAGGCCAGGAGATGGTGGCCCACCCCAGTGCCCAGCATAATACCGCCCGAAAGGGGGAGCACAAACCTCGGTACAGCTGTACGAGGGGCTAGCTGCGCTGGGGGGGCCGGCGCAAAAGCTGTTCTCCGCCCTGGCCGACGAGGAGCGCCGGCACAAGCACCTTTTGGAGACCGAGTACGACGACCTGCTCGCCGACAATTGACCGCCAGGGGGCCGGACATCCGGCCCCCGTTTCACTTCTCCGGCGACTTGCGCAAGGCCTGGACCAACCTCTCCAACCCCTGGATTGCCTCTGGGTCCGTCTCCCGCAGGGCTGCCAACATGGCCCCCAGGTTGGCCCCTCCGCTGGCGGAGAACAGCTGGAGGAACTCGCGATGATGCGACCGTACTCGTCCATGTCCGGGGCCAAGGCCTCGTGGAGCTTGGCAGCGATCTCCTCCTTCTTCTGGATGATGTCCTCGGCCTGCTCCCAACAACTGGGTTCTGCGGAAGTAATGGGAGCCGGCGGGGCAGCTGCTAATTTGGGGAGTGGGAGCGGAGGCAGGCCCGGAGCGGCAGGGCAGCGAGGAACAGGCCGGTGGCCACCAGCACGATGGCTGCCCCGGAGGCGATCCCAGTCCAAAAAGAGAGGTAAATCCCGCCCACCCCGGCCAGGGCCCCCAGGGCCGCCCCCAGGAACATCATGTGGGAGAACCGCTTCACCAGGAGGTAGGCGGTGGCCGCCGGGGTCACCAGCATGGCCAGCGTGAGGGCCACCCCCACCGCCTGGAGCGACACCACCACCGTGACCGCGATCAGCACCAGCAGGAGATGCCGCAGAAAGGAAGTGGGAAGGCGCAAGGTGGCGGCCAGGTCCGGGTCGAAGCTGATCACCAAAAACTCCTTGTAGAACAGGACCACCACCAATAGGACCGCCCCCCCGAAGGCGGCGATGAGCACAAGGTCGTGGGGGGAGACAGCCAGTACGTTCCCGAACAGAAAATGGGCCAGGTCCACCGCGTAGCCCCGCACCGTGGAGATGAGGGCAATCCCCAGGGCGAACATGCCGGCGAATACGATGCCGATGGCGGTGTCCTCCCTGAGGCGGCCCCGGCGGGCCACCGCCCCGATCCCCAGGGAGGCCAGCACTGCGGTGCCAAGTGCCCACCAGAAAAGGGATTTTCTTCCGCCCCCGGTGGCCAGATACCCCACCGCCACCCCGGGGAGGATGGCGTGGGCCAGGGCGTCCCCGAAGAAGGCCATCCCCCGCAACACCACGTAGGTGCCCATCACCGCACCTAGCCCCCCCACCAGGGCCGCGGCAACCAGGCCCCGGACCATGAACGGGAAGGAAAGCGGCACGGCGAAGAACTCAACCAGCCTCTGCATCCCGCTCCTCCTGGGTCCGACAGGGGTCGGTCACCACCACCCCCCTGCCTTCGGGGAGGGCCTTGAGCCGCCCCCCGAACGCCTGGACCAACTTCCCGGGGGTGAAGGCCTCCTGGGGGGGGCCGAAGGCCGCCACCCGCCGGTTCAAGAGCAGCACCAGCGGGAAATGCTTGGCAGCGACATCTAGGTCGTGCAGGCTCAGAAGGAGCGTCACCCCCCGCTTTTGGAGGAGGTCCAACAGCCCCAGGATGGCCTCCTGGGAGGGAGCGTCCAGCCCGGCCAGCGGCTCGTCCAGGAGCACCAGCTCCGCCTCCTGGGCCAGGGCCCGGGCGATGAACATCCGTTGCTGCTGGCCCCCGGAGAGTTCCCCGATCTGCCGGCCTGCCAGGTGCGAGAGCCCCACCGCCTCCAGGGCCTCTCTCGCCAGGGCCCGATCGTGGGCCCCTGGCCGCCGCAACAGCCCCAGCCGCCCCACCCGGCCCATCAGAACCACGTCGAAGGCGGTGACCGGGAATCGCCAGTCGATCTCCGTCCTCTGGGGGAGGTAGGCGATACAGATGTGCCCGCAGGGGTCCTCCCCTCGGATGCGCACCTCGCCGGAGGCGGGGGGGAGGACCCCGGCGATGGCCCGGAGCAGGGTGGACTTGCCGGCGCCATTGGGCCCCACAATGGCCAGCCGCTCCCCCCCGGAGAGCTTGAAGGACACGTCCTCCAGGGCAGGGCGGCCGTCGTAACGCACCGTGAGGCGCTCCACCTCCAAGGCCGGCGCTCCGGGGAGGTGCACCGCTGCCGGCCGGCCGAGGCGCCCCGGCCACCACCCCTGCCGGCAACTGCGCCCTCTCCTCATCCTCCCCCCAAAGCGGCCACGATGGCAGAGACGTTGTAGCGCATCAACTCCAAATAACTGGGGGCCGGGCCGTCTGGGCCTGACAGGGCCCCCACGTAGAGATACACCACCGCCACCCCGGTGTCCCTGGCCACCTGGTCCACCAGTGGGGAGGCGGTGGTGTGGGCCACGAAGATGGCCGGCACCGAAAGTTCCTGGATCTCTCGCTCCAGCCGGGCCAGCTCCCGGGCCGAGGGCTCGGCCAGGGTGGAAAAGCCCGGCAGGATGGCAAGTTGCCGGAAACCGTACCGGTCGCAGAAATAACCGAAGGCCAAGTGGTCCACCACCAAGAGCCGCCTGTCTTCCGGGATTTTTTCGACCTGGGTTTGGATCCAAGCGTCCAGGGTCCGCAGTTCCTCTTGGTAGGCCTGGGCGCGGGCTTGGTAGTCAGCAGCGTGGTCGGGATCCAGGGAGGCCAGGGCGGCGGCGATCCCCTCCGCCCAGAGGGCCACGTTGAGGGGCGACAGCCACACGTGGGGGTCCACCCGCCCGTCGGGGAAGGTTCGGAGCTCCAACCCCAGGGAGAGGTCCACCACCCGGCGGGCCTGGGAGAGCAGCTGCTCCAGGGCCTCCTCCAGCCCGGCCCCGCAGATGAAAACCAGGTCCGCCCGGGCCAGGAGGGCGATCTCCCGGGGGGTGGGCTCGAAGGTGTGGGGGTCGGTATCCGGGGGCAGGAGCACCACGAGCTCCGCCTCCTCCCCGGCCACCTGCCGCACCACGTCCCCCAAGATGGAGGTGGTGGCCACCAGTGTGAGGGGGGATGGGGCCCCGGGAAGCGCCACCAGGGCCAGCAATCCGGCTGCCAGCACCGCCCTACTCCACACAGCTAAGCCTCCTTTGGCAGTCGGGGCACAGCCCGTAGAACTCGAGCACGTGCCCGGCGATGAGGTAGCCGGACCGTTCGGCGAGCCGGGCGGTCAGCCCCCGGGCCGGGCACAGGTCCAAGGGGAGCTGAGCCCCGCAACCTCGACAGACCAGTCGGTGCAGGTCTCCGGCCAGGAGGCGGTATCTGATCCCCCCGGGGGCGGGGAGGGGTAGGGCCAGCCCCAGCTGGGCCAACAGCCTCAGGGTCCGGTAGACGGTGGCCCGGCCCAGGCCTGGGCAGCGGGCCCGAGCCGCGGCCAGTACCTCTCGCGGGGCCAACTCCCTCCCGGCTTCCCCCAGGGCCTGGATCACCGCCCGCCGGGCCGGGGTGAGCCGGTAGCCAGCGGCTCGGAGTTTCTCTTCCAGCTGCCGGGCATCCACGCTTGATGATACATCGTCTCAGTTAGCCCGACCAGAAAACCCCCGGCCAAATCGAGCTGTCCAGAGGACAACCAGCACCTAGAGGAAGAGCGCGATCAGTCGGTAGAGCCCAAAGGAGAACAGCCCGGCCACCGTCGGGGTGGCCACCCACCCGCCCAGGATCTCCAACACCCGCCGCCGTTCTATGGCCCGGATGCCGTGCACCAGCCCCACCCCCACCACAGCCCCCACCACGGATTGGGAAGTGGACACCGGGATCCCCAAGATGGAGAAGAAGTGGACCCCCAAGGCGGCGGCGAGCTGGGCCGCCGAGGCGCTCAACGGGTCCAGGGCGGTGATCCCGCTTCCAACGGTCTCCGTCACCCGGTGGCCGAAGGTGAGCGCCCCCACCGCCAGCGCCCCCCCGCCCAGCAGGGCCAACCAGCGGGCGGGGAACCCCAGGTTGGCCAGCGGGCCCACCGAGTTCCCTACGTCGTTCGCCCCCAGGGAAAAGGCCACGTAGGCGGCGCTGCCCACCAGCAGCACCCCCACCACCCGATCCCAGAGCTCGGGGCGCTGGATCTTTCGCACCGGGATCGAGAGCAGCTTGTAGAAGAGGAAGGCAAGCAGGCCGGTGAGAAAGGGGCACACCACCCAAATTTGCCCGATGGTGAGGAGCTTGGACACGTTGACGTCCATGCCGGTGGAGAACCCCACCCCGGCCACCCCGCCCACGATGGCCTGGGAGGTGGACACTGGCAGTTTGAACCACGTGGCCAGGGTCACGAACAGGCCGGAGGAGATGAGGGCGGCGAACACGGCGGCCAGGGGGAGCTGTTCGGTGACGATGCCCTTGCCGATGGTCTTCATCACGTTGTGGCCCTGGAGGAGGGCGCCCAGGACCACGAAGGCGGCCACCAACGAGATGCCGCGTTTGTAGGAGAGGAGGCCGGAGCCCACCGAGGTGCCGATGCAATTGGCGGCATCATTGGCCCCGATGTTCCAACCCACGTACGCGCCGGCGGCAAATAGTATGATCAGCTCAAGCATGTTTTTGGAAGTCTATACAAACCGCTCGCCGGCGCAAGGCCGGGGCAGTCGATGCCCTAGAGGAGCCGGTTCGGGGCCGGGGGGAGGCCGCGGACCATGCGGATCCACTTCCCCCACCTCCCCTGTTCCTGAAATCCCAGGCGCCGGTACAACTCCCGGGCTTGCCGGTTGCCCTCCCCCACCCACAGGCAGGCCTTTTTCCGTCCCCGCGCCCGCCCTAATTCGAATGCCCGCTCCAGCAGTGCCCGGGCCAGCCCCTGGCCCCGGAAATCGGGGTCCACCACCAGTTCGTGGATCTCCAACACCCGCTCCCTCCCTCCCCCGGGCCGCCAGTCAGGACAGCAGGCCAAAAAGCCGGCCGGTTTTTTCCCCACCTCCACCACCAGGAACCCCTCCGGACAGGTGGAGAAAAGCCAGCCCAGGTAGTTCTCGGCCGCCTGGAGGTCGGGTTCCCCGTACTCCTCCAACCCCCGATAGGCCCGGAGGTAAAGCCGGGCCAGCTCGCTCAACTCCTCCTGCCTCCCCTGCCTGATGACCACGGCTCAGGCGAAAAGCAGCCCCAAGGAGATGGCCAGCCCCCCCATCAGGATGGCCAGACACGCCCGGTCCAGCGTCCAGCGGGGTAAGGGAGGATGAAACCTCCGCAATCCCAAGTAAAAGCCCCCGCCCAGGGCCACCACGCCCAGGGCCTGGCCCCAGGCGACCGGGGAGAGGAGCGAGGGGACGTGGCTCAAGCCCCATCCCCCGGCCGCCAACAAGCCCAGGGCCAGCGGCCACTCCCCCCGCCAGGCCCTCCCAGGGGGGCCCGGCACCAACAGGGGGATCAGCTTGGCGAACGAGGCGGCGGTCCCCACCCCCAGGCCGAACAGGGTCCACTTCCCCCAGCCGGGGAGGCTGCCCCCCAGGATCCCCTTGGCGGCGAAGCCGGCCAGCGGGGGCAAGCCCACGATGGCGGCTGTGCCCAGGCCCAAGGCCAACGAGGTGCTCAAGCTCAGCCGGCCGGAAAGCTCGTCTATCCGCCTGCTCCCACCGGCGGCGATGGCCTTCCCTGCGGCCACAAACAACAGCGCCTTGAACAGCCCATGGGCCAGGGCATAAGCGGTGCCCCCGAGGAGGGCCCCGGCCCCAAACCCCAACAGCATATACCCCAGTTGGGACATGGTGTGGTAGGCCAAGAAAAGCTTGAGATCCCGTTCCCACAGGGCGTAGATCAGCCCCCCCACTCCGGTGACCACCCCCAGCCCCACCAGCACCCCACTCAGCGGGAACACAGCTGCCAGCCGCACCAGGGTGATGAGGCCCATTTTCACCACCAGGCCGGAGAGGAGGGCGGAGATGGTATGGGGGGCGCGGCCGTGGGCCGGGGGGAGCCAAAAGGCGAACAGGAACACCCCGCCTTTGGTGGCTGCCCCAGCAGCCAGCAAGCCCACCCCCACTGCCAAGCTCCCGTTCCACTGCCAAGTTCCCCCTCGCAGTTCGGCCAGCGAGAGCGTGCCCAGCTCCCCGTAAACCAGCCCCACCCCCACGAGGTAGAGGATCATGCCCACAGTGGTCAGGATCAGGTACTTCAGGCTGGCCCAGATGGCCGCCGGCTTGGACTCATAGCCCACCAGCAAGAAGGAGAGCAGGCTGGTGAGCTCCAGGCACACGAACAGGTTGAACAGGTCCTGGGAGAGGGGCAGGGCCAGGCAGGTGCCCAAAAGCAGGGTCATCAGGGCGAGGAACGGGCCTGACCGTCGCCACTCCTCCCCCAGGGCCATCCCGTGGAACAACAAGGTGAGGGCCCAGAACCCCAGGGCCAGTTGGTCTCCGGCCAAGGTGATGCCCCAGCTTCCGCCACCTACGGGGGTAGGGGGGAAGTGGGGGGCCCAGGCGAGCAGCGCCCCCAGCCCCCCCAGCAGGGCCAGGGCAGACAGCCACCGCTGGGCCCGGGGCCACAGGAGCCCCCCGGCCCCGGCCAGAAAATACCCCATCACCCCGGCCAAGGCGTAGCTCACCCGCCCTCCTCCCGCTCCAACTTGGGCACGTCTTGGGTGTGGCGGTGCTCGGTGAGGAAGATCACGTACACCAGCGACAAGGCCAAGGTGGCGAAGTGGATGACGATGGCGGTGAGGACCAAGGCTTGGGGCAGGGGGTCGGCCGCCGGGCCCGGGCCCCAGCCCAGGATGGGGGGGCGGGCCTGGGGCCGGTGCCCCAGGGCAACCAGGAACAGGGCCGCCCCGCCCGAGGCCACGTTCAACCCCAAAAGCTTCCAGATGAGGTTCCGCCGGGAAAGGAGCGTCCCCAGGCCCAACACCAACAGGGCACTGGCCAAGAAAGTGGCTACCTGTCCCTCCACCTCACACCTCCCCCCGGTGGGCGGCGAAGTGCTCCAGCACCACCCAGGCCCCGGTGGACACCTTGGCCAGGATCAACAAGTTTGCCAGCACAAGCAGCCAGGCACCCCGCCAGCCCAGGGTCAGGCTCCCACCGCCCAGGACGATCAGGGCAGCCAGGCCCCCGTATTCCAACCGGGAGAGCAGCGGCTGGGGGAGCTCCCGGGCCAGGGCCCGGATGCCGCGGGCCAAAGCCAGCAGCAGCAGGCCGCTCCCCAGGATGGCCCCGGCCGGGAACCCCCCACCGGGGCCCAAATGCCCGCTGGCCGCCAAATACACCCCGAACACCCCGATGGCCGGAAGCAGCACGTCCGCCGCCCGCTCCAGGAGGGGCGATTCCGCCACCGGGGGGCGACCCTCCGTCTGCGGCAGCGGCCGCAAGGCCCAACGCACCCCCACCAAGGCCATGGAGAACACCAGCACCTCCAGCAGGGTGTCGTACAGCCTGGCCCCCAGGACCACCGCTGCCACTGCGTTTCGGGCGCCCCACTGGGAAGTCACGGCCTCCCAGGGGGGCAGGGGTGGGCGGGGAAACAGACCAGTTGTCGCCCAACCGATCAGCCCCCCGAGCGTCAACGTGGCCAGCCAGGCCCCCCGCCTCATCCCAGGTACCTCCGCAGCAAATCCTCCAGGGCCCCGCTTCTCTCCATCTCGTCGAGCAACTCCTCCAAAGCAGGCAAGATGGCCTCCTCTTCCCCCGGGGCCACGGCGAAGTGGAAGGAGAGTTCTTCGGGGAACTGAGAGAGCTCGACCTCGGGGAGCTTTCCCCGCAGGTGCCAATCGCGGAAGCGCAGCAGGTCCACCAGGGCGCCCCCCAGGCCACCCCTGGCCAGGGCGGCCAGCAGGGCCTCTTCATCTTCGAACCGGCGCCCTCCTCGGGGGAGGGCGTCGGCTGCCCGATCCCCGGCCACGGCCCCCAGGGGGCCGGGTCGCACCCTGACCTCCACCAGCCGGGTGGGCACCAGGGGACGGGACAAGGGCAGGGTTTCTGATTGGGCGGGTAGAAAGCCGCCCGCGGCCAGATCTGCCTCTTCGGCGGCCAGCAGGCGTGGGATCTCTTCCCGGGGCACCCACAACACCTCAAGGTCCCGATGCAACCTCTGGGCCAACTTCTTCAGGATCTCCCACTCCAGGCCCGCCACCCGCTCCCCCTCCTGGTAGAGCAAGGGGTAAGTGGGGGTGGCGGCCACCACCAGCCGACCCGCCCGGCGCAGGGCCAGGAGGTAGACGAACGTCACCAGTCCGAATCCGATGGCCGCCTCGGCCAGGGCCACGTCCGGGGCAGCCAGGGAGAGGTAAACCCCGGCCAGGGCCAGGGAATGGGCCCCCACCCCCACCACCCCCCACAGGAGCCGCCGCTGGCGGAGGGCGAACAGGGCCAAGCCGAGGGCCAACAGGGAAAGAACCAAAGTGGTCATGGTTCCACCCGCTCCCGACGCACGAACGCCCCCTTGGCGATGGAGTGGGTGGCGATGGGGCCGGTGAACAGGAGCAACGCCAAAAGCAGGATCGTTACCCCGTCAACGTGACCGGTGTAGGTGAGCAGGCCCGCCAGGAACAGCGCCGTGCCCCCGGTTTCCCCCACCCCGGCCCCTTGCAGGCGGGAGTAGAGGTCGGGGAAGCGCCACAGGCCCACCCCCCCGAGTGAAAGGAGCACCAACCCCAGTCCGCACAAGAAGAGGCCGCTCATCCGGCCCCTCCCTCGCCGAACCGGGCCACCAAAACCACTCCCAAGAAGCCCAGGGCAGCGTAAGCCAGCGCCACGTCCAGCAACAGCTCCTGGCCGGCGAGGAGGGCATGGGCGGCCAAGATGAGGCTGATGCGGGTGTTCACCCCGGTGGCGCCGGCCAGGCGGTCCCACAGGGAGGGCCCCTGCCACAGCCGGAGGAACGGGGGCAGGGCGGTGAGGCCGAGGGCCAGGGCAAAAATTCCGCTCAGTCCCATAGCTTCTTCAGCAGGGATTCCAATCGTTCTAGCCCCGGCACCGCAGGCCCCGCCGGCCGGCGCAAACAGTGCACATACAGCAAATCCCCCTCCAGCAGCAGGGCGATGGTCCCCGGGGTGACGGTGATGGCCCACAGGAGGAGGAGCCGGCCCATGTCAGACCGGAGCCGCAGGGGGAAAGCCACCACGCCGGGGCGGGCCTGCCCCCGGAGGATCGCCCAGGCAGTGCTGGCCACCGCCCACAGCACCCGCCAGGCCATCAGGAAAAGGAAGGCCCCCCACAGGTCGAGGCGCAACCAAGCCCGGGCCGGGAAGGGCACGCGCAGGCGCTTGGCGGCTGTGGCCCCCAGCAGAACCAGCGGCAGCCACACGCCCCCCAAGAGCACCGGCAGGCTTGCCTGGCGCCACAGCGCCACCCAGCTTCCCCAAAGCAGGGCGCTGATGACCGCTGCTCCGAGCCAAGGGGCCATAGCGCTGCAAGTATAGCCGGTGGGCCGCAAGGACAGCGTTTTCCCTCGGAAAAGTGCCCACCTTGTCAATGCTGGAGTGAAGTCCGAGCCGGCTTCCTGCCCCGGCGTGGACAAGCGGCCGGCCCGGCTATCGGCTCACCCCCAGGGGGGGAGGTCGGATGGCCGGGCCAGGGGGGTGTAGCGTGCGGGGTAGAGGAGCCGGTCCCAAGCGAGGAAGAGCGCCCGGGCGGCCGCCGAGCGGGGCAAGGCCCAGCGCAACAGCCGTTCCCAGAGCAGCGGGGGGCGGCTCAGAGGGCAAGCCCGCAAGCACAGGCCACAGTCGGTGCCGAACTTCCGCCACACGAAGAAACACTTGTCCCCATCCATAACCCATTTCTCCACCCCCCGCACCAGCTCCTTTTCCCCGCTGGGGATGGCCCCCGCCGGGCAACTGTCAGCGCATTTCCGGCACCGGCGGCACAGCTCCTGGACCCCGAACGCCCGTGGCCTGTCAGGTTGCAAAGGGGCATCCGTGCTCACCGCGGCCCACCTAACCCGGGGCCCGAACTCGGGGGTGAGGAGGCATCCCAGTCGGCCCAGTTCCCCCAAGCCCGCCTCCCAGGCCAGGGGGACCACCAGCAGCCGATAGCACCCGTCGATGTGGGCTCGAGCCGGATAGCCCAGGGCCCGCAGCCACCCGGCCAGGATCAAGGCTGCTTGGCCTACCCGGGCGTATTGGCGCGCGCTCTCCGAAAGCGAAATCGCGGTGGGGGCTTGCTGTACCGCCCGCCAGTCCATCTCCACCCCCAGCACCACCGCCCACCGGTGGGGCAGCTCAATCGGCCGGCCATAGTCCCCGCCCCGGCCCACGTGAGAATACAGGTAGGCTTCCTCCAGCGGGGCGATCCCCACCAGGTCCACTCCCAAGTAGTGGGCAACGCCCTTGAGCAGCCGGGTGAATTCCTCTCGGGGTAACTTCACCTGCTCGGAGGAGACTTGGCCGGTCACCGTGGGGTGGAGGGCCTTCAGGTGGGAGAAGCAGGCGGTGGGAAGGCGGGAGAGCAAGGGGTGGAAATACCGGCCGCCGGGGGTTCCAAGCGGCGGCAAGGTCCGCCACCTTTCGTCTTTCTCTTTAAAGGCAGGCCGCCGGGCGTAATAGTTTCGGTAGCGTTCGCTCCCGGGGCGGAGGTGGGCCCGGGAGAAGATGAGGTCGCGTTCGTCCACCCGGGGCTGGGGGCCCAGGATGCGAATCCCCTGAGGCCGGCGGCCGGGGATGAATAACAGGCCTGAGACGACCAAGCTGGCCCCGGCAACTGCGAGGGAGAGGAGTGGCCGCAGGGGCAGGACCAGCAAAAAGGCGAGGGCGAAGCCGATTGGCCACGGGACAATTAGAAGGAGTGCACGTCGGGCCGCGCTCCGCTCGCCTTGGCACCAGGGGGTGAGGCAGGCCACGAGGGAGAAGCACCCCAGCAGGACTGCTTCGAACAAGCCAAGGACCACTGGCCAACCCATAGGCGCATCCTAAATTCGGGAGCCGGGGTCGGTCAACTCGCGGCCAAGCTGGGCCCCAGGATGAGCACGGTGAAGGCCATGTCTGCTAGGACAAAAGTGGCCCAAGCCGGAAATAGGGTGGGCTCTCCCGCTCGCCGAAAGTAGATGAACAGAGCCGCCAGCCCCAGGAGGGAGGGGATGAAGGGCAAGACCCGGGCCGCGGCCTGGGCGGCCTCCAGGGACAGCCAAGGGGAAAACGGAACCCCACCGAAGGTCCCGGTCAACACCACTTTGACGATCAGGAAAGGCAAGATGGCCAGGGCGAGGAGTGCTTTTGGCCACCAATGGCGGAGGGACTCCTCACCCCCGCGCAAGTAGTGGACGAACAGCAGCCCCAGTCCGGGCACGCTGGTTACCAACAGCAAAGGGAGGAAGGCCAAGCCCCCCACCAAACCGGAGGCCACAGTGCCTGCGAAGTAAGCCACATCGTCCCAGCCCAGTTGGTTGAGCCGGGGGCGTTCTCCTGGGGCTGTGGAGGCGTAATACAGCCGGTACTCGCCATAGCCCAACATGTCGAGCCAAGCTACGTGCCAGCCGCGGTCGGAACGACGCAGCACCGTGAAGTAGGAGAAATTGCTGCTCCTGGCTACTGGCGCCCACCCCAACGGCCGACCCTCCTGGAAAGCCACCACTGCCGGCTGGACCTGCAGCTTCCCCCGGCGGACGAGCTTGGCCCCACAACTCAAGAGGGCCACCCCGCGGCCACCGGGGATGCCCCGGGGGTTATACAGGTCAGCCGGGCGAATGGTGTGGCCCGGGGGGACCGGGGCCAGCAATAAACCTTCTGCCTCCAAGGGGTAATCGTCTGGAAACCAGCTCGGCAATTTGAGCTGATAGGTGGACGCCTGGGAGGGGTGATTGAGGAGAAAAGCGCACACCCAAACTTCGGCCGTGCCGGCCAGGTTTCCGGTCCGATACTCGAACCCCGCGGCACAGTACCCCCACTCTTCTTCCAGGGCGATGGCCGGGGGGGTGGGAATCGCCCCGGTGGGCAGGGGAAAGCTAGCCAGCTCCACCGGGGGAGAAATGCCGCGCTCGGTTGCCTGCACGTAGGTCAACGGGAACAGGGAGGGGTTTCCCCCGGCGGGCCAGACCAGGTGGACGGTGTCCCCTTGGGCCGCCAAGGCCGGTGGGCCCTGCCCCGGGCCCAGTTGCCAGGTCTGGGGTTCCCCGCCTTCGGGGGACCAGCGGCCCAGCCAAACCTCCCCGGCGGCATCCAGCCAGGCCAGCCAGATCGCCTCCCCGGCGGCAAGTGCCTGGTAGGAGCGCACCCCTGGGGGGTCCTCCGGGGTGAGGGGCAGGGGGTGGCCGGTGGGTTCACCTCCGGGCCCCAAGGGGAGGAGGTACAGTCGGCGGGGAGCCTCGGGGGCCAGCCGTGCCAGGAATGCCAACCACCCCTGCCCGGCGAACTTTAGAAATTGGGGTTGGCCGGCATAGATGAGCGAAAGAGAAACCGCCTCCGGCTCCCGCACCCCTCCCTCGGCGTCCACCGAGGCGAGGAACAGGGCCAGGGTAGTGCCCGCGAGGTCGGACCAGGCAAGCCAGGTTTCTTCCCCCCAGGGGAGGATGGCCGGTGGTTCCCGTTGGTCCGGCTCCGCGATCGCAATCCCCCGGCTGAATCCACTTCCCGGAAGTGGGGGAGTCCTCAGGGCCAGGCCGGGCAGGGCAAGCCCCAAGGTCAAAACCCCCGCCAGGCTCACCAGCCAGACTACCTTCCCCATGGCTGAACAGTATACCCCCCAAAAAAGCGGGGCCCGCGCATGCGGGCCCCGCGTCCTTGCGTAAAGCGAGCTAGCCTCAGCCGCCGCGTGCGGCCATCTTCGCCTCCATGTCCAAGACCCAGGTCTCGTAGTGGTTGATCTCATGCCAGCGGCGGGAGAGCCACGGCTTGGTCAGGACGACCTCGGTGTAGTAGTAGATGGGGGCGATGGCGGCGATTTCGTCAACGAGCAACCTCTCCGCCTCGCGGTACAGGGCCTGGCGCTCGGCCGGGTCCCGGGTCATCTGGGCCTGGATGGTCAACTCGGAGAAGCGGCGGATGGCCTCGCCCACATACGGATCGTCGAAGCTCATCCGCACCCAGTTGGAGCCCTCCTCCGGGTTGAACACCTCGTGCACCCAGTTGTTCTGATCCGGGTAGTCCATGCACCAGCCCAGGCGGTAGATGTGGGGCTGGTTCTCGATGGGGGTGTCGGGCTTGAGGGTGGTGAGGTACACCTTCCACTCCTGGGTCTCGATGCGGATGCTGGCCTTGGGGAACACCTCCAGCCACATGGCCTGGATGGCCTGGGCGATGCGGGCGTGGCCCTCGGACACGTTGTGCATGAGCAGGAGCTCCAGGCCTTCACCATCGGGGTAGCCGGCCTCGGCCATCAGCCGGCGGGCTTCCTCCACCGCCCGCTCGTAGCCCCAGCCGCCCATCTCTTCGGGCAGCGCCCAAGGTGCAATGCTGGTATCCCCGGCCGCACTACCGAAGATCATCTCCGGGGCGAAGGTGTTGGCCGGGATCTGGCCGCCCTTGGTCACCTCCTCCACCAGGGTCACCCTGTCGATGGCCATGGACAGGGCGCGGCGTACCCGCGGGTCGTCCACCGGCGGCTTGGTGGTGATGAACCCGTAGTAGTAAGTGCAAGGGATGGGGCGGATGGTCAGCTCCTTGGACAGCACCGGGTCGGCCTTCACCCGGTCCATCTCGGGAAGCGGCACCGGGCCCACATCCAGCTCGTTGTTGAGGTACATGGCGAAGGCAGTGGAGGCCTCCTGGACCATGGTGAAGTAGATCTCATCGATGTTGCCGTCTACCTTGTCCCAGTCGGGCCAATAGGGGTTCTTCACCATCACCATGTGGTCCTCGTGGACCCACTCCTTCATGCAGTAGGGGCCATTGGTGACGATGTTGCCGGGCTCGATCCACTGCTCGCCGTGCTCCTCGATGACCCACTGGGGCTGGGGCCGGGCCACCCACATGGAGGCGATCTGGAGGAAGTAGGCGGCGGGAGCCCGCAGGGTGAACTTGATCGTCCACTCATCCAGGGCCTCTACCCCCACCGCGTCCCGCAGCTCGAGGAAGTTCTCGGCCTCCGGGTCGGCGGAGTTGAACTCAGCGGCCCCCTCGATGATCAGCAGCACGGCGGCGTAGTAGGAGCCGGAGCGGGGGTCCAGCGTGCGCAGCACCCCGTACTCGACATCGTATGCAGTCACCAAGCGATCCAGCTTGGTCACTTCCCCGGTTGCAGGGTCGCAATGCACCCAGTGGACATCATTGCGCAGGTGGAAGATAAATTCGGTGGCATCCTCATTCACTTCCCAGCTGGTGGCCAGCTCCGGGATGGGGGAATAGTCATCCTCGGCCAAGTCGGTGAGTCCCATGAACATCTGTTCGATGATGTTCACCGAGGTGGTGTCCTCGGCCAGAGCCGGATCGGCCGTGGGGGGTTCCGTACCCAGGTTGTAGTGCAACACCACTTTCTCTTGGCCCAGAGCGGGCCACAGAAGGAGCCCCATGACCGCCACTATCAACAACCCAATCCTCGCACCTTTCATCCTCTTACCTCCTCTTTGCTTTAGAAGTTCCCTGGCAGCCTGCCTGCCGTTTTGGTTTCCCTCCCTGACATCACCTCCTCTTGCGGTCTAAACACATTCTAGGTTCCGCGCAAGCGCGGGTCAAGCGCATCCCGCAGCCCATCCCCGAGGAAGTTGAAGGCAAGGGTGGTGAGGGTGAGGGCTGCCCCCGGGATCAGACACTCCCAAGGGTAGACGCGAATGGCCTGGTAGGTATCGGAGATCATGAGGCCCCAGCTGGGGGTGGGGGGGGTAACCCCCAACCCGATGAAGCTCAGGAAGGCTTCGGTGAGGATGTAGCCGGGGATGGCCAGGGTTTCGGCCACGATGCAGGGGCCGATGATGTTGGGGAGGATGTGGCGGAACACGATCCGGAGGTTGCTCGCCCCCAGGGCCCGGGCGGCCTCGATGTACTCCTTCTGCTTGACAGATAGGGTTTGCCCCCGTGCCAGCCGAGCCATACCGATCCAGTTCAGCATCCCCAGGGCCAGGAACACGAAGAACAGCCCCCCCATGGCCCGGTCGAGCTGGGTGAGCAAGCCCATGAACCCGGTGGCCCCGGCCCGGCTCACCGCCTTGAAATAAGCCTGGAGCAGGATGATGAAGATCAGAAGCGGGAAGCCATAGAGGAAGTCCACGAACCGCATCATGATGTTGTCGATGGCCGGGCGGGCGAAGCCGGAGATCACCCCATAGGTGAGGCCGATCAGCAGGCTCACGGTGGCCGCCACGAACGCCACTGAGAGGGAAACCCGGGTGCCATAGACGGTGCGGCTCCAGATGTCCCTCCCCAGATAATCTGTTCCCAGAGGATATCCGGGCGTGCCGGGGGGGAGGTCCCGGTTGCGGAAGCTGGTTTTGGCGTAATGCTGCAGGGCGATCAGCGGCCGCACCTCTTTCCCAAATGGGAGGGAGATGATCGAGGTGTCGGCGAACAAGGCGAAGATGATCATGAGCAGGATATAGAGCCCCGCCACCACCGCCGCCCGATGCTTGAGCAGCTGGTGGAACGCGTCCCGGAACGGCCCGCGTGACCTAGCTTTCTTTGGCTTTTTGCCTCTAAACATCGTTCCTGTGCCTAGTCGTAACGGATCCTAGGATCGAGCCAGGCGTAGCTCAAGTCTACCAACAAGTTCCCGGCTACCAGAAGTACCGAATATACAAGTGTCACGCCCATTATCACTGGATAATCCCGATTGGTGATGCTGTCCACGAAGTACCTGCCCATCCCGGGTATGCCGAAGATCCGCTCTACGATCAAGCTCCCGGTCACGATCCCGGCGAACATGGGCCCCAGGACGGTGGCCACCGGGATGAGGCTGTTGCGCAACCCATGCACCACGATCACCCGGAAGCCATGCAACCCCTTGGCCATGGCGGTGCGCATGTAATCCTCCCGGATCACCTGGAGCAGGCTGGCCCGGGTGAGCCGGGCGATGGAGGCTGAGTAAGCGGTCCCCAGGGTCACCATGGGCAAGAAGGCGTGGGCCCAGAACTTGTGGGTCATGGGGGGGAAGATCCCCAAGTACAGCTGGGTGTAGTCCACCCCCCAACGGGCAGCGGGAAACCAGCCGAGATGAACGGAGAACACCCAGATGAGCAGGGGCCCCAGCACCATGTTGGGGATGGACACCCCCAGGATGGCGATGAAGGTGGCCGAGTAATCCACCAGAGTGTTCTGTTTGACGGCGGCGATGGTTCCCATCGGGATCCCGATCAGTAGGGCCAGAATGAGGGACAACACCCCCAGCTGAGCGGAGATGGGGAAGGTGCGCCGGAGGATGTCGTTCACCGTCTGGCCGCGGCTGTAGTAAGAGGGGCCGAAGTCGAACCGAAGGACGTCCCAGATCCACAATCCAAGCTGAACGTAAACCGGCTTGTCGAGGCGATATTTGCGCATCAGATTCTGGCGTACGCTCTCCGGGAGCTGCTTCTCGCCGGCGAAGTCGAACGGCCCCCCGGGGATGGAATGTGCCAAGAGGAACGTAGCGGTGATGATGGCCAAAAGCACAGGGATGAACCACAAGATCCGCCGAATGATGTACTTGATCACCGCGCTAGCCCTCCGTGGTGTACGATCGCCATCACGTAACTGTATCCTCAGCCCCAGGGCAGTTCAAGAATCACAGGGATCCACCTCCCCAGCGGGAGCCTCCTCCACGGTGAGGGCGATGATGGCCAGCTCCCGGCCCTCTTCGATCTCAACCCGCCCCCCGCAGCGGGGACAGCTGAGCACCGGGGCCTGAAAGTGCCAGCCCTCCCCTTCCACCCGTGGCACCGGCCCCCGATACCCACAGCTGCGGCAGCGCACCCGCACTTCCACCCGTTCGATTTCCAGCTCCGAGCCAGCCAGGGGAGTGCGTTCGGTCAAAATGTGCCATGCTTCCTTGAGGGCTTGCTGGGACAGGATCAAGAGTTCTCCTTGCCGCACGTGGACCTTGCGCACCCGCCCTGAGACCGGTTCCCTCTCCAGGTGTTCCAGCAGTCCTTGGAGCAGGGAGTGGGCGAGGGAATACTCGTGCATTCACTCGGCGAGGCCCAGGGCCGAGAGGAGCTCCTCCACCCCCCGGCCGCTTTTGGCGTCGGTGAGCACCACCCGCCCGTGGGGGTTCACCCGCCGGTAGTCCTCCACCAGCCGCTGAGGATTCACCCCCACCACCTCGGCCAAATCCAGCTTGTTTATGGTCACCACGTCCGTTTGGGCGAAGATCTTGGGGTGTTTTCGGACCATGTCATCCCCCTCGGTGACCGAGATCACCACCACCTCTTGTTCACATCCCAGGGGGAAGTCCGCCGGGCACACCAGGTTGCCCACATTCTCCACAAACAACACGTCCACTTCTGCCAAGGGGAACTCCTGCAAGGCGTGGCGCACGCGGTGGGGGTCCAGGTGGCACTGGTCCTCGGTGTTGATGAGGGCGCTGGGGAGCCCGGCAGCCTGGAACTTTTTGAAGTCATCGTCGCCGGCCACGTCCCCGGCGATGGCCCCCACCCGCAGGCCCCGCGCCCGCAGGCGCTCTGCCAGGCGCAGGATGAGGGTGGTCTTCCCCGACCCGATGGCGCCCATCACGTTGACCGCCCGCACCCCGTGGTCGGCTAACAGCTCGTAGTTGCGCTCGGCCAGCTCCAGCTGCCTCTTGAGTACGTCCCCAAACCCTGTCCTGATCTCGTGCATGGCCCCATGTTACCCCCCCGCCGGGCCTGAGGCCAGCTTCAAGCCGACAGCGAAATTTGGCTAGTTGCCCCTTCTCTTCCTAGACTCGCGTATCAGCCCACGGAGGTGGCAGATGAGGAGAAGCACGACTGTTGTCACGTTCTTGGTTGCAGCCGCCTTGGGTATATACGCAGCCAGCCAGGGAGAACCCGATGTCGCCCTGCCCCCGGGGGCAGTGGAAACGTTGGCCTTGGGTTGGCTCAGCGAGCTGGCTGTGTCTCCAGACGGTCGCCTGCTGGCGGTGGCCACCCTGGGCGAGGTGGAGCTCTTCAGCTTCCCAGCCCTGGAACCAATCGCCACCCTAAACCTCCCGGGCGGGAACGCCTTCTCAGTGGCCTTCTCGCCGGATGGCCACTATCTGGCGGTCGGCACCTTCTCCGCGGTCCACCTGTGGAAGCTTTCCTCCCAAGAGATCTCCTTCAGCCTCACCGGCCGGTTCGGCAACGTGTTCGCCCTCAGCTTCTCCCCAGATGGCCGGTTCCTCTTTGTGGGTGAGGGAAACGGCAGCGTCATGTTGTGGGACCTCGGGCAGCAGGAAGTTGTGTGGGAACGCAACGAGCACGCCTGGGGCGTCCGGGGCGTGGGCGTGTCCCCGGACGGGACGCTCTACGCCTCCGGGGGGATGGACCAAGGGGTGCTGTGGGACGCAAGTGGAAACATCATCTACACCTTCCCAGGCCGGGCGTGGAGCACCGCCTTCTCCCCTGACGGAGACTTTTTGGCGCTGGGGGCGGGGAAGATCGTGGAGATTTGGGATACGCAGGTGGGGCTCCTCTTCCACTCCATGTGGGAACACACCGGCTGCGTATGGTGGGTGGAGTTCTCTCCAGACGGCGAGCTCCTGGCTTCCGCCTCCCTGGATCACACGGTGCGCCTCTGGGACCCGGAGGCGGGGGTGCCGCTTGCGGAACTCCTTTATCATAAGGATTCAGTGGAATGCGTCCGATTTTCTCCGGATGGCCGCTGGCTTGTCTCGGGGTCTGTCGATGGGGAGGTTTGCCTGTGGGAGGTGGGGGAGGTGCTTGCCCAGGGTTCGGAGGAAGACTCACCCTGAAAGCCGTACTCTGGAGGGGAGGCTGGTTTTCAAATGGCGATCACTTGAGCCCGGAGCGCGCTGGGCTCCCGCGAGGCTGCCCGAGTGCGGTCCATAAAAATTGGAGCGGGCAACGGGAATCGAACCCGCGACCTTCAGCTTGGGAAGCTGACGCTCTACCAACTGAGCTATGCCCGCTCGCCAGAACTTATTATAGCCACCTCGGGGGGAGCTGGCTACTCCACCCGCAATGCCTCCAAGGCCGGCATGGGCTCGCGCCGCAGGAAGGCCAATGTGGCCCCGCCTCCGGTGGACAGGTGGGAGAACTTGTCCTCCAGACCCAGCTTGACCACCGCTTCCCCGGTCTCACCCCCGCCCACTACGGTGAACGCTTCCGAGTCGGCCAGGGCCCGGGCGATGGCCTCGGTTCCCCGGGCGAAGGGGGTATACTCGAACGCCCCCATGGGGCCCGCCCACACCACCGTGCCCGCTCCGCTGAGCACCTCGGCGAAAGCAGCCTGCGTGGCCGGCCCGATGTCCAGCCCCAGCCACCCCTCGGGGATGGCACCGGCCGGGAACACCTTGGTTTCCACCTCTTCCCCCAGCTCCCGGGCCGCAACCACGTCCTGCGGCAGATGGAGCTCCTTCCCCTGCTGGGTTGCTTGCTGGATGAGATCCCGGATGGTGGGCACAAGTTCCCGGTCCACGATGGAGTCGCCCACCTGCTTCCCCTGGGCGACCAAGAAGGTGAAGGCCACCCCGCCCCCGATGAGGAACCCGTCCACCTGAGGCAGGAGGTCGGTGAGCACCCCCAGCTTGTCCTTGATCTTCTTGCCCCCCACGACCACGTAGTAGGGCCGCCGCGGATTTTCAGTGATCCCGCACAGAACCTCCACTTCCCGGGCCAAAAGCAATCCGGCATAGGCCGGCAGGTAGTGGGTCACCCCTGTGGTGGAGGCGTGGGCCCGATGGGCGGTTCCGAAGGCATCGTTCACGTACAGTTCGAATGGGGCGGCGAGCTCCCTGGCGAACTCGGGGTCGTTCGCCTCCTCCCCGGGGTGAAAGCGCACGTTTTCCAGGAGCACGACCCCCCCCGGGGGCAACCCGGCCACGGCCTCCTCCACCGGGTCGCCAACACAATCCCGAATCAGAGGGACTTCTTTGTCCAATAGCTCCCCCAGCCTCCGGGCCACCGGGGCCAGCGAGAGCTCCGGAACCACCTTCCCCTTGGGGCGCCCCAGGTGGGAGCAGATCGCTACCTTTGCCCCCCGCTCAACTAGCCAGCGGATGGTGGGGAGGGCGGCCCGGATGCGGAAGTCATCCGCCACCTGGCCCCGGTGGAGGGGCACGTTGAAATCGGCCCGCAAAAGCACCTTCTTCCCCTGTGGTTCGCTTTCTGCAAGGAGCCTAAGTTTCATGAGCATCACCGGGTGACGATTCTAGTGGGCTTTCCCGGCCAGCACAACCGGCGCTGGCCCTGGGCGTGGGGGGCGGTATCATGAGGACGTGTGGGAGGAAGTTGGTCCCTGGCTCCTGGTGGCACTGCTCGTGGGGTTGGCCCTGGCCGGCCTGCCCTGGCTGTTCACGCTCATCCCAGATGAAGCCACCTCCTTCCTCATCCAGACTCTGCAGGACTTCGAACAAATCAGGGACATTCAGGCCCAAGTGCTGGTGGTGATCGAGCGATCGGAAGGGGCCCAGTGCCTGAAGTTGGACCTCCTGTGGCTCCGAGAGGCGGGGGCCGCGCGGGCCGCCCTGAGGTGGCCCCCCCAGCTCAGCGGAGAGGTGTTCGCCTACCACAGTGGGAGACTTACCCACTACCTCCCCAGCTCCGACCCCCAGCAGACCGGGGGGGTGATCGTGCGGGTAACCTTGGATCAAGCCGGAGTCCCTGCTCTCGAAGAGCTGGTGGCCAGGCTGGTGCCTGAAGCGCTGGTGAATGCCCTGCGCCGGGGGGAGCTGGAGGCCACGATTTCGCAGCAGGTGTTCGGAGAGGGGTGGGACAGGTTGTGGAAGTGGGCGGCCGGCTGGGGGCACGAATTGGCAGTGCCGGGCCTCGCCCAGGACCTGGTGCCCAAGTCCCTCCGGGCCTGGCCGGAGGGGTTTACGGTGTGGCTCCCTAACATCCCCCCGCTTCCCGGGCCCCGCCGGCTGGAGATCGCAGGTGGGCTGGAGGAATGGCCCCACTTCCGGCGACTGGAGTTGTGGTTTCCCCCCGGAGCCCTCCTCCCCTCAAACGCCAGGTTGCTCCTGGGGGGTGAGGAGGAAACGGTGCTCTGGCTCTCCCTCCGGGGGGTGAAAGTCAATCAGGGACTGGCCCTGCGGGAGGTACTCACCCTGCCCCCCGCACGGGCAGTGATCTGGGAATAACTTTTGGCCGCCCGTTTTCTCGGGCCGCCTCCCGGTCGTCCATCATCCGGGCCAACTTTCCCCCTGCCAGGCCAGCACCGGTGGCTCATGCGAGTCACACCAAACCCTCACCGCCCTACCTGAGCAGAAACGGACTCCCAGCGGGTCCACCTAAAACAAGGGCCAGCGTCAATCCCAGCTGAAGCCCTGCTCTCGGAAAAGCCTCAAGCAGGCGTCCACCACTCGGGGATCGTACAGGGTCCCCTTGCCCCGCTCGATCTCCTGCAGGGCCGCTTCGACTCCCCTGGCGGGCCGATAGGGGCGGTGGTGGGCCATGGCCTCCACCACATCGGCTACCCCCAGGATCCTGGCTTCCAGTAGGATGTTCCCGCCAGTAAGACCCTGGGGATAGCCTGAACCGTCCAGTCGCTCGTGGTGCTGGAGGATGATCTCCTGGACCGCCCACGGGAAATCGATGTCCGCCAGGATCTCTGCAGCCACCTGGGGATGGGCTTGCACCAGCTTGAACTCCGTCTCGCTCAGCCGGCCCGGCTTGGCCAGGATCTCAGCCGGGATGGCCACCTTGCCGATGTCATGGAGCATGGCCGCCATGCGCAGGCCCTCGATGCGCTCCTTTGCCAGCCCCAGTTCCTGGGCGATGGCGCAGGCGAGCTCCGCCACCCGCTGGGAGTGGTCGGCCACATAGGGATCGCGTTTCTCTATGATGCGTACGGCCGCAGTTACTGCTCCAGAGAGCAGGCGCTCCGTCTGCTCCAGGGCTCGTTGCAAGCGGTCCTCAGCCTCGGCCAACGGGGTGATGTCGGTGAACACCCCCTGGGTGCCTATGAATCTACCTTCCTCAAACCGAGGCCCCCCGCTCACCAGCACCGGCACCCGCCTGCCGTCCGCCCGCAGCAGCTCCAGCCGGCGCCTTTCTCCCACCCCCTCCTACAGCCGGGTCAGGGCTTCCATCACCTGCTGGCGGTGCTCCTGGGGCACGAACTCGGTCCAGTGCCGCCCCACGATCTGCTCCGGCCGCAACCCCACCAGCTCCCCGAACGCGGGGTTGGCGTAGATGATCACCCCCTCCGGATCGTTCAGAGCCACTCCCTCGGTCATGGACCGGATCAGCCGTTCGTTGAACTCCTTGAGCGACCGCAGTTCCTCAAGGTTCCGCAGTTTGGCCAGTGCCAGCGCCGCCTGGTCGGCGAACGCCAGGAGCAGCTCCTTATCCTCCTCGGTCCAGCGATGCCCCCGGAGGAGGGCGAACACCAGGACCCCCAGCCGCTCCCGGCCGGCCCGCAGAGGGATCCCGGCCATCGCTTCTATGCCCAACACCTCGTTCAACACGGAATACATGCGGCTCCGGGGGGCACCTTCAAGTTGAGGGCGGTAGCACCAATTGGGCTCGTCCCCCAAAAACACCCGCACCAGCCAATGTGCGTCGTTCTCCAAAGGGATGACAGCTCGTCCTCCTCTATCCAGCACCTGGCGCATCTGAGCTTCGAGTTCCTCGTCCACTATCGTTACTGCCTCCTGCGAGATGGCTTTGCCGTCTGGGGTCAGAGCGAACAAAGCTGCAGCCGGTGCACCTAATAGCTGACGCGCACCCTGCACTACACCTCGCAGCACCTCCTGCTCACTCTCAGCAGCGGTGGTCCTGCCGACCAGCTCCACCAACAGCCACAGCCGCCGGTTGGCCTGCCCCAGCTGGTCGGCCTTCTCCTTCAGTTCCGTAAACAACCGGGCGTTCTCCAAGGCGATGGCCGCCACATCGGCCAATAGCCCCAGGGTGATCCGGTCGGTGGGGGAGAAGGCGTCTACTTTCTGGGACTCCACATTGAGCACTCCCAACACTTTGCCCCGCGATTTCAACGGCACGCACAGCTCGCTCAAGTTGGGGCGGGTGCCCCGGATGAAGTCCGGGTCTTTCCGGGTATCCGGGACATAACTGGCCTCCCCAGTGCGGGCCACCCTGGCCATCACCCCCTTCCCGGTGGCCAGGGAGAACTCCCGCGGGCCGGGAGGGTTCCCCAGGGTATGGGCCCCCAGCACCAGCTTCTCCCCGCCCTCATCCAGGAAAAACAGGCCACAATCATCGAAACCCAGGACCTGTTGGGCCGCCCTCACCACCCGCAGGGCCACCTCGGCCGGGTCATGGATCAAGGTGAGCTCCCGCCCGAACGCGCCGATGGCGGACAGGCGCGCCTGGAGTTGGTCCTTTTCCCGGGCCAGCTGGAGCGAGTGCAGGGCGTGGCCCAGGTCTTGGGCCACCTCCTCGATCAGGCTCAGGTCCTCGGGGTCGGGGGTCACCCCGGCCGCGGCCACCACCCCCAGCACCCCGTAGACCTTGTCCTCATGGGCGATCTTGGCCACCAAGGAAGCCTCACCCGGGGGCATGGCCCTGAGCGGACAGTCGCGACACTCCTCGGCCCCGGCCGGGAAGTTCACCGGGGCGGCCCGGCTCAGGGCGGCCTGGGCGCAGGGGGGGGAGCCTTCCGGTGCCGATGTGGGCGAGCAGCCTACCCAGCCGCTCCTCCTCCCCGCTGGCGGTGGCCCAACTGGGGGTTCCCCGCTCGTCCACCAGGGCCAGCCACACCGCCCGATAGCCCCGGGCCCGCAGCAGGCGATCGCACGCCTCCCGCAGCAGCCGCTGTGGATCCCGCTCCCGGGCGATGAGCTGGTTGACCTCGCGCACCGCCCGGAGCACGGAGGCCAGGTGCTCCAGCCGAGTGGCCGGGGCCTGGGAGGCTCCATTCGGCGCCTCGGACCGACCCATAGCTTTCCTAGTCTAACACTCTAGCCACATGATTGTCAAATCTGACGATGCCTCCTGTTCTCCACGAACTGGGCAACACGGAAGCCGGCACGGGGGACTCGCGGGCTTGCCCCGGCTATCAGGAGCACTTATACTGCCAGAAAAGGAAGGTAGGTGAAGTACGCCCAAGTGCCACTAGCTTGAGAGTGTAGGTCCAGTCTCCGCTTTCTCGTGGTTCATACTTGCTTCCCGCTTACCCTTTCCCATCTCGCAACCGCTGCCGGGGCGCGGCCATGAGCGAAAAGAACCGGATCCTAGTGGTGGACGATGAAGCTCCAGTGCGTCGGGTGCTGGAGGAGATGCTGCGGTCCTTGGACTACGCGGTCCTGGAAGCCGAAGACGGGGCACAGACGTTAGCCCTGGCCCTCCACCAGCAACCGGATTTGATACTGCTGGACGTGGGGCTTCCGGATCTCTCGGGCTTCGAGGTGGCCAAGCTGATCCGGGGGAGGTTCGATCCCACAGTGCTCCCCATCATCATAGTCACCGGCCGGGACCGACGGGAGGAACGCCTGAAGGCGGTGGAGGCCGGAGCCAACGACTTCATCGGAAAGCCGGTAGACGTGACGGAGCTCAAGGTTCGGGTGGCGGCCCAGTTGCGGCTGAAGGAGGCAGAACGGCTGCGGCGCCGCCACCGGGCGGAGCTGGAGCGGGCGGTACGGGAGCGCACCCAGGAACTTCTCGCCACCCTGCGGCGGCTGCGGGAAGCCCAGATGGAGACCCTCTTCCGGTTGGCGCTGGCCGCCGAGTACAAGGACGACGAGACCGGCGAACACATTCAGCGGGTGGGAAGCTATTGTGGGATATTGGCCGCAGCAGCCGGACTCCCCGCGCATCAGGTTCACCTGCTGGAGGTGGCCGGCCCCATGCACGACGTAGGCAAGATAGGCATCCCCGATGCCATACTCCTCAAACCAGGGAAGCTGGACCCGGGGGAATGGGAGATCATGAAAACCCATACTTCCATTGGCCATCAACTCCTGTCGGGATCTGAGTCGGAGTACCTGGAGGTGGGGGCATCTGTGGCCTTGACCCACCACGAACGTTGGGACGGGGCCGGCTACCCCCAGGGTTTGGCCACCGAGGAGATCCCGATAGAGGGCCGTATCTGCGCCATCGCCGACGTGTTCGACGCCCTCACCTCGGAACGCCCCTATCGGCCCGCCTTCCCGGTGGAGCAGGCCGTGGACATGTTGCGGGCGGGCAGGGGCAGCCAGTTCGATCCCGGCCTTTTGGACCTGTTCATCGAAAACCTCGACCGGATCCTGTCTGCAAAGCAGAAGACACAGCAAGGTGATCTCAATGAGCGTTGACCGGTGGCTCCCGTGGGAAGGACTCCTGGACAGGGCCGGGATCATCCTGGTGATTCTCGATCGGGAAGGAAAGATCTTGGAGGTTAACGAATCCGCGGCCAGGTTGCTGGGGACGCGCCCCCAGGAGCTGATTGGTCGGGATTGGTTCGCGGAGTTCGTGCCCCCCCAGAGGGAGCTGGAACTCCGGAGGGTGCTCTCCGCCACCCTCGAGGGGGACACTGCCCACGTGAACATCGTCCGGAGTTTGACCGGGGAAGAACGGACCATCGTCTGGCGCAACGCCCCGCTCCCCGGGAAGCCGCCCGCCGGGGTGGTGGCACTGGGAATCGACATCACCGATCGGATTCGGTTGGAGGCGGAGTTGAAGGCGGCTCTGGAGGACGCCCAGCGGAGGTTGAACCGCCTCATCGCCCTCAGGAAGATCGACAAGTCCATCATCGCCAGCCGCAGCCTCGAGGAGACGGCCCAGCTCGCCCTGGAGGCGATCCCCCCGGAGCTGGGTGCGGACGCAGTGGCCCTGACCCTGCTCGAGGGGCCGGAACGCCGGCCCGTGCTCTTCTGCATGCGACTCCCCAACGGCACCTTGATTAAGGAGGAAGCCTTCCAGTTGACTTCTCCCTTGCTGAAGGAGCTCGTCGACGGGAAGGCGACGGTGGTGGTGCCCGACCTGGAGGCCGACCTCAGGGTGCAGGTGCATCTGGAGCGAATAAGAAGTGAGGGCCTGCGTTCCTATCTCGGGGTGCCACTGATGATGCAGGGACGGGTGGTGGGCGTCCTGCACGTCCTATCCAAGTCCAAACAGTTGATCCAAGCCGAAGATGTGGAGTTCTTCCGGACTTTGGCCGGTCAAGTATCCATTGCCCTGGAATCCACCAGGCTAACCGAGGAGCTGGCCCGCTCGGAGCGGGAGTACCGGGAGTTGTTCGACATGGCCCCGGGGGGCATGTATCGAGCCACCCTGGAGGGGCGGCTGCTCAAGGCCAACCCCGCCCTGGCCCAACTCCTCGGCTTCCCATCCCCGGAGGCTCTACTGGAGGGGGTGTCCAACGTGCGCTCGCTGTACGTGGACCCGGTCCGCAGGGATGAGTTCCTCCAGCGGCTTTTGGTGAGCGGGGTGGTGCAGGGGTTCAAGGCCCGCCTGCGGCGGGCGGACGGGGCCATCCGCTGGGTGAGCAAGAACGCCCGGCTGCTCCGGGACCCTCAAGGACGACCCTGGGGCTATGAGGTGGTGTGTCTCGACATCACCGAGGAGAAAAAGGCCGAAGCGGAGCGGGACAGGAACTGGCGGAGGTTTCAGGCGCTGCTGGAGCACGCGCCCGATGTCATCGCCCTGCTCGATCCTGAGGGAAAGATCACGTACGAATCCCCGTCCTTCACCCGCACGTTCGGCGTCCCCGCCCACCAGGTGGTCGGGCAGCCGATCTGGCAGTTCTTCCATCCCCAGGACCTGCCTAAAGTGCGAGAGTGCTGGCAGCGGCTCCTCTCCCGTCCCGGCAGCTCAGAGAAGGTGAGGTGGCGCATCCGGCTCGGAACAGGGGAGTGGCGGTGGGTGGAGGCGGTGGTCACCAACCTCCTGCACGACCCAGCGGTGCAGGCGATAGTGGTCAACTACCGGGATGTCACCGAGCAGGTGCTCATCCAACAGGAGGAGACCCGCCTCCGGCGCCGGCTGGAGCTCCAATGGCGGGTCAGCGAGTTGGCGGATGCGAGCGTTGCCACCCTGTATCGGGAAGCATTGAACGGGGCCTTGGAGCTCACGGAGAGCCCCATCGGGGTCATTGGCCAAGTCAAAGAGGGGGAGACGAAGGTCTCGCTCTTGGCCTGCTCGGATGAGGTGATGGCCAAATGCCAGGTGAAGGATAGGCCGTGCCAGCTGGAGATCAGCACTGCGGGCCTGTGGGCCGAGCCTCTGCGCTCCGGGGTCCCGCTGATCGTGAACGACTACCCCTCCCATCCGGGAAGGCGCGGGCTTCCCCAGGGACACCTCCCCATCCACCGGCTGCTGGGGGTCCCCGTCCCGGTGCGCGGCAAGGGAACCATCCTGGTGGTGGTGGCCAACAAGCCCAGCGAGTACACGCAGGAGGATGTGGCCCAGCTCCGGAGCTTCGTGGGCTCGGTGCAGGTGATCTTGGAACGGCGGGCGATGGAGGAGGAGCTGGCCCGCTCCCAGCGAGAGCTGCTGAGACAAGAGCGGCTGCGGCTGGTGGGCCAGTTGGCCTCCGGGGTGGCCCACGACATCAACAACGCCCTGTCCCCGGTGTTGGGGTACGTAGATTTGCTACTGCAAACCGAACCCGATTTGAGCCCCCGGATCCGCGGATATCTGGAGCGGATCAAGCAAGCCGGGGAAAGCATCGCCGATACCGTGCAAAGGCTGCGGAACCTGTACCGGCCTCAGGTCCCCATCGCTACCGGTCCGGTGGACTTGAACCTGATCGCCAGGGCCGCCCTGGACCTGGCCCGCCCCCGCTGGAAGGACCTGGCCCAGGCTCAGGGCCGGACCTTCCGGGTGGTGGAGGAGTTGTCGGCTCAGCCTCCCTTGGTGGAGGCGGACGAAGGCGAGCTGCGGGATGCGGTGGTTAACCTGGTGGTCAACGCCCTGGACGCCATGCCCCGCGGGGGCACGTTGACCGTGCGCACCGGGATCCGGGAGGGGGAGGCATTCCTGGAGGTAGTGGACACCGGGGTGGGGATGGACGAGGCCACCGTGTCCCGGGCGCGGGAGCCCTTCTTCACCACCAAGGGCCCGGAGGGCACCGGGCTGGGCTTGGCGGTGGCGGACCGGATAGCCCACGCCTACAGGGGCCGGTTGGAGCTGGAAAGCACGCCAGGAGAGGGCACCAGGGCCCGCCTCGTCTTCCCGCTGACCTCCTCCCCTCCCGGGCCGGGGAAGGCCGAACCCCCCATGGTCCCACCGCTCCGCGTCCTGGTGGTGGAAGACGAGCCCCAAGTGCGGGAGCTTCTGGAGAGGATGCTGACGGGAGACGGACACACGGTGGCGATCGCCCCCCATGGCGAGGAAGGGGTGCGGCGGTTCCGGGAGGCGCTGGAGGAGGGGCGCCCGTTTGACCTGGTGATCACCGATCTCGGGATGCCAGGCATGGATGGGCGGGAGGTGGCTCAAAGGGTGAGGGCCCTGGGGAGCGAGGTCCCCATCCTGCTCTTGACCGGTTGGGGGACGGCCCTTCCCGGGGGGCAGATCCCCGAGGAGGTGAACCTCACCTTAACCAAGCCGCCTCGCTTGACGGAGCTGAGGGAAGCCCTATGGGAGCTAACGGGGGGAACTGGGACCCGCTGAGGGGGACCTCGCCCCCGGTGCTCCCTCGACCTGGATGGATCAGCCCGCTTGCACTGGGGAGAAAACACAGCCTTTCTAAGGGCGATGCGCTGCCTACCCCACTCCCGTTCCTGGTGGAGAGACAGTGCTTGCTTTTCTGCCCCCGGCAGGGTGCTGCAAAGGCTTCTCTGGGGAGGGCGGAAGTAGTCCCGAAGGCCGGTTTCTCTTTTGAGCACGAGAGCGGCTAACCTGCTCACGGGCAGTGTGCGGGAAATGATGAGCTTTTAAGGGATTCCTCGAGGCAGCCTCGTTACTGCTAGACCCATCTTCTACAGTTGGGAGGTGGGGCAGCGCTGGAAATGCAGATCTGTTGGCTCTCGGCCCCTGAAAAGGCGAGATTTGTAGTGCCAACAGAGTGACGAATGTCCCCTATCCTTTACTTCACAACCGA
>ENA-OSAI01000172-OSAI01000172.1-marine-sediment-metagenome-genome-assembly--contig:-NODE-172-length-38155-cov-9.942283_pt1 | contig 38155 bp, 29 predicted proteins | sample MGYA00237871_ERZ529316 | MGnify/ENA primary metagenome ERZ529316 (study PRJEB26369, sample SAMN03142814) | marine sediment metagenome | biome: marine; feature: borehole; material: sediment...
CTTGCGCGGCGCTTGCATACGAGGCGTCGCCGTCCGCGTGGAACAGCACCGTGTGGCCCGGCATGCGTGCGTCGGCCCCCGGATGACACACGTAGCCGGCGTAACTGAAGCGCGTGCCGTCGGGTTCTGTCGAACGCGTCAGCACGTGGATCTCGAAACCTTCGTACTCAACCGTTTGCCAGTCTTCTGTCGTGTCAGGCATGGTCGCCTCCGTGTGCGGTTCGCGCGGACCCGCGCGGCGCGGAGGCCGAGCTCCTTCCCCCATCCGGCCAGGCGGCCGGCGCCCGCGGCCGCCGCGGCCCTCAGCGAGAGGACGGCCGCCTCGAGAAGAGTGCCGCCCCTCCGGGCGTGCCTGCCTGGACCTCGTGCCGGGCGCCGGGCCCTGGACCGGCCCCGCCGTGTCCTCCTGGGCGTTTGAGAGCAGTCGGTATCCAAGACACACCCCTCCGGGCGTTAGTCTCCCCGGAGGTGTGCCAGCATATGCCAGAGAAGAAAAGGCGGGTCCTAGAACCCTTCCCCGAGGGTCTCGACCTCGACCCCGGTGTAGTAGTAGGTGAGGATGTCGATGAAGTCCTTGCCGGCGCGGGCCATGCCGTCGGCGCCGTACTGGCACAGGCCCACACCATGCCCGTAGCCCCTTGTGACGAACCTCACCGTACCGTCCGACACGGTGAAGGTGAAGCGGGCGGACCTCAGGTCGAGGGCCCGGCGGAAGTCGAGCCCCCTGACTGTGACCTCCCCGACCCGCACGAGCTTGGCCCGGCCCCCGGGGGTCCACTCCAGGACCTCGAGGTAGGGGCGCCCCGTCCCGGCGGCCGCCGCAAGCGTGCCGGCCTCGATACCGAAGGCCTGCTCCAGTCCTGCCACGGAGACCTCGGTGACGTGCTCCATCCACGGCGAGTGGGCGCACCAGGAGCAGGTGACCCCCCGCAGGTAATCGAGCCTGCCGGACCATACGTCCTCGCTGTTGTCGGTGGCTCCCCCGCAGGTCGAATGGTACGCCGCCTCGATCGGGACGCCGTTGTGGGTCAGGATGAGCCCCCGCGTCGACCTCACCGCACTCTCGACCTTGGCCCAGCGGCTGTAGAACCCGAAGAACCCCCACTCCCGGCGGGCCTCGGCCCGGCTCAGCCAGTCCTGACCGCCGGCCCAGACGTCCGTGGTCACGTCGGCGTCCGGGCGGCCCGGGACCCCCTGCCCCCCGAAGACCCGCATGTGGCGCACGGCGAAGGTCCGGGCGACGACCGCCTGCGCCTTGAGCGCTTCGAACCCGAAGGAAGTGGGCATCTCCGCGGCGACGACCCCCGCGACGTACTCCTCGAGGGGCACGGTGACGACCTCGCCGGTGGTGTGGACCAGGACACGCACAGGATAGGTCCCCGCTCCGCCCTCCGCGGCGGACTGGGTGTCGGGGTAGCGGCAGGTCTTCACGATGACGGCCGGAAGGACGACCAGGACGAAGAGAAGCGTGAGGACGGCGACGGTGACGGCCCTTCTCAAGGCTATCCTCTCCCCGCCGGGCACTTATTCATATGTGCCGGCCGACGGGGTCATGCGGCGCCCCTGCACCGCCCGGCCTGTCCTAGCTCCCGGCCGTCACCCTCGAGGTCGCCCCGGAGGCCGCCCTCTCCTCCTCCGGAGGGGCCGCGCGCAGGCGCCTGACAGACGCCCCGAGCCGGCGCAGGTTCGCGTCGAGAGCCTCATAGCCGCGGTCGATGTGCTCGACCCCCCGCACCACGGTCACCCCGTCGGCGGCGAGGCCGGCCAGGACGAGAGCCGCACCGCCCCGCAGGTCGGCGGCCGCGACCTCGGCTCCGTAGAGGACGCGCGTGCCCTGCACGGCGGCCGTCCTCCCGTCGACCTGGATGTCCGCCCCCATCCGCTTGAGCTCGGCCACATGGGCGAACCTGTTCTCGAAGACGGTCTCCGTGACGACCCCGAGCCCGTCGGTGGTGGCCAGGAGGGCCATGAAGAGGGCCTGCATGTCGGTCGGGAACCCGGGGTAGGGCATGGTCTTGATGTTGACCGCCCTGAGCCGCCGCCGGGCGGCGTTCACGAGGACGGTCGTCTCGTCCTCGGTGACCTCCACCCCCGTTTCCCGCAGTTTGGCCGTCACGGCCGTGAGGTGGTCGGGGACCACCCCCTCCACCTCGACGGTCCCCCTGGTTATGGCCGCGGCGACCATGTACGTGCCGGCCTCGATGCGGTCGGGGATGACCTGGTGCCTCACGCCCCGCAGGGAGGAGACCCCCTCGACCCTCACCACCTTGGTCCCGGCCCCGTGGACCGAGGCGCCGGCGGCGTTGAGGTAGTTCGCCATGTCGACCACCTCGGGTTCCTCGGCCGCGTTCTCGATGATGGTCGTCCCCTTGGCCAGGCATGCGGTCATGATGAGGTGCTCGGTGGCCCCCACGCTCGGGTAGTCGAGGTAGATGCGGCTCCCGACGAGCCTGGACGCACGGGCCTCGATACAGCCGTGACCGATCCTCACCCTGGCGCCGAGAGCCTCCAGCCCCTTGAGGTGCAGGTCGATGGGGCGGGTGCCGATGGCGCAGCCGCCCGGGAGCGATATGCGGGCCTGACCCAGGCGGGCCACGAGGGGGCCCGTGACGAGGAACGAGGCCCGCATCCGCCGGACCAGTTCGTAGGGAGCCTCGAAGCTGGACAGGCCGCGCGTCCGCAGGGTCAGGGTGGAGCCGCGGAGCCGGGCGTCGACGCCGAGACTGACCATGACCTCGAGAGCGGTGTAGACATCCTCGAGCTTGGGCACCCCGGTGATGACCGTGTCACCCTCGGTGAGAATCGAGGCGGCGATGATGGGAAGGACGGCGTTCTTGGCCCCGTGGACCTTGACCCGGCCGGACAGCGGACGCCCGCCCCTTATCATCAGCTTCATCTCTTGTCTGCTCCCAACAGCGGCCCCTCCGGCCAGCGTGCGGCTTTCCTTAGCATGCCCCGGCAGGCGGGGCCCTGAACTCGTCCGGCGGCGAGGAGGCCCGCCCGAAGTGGTAAAGGAGCGCCGAGGCGATGCGGCGGGCGGCCCGGCCGTCGCCGAAGGGGTTCCTGGCGCCGGCCATACGGCGGTAGAAGGCCTCGTCGCGCATGAGGCGCCTCAGGGTCTCGAGGATGTTCTCTTCCTCCGTGCCCACCACCACCACGGTCCCGGCCTCCACCGCCTCGGGCCTCTCCGTGTTCTCCCTGGCGAGGACGACAGGACGGCCCAGGGACGGCGCCTCCTCCTGCAGGCCGCCCGAGTCGGTGAATATGAGGTGGCACCGGGCCATGAGGTTGACCCAGTCGGGATAGGGAAGGGGCCGGAAGAGGACCACGCTGTCGAGGCCTGACAGCATCTCCCGGGCGACCTCACCGGCTTCCGGGTTGAGGTGGGCCGACACGAGGAGCCTCACCCCCGGCTCCTCGGTCGCGAAGCGCCGGAGGGCCCGGTAGATGCGTCGCATGGGCTCACCCCAGTTCTCGCGGCGGTGGCACTCCACGAGGACGAGGCGGACGCCTGTCCGGCCGACCTCCTCCTCGAGGACGGGGTCCTCGAAGCGGTGCCCGCGCCTGACCGTCCAGAGAAGGGCGTCGACGGCGGTGTTTCCCGTCACGTGGATGCGGTCGGCTGAGACGCCTTCCCTGAGCAGGTTGTCCCTTGCCCTGACCGTGGGGGCGAAGTGGAGGTCGGTCAGGGCGCCGGCGATGCGCCTGTTCATCTCTTCCGGCCACGGGGAGTACTTGTCATAGGTCCTGAGACCGGCCTCGACATGACCGACAGGGACCCGGGCGTAGAAGGCGGCCAGAGCGGCGGCCATGGACGTCGTGGCGTCCCCGTGCACCAGAAGGATGTCGGGCCGGTCCTCCGCCAGCACCGCCTGGAGGCCCTCGAGGACGGCCGTGGTGACGCGGGTGAGGGTCTGGCGGGGGGTCATCACGTCGAGGTCATGGTCCGGGACGATGTCGAAGTGCTCCAGGACCTGGTCGAGCATTTCCCGGTGCTGGGCCGTCACGGTGACGACCACCCGGAAGGAGGCGGGGTCGGCCCGGAGGGCGTGGACCACGGGAGCCATCTTGATGGCTTCGGGCCTCGTTCCGAAGACGGTCATCACCGAGAGGGGCCGCCCGGTGTCAGGGGGTGGGCCGGGCGGGAGCAGCCCGGCGGTCCGGGAACCTCGACCGGTCATTCGGGCAGGTTCTTCCCCTGCTCCCGCGGCAGGCTCCCGGCGCCGACAGCGCCGACGAAGGCCAGGAGCCCAATCAGGCCGAGGCTCATCACCAGGACGAAGCCGAGTCCCCCGCTCACCTCGGAGAGGAGGACCGCGCTGAGGCCGAGCCAGGCGGTCACCCCCCACATGACGAGGACGGCCTGTCTCTGCGTCAGACCGAGGTCGAGGAGCCGGTGGTGAAGGTGCCCCCTGTCGGCCTGGCCGACGGAGCGCCCGGCCCTGAGGCGCCGGTAGATGGCCAGGGCCGTGTCGGTGATGGGCAGGCCCAGGGCGACGATGGGCACGAGGAGGGCCACCGCGGTGGTCTGCTTGAGGGCGCCGTGGATGGAGATGGCCGCGAGGGTGAAACCGAGGAACATGGCCCCGGCGTCACCCATGAATATCTTGGCCGGGTTGAAGTTATGGGGCAGGAAGCCGACGGTGCTCCCGGCCAGGGCGGCGGCCAGGATGGTGACTTCGGGGAGGAGGCCGACCCTCGCCGAGGCGAAGAGGGCGGCGATGGCGGCGATGGCGCAGATGCCGGCGGCCAGGCCGTCGAGGCCGTCGGCCAGGTTCACGACGTTCATGACGGCGACGACCCAGAGGACGCTGAGCGGATAGCTCCAGCTCCCGAGGTAGATGAGGTCGCCGAAGGGGTTGGTTATGAAGTGGATGCGCACACCGAGCCCCACCAGGAGGCTGGCGACCAGGACCTGGCCGAGCAGCTTGGTCCGGGGCGAGAGGTCGCGGAAGTCGTCGAGGGTCCCGAGTCCGAGGGCCAAGAGGCCGCAGGCCAGGATGCGGACGGTCTCGGAGCGGGGCAGCTCACCGATGAGAAGGAGGGTGACAGCGAAAGAGACGTAGATGGCGAGGCCGCCGAGGTGGGGCGTGGGTGTGGTGTGAACGCTCCGGGCGGCGGGCCTCGTCACCGCTCCGACCCTGACCGCGAGCCTCCTCACCAGCGGGGTGAGGAGGTACGTGGTGGCGAAGGCCACAAGACAGGCGACCAAGGGCAGGGGCACTGAAAGTCCTCCTACCGAGAAGATCGTTCAGAAGGCGAACAGAAACCGAGCGACTTTTTTCGCTCCGGACAATCCTACAACCTCCCCACCCCTGGTGTCAAACAGGCCCAACACAGACGGCAAATGGCACATGAGGCAGGCGCGGGCGGTGCGGACCTCCCGGCGGCCGCGATGGGTCTCACCGCGGCGGAGCTCACGGCGGCGGGGGTCATACAACGGACGTCACCGCGGCACAAGGGCCGGCGAGCCGCCCCGCTACCTTCCGTCAGAGGCCAGGACCCGCCACTTGAGACCGGCTCCACGACGGAGCTCCAGAGCCAGCTCGTCAGGGTAGGGGCTCTCGAAGACGACCTCCCGTATCCCCGCGTTTATAAGCAGTTTCGTACAGATGGCGCAGGGTTCGTTCGTGCAGTACAGGGTGGCGCCCTCCACGGCCGTGCCGTACCGGGCAGCCTGCACCAGGACGTTCTGCTCGGCATGTGACCCACGGCACATCTCATGGCGCTCACCGGCCGGGATGCCGAGCGTCGTCCGGAGACAGCCCACCTCGGCGCAGTGCGGCAGGCCGCTGGGCGCACCGTTGTATCCCGTGGCCAGGATACGTTTCTGGCGCACGAGCACCGCTCCGACCTGCCGCCTGAGGCATGTCGAGCGGGTGGCGACAGTCCGGGCTATCTCCATGAAATAGGCGTCCCACGAGGGGCGGTGCGGCGCGCCGGACGGATGGCGGGTGCCCCGCCGGGTCACGGCCGCCCGCCGCCTTCCGGCCGCCCGTCCCCCTGCCGCGGCCCGAGCCCGGCCTCTATCTCCGTGATGCGCCTGACGCGCCGCTCGTGCCGGCCGCCCCTCTCGAACTCGGCTCGGAGCCACGCCTTCAGGACCTCGAGAGCCAGCCCGGGCCCGATCACCCGCGCCCCGAGGCAAAGGACGTTGGCGTCGTTGTGCTGCCGCGAGGCCCGGGCGGAGAAGGTGTCGTGGCAGAGGGCCGCGCGGACCCCCGGGACCTTGTTGGCGACGATGGACACGCCGACACCGGTCCCGCAGGCGACAACCCCGCGGTCGACCTCGCCCGCGGCCACCGCCCGGGCCACGGCGAGGGCGATGTCCGGGTAGTCGACCGGGTCGGGCGAACCCGGTCCGAAATCGACGACCTCGTGGCCGAGCTCCCTGAGAGTGCTCACCATCTCCGTCTTGAGGTCGTAGGCGGCGTGGTCCGAGCCCACGGCGATCCTCATCGCTCCTGTTCATCCTCTCCGGCCTGCAGGAGTTCCTCGAAGTCGGACTTCCTGGCGAGACGGTCGGCGACCCCGGCCGCGGCCCTGGCTATCTCTTCGGCCGCACGCCGGTAGGCCTCGGGCCCCTGTCCGATGGGGTCGGCGACGTCCTCTCCGCCGTCCTCCTCGGCCGTGCCGGCGAACCCCTTCAGGGTGTGGACCCGGTCGGCCGCCTCCGGGTGCGCCTCGAGCACGGCGTCCCTGTGCCGCTTCTCCATGGTCAGGATGAGCCTGGCCTGCGAGACGAGGTCCTTCGTCAGCGGGCGCGAGCGGTGCCCGCTGAGGTCGAGACCCCGCTCCTTCATGACCTCGACCGCCTCGCGCGAGGCCGGGGCCCCCTCGACGGCCGCGGTCCCCGCCGATTCCACCCGCAGGCCGGAGAGGCCGGCCCGACGGAGGTGTTCGGCGAGGATGACGGCCCCCATGGGACTGCGGCAGGTGTTCCCGGTACAGACGAGGAGGATGGTATCCCCCGGTGGGCCGCCTTCCGGGTCGGACCGCCGGCCTCGGGCGGGCTCCGCCTCCGGGCCGGCCGCCGCCGCCCGGCGCAGGCGGTCGTTTATGGCCAGGCCCAGCCCGCTCTCAGGCATGCCTTCCGCGACGATCACCTCCACCTCCTCGCGGTCGAGGTCCCGGAGTACGGCGAAGAGGTTCGAGGCCACCTCCGGCGGAGAGGTCCTGCGGCCCCACGGCCGCACCAGGACCGAAGCCGGCAGGCGTCCCCGGAGACGGGCCGCCGTCTCCGCGGTGCAGGCCACGCCGACCCGCCGCCCGGACCCGGTCTCGGCCCCGACGGCCCGGAAGACGGCCTCGGCCGCCCTCGCGTCCCCCGACCGCTCCGCGTCCGGAGCAACGAAGACAAGCCTCGCCCTCGGGGCGTAGTGGCGGTGGCGGAGGCCGGGGGACTTCGGCGGCCTGTCGGGGTCTGCCCCGGCGTCCGCCCCGGCGGCCAGCCGGACATCGCCCAGCACCCGCCGGAGTTCCTCCAGGGTGATCCCTCCGGGCCGTAGGACCGTCGGCACCGGCTCCGTCAGGTCGAGCACGGTCGACTCCACTCCGACCGAGCAGGGCCCGGCGTCGATGACGTAGTCGATGCGGTCCCCGAGGTCGGCCAGCACGTCCTCGGCGCGGGTCGGGCTCGGGCGACCGCTCCGGTTGGCGCTCGGGGCGGCGACCGGCACCCCCGCCAGCCGGATGAGCTCGAGGGCGACCGGATGGTCGGGCATCCGCACGGCCACGGTGTCGAGGCCGCACGAGACCTCCGGGGCCACGGCGCCGCTCCGCTCGAGGACCAGACTCAGGGGGCCGGGCCAGAAGGCCCGCATCAGCGCCTCGGCCCTCTCCGGCAGCCGCCGCACGAGCGGGCGGACCTCGGCCGGGGAGGAGACGTGCACGATGAGAGGATTATCGGGCGGACGCCCCTTGGCCTCGAAGACGGCTCTTACGGCCCGGCCCTGCCGTGCGTCGGCTCCGAGACCGTAGACGGTCTCGGTCGGGAAGGCCACCAGGCCGCCCCGGCGGAGGCAGGAAGCAGCCTCCTGAAGGAGCCGGGGCTCAGGAGCCTGCGGGCTCACGCGGATGACGCGGGCCCGCGCTCCGCCACCCTCCCGGCGGTCGTCAGGGTCCTTCCGAGACATGGTCCCCTCCGGAAGCAGCACCGGACCGGATGTGCTGGAGGGCCCGACCCGGCTGGACCGTTCGGCGGGTCCCTCCCGACGCCGGTCCCGTCCTAGTTGTTGTCCGACACCGAGCGGCGAATCCCTGCCCGGTCCGGCGGCGGGCCCGGCCGGGGCGCTCCTGGCCGCGAGGACCCTGGGCCGCCCGGCGAGGTCCCGGTGCACACGGACCGAGTCGAAGAGCCCTGTGCCCATGAGGAGGGCCGTGACCGCGTCGGCCTGCTCCGCGCCCACCTCGAGGCAGACGAAACCTCCCGGGGCGAGGTGGAAGGGGAGCTGTGAGGCCAGCCGCCGGAAGAGGTCCAGGCCGTCGGGGCCGCCGAGGAGGCTCTCGGGAGGCTCGTAGAGCCGGACCTCGGGCGGAAGCCCGGGCCACTCGGTCTGGGCGACGTAGGGAAGATTGGCCACGACGCCGTCCAGCAGGCGGCGGCCGGAGGCGGGGCCGGAGGGGCGGCTTGAGGCGGGGCTTGAGGGGCGGCCTGGGGCGGCGGGAGCGAAGGCCTCGAGGAGGTCGCCCTGGTAGAGCTCGACCCTGCCCTGAAGACCGTGCCTGGCGATGTTCCTCGCCGCGTACTCGAGGGCCCGCGGCGAGGAGTCCGAGGCCACGAAGCGGCATTCGGGCAGGAGGCGCGCCAGGGCCACGACCACCGCGCCGGAGCCGGTGCCGACGTCGGCGACCAGACGGGCGCCGGCCTCCCGCGCCGCGGCCGCGGCAACTTCCACCAGGAGCTCTGTCTCGGGTCGCGGGACGAGGACCCCCGGTCCGACCTCGAGGTCGAACGACATGAACTCACGGCGGCCGGTGATGTAGGCGAGGGGGCACCGGGCGGCCCGCCGCTCCACGACCTCCCGGTACGCGCGGCGCTCGCGCGGAGTTAGGCGGCGCTCCGGGTGGGCCAGGAGGCTCTCCCGGCTGAGCCCGGTGACATGGCAGAGGAGCACTTCGGCGTCGAGGAAGGGGGTGTCACAGCCGGCCCGGCGCAGGACTCCGGCGGCCTCACGAACGGCGGACCCCACGGACTCGGGTGCGGCCGGGCCCCGCCCCGGCGGCATCCGCCTCACTCGACCTTCCGCAGCTCTTCCGCCTGAGCCGAGGTGGCAAGGGCGTCGATGAGCTCGTCAAGGTCGCCGTCGAGGATGAGGGGGAGCTTGTGCAGGGTCAGACCGATGCGGTGGTCCGTGACCCTGCCCTGCGGGAAGTTGTAGGTCCGGATGCGTTCACTGCGGTCACCGGTGCCGACCTGGGAGCGCCGCCGGCGGGCGATCTCCTCCCTCTGCTCCTCTTCCGCCTTGGCCAGGAGCCGGGCCCGGAGGACGCGCATGGCCTTGTCCCTGTTCCTGTGCTGGGACTTCTCGTCCTGGCAGGTCACCACGATGCCTGTCGGAAGATGCGTGATCCTCACGGCCGACTCGGTCTTGTTCACGTGCTGCCCGCCGGGCCCGCCGGCGCCGTAGGTATCGATGCGGAGGTCCTCGGGCTTTATCTCCACCTCGACCTCCTCGGCCTCCGGGAGGACGGCGACGGTGGCCGTGGAGGTGTGGATGCGGCCGCTGGACTCCGTCTCGGGGACGCGCTGGACCCGGTGGACCCCGCTCTCGTACTTCAGGCGGCTGTAGGCCCCTTCACCCTCGACCATGAAGACGACCTCCTTGAAGCCGCCGATGTCGGTGGGGGTCGCGCTCACCAGCTCGGTGCGCCAGCCCTTGCGCTCGGCGTAGCGGGTGTAGGCCCGGTAGAGGTCGGCGGCGAACAGCGCCGCCTCCTCCCCGCCCGTCCCGCTGCGGATCTCGATGAAGACGTTCTTCTCGTCGTTGGGGTCCCGGGGGAGAAGGAGCACCTTCAGCCTGCTCTCGAGTTCGGCCTTGCGTCCGCGGAGCGCCTTCAGCTCGTTCTCGGCCATCTCCCTGAGCTCGCCGTCGGTCTCGCCCTCCAGAAGCTCCCGGGTCCCGCGGATCTCCTCCTCGACCTTCCTCAGGGCCCGGTAGGCCTCGATGATGGGCTCCAGGCGCGAGCGCTCCTTCGCCACGGCCTGCCAGCGGTCGTGGTCGGCCAGCACCGCGGGGTCGGCGAGCTGCGCGGTGAGAGCCTCGTACCTGCGGTCGAGTTCGGCGAGCTTCTCCAGCACCTTTCTGTCACCGCCAAACGGCCCTGCGGCCGCCCGGGGACCGGCGGCCGCGTGAATTATAGCACGCCCGGAATCAGCGCTTCAACGAAGGTCCGGGGAGCGCTCCGGGTCCCGCCGCGGCGGGTCGAGGGCGGCCAGGGCCGCCGCCGCCACCTCGAGCTGGCCGTCGTCGGGCTCCCGCGTCGTCAGCCGCTGGAGCCACAGGCCCGGCGCGGCCATCCACCTCACCAGCGGGGACCTCGACCGGTCGGCGAGGCGGATGGCCTCGTAAGCCACCCCGGCCACCACCGGCAGGAGCAGAAGGCGGGTGGCCATCCTCACCCATATGTTCGGCCAGCCGAAGAGGGAGAAGAAGACGACACTCACCACGACGACGAAAAGCAGGAAGCTCGTCCCGCACCGGGGGTGGGTCGTGCTCTGCTCCCTCGCGGCCGCCGGGCTCCAGTCCCCCGTCGCCGTGTAGGCGTTGATGACCTTGTGCTCCGCCCCGTGGTACTCGTAGACCCGCCTCACGTCGGGCATGCGCCCGATGGCCCACACGTAGGCGATGAGGACGCCGAGGCGCAGGAGCCCCTCCGCCAGGTTGACGACCAGGTCCCCCGCTCCCGACCGGAGCAGGGGACCGGCGACGACGGTGGGGAGGAGGACGAACAGGCCGACGGCGCCCAGGACGCCGATGACGACCACCAGGGCGCTCTCCGCCCGGGACAGCTTCTCCTCCTCGCCCGCGGCCTCGTCGGCCGACCACATCAGGCTCTCCACCCCGACGACGAGAGAGTCCACAAGGGCGAACAGTCCCCGGGCGAAGGGGACGCGCGCGAGCGGGTGCCGTGAAGCCGGACCGGGCCGTCTGACGAGGCGGGTGACAATCTCCCCTCCGGGCCTCCGGACGGCGACGGCGTACCCGTCGGGCCCGCGCATCATTACCCCCTCGATGACCGCCTGTCCCCCGTAGGAGACCGCGGGAGCGGCCTTCATCCCCGGCGGGCGGGCGGGACCGGCCTGGCCGGCGCGGGCGCTCACGCTTCGCGCCCTTCCACGCCGGTCTCGAGGCCGGGGATGCGGAAGCGGCGTTCGACGTGGTCCATGACCTTGGTCACGGCGTACACGACGAGGATGTAGATGAGGGCCACCGTGAGGAGGGTCGGGCCGACCTTCCAGGTGCGGGTGATGATGAGCTGTCCCCTGGTGAAGAGCTCCCCGACGGCGATCATGTACACGACCGAAACGTACTTGACCATGTAGGCCACCTCGTTGGACCACGACGGAAGGGCCAGCCTCAGGGCCTGCGGCAGGACCACCCACCGGAAGGCCGTCAGAGACCGCATCCCCAGGGCCCGCGCCGCGAGGAGCTGGCCCCGGCTCACGGACTGGATGGCCCCCCGGATGTACTCCGACTGGTAGGCCGCGGAGTTGAGGAAGAGGGCTATCCAGGCCGACAGAAGACGGTCCAGAACGAAGCCGAGCTCGGGCAGGCCGTAGTAGACCACGTAGAGCTGCACCAGCAGGGGCGTGCCCCGGAAGAGTTCGACGAAGGCCGTCGCCAGCCAGTTGAGGGGGCCGCGGGTGTAGGTCCTGACGAGCGCGACGGGGACGGCCAGGACGAAACCCCCGGCGAGCGACATCGCGGTCAGCCGGATGGTGACCTCCAGGCCCTCCAGGAGTTCGGGCAGGATGTCCCACATGAACAGGAGGGTCTCCGTGAGGGTCACCGCTCCCGCCCCCCGGACTTCGGCTCACCGTGTTCGCCGTAGAGTTCGGTGAGCTTGTAGAGGAACTCGCGGGTCCTCGGGTTCCTGGGGTTCACGAAGAGCTGCTCAGGCGGTCCCTCCTCGGCGATGACGCCGTCCTCGAGGAAGATGATGCGGTCGGCCACCTCGCGGGCGAAGCCCAGCTCGTGGCTCACCACGAGCATGGTCATGCCCTGCGAGGCGAGGGCCTGCATGACCTCGAGGACCTCTCCGATGAGCTCGGGGTCGAGGGCCGACGTGGGCTCGTCGAAAAGCATCACCTTCGGGTTCATCGCCAGGGCCCTGGCGATGGCCACCCTCTGCTTCTGGCCGCCGGAGAGCTCCGCGGGGTAGAGGTCGGCCTTGTCGGCCAGACCGACCTTCTCGAGCTCACGCTCTGCCGCGGCCCGGGCCTCGGCCGTCTTCATTCCCTTCACCTTGGTCAGGGCCAGCATGACGTTCTGGACGGCCGTGAGATGGGTGAAGAGGTTGAAATCCTGGAAGACCATCCCGATTTTCTCGCGGGCCTTGTTGATGTCGACGGCCTTGTCGGTGAGCTCGACCCCTTCGAGCCAGACACGGCCCCTGTCGGGCACCGTGAGAAGATTGACACACCGCAGGAGGGTGCTCTTCCCCGTCCCGCTCGGACCGATGATGACCACGACCTCGCCGGGCGCCACATCGAAAGAGACGCCGCGCAGGACCTCGGTCTTCCCGTAGGCCTTGTGGATGTCCTCTATCCTGAGAATGGGTTCGGCCACCGGAGTCGACCCCCGTTCGTGCGTTCGTCAGACCTTGAGGCGATAACGCCTCTCGACCCAGTCAAGAGCCCGGTTGGTCAAGAAGGTCAGGCAGAAGTAGATGAGGCCCACCGCGAGGAAGGCCGTCAACCAGTCGTGGGTGGCCGCGGCGACGTGCTCCGCCCGGCGGAACAGCTCCACGGTCCCGACAGCGGAGACCAGGGACGAGTCCTTGAGGACGATGGCCGCCTCGTTGGACCAGGCGGGGATGGCCAGCCGGACGGCCTGGGGAAGGATGACGCTCCTCAGCGCGACCGGACGCGACATGCCGAGCGACCGCGCGGCGAGCATCTGGCCGCTGCCCAGGGACTGGATGGCCCCCCGGAATATCTCGGACTGGTAGGCGGTGCTGCAGGCCCCCAGGGCCAGGACGGCCGAGGCGAGACGGCTGCCACCCAGGAAGTCGGTCATGAGGACCACGTAGTAAAGGGCGAAGACCATGACCAGGGTCGGGAGACTGCGCACGACGCGGCTGTACGACGCGGCCGCGAAGCGGAGGACCGGCCCCCCGTACACGCGCGCCACGGCGAGGAGCATCCCCAGGACGAAGCCCATCGCCAAAGACATCACCGTGACCAGGAGCGTGAGCTTCGCCGCGGGGAGGATGTAGACCACACAGCGCACAAAGGAGTCCAACTGGCAGACCGGTCCCGGGCGGGGAGGCAGACGGCGGGGCCGCGACCAGCCGAGGGGCCACGAGAACCAGGGGTCCGGCCCCGCCGCGTGAGCCGCACTCAGACGGACGGGCTACTCGCCGGGGAGGTCGTACTTGCCGGCCAGCTCGGCGATGAACCCTTCCTCACGGAGTTCGGCGATGATCTCGTTCAGCTTCTCGACCAGCTTGGTCTCGCCCTTCGTGACGGCGATGCCGGGGTTGCCCTCCAGGTCGACCGTGAGAGCCTTCTCGACATCGTGCGTCTCGGAGAAACCGAGGGCCACGCCCTCATCTAGGAACACACAGTCGATGCGTCCGGCCACAAGGTCGGACACGGCCTGGTCGGCCCGCGGGTAGCGGCTGAGGTTGGTCTCGGGCATCACACCGGCCCCGATGAGGTTCTCGTCACACCACTGCTCATGGATGGTGCCGGCCTGGACGCCGACCTTGAGGTCCTTGAGGGCCTCGACCAGAGCCGCAGTGAGCTCCTCGTGGCTCATCGTGTCGGCGCCCTCGATGGAGACCACGTCGCTCCCGGCTTTGACCAGGATGGCGTCCTTGGAGATGATGTACGGGTCGGTGAAGTCGGCCATCTCGAGCCGCTCCGGCGTCACGGTCATGCAGGCGATGATGGCGTCGAGCTCACCGGCCTGCAGGGTGGTCAGGAGAATGTCGAACTTCATGTCCCGCCACTCGACCTCGACCCCGAGCCGCTCGGCGATCTTCTCCATCAGTTCGATGTCGAATCCTGTGTACTCACCGGTGTCCGGGTCCACGTACTCGAACGGCTCGTAGTCGGCCGAGGTGCCGACGACGATCTTACCCTCTTCCAGAATGCGGTCCAGCGCCGACGGCTCCTCCTTCTTGCACCCGGCGAGCGACAGCGAGAAAGCCAGGACAAGCAGGCAGGCGAGGACTACGGTGAAAAGGAATCTCTTCGTCACGTCTTCCCTCCTCCTTCCGGCTCCTCTGATACAGGGAAGCGGGATCTCCTCTGTCCTCTGCCCCCTTCCCTTCCTTGAACACGTCCCTTCGGCGTGCCCGGGACCACACACCTCCCACCAGAAGGCCTAGGGACGTCGTCCTAACGCCGGTCGCCGTTCTCCTCGTCTTCGCCGAGTTCCTCCAGGATCTCCTTGACTTCTTCGGCGCCCTTCTTGACCTTGAGTCCCTTCTTCTCCTCCTCGGGCTTGGCCTGGCCCCAGTTGTACTTCTTGATGAAGCGTTCGGCCCGGCCGCCCGTGCTGACGATGCGGCGCTGCCCGGTGTAGAAGGGGTGGCACTTGGCGCAGACCTCGACCTTGAGGTTCTCCTTGGTCGAGCCCACCTCGTACACGGCACCGCAACCACAGACGATGCGCGCTTTGGGATAGTAGGTCGGGTGGATGCCTTTCTTCAAGTCGGACACCTTCTTCGCTGGGTAGGCCTGCCGGACGAGACCTGCGTCCGGGCCTATACGAGTGGAAAGGCCGGACGGCCACGGCCTCGCCCGAATACGCAAACGTCATTATACCACGCGCCTTGGAACGTTGTCCAAAGTCGGAGCGCGGCCGGTCGGGCTAGTCGTCGAGGTAGTTCAGGGGGTTCCGGATGGAGCCCGATACCCGGACCTCGAAGTGGAGGTGGGGGCCTGTGGAGTTCCCTGTCGTTCCGACGCGGGCGATGACCTGTCCCTGCGCCACGCTCTCCCCCACGGTCACGAGAATCTCGTGCGCGTGGGCGTAGAGAGTCTGGAGCCCGCCGCCGTGGTCGAGGATGACGCACCGTCCGTAGTTCCCGTACCATCCGGCGTAGGAGACCCTGCCGGCCGCAGCCGCCCGGATGCTCGCCCCGTAGGGGGCGGCGATGTCGATACCCGTGTGCAGGCGTCCCCAGCGCGGCCCGAAGTGCGATGTGATGGGACCCCGGCAGGGCCAGATGAGCCCCCGCGGAGACCTGTCGGCGGCGGGCGAGGAGGCGACCGTGACCTGCTTGGGCCTCCCGCCCGGGATGATGAGGACCTGGCCCTCGCTCAGCAGGTCGGGGTCGGCCAGGTCGTTGGCCTGGACGATGTCGCTGGCAGTGACCTGGTACATGGCGGCGATCGTCGACAGGCTGTCGCCGCTCCTGACGCGGTGCAGGAGCCCCACGACAGAGGGGAACACCAGCCGTTGCCCGGGGTAGATGCGGTCCGGGTTGACCAGGCCCGACGAGAGGGCGATGGTCGCGGGTGTCACACCGTACCTCTCGGCGATAGCGCTCAGGGTCTCCCCCGGGCCGACGATGTGGGTGATTATCGTCGGCCTGGTGTCCGCATGCTCGGTGCTCTCCCGGGTCCGCCCCTCCAGGACCGGGCCGGCCCCGGAGGCCGGTTGCCGCTCGGTGTCCTGTCCGCCGGCGCGGCTCCCGGGGGGAGCGATGGCGCTGAGGCCCGCCTCGAGGAGCCACCCGAAGGCACGTTCGGCGTCGAGGGCCCCGCCGCCGGTGGCCGGCCCGTCGGCGGCCACGCCTGCGCGTCTGGACGGGGTCCGGCTGTCTGTCGCCTGGTCGGAGGTCGGTGAGGGGGGGAACCGAGGAGCTTCAGGAGAGAAGTCGGCGGGAGGGAGTCGGCCCGCAGGGGCGTCGACCTGGGAGACATCCGCCGATAAGAAGGGGAGCGATGATCGGACCAGGAGGCCGCCGGTCGAGGCCGCCGACAGGGTGACCACGAGCACGAGGAGCCCCAGGTTCCGCCCCAGTCTGTCCCAGGGATTAATCGCCCTGCCTCCTTTCCCACTTTATGCGCTCTCGCTGACCCGGTAGTTATTTTGGTGCCGGGTCAGGTTTTTATCCCTGAGAAGGCCCGGGGCGCCCTCACGACTCGGTAGGACGCCCCGTAACACGTGCTATGCGGTTCTATAATGTAACATCAGGCCATCAACCGGCGCGAGCCTCCAGCATCGTGAGCATCAGGCCTGCCCGTGGCCCGGTCGGCCCGGTCCGGCGCTCAGGCGGGCCGCGGCCCCCCGCTCCGGCTCCGGCTCATGTCATCTGCAGGCCTTTCTGGACTATCTTCAGGAACTCGGCGTTGGATTTTGTCTTCTTCAGGCGGTCGATGAGCATCTCCGTCGCCTCCTGGGTGCCCAGGGCGTTGAGGGCCCGGCGGAGGGCGTAGGTCATCTCCAGCACCTCCGGCGCGAGGAGGAGCTCCTCCTTGCGGGTGCCCGACCGCTTGACATCTATGGCCGGGAAGATGCGTCTCTCGGAGAGCTGGCGGTCGAGGTGGATCTCCATGTTGCCCGTGCCCTTGAACTCCTCGTAGATGATGTCGTCCATCCGGCTGCCGGTGTCCACGAGGCAGGTGGCGATGATGGTCAGGCTCCCTCCCTCCTCGATGTTCCGGGCGGCGGCGAAGAACCGCCTGGGCTTGTGGAGGGCGGCCGGGTCTATCCCGCCCGACAGGGTCCGCCCGCTCGGGGGGACGACCAGGTTGTGGGCCCGGGCGAAACGGGTGAGGCTGTCAAGGAGGATGACGACGTCCTTCCTGTGCTCGACGAGCCTCTTGGCCCGCTCGAGGACCATGTCGGCCACCTTGATGTGGTTCTCGGGCAGCTCGTCGAAGGTCGAACTCACCACCTCACCGGTCACCGAACGCTCCATGTCGGTGACCTCCTCCGGACGCTCATCGATGAGCAGGACGATGAGATGGACGGAGGGCGCGTTGGCCATTATGGCGTTGGCGATCTTCTTGAGGAGCACCGTCTTGCCGGCCTTGGGCGGGGAGACGATGAGCCCCCGCTGGCCCTTCCCGATCGGAGCGATGAGGTCGATGAGCCGGGTGGAGATCTCGTTGCGGGTCGTCTCGAGGACCAGCCGCTCGCTGGGGAAGACCGGGGTCAGGGCCTCGAACGGGACGCGGTCCCGGGCGACATCCGGGTCCTCCTCGTTTATCGCCTCGACCCGGAGGAGGGCGTAGTAGCGCTCGCTGTCCTTGGGGGGACGGACCTGGCCGGAGACATAGTCCCCCGTCTTCAGGTCGAAGCGCCGTATCTGCGAGGGGGACACGTACACGTCCTGCCGGCTTGGGATGTAGCCGGTCGGCCGGAGGAAGCCGAAGCCTTCCGGCATGATCTCCAGCACGCCCTCGGCGAAGATGGACCCCTCCTTCTCGATGTTGGCCTTCAGGATCTCGAAGATGAGCTCCTTCTTGATCATCTCGGAGTAGCCCATGATGCCGAGGTCCCGGGCCATCTGGTAGAGTTCCTTCAGTGTCTTGGACTCCAGCTGGGCGATGTTCAACCCACTCACCCCGTCCTCTAAAGTCACGAACAGGCCGAACGCAAGAGACGCAAGGGATGGAACCCGGTGGATACTCAGGTGAAAAAGGTCGCTGGCGTTCCCTCTCGTCGGGAGGTTACAACGGGGTAACCTGGCCGTACTAGGATAATCCGGCGGGCGGCAGGCTATAACCCTACGACGCCGCGCCCTGTCTAGCCTTTGTCAACTTTCTTCCAGTCCGCAAGGAACCTCTCTATGCCCCGGTCGGTCAGGGGGTGGCTCACCATGGCTCTCAGGACCTTCATCGGCACGGTGGCGATGTCCGAGCCGGCCTTGGCCGCCTCCAACACGTGCAGGGGATGACGGACGCTGGCCGTGATGATCTCCGTGTCCAGGGCGTGCAACTGGAAGATCTCGGCCACATCGCGGACGACGGCCATGCCGTCGTGTCCGATGTCGTCCAGGCGCCCGACGAACGGGCTGACATAGCTGGCTCCGGCCAGGGCGGCCAGGAGGGCCTGGTTGGCCGAGAAGACGAGGGTCACGTTGGTCCTGACCCCCTCGCCGGCCAGCACCTTGACCGCCTTCAGCCCCTCCGGGGTCATGGGGATCTTCACCACGACGTTCTGGGCCATGGCCGCGAGCCGGCGGGCTTCCTCTACGATTGACGGCCCGTCGAGACTCAGCGCCTCGACGCTCACGGGGCCGGGGACGAGGGCGGTGATTTCCCGGACAATCTCGGTGAAACTCCGGCCCTGCTCCCTGGAGACGAGAGTGGGGTTGGTCGTCACCCCGGAGATGACGCCCCAGCTCACCGCTTCGCGGATCTCCTCGATGTTCGCTGTGTCTAGGAAGAGTCTCAACCTTGACCTCCCCGCGGCCGAACTAGTCTTCCCAGCCGATGTTATTCCACAAACTCTTGACCGTTCCTGTAATCTCCAACCTCTCCCGCCCCGAAAACCGCGTCCATGGCGTAGGCGAGGAACCCGGCGCAGCTCGCGAAGGCCGCTCCGGTCTTCACCTCACCGGTGTGCCGGTCGAAGGACTCGCAGGCCAGGCCTGTGTCGAGCGGGGCCCGGACCAGCACCTCCCGGGCCTCCCGGACGCGCTCCGGCAGACCCCCCAGGAGCGCGTTGAAGAGGCTCATGACGAAGGGGTGCGGCGAGTGCGGGCACCCGAGGCCGGGGAAGGGCACCCCCACGTACCGGTAGGGATGCTCCCGGGAGTGGAGCCAGCGCATGGTGTTCCGCCATATCCGGTCGTCGCGGGCGCAGAAGCCGTAGTAGGGGAGGAGTTCCAGACTGCCGGGCGGCTCGTCCCCCGTCTCGGACCCGCCCTTGAGGTCCACCGACCAGGCGAACATGGGCCCGTGCGGCCCGTCGACCACGCAATGCCGGTAGACGGACTCCCTCACCCGGCCGGCCTGGGCCCGGAGGCCCTCGACCTCCCCGGCCGGGGCGCCCTGCCAGGCCAGGAGGTCGGCCAGGGCCAGGAGGGCCCTCCAGGCCAGCACGTTGTCGTAGGTGACGTAGGGGTGGGAGGCGGGGTCGTCCGACGGCAGGAGGAAGGTCTCGTAGAGGTCCACCGACGGGTCCGGGTGCTTGCGGGCGGCGAGGAGGGCGGAGAGCCGCCGGAGCTTCGGGCCCAGGCCCCTCCGGGTGAGGATGGCCCGGTCCCCGGTCCGGACGACGTAACGCCAGAGGGCGATGGGGTAGGCCGCCAGCTCGTCGAGTTCGAACCCCGGGTAGAGCAGGGTCCCGTCGATGTAGAGCGAGTGTATCCCGGCGTGCCGGAAATAGCGCTCGAAGGCCGCCCCGAGGGCCTCCTCCGCCAGCCCGGGGTCCACAAGGAGCAGTCCCGGGAGGCTCCAGAGGAGGGCGTCCCGCGCCCAGAAGGCCGCGCTGACGTAGTAGAGCGGGCTCCTGCTCGTGACCAGGACGAGCTCCTCCGTGTCTATGGTCCGCCCGACGGAGAAGAAGTAGTTGAACATCAGGTTCAGGTTCAGCCGCTCCTCGAGGAGGGAGGCCTCGGCACGGTCCTCGCCAGGGCCCTTCACACCGCCCGCGGCTCCGTTCTCGGCCGGGGCCCCGGCCGCGTCTGCGGCCGCCTCCTCCCCGACCCTCCTCCGCATGGCCCCGAGGCACCGCCCTGTCTCCTCAAGAAGGCGCTCCCAGCCGTGCCGCGCGAGGTCCACGGCCACCGTGCGCGCCCCGTCTCCTTCTCGGCTCACCCCGAAGTAGAAGGCCGCCCGCACCCTGCCGTCGGGGTCGGGCCCGGCCGGCCGCGCGACGACCTCGACCCGAACGGCCCCGTCCCCGTCCCGACGGACCGACCAGCGCACCTCGTCGGGCCCCACCGAGAAGGACAGGGCCATGGCCGCCGGTCCGGCGCCGGCGCCGGAGCGCGGCTCGAGCACGGGACCGCCCGTCCAGCGGTCGTCCCGGACGGAGAACTCGGCCTTGAGAGGGCGCGAGGTGTAGACCGTCTGGACGAGGTCCGCCCAGGTGATGTCGAGACCCAGGGCGAGCTCTGCCGCTGGGGTCTCTCGCGGACGGCCGTGGGTGCGGCCGGGCAGGTGCGCCTCGAGGAGGTAGAAGAACCCCTTGTGCGAGGCCACCCCCTCGGGGTCGCGCCGGACCGGGGCGCAGATGACACCCTGGAGGACCAGGCCCGTCTCCGGCTCACGCCACTCGAAGCGCGGGACCCAGTTCCAGAGGCGCCTCCAGGCGATGCCGCCGCCCGGCCCCCCGTCCTGGCCGCCGCCGCCGGAGGACGGAGGCAGAGGACTCCCGCCCGGCCGCACCTTCCGGCCCTGCACGACGGCGAACGGCCGGAGGAGCGGTTCGAGAGGGGGCAGGGTCTCGGCCCCGTGGCCCGCCTGGCGGCCGCACAGCTCGACAAGGCTCACCAGGCCCATGTGAAGGACCCCCACCCGGTCGACCGAGGCGTCCTCCGCGGCCACCACCGGAAGGGAGACGAAGTGGTTCCCGGTCGGATACAGGCGCCGGGTGAGGGTCATCTCCTCGGGGGTCGTCAGTCTCTTCACGAGCGCCTCCTGTCACGGGCGAACCTCTCGTAGACCTGTGGAAGGTAGTTGCGGATGAGGCCGGCGTTGAACCGGCCGAAGACCGGGTGCCGCTCGCGGAACTCGGCCAGGGCGTCCAGGTCGAGGTCGGCCACGACCATCCCGTCGCCGACGGGCTCGGGCGATTCGGCCAGGACGCCGTCCCCGGCCGGGGTCAGCTCCATCGGAGCGTAGACGGCCGCCTTGCCGGTCATCGGGCGGCCCAGGAACTCGCCGACCAGGGCCGACTGCACGGCGTAGACCGGCGTCTCCTGGACGCGCGGCCAGGCGCCGCGCAGTTTCTTCCAGTAGCTGTAGGTGTCCACGTCGGCGATGGGGTTGGTGACGATCTCCGCCCCCTCGAGGGCCGCCAAGCGGTAGGTCTCGAAGAAGGTCGCGTCCATGCAGACCGGGAGCGCCATCCGGCCGACACCCGTGACGAAGACCTCCAGCCTGTCGCCTGGCGACAGGCCCTCGGCCGCCTCCGTCGGATAGAGGTGGAGCTTGGCCTGGGTCCCGACAAGCCTCCCGGCAGGGTCGAAGAGTGCGGCGACGTTGTAGACCCTGCCGTCGGGGTCGGGCATCGGCGTCGACCCGGCCGCGATGTGGACGCGGGCCGCGGCGGCCAGGCGGGAGAAGGCCGTCTGGTAGACGTTCCTCAGAAGAGGCTCGACGTAGAGGACGACATCCCGCAGGGCGGGGCGGTCCGTCTCCGGTTCTGTGGCGCCGGCCCCGGCCGCACCGCCACCCTTGCCGTCCCCGCTCCCCGCCCCGGACATCTCCTCGAACCCGGGGAGAAGACCCAGGAGGGGATATGTCACGTACTCCGGGAAGGCCACGAGGTCGGCCCCCCGGGCGACCGCGTCGCGGACGAACCCGCCGACGCGCCGGACGTACTCCTCCACAGACCTCACCGGGGACGCGTCCATCTGCACCGCGGCCACCCGCACGCGGCGCCCGTCCCCCCCAGGCGGCCCCGCGTCCGGCGGTCGCGCCCGGCGGAGGTCCAGGGAGCCCACGGCGGCGCGGACCGCGCCCGGCCGCGAGATGAAGGCCAGGTAGCGTCGGAAGAGCCTCTCCCTGGGGCCGAGCCTGAGGCCCGGCCCTGCGGACCGCGGGCTCAACGGGGCTCTCCCCCGCCGAGGGGCCCCCGGGTGGGGCCGCCCGCCACACGCCGGCGGCGTCCGAGATAGGCCATAGGGAAGACCTGACGGTAGAGTCTTGTGTTCATGGCCTCGAGGATGTCGTAGGACTCCACGGCCCGGCGCCTGGCCTCGAGGTCGATACCGCCGAGGACGGTCAGCGGCCGGTCCGGGGCCGGGGCCCGCACGACGAAGCCGCTCGCGTCACCGACGGCCTCACACGGAGCCGTCACCGCGCTCCGCCCGGCGTACGACACACCGCCCCACTCCCCGACGAGGCAGGCCTCGAGTCCGAAGACCTGGTTCTGCTGGACCATCTGCCACACTCCGGCTATCTGCCGGGCCTCGGAGTAGGGGGCCGGCAGGGCCAGGGGGGCGACGAGGACGGTCGCCCCCTCGAGGGTGAGGATCCGCGCCACCTCGGGGACCCAGACGTCGAGCCCCACGAGAAGGCCGATCCCGACCCCGAGGGCCCGGAAGACCTCGAGCCTGTCGGCCTCGAGGCGGCCGGCCGCCTCCTCTTCGGCCGTGGTATGGGTCTGGGCCTGCTCCCCGATGAGCTCGCCCTCAGGCGAGAGGAGCCAGGCCACCTGGCGTCGGCCGCCGCCCTCGCCGGCCGGGACGAGGACCGTGCCCGCGACGAGGTGACAACCTGCCTCCCGGGCGATGGAAGCCGCGAGTCTGAGGAGCTCCTCGCGCCCGGGGGCCGTCCGTCCGCCGGGGTCGGCCTCTCCCGGCGGGGAGCCCTCCGTCCCCTGCGGCGAGCCGGCCGCCGGCACCGTGCCGTAGGACGCCGCCGGCGGACACCCGAGGAAGGCCTCGAGGCAGAACGCAGGCAGGACGACGAGCCCGGCCCCCGCGCGGGCGGCCCTCACCGCCGCCTCGTGCGGGTCGGCCCCGGCGGAAACCTGGCAGACAGCCGCGATGAAGCTACCCACGGCGCCCCTCCCCGGTCGGAGTCTCGGGTTCGGTCAGGAGGTGCCGGACTTTGCCGAGCATCGTCAGTATGTCGAAAGGCTTCCGGACGGTGTCGGAGGCCCCGGCTTCCAGGGCCTCACGGAAGACGTCCGGGGAGTCGAAAGCCGTCATGAAGAGGCACTTGACCTCGGGAAAGCGCTCCTTGACCCTGCGGATGAAGTCGACCCCGCCGCCCCCGGACAGACGGTGGTCGACGATGACCACCTCCGGCCGGGCCGCCGCGACGAAATCGAGACCTTCCGCGGTCCCCGGAACGGCCGCGGCCTCAAGGCCGTTCTTCCGGAAGAGGGCCAGGAGGAGTTCGCGCATGGCCTCTTCGTCGTCGACTATCAGTATCCTCTCCTTGACCCTGGCCGTCGCTCCTGGTGTCATATAGGCTCCCGTGTCTCCCTTCTCCTCCTGGTGCACACCTCTCTCCGCTCACGGCCCGCCGGTCAGAAGGCCGGCCGCGAGGCGCCTGGCCTCCTCCAGCCCAGACGGCCTGAACCCTTCCTCTTCCAGCCAGGCCGGGCCTCCCGGCTCGAGGGCCCGGCTCCACTCGGTCGGCCCCAGCACGGGGAGGTGGAGCACCCAGGTGAAGGCCTCCCCACCGGGAAGGACGACCCTGGCCGTCAGCCTCAGCCGGGACCCCGTCTCGGCCGCCGGGCCGACGGGCAGGGGCAGGGTTACCCGACCTCCCGACGCCATGTAGGTGCGCCCCTCCAGTTCCAGGCTGAAGTCGGGAACAGGCGTCCAGTCGGAGGCGCGCACGCTGAAGGTCAGAAGGTTCGGTCCCTCGACAAGGACTCCCGGGGCCGTGAAGAGGAGGACGCCCCGGGGCCCGCGTCTCACGGTGAGCGGCAGGAGCCCCACTGAGCCCCCCTCGCCGGCCGCCCTGTCCACGACACGGACGGCCCCACGGTAGACGCCCTCGTTCTCCGGCAGCCTGACCCTCACCGGCATGAGGCCGGTCTCCCCGGGGGCGCAACGGAGGGACCCCTCGAGAGGTTCGACCTCCCCCCGGGAAGCCAGCCACTCCGAGGCGAGCTCCGCCGTGACGGAGTCTGTCCCCGTCCCGCTCCCCTCGATGAAGACGATGTAGGTCCCGGCCTCGGGGTCGGTGAGTTCGATGACCTCGGTCGAGGAGCCCGGGGTCGCCGAGGCGGCCGTCTCGTGCCACCCGTCAGGCTCGCGCCGGTAGAGGTAGAGGTCGAGGTCTGCCGGGTCCTGTCCGCCCCCGCTCGGGTGCAGGCTCCGGAGCGTCACCCTCAGGAGCCCCCGCTCCCCGCCCAGCGGCGGCAGGGTGCGCGTCAGGGCTTCGCCCGGGCGGACGGTGACCGTCTCCGGCCGGGCGGGCCACGGCTCTGACCAGAGGCCGTAGCCCCGGACCTGCGCGTCGAGCCCGCCGCCCGCGTTGGTCCACGGGAGCCGCAGTTCCGCTTCTGCCGGATGCGGGTCGCCTCCCGCCGCCTGCCTCCCGCCCCAGGCCGCCCCGGGCTGGAGCCAGAACCGGGTGATGAGGGACGCGGGGTCCTCGAGAGAGGCCGGGGACAGGCCGGAGGCCTCAGCGGGACCCGTGACCGGGACGGCCAGGTCCAGTCCCCCGGCCGGCAGGTCGTAGACGAGCCCGCCGAGAGAGGCCTCGAGCCAGTAGGAGGAGCGTTCGAGGCCGAAGGCCGAGAGGGCCGCGGAGCCGTAGACGACGGCCTCCCAGACCCCCTCCTCCGGCTCGTCCACGGCCACGACCACGTACCCCGAGAGGTCGGCGGTCCCGGCTCCGATGTAATCGGTGGTCGCCGCGGGCCTGCCGTCAGGTCGGAAGAGGTGCAGGCGGACGCGTCCGGCGAAGCGGTCGTCCGCGCCGACCGGCACCCCGCAGGAGACCTCGAGCCGGGCGGCCCCCGGGGGCACGCGGAGGAAGTGCCTCTCCAGGCGGGCCGGCCCGAGCTCGCCCTCGCCGGAGTAGGTCCACCCCGTCTCAGGTCCCAGGACGGACGGCACGACCAGGGTCACCGGCACGGAGATGAGCCGCCGGAGCCCGTCGTCCGCGGTCACACGGGCCGAGTGAAGGCCCGGCTCGAGGCCCGTGTCCACGGTCAGCCCGACCGTGCGCTCGAGGCCCGCCGTGAGGGCCACCCGCTCCTTCTCCGGCCTCAGCCACGGTGCGGTCGTCTCGAGTTCGAGCCAGGCCGGACCGTGCCCGGAGCCGGTGACGGCGAAGGTCATCCGGCCGGCGGGCAGCCCGCGTGCCGCCAGGCCCCTGGGGGTCGGACGGGGCCTGGGGCCCACGCCCTCCCCGGAGGCCAGGACGCGCGCCAGCCACTCCCAGGAGGCGGTGGCGCTGACGGCACCGGAGCCCTGCTCGACGTAGGCGTAGCCCTCGAGAGGCCTGCTCCCGGCAAGGACGGCCTCCCTCACGGCCGACGCCGTCACCGGCAGGCCGGCCCTCTCCGCCGCCTCCCAGAGGAGGGCGGCCATCCCGGCCACGTGGGGCACGGCCATGCTCGTGCCTTCACCTTCCACGTAGCCCGTGGGGTCGAGCCAGAACGGCGCCGCGGACAGGGCGCACCCCGGAGCGACGACGTCGGGGCCGCCCGAGCCGTCCGGCCGGGGCCCCACGGCGCTGAAGGGCCAGATGGTGTCACCGGGCACCTGGTAGCCGTAGTAGGCCTGCCACATGTCGCTCGTGACGAGGGCCCCCACGGTGAGGATGCCCTCCCCCGCCCCCGGTCCCCTCGCCGAGCCCAGGCCCGGTCCGCCGTTCCCCCCGGCGATGACGACGAGGGCTCCGTAGGTCCGGGCGATGCTCTCGATCTCCGCCGTCTCCGCGCCCAGGCCGCCGCTCAGGGAGAGGCTGTCCACGCTCAGGACGATGATGTCCGCGCCCTCCCGGGCGGCGTAGCCCACCGCCTGGACGATGTCGGCCCAGGTCCCGTCTCCCGACGAACGGAGGGCCTTCACGGCCATGAGTCTGGCCCCGGGGGCGACACCATCGGGACCTCCGCGGTAGGAGCCGAAGGCGGCGGCGATGGCCGCGACGTGCGTCCCGTGCCCGTTGCCGTCGAAGCCGAGGGTGACCCTGTTGCCGTCGGCCCGCAGGTCGCACAGGACGAAGGGACAGCGGGAGGCCGTCGGAAGATGGTGCGGCCCGAACCAGGCGACGAGACCCGTCTCGCGGTAGGCCCTCAGGGGGACCTCGTCCGTCAGGTCCAGGTCGCGGTCTGTGTCGACGTAGACGGTGTCGTAGGTCCCCGGCGTCCGCCGGTCGACCGAGACCACGAGGAACTCGTCGTCCGACCGTCCGTTGCGGTCGAGGTCCCCGCGGAGGGGACCGTTCGGGTCGAGCCGGTCCTCCCGGAAGACGCCCGAGTGGAAGAAGCCGCTCCTCGAGACCAGCCCGCCCACCCGGGCCCGGCCGAGCTCGGTCTCGATGAAGCCCCCTGCGGCCCGGGACAGCCTGGTGGTCGAGACCTCGCCCTCACCGGTGAAGTCGACCCAGTCGACGACCTTGCGCTCGAGCCTGCTCGTCATGGCCAGGTCGGGATGGCTCACGTCGATGCCCGTGTCGATGACGGCTATCTTGACGCCGTGGCCGTCGGCGCCCGTGGAGGCGGAGAGGGCGTCGGCCCCGACGACCCGGGCGTTGAGGGCCATGGCCGCGGGCGGCAGAAGGAGCGGCTCCCACGAGCCCGCCGCAGGGTCCTCGGCCTCGGCCGGCCGGAGCCCCGCCCGGCCGACCCCACCGCCTGAGGCGGCCGTCTCGGCCCCGGGCGGAAGGACGGCCAGGGCCCGCACCGCTCCCGTGAGGGAGTCCAGGATGAAGTAGACGAGGTCGCCGGGGCTGACCGAAGCGTCCCCGGCCTCGGAGGCTGCCTCGGGGGCCGCACCGCTCCGGAAGACCGGAGCCCAGGGCAAGACCTCGAGGGTGCGGGTGGGCGCCGTCTCCCCGCCGGGTGCGCCCGGGCGGCGCAGGGTGACGGTGGCCAACCCCGGGGCGGCGGCCACGACCTCACCGAGGCCGTCCAGGCGCGTCGCCTCCACGAAGAGCGCGCGGCCCTGCGCGTCCAGCACCAGACACACCTCGTCGAGGGGCTCGACCGCCTGCCGTCCCGCGCGGGCGCCGTTGCGGAAGACGGGGGTCTCCGGCGGCACCTCGACGTAGACCAGCGGCCCCGGCGCGGCGGGACCCAGGGAGTCCGGGGGCCGGAACACGACCAGGCCGCCCGCCCCGGGAGGCACGGCGGCCTCGGGGGTGGCCGAGGGCCAGACGTCGAGGGCGAGCAGGCCGCCGTCGTCCGAGGCCCCGCGGACGATGCCCGAGACGTCGAAGAGCCGCCCGCTCATGCGGATGGCCCGGTAGATGAGGCAGACCGCCTCGGCCCGGGTCGCTGTGCCCCGGGGCCGGAAGCTCCCGTCCGGGTAGCCCCTGACCATGCCCCGCTCGAAGGCCGCTCCGACGGAGGCGGCCGCCCAGGCCGGGATTTCCTCCCGGTCGGTGAAGGGTAGGCTCCCCGGCCCGGACGGGCCGGACTCCAGGCCGAGGATGCGGACGAGGAGGGCGGCTATCTCACACCTGATTATGGGCCGGTCCGGCCGGAAGGTCCCGTCGGGGTAGCCCCGCACGAGGTCGTACTCGGCGCCGACGCTGACGAACCCGGCGACCGGGGCGGCGGGCCCGACGTCGCGGAACGGGGTCGGGAGTCCGGTGAGGTCCCCGGCCTCAACCCCCCAGCCGAGGGCCTCGACGAGGAAGGTCACGAACTCCCCCCTCGTCACCGGGTCGTCCGGCCGGAAGGCCCCGCCGGCGGGTCCGAGGACCCCCCGGGACCACAGGGCGGTGACCTCCACGGCCGCCCAGTGGCCGGCGATGTCGGCGAAAGGCAGGCCGGCCCCACCCTGGGGTCCGGCACCGAGGGCCGGCCGGCCGCCGGGCACGACGAGCACGCCGGCCGCCGCCCCGGTCGCCAGGACGCAGGCGAGGAGGACGCTGATGAAACGTTTGAACCCGGCTGCAGGGCGGAGCCTCAAGGGCAGCTACCCTCCTGGTGGTCCTGGTGAAGGCCGCAGGTGGCCGCCTAGTCCACGGCGACCACGTAGCAGTCGTCGAACCAGACCCGGCCTTCGCCGCTGAACTTCAGATACACCTCGAGGTTGGGCGTCTTGTCCGGGGGAACCGTGAACCAGAGGACGACCTGGCGCCAGGGGAAGGTCCCCGCCCAATCGGGGGAGACCGACTCCTCCCGCAGGACGTAGGTCTCGTCCACCGAGGAGCGGAACCGGGCCTCCAGGACGATTCTGGCCCCCACGGCAACATTTTCCCCCTTTACCCACGCGGTTATCTGGTAGGAGCGACCGGCCTCGAGGGGGACGAGCTGGACGGCGTAGGAGGCGTAGGCCCCGGACCACGGCTCGAAGCGGAGGGACCGCGTTCCGGAGCGGCCCTGGGTCTTGTCGTGGATGACGCGCCCGGGGTAGACGAGGACCCAGTGGACGGGGCCCCTGTCGTACTCCTCCTCGAACCCGCCGTTGCGGTTCACGACCCTCTCGGGGTCGACGGCTATCTCGCCCACGACGCTGACCGTCTTCCGCTCCCCGACGAGCGTGACCTCCACGCCTCCGGCCGCCTCGACCCTGGCGGAGACCTGGACGATGTACTCCCCTTCCTCGAGGAAGGTGTGCCGACACCTCGGCTCTGTCGTCACCTCGTGGAGGACGAGGGGGGCATCGCCGGCGCCTCCGCCGCCGACCGGCCCCCAGACCTCCCATATCCAGGTGTACTCCCGCCCGGAGGCCGGGACCGCGCCCGGGGACCGGAGGGTCACGGGAAGCCCCACAAGGGCCTCCGCGGGGGCGGCGAGAGCCGGGTAGACCTCTATCCTCTTCACCTCGGACAGAGGACGGCGCCGCCCGTCCTCCTCGAGATAGGCCTGGACCTGGAAGACGCCGAGGCAGTTCGAGCCGAAGGAGAGGTAGCGGCCGCGGCGCGTCTCGACGGGGGTCCCGGGGGACTGGGTGTCGACCATCTCCCAGACGATGGCCTGGAGGCTCCCGCTCCAGGCCGCGGGCAGGGCCACCTCGAGCAAGGCGCTCGTCCCGACCTCGACCCTGTCGGGCCCGGCCACCGGGTGGAGCGAGGGGACGAGGGCCCACTTGCCCACGAGCAGGAGGGCGATGAGGCCCACCCCCGCCGCCGCGGCCCGGAGGACGCGGGTGAGCCGGGTGCGTTTGGCCTGACGGTAGGCCCTGATGTCCCGGGCGAGCTCGTCGAAGCTCTGGTAGCGCTCTTCGGGGTCGGGCCTGAGACAGCGCCTCAGGATGCGCCGGACTTCGCGGGAGAGCCTGATCGGCCGCGTCCCGGCGGCGCGCCCGTCCCGGGCGGCACGGCCTCCCTCGGCCTCCTCCCCGGGGCCGGGCTCACCCGTGAGGAGGAACCGCAGGGTCACCCCGAAGCTGTAGATGTCGCTCCTCTCGTCGGTCGGCAGGTTCGCCTTCTGCTCCGGGGAGGCGTAGTCCTCGGTGTAGGCGTGGAGGAGGTTGCCGGGGAGCCGGCTGTCCGGGACGCGGGCGATGCCGAAGTCGAGGAGCTTGACCTGGCCCGAAGGGGTGAGCATGAGGTTGGACGGCTTGAGGTCGCGGTGGATGATCTTCCGCTCGGCCCCTCCGTGCAGGTAGCTCATGATGTCGCAGACCTGGAGGGCGTAATCGAGGGCCTGGTCCTCGCCCAGGGGGCCCGACCCGAGCACGATGTCCTTGAGGGTCCTGCCCTGGACGAAGTCCATGACGAGGTAGTGCCTTCCGCCCTCCTCGAAGAAGTCGTAGACCTTCGGGAGGTTGGGGTGGTTGAGGGAGTAGAGGACGTTCACCTCGTTCTTGAACTCGGCCAGACTGAAGGCGTCGGGGTTGAGCTCCTTCACCGCCAAGGGGACCCGCTCGTCGACACCCAGGCGCTCGGCAAGGTACACGGTCGCCGAGCCGCCCCGGTCGTAGAGGCGGATGATGCGGTAGCGGTTCTGGAGGACGGTGGACGGGGGCAGGACGCCTCCCGGTTCGCTATGACCGACCATGGTCCCTCCGGCGGAGCTCCTTCGTAATCAGTATCAATTCGACGTGTGGATGACGTTACCCTTGCAAAGGCTTGTGAAGGGTCCCGCCGGCCGCGGAACGGACATCAGCCCCCCGCGGGTCCGGCGGTGAAGGACACCACGGTGAGGTGGTTCGTCACCCGGGAGTAGGCGTCATAAGGGTGGTTCGTCGTGATGAGGACGAGGCCCGCTCGAGCCGAGACATCGACGTCCACCAGGGACCCCAGTGGCGCCACCCAGACGGCCTTGCCCGCACGGTTCAGAAGGAGCAGGTAGTGGGAGAAGGTGTAGACCCGGTCCTGGAGGACGGTCTCGCATACGTCGGCGACGAGATACTCGCCCGACGGGGTGAACTCCAGGTGCTCGATGGTCAGGACCGGGCCGGCGCGCCCCCCTCCGACGGCCCCGTCCTCGCCCGGCTCCCCGCGGCCCCTGAGGTAGGACCTCCAGACGATGTCGCCGGTGGCCGTGTCGAACATGTAGACGGCGCTGTGGCTCCCGACGTCGTACACCACCAGGGAATCCCCGTCGGGGGAGAAGACCACGTCCTTGTTCCCCCCGACGACGAGGGAATGGCTCCACAGGCAGGTCCCGTCGGCCGTGGAGTAGAGGTAGACACTGCTGTCAGGGTCCTCGCTGGTCACGGCCAGGAGCTCCCCGTCGGGCGAGAGCGCCGCCGCCCAGCGGCCGCCCCCCTCTATCTCGACGGCCCAGACGACCTGCCCGGTGCCGTCGAAGAGGCGGGCCTGCCCCGGTTCCCTGAGGAGGAACCGCGGGCCGTCCCCCAGGAAGAACCCTGTCGCGCCGGGGGCCACCCTGAGACTCCAGGCCGGCTCGAAGTCCGGGGGGCCCAGGACGGTGAGGATGTTGCGCGTCTGGTTGAACAGGGCCAGCCACGACCCGTCGGCCGACATCACGGGACTCGTCCAGCCGTCGATATCCCTGGCCAGGACCAACCTCCCGCCGGCGTCGAGGAGGCGGAGCTCGCCGTCGCCGTCGTACTGGCAGGCGGCGGCCGCTATGTACCTGCCTCCGGCCAGGTACCAGGTCCGGCAGGTCCGGTACGAGCGGTCCGGGAAGACGTGCTCCCAGAGCAGGCGCCCCTCGAGGTCGTAGACCTGGAAGCGCTGGTAGCGCCGCAGACCGCGGTGGCAGAGGGTCGTCACCACGTAGGATGTCCCGTCGGGCGCCAGCACCGCCTGCAGGGGTCCTTCGAAGGAGTCGTGGACGACCCGCTGGGTCATGACGACGGGGATGTCGAGGAAGCTCAGCTCCTCGACACCTCCGGAGGCGCCGTCCGCCGTGTAGGCCCCCGCGAAGCCGGTCCACTCGACCGACACCTCGGGGGGGACGTAGGTCGTGTCGTCGCCCTCCCGCGGCAGGGCCTGACAGCTCCTGAGGGCGAGCAGGGGCAGGCCGAGCAGGGCCGCGACGAGGGTCACGACCAGGGCGCCCCGCAGGATGCTCTTGACTGACTCAGGCCAGGTGGACGTAAGGAAAACCTCCGCCGGGATGTTTCTCTCCCCGCGGCGGCAAGTCCTCCGCGCCGCGGCGAGGGCGCCGGGCTACCCGAGGGCGAGCACGGAGAGCGTGGTGACGATGAGCCCGGCGATGAGGGTGCCGAGGCTCAGAGCGGCCATCGTCTGGCCGAGGGAGTAGCCGAGGAGGAGGGCCCCCAGGCACCCGCTCCAGGCGCCGGTCACCGGGAGGGGGACGGCGACGAACAGGACCAGGCCGGCGAAGCCGTAGCGTTTGATCCTCTCGATACGCCGCTCGGTCCCGGCCACGTAGAGCGTCACGAGGGCGCGGAAGAGACGGGTCCGCTTGAGGAAGCTGACGGCGGGCAGGAAGACGAAGTAGGCCAGGGGAATGGGCGCCAGGTTCCCGGCCAGGGCCAGCAGCGCGGCCTTGGCCGGCGGCAGGCCGAGGTGGATGCCGAGCGGGATGGCCCCGCGCAGCTCCACCACCGGGAGCGCGGCCACCACGAGGACGTGTATCTCCGGCGGCAGTGAAGCGAGGAGCTCCTGGAACACGCGGTCGACCCCGTTCCCTTCCTGACCAGGCCGTCGCTTGACGGCAGTGCGTCTCTTTCCACACGGGAACCCTGCGACCTTCCTGCTCAGGGCCTCCGGCCCCGCCCGTGGTATCCCGAAGCAACCAACGCAATGCCGACCGTACGGTCTCACTCCGTGCCCGACTTCCAGCCGGAGAGGTAGGCCCTCTGCTCGGGGGTGAGCTCCTGGACCTTCATGCCCAGGCTCTCGAGTTTCAGGGCGGCCACCCGCCGGTCGATGGCCTCGGGCACGGGGTGCACCCCCCGGGAGAGCCCGGCCCCGTCTCTGGCCAGCCACTCGAGGACGAGGGCCTGGTTGGCGAAGCTCATGTCCATGACGGCCGCGGGATGCCCCTCCGCCGCGGCGAGGTTGACCAGACGCCCCTCCGCGACGAGGTACAGGCGCCGGCCGCCGGGCAGGACGTACTCGACGACCCCGGGGCGCGCCTCCCGCGTGGAGACGGCGAGCGCGGCCAGGGCCGGGATGTTTATCTCCACGTTGAAGTGGCCGGCGTTGGCGAGGATGGCCCCGTCCTTCATCCTCTCGAAGTGCGCCCTGTCGATGACGTGCCGGTTGCCCGTGGCGGTGACGAAGAAGTCCCCGAGCCCGGCCGCCTCGTCCATGTCCGTGGCCAGAAAGCCGTCCATCGCCGCCTCCAGGGCGCGGAGCGGGTCGGCCTCGACGACGCAGACCCTGGCGCCCATGCCGGCGGCGCGCGCGGCGATGCCGCGGCCCACCCACCCGTAGCCGACGACGACGAAGACCGACCCGGCGAGGAGACGGTTGGTGGCCCGGAGGAGGCCGTCGAGGGTGGACTGGCCGGTGCCGTAGCGGTTGTCGAACCAGTGCTTGGTCCGGGCGTCGTTGACGGCCACGACAGGGTAGCGCAGGGCGCCGTCGGCGGCCATGGCCCGGAGGCGGATGACCCCGGTGGTGGTCTCCTCGGTCCCGGCCCTCACCCCGCCCCCGGGCGGGGAGGCGAGGGCCTCCGGGCCGGCGATGAGCTCCGGCCGCTCCTGGTGGAGGGTCGAGACCAGGTCGGCCCCGTCGTCCATGGTGAAGTCGGGCCGGGTGTCGAGGACGGCGGCGATGTGGCGGTAGTAGGTGCCGGCGTCCTCACCGCGGACGGCGAAGGTCGGAAGGCCGTAGGTCACGGCGAGGGCCGCGGCCACGTCGTCCTGGGTGCTGAGGGGGTTCGAGGCGCACAGGGCGACCTCGGCCCCGCCCTCCTTGAGGGTGAGCACCAGGTTCGCCGTCTCGGCCGTGACGTGGAGGCAGGCCGCGACCCGGAAGCCAGCGAGGGGCTTCTCCGAGGCCCACCTCTCCCGTATGCTCCGCAGGACCGGCATGTCGGCCCAGGCCCAGGCGATGCGCCGCTCCCCGGCCGGGGCGAGGCCGGGGTCCTTCACGTCGCCGGTGGTCATGGCTTGAATCCCCCTTGTGGGTGTCGGCATATGGTCTTCCGCCGCGGGCGGACGCCGGCCGCACGTTGGGCTCCTTGGGGCCCGCGTGCGACGGTCCCAGCCTTTCGCCCGGAAGGGCGGACAGTCCTCTTCTCGGGAGGTCACCCTCCTCTTCCCGAGGGGTCGAGGTTAGCTTGCCCTGGGAGAGGGCCCGGGGCCGACGACACGGACGGGCCTCCCGCGGGTAGACTGTAAGGGCCGCGGGGTCCGGCGCGGCGGGGCGCCCGCCGGCAGGCGGGGCCCCTGCGTGCGCAGGCCGGGGCGACACGGTCGTGGAAGCACCGCAATCGGGGTGGGAGAAACGATGGGTGGTTTGCGCAGGAACATCTTCCGCGAGTACGACGTCCGCGGACGGGTCGACACGGAGCTGACCCCCGAGGTGGCCGAGCTCGTCGCCCGCTCCTACGGGGAGTGGCTGTCGGAGACGGCCCCCGGAGAGGCGGAAAAGGGCGTCCTCGTCGGGCGGGACAACCGGCGGTCGTCGAGGGCCCTCCGGGAGGCGGTCATCCGCGGCCTCGGCCGGGCCGGCCTCAGGGTCGTCGACATCGGCGTCGTCCCCACGCCCGTCTTCTACTTCTCCCGCGTCCGCTACGGCGTGGACGGCGGGGTGATGATCACGGGGAGCCACAACCCGCCCGAGTACAACGGGATGAAGCTGGCCCGCGGCTTCGGCACCATCTACGGCGAGGACATCCGGGAGCTCGGGCGCAGGGCGGAGGCGCTGGCCGGAGCCGAGATGCCGGGTGGAGCGGAGGCGACGGAGGGAGCGGAAGCGCCGGCCAGAGAGAGCGCGACTGGCCCGACGCCTGCCGGCGGCGTCGCAATCAGGTACCGCAGGCCCGTCCGGGCCTACATCCGGACCATCGCCGACCGCGTCCGCCTCGGCCCCCGACGCCTGAAAGTCGTCGTCGACGCCGGCAACGGCACGGCCGGACGGATAGCGGTCCCCCTCTACGAGGCCCTGGGCTGTGAGGTCATCCCCCTCTACTGCGAGCCTGACGGCCGGTTCCCCAACCACTGGCCGGACCCCGTGAAGCCGGAGAACCTCGCCGACCTCGTCCGCACGGTCCGCGACACGGGGGCCGACTGTGGCTTGGCCTTCGACGGGGACGCGGACCGGCTTGGGGTCGTGGACGAGCAAGGGAACATCCTGTGGGGCGACGACCTCATGATCCTTTTCTGGAGGGAGATCCTCCCCCGTCACCCCGGGACCCCCGTCATCGTGGAGGTGAAGTGCTCGCAGGCCGTCTTCGACGAGGCCAGGCGGCTCGGCGGGAGCCCCTTCTTCCACCGCACCGGGCACTCCCTCATCAAGGCCAAGATGCGGGAGATAGGGGCGCTCTTCGCCGGCGAGATGTCGGGCCACATGTTCTTCGCCGACGAGTACTTCGGGTTCGACGACGCCATCTACGCCGGGGCGAGGCTCCTGCGCATCCTTTCGGGGTCGGACCGCCCCTTGTCGGACCTCCTGGCCGACCGGCCGCGCTACCACTCGACCCCGGAGACGCGGATTACCTGTCCCGACGAGGCCAAATTCGAGGTCGTCGAGAGGGTCCGGCGCAGGTACGCCGGCAGGGGAGCCGAGGTCGTGGACGTGGACGGGGCCAGGGTCATCTTCCCCGACGGGTGGCTCCTGGTGCGGGCCTCCAACACCCAACCGGCCCTCGTGGTCCGGTGCGAGGGCCGGACCCCGGAGGCCTTGGCCGCGCTCAAGGCCGAGGCGATGGCGGCCTTGAAGGAGGCGGGGGCGGAGACAGGGCTGGAGCTGCCGGAGTGGTGACGGTAAGGGGGCGGCCCCTTGTCTATGCCGCCCCCCGCCCTCACCCGGATGCCTCGCTTTGTCGGACTGCCCTTCGATCACCCACCGGCTCCGCCGGCGCACTCAGGCAGCAACTCTGTCGCGATCAGCCGCGTGTGCTCACTGTCGCAGATCTCCTGCGGGGCGACACCGCCGTGAGCACCGTGACTCATGCTGTTCGCGTCAAGGTCGACTCCTTGGTTCTTGTAGGCCGCCCACACGATCTCACTGCAGTACCACTCGGTCTCCGAGTCCGCGTAGTCGAGGCTCATCCAATCCCAGTCGTAGGCATCGCCCACCTGAGCCAGGGCGAACTGGACGGCCGCCTGCCTTATGTCGTCGGCCACGTCCACTCGCAGTATCTCCAGACCCACTTGACCGGGTCTGCCCACCCACGAGGACAAGGCACTCGCAACCACTCCGTCGGACTCTGTCGCCTCGACCACCTGTCCGTCTCCCACGTATATCCCGATATGGTCCCTGTAGCCGAGGCTGATGGTCATCTCCCCGTAGAAAGGCACCTCGATGGTGTAGGTCAGTTCCTCTTCGCTGATGATGACAAGTATGTCACCGGGAACAAGGCAGAGGGCCTCGGACGGTTGGGCCGTAATCGTGACCATCCGCTCCTCGGCGTTCCATCCGACCTGGTAGCCGAAGGCCTCGGCGACATACCTCGCCGGCAGGAAGGTCCGGCCCTCTCTTATCAAGGGAGCCACATCCATGACCCGACCCTCTCCGGCCACCGTGATGGTGTGGCTGCCGATCACGAGCCTGACCTCCACCGAGCCCTTGGTCAGGACGACCGTCCGTGTTTCCCCCTTCCATTCGACGTACGCGCCGAGAGCGTCGCCGAGATACCGTACGGGAACATACGTCCGGCCGTTCTCGATGAACGGAGCCGCGTCGGTGTTCACCACCTGGCCGTCCATCACGTAGTGGCTCTCGCCGATGGTGAAGTCGACCCGCGCGCCTGCCGCTGCCACATCGCCTGAGAGGGGAAGGAAGACAGTCGTCACCGCCATGCAGACCCCTGAGAACCAGACAGCGCAGCGAAGAAGGTGTAGAGTACTTTCTCCCGCAACCCGTCATCCCTCCCTTCGCTGCCAGTTTTATCAATTACCAAGGTTCAAAGTACCGGTCAAGGGCGAATCTGCCACAGGGTCGGACCCTCGAACCGGGCTCCTCCGGCCTACCGGTCCTCGTCCCGGCCTTCCTCCTCCGGCTCGGCGAGGAGTTCGGCCACGGCTTCCCCGGCGTGCTGGAGGGCCTCCGAGGCGTTCTTGATTCCGAGCAGGACCATCTGTATCTGCCTCTGGATGAGGCGCTCTATCTCCGGCCGCCGGGAGTGGGGGGGCAGGCTCTCGGCGCGGAAGACGATCTCGGCGGCGCGCTCGTAGGCCGGCTCTCCGGCGAAGGGGCCGAGGCCCGGGGCGCTCCTCCGGGCCGGGAAGGCGTGGTAGCCGCGGGCGAGCTCGTACTGGGCCGCGGTGCTGGTGAGGTAGTTGGCGAGCTCCATGACCAGGCTGCGCCGGTGGGGGTCTTCCTGCCGGAAGACCACGAACCCGCCTGTCCCGCCGATGGTCAAGGGGCCATCCTCACCCCCCCAGACCGCGAGGGCAGCGGAGCCAGAGCCGTCCTCACCGGCGCCCGGCGTGCCCGCCTCTCCCACGTCGGCGCTGCCCCCGATGGGCATGGTCGGGTAGGCGGCCACGGTGAAGTTCTTAATGGCTTGTTCGCTGACGGTCAGGTAGTCTATCGCCCAGGCCGACCAGGGTTCGATGGCCACCTGCTGCTGTTCCGGGTCGGCGAAGAGGTTGAACACCGTCCGCACAGACGAGGTGCCCGTGGAGGGGTGGGCCACGTTCTCCTCAAAGACGAGGTCCACGAGTCTGTCGAGAGCTCCTACCGCGCTCTCGGAATTGAAGGTGTACGTGGTGAGGTCCCCCGAGACGGGCCGAGCCCCGCTCGCGTAGAGGAAGGGCCAGACCTCGTAGTAGCCGGGAAGGACGTAGGTGGCGAAGCCCCAGACGTCGGTGTTCCCGTCGCCGTCACGGTCGAAGGTGAGCCTCCGGCAGGCCTCCAGGAACTCTTCCCAGGTCCACCGGCCTCCGGGCGGCAGCTCGACGCCTCGCTCCTCAAAGAGGTGCAGATTTAGGAGAAGAACGTGCCCAGTCATGGATGACGGAAAGCCCCACAGGCGACCGTCGTAGGTGTAGGCCTGGCGGGCCTGGGGCGACAGGTCGTCGGGGTCTTCCAGAAAGCCGTCCACAGGCTCCAGCAGTCCCTCGTCTATCTCCTCCAGGGTGACTCCCCCCGCACTGAGGTCGAAGGGAGCGATGTCGGGAAGTTCTCCGGCGTTCTTGGCCGCGTCGAGCATGGGGCGGAGAAGGCTCCACTCCACCGGGACGAAGATGACCTCCACGAAGGGATGGGTGGCCTCGAACTCTTCTATCTTCCGCTGGACCCAGTGGTAGTGGTTACCCGACTCGTCGGCCCAGCGGGGGCCGTCCCACACGACAATCGTCACCCCGGGACGGGTCAGGCGAAGTTCACAGCCAGCCATGGCGAGCAACGTCGTGCCGGCCAGGACAAGCACAAGGGCAAAGCGTCCTGTGGTTCTGAGGCGCAACAGCATGTCGCCGTAAGTTCTCTCTTGTCGCGACGGGCTCCTTCCTTATCGACCGAGCCCAGAATGTGCCGGAGACGGGGGGCCCGCTGGGGGCGCCGTTTCCGTGTGGCCTGCAGACGCAAACGTGCGAGCTCCTCGACGGCAACCCCCACTCGTTCTATCTCGCAGACGTCGAAGGCCGGACCTCCCCCCCAAGTTCGACGGTTCATAGGCGACGCGTCGGCGGATTCGCCCTAGGAATCTGG
>ENA-OSAI01000173-OSAI01000173.1-marine-sediment-metagenome-genome-assembly--contig:-NODE-173-length-38084-cov-38.569539_pt1 | contig 38084 bp, 37 predicted proteins | sample MGYA00237871_ERZ529316 | MGnify/ENA primary metagenome ERZ529316 (study PRJEB26369, sample SAMN03142814) | marine sediment metagenome | biome: marine; feature: borehole; material: sediment...
CCATCCCCCGCTCGTCTTCCACCACCGCAAACGTGTACCGCTTGTGACAGTCGAACGCGATATACTCCATGGGCGCGCTCCCTCCTTTCTTTTGTTTGCAGCAGGGTAATCCCTGCCGGGGACGCGCGCTTTCATAACATCACTAGCTGAGGCGCTATGCAGGGAGACTATTATGTAGGCTAGGATGCAAAAACTTCGTACCCTGAGAGAGGAATCCCATTCCCGTTAACCACCAGCGTCCGCTTCCTCCCTTTGCCCACCCTCGTCAGCCAATTTTTCCTCCCTCCCTCTCGTTGGGACGAAGCTACCGGCCTTTTGAAACCGCTTTTAATCCAAGGCGACCGCCAGGGGGAAGCTCCCGGGCCTGTTAGAAAGCACTCGAAAGTCGGCGGGCGAAGGCCCGGGCGCGGGCTAGATCGCGGGCGTTGGGCCGCCCCCGCCGCAGGAGGCCCAAGGCGAACCAGTCCCTCCCAGGACAGGCGAACTCGCCCACCACCTGCGCCCCCCGGGCCCGGAGGAGCTCGACCAGCCGGGGGAGCTGGCTCGGCTTGGCCCCATAGGTGCCGAATACCGCCGCCCGGAGCCCCTCAAGCCGAGGGAGGGCTTGTAAAAACCGGGCCATGGCCCGAGAAGGCCTCCCGCCGTAAACCCCGTCCCCCACAAGCAGGAGCTCCACCGAGGCCAGCTCCAAGTCCCCCCTCTTTCGCACGTCCACAGCCGGGCAGGAGAGCTCTTCTGCCAGCGCCCGGGCCACCCTCCGGGTGTTCCCCGTCAAGGAAGCGTAGACTATTAGCGCCTGCACGTCAGGAACGATTATACTTTTTGCACTATGCGGGTGATCGCTGACCTACATATCCACTCTCGCTTCTCCCGGGCCACCAGCCCCGACATGGACCTCACCCACCTCGCCCAGTGGGCCAAGTGGAAAGGCATCGACCTCTTGGGCACCGGGGACTTCTCCCACCCCGAATGGTTCCAAACCCTATCCCGGTCCCTGGAACCAGCGGGAGAGGGGATCTACCGCTTCCAGGAGGCCCACTTCCTCCTCACCACCGAGGTCTCTTGCATCTGGTCCCAAGCAGGCAGGGTCAGAAGAGTGCACCTGCTCATCCTGGCCCCACACCTGGCCGCCGCCGCCCGGATCAACCAGGAGCTGGCCAAGCTGGGCAACCTGGCCGCCGATGGCCGCCCCACCTTCGGGGCCTCCGGAGAGCGCCTGATTGCCGCGGTGCTCGCCGTCGCCCCCCAGGCAGTGATCATCCCAGCCCACGCCTGGACACCCTGGTACTCCATCTTCGGGGCCAACTCCGGCTTCGACTCCCTGGAGGAAGCCTTGGGCAAGGCAGCCCGCCAGGTGTTCGCCATCGAAACCGGCCTCTCCTCCGACCCCCCCATGAATTGGCGACTGTCCGCCCTGGATCACATCAGCTTGGTCTCCTTCTCCGACGCCCATTCCCCAGCCCGCCTGGGCCGGGAGGCCTGCGTGCTGGATCTCCCGGAGCTCAGCTACACGGCTCTGGTGGCCGCCATTCGGAACAGAGACCCAGACAGGTTCCTGTTCACGGTCGAGTTCTTCCCCCAGGAGGGTAAGTACCACTACGACGGCCACCGGGCCTGTGGGGTGGTGCTTCCCCCTCAGGAGGCCCGCGCCCAAGGGGGGAGGTGCCCCGTCTGCGGCCGACCCCTCACGGTGGGGGTGCTGCACCGGGTGGAAGCCCTGGCCGACCGCCCGCCGGGATTCAAGCCCCCCGGAGCGATCCCCTTCCGCTCGTTGGTCCCCCTGGAGGAGATCATCGCCCAAGCCCTGGGACAGGGGCGGGACACCAAGGGAGTGAGGGAGGAGTACCTGCGGTTGGTAGCCCGGTTCGGGGGCGAATTCCGCATCTTGCTGGACCTCCCGGAAGAGGAACTCGCCTCGGGTACCCCACCCCGGGTGCTGACCGCCCTCCGCAAAGTCCGGGCCGGGGAGCTCGACATCCGCCCCGGCTACGACGGGGTCTACGGGGAGATCAGGATCCCGCTGGATGAAGGGCCCCGGGAACTCCCCCTCTTTTAGCCATGAAGCCGCTGGTGGGGATCCGGGTCCTGGACCTATCGCGCATCCTGGCCGGGCCCCTTTCCGCCATGTGGATGGCGGACTTGGGGGCGGAGGTGATCAAGGTGGAACGCCCCGGGGTGGGGGACGAGACCCGCCGGTGGGGCCCCCCCTTCGTGGGAGGGGAGTCCGCCTACTTCTTGGCGGTGAACAGAGGCAAATACGGGGTGACCTTGGACCTCTCCCTCCCCCAAGATCGCCACCGGCTAGAGGTCTTGGTGGAAAAATCGGATGTGCTGCTGCACAACTTCCTCCCCACCACCGAGGAGAAGTTGAACCTCTCTTTCCGGCGGCTTCACCGGATCAACCCTCAGCTCGTCTACGTGCGGATAAGTGGGTTCCCCCCGGGACCCTACCAAGGGGAACCGGGGTTCGACGCGCTGATCCAAGCCATGGGGGGGCTGATGGCCATCACCGGGGAGGGGGAGCGGCCGGTGAAGGTGGGGGTGGCCATCGTAGACGTGCTGTGTGCTTGGGCGGCCCTCTCCGGCACCCTGGCCGCCCTGCTGGCGCGGCACAAGACCGGAGAAGGCCAGGAGGTAACCCTCAGCTTGATGGAATGCTCGCTGGCAGCCTTGGTCAACGTGGGCCAGGCCTTCCTCCTCACGGGGGAGGAACCCCAGCGCCTGGGCACCGCCCACCCCCACATCGTGCCCTACCAAGCCTTCCCCACTCAGGACGGCCTGCTGATGGTGGCCGTGGGAACGGACGGGCAATTCCAGGCTCTGTGTGAGGTCCTGGGCCGGCCGGAGCTCGCCTCCGACCCCCGGTTCGCCACCAACCCCGCCCGGGTGCGGCACCGGGAGCAGCTAATAGAAACCCTGTCAGCGGTGTTTCAGAGCCGCCCCCGGGCAGAGTGGCTCAAATCCCTCAAGCGCGCCGGGGTCCCGGCCGGGCCGGTGAATTCCCTCTCCGAGCTGTTCGGGGATGTGGGGTTGGTGGGCCGGCTGGTGGTGGAGGTGGAGCACCCCACCGTGGGGCGGTATCGCACCGTGGCCTGCCCCCTGCCCCAAGCCCAGCCCCCCTGCCACCTGCCCCCACCGCGGCTGGGGGAACATACCCACCAGGTGCTGGCCAGGCTGGTGGGCTGAGGGCAGGAGTTGGGGTAACATGAGCTACCGCGCCTGGCGGCTAGAAAGGACGTCCCATGTCCCCAAAACCCCGGTCGGGGAACCTCATTTGGCTGGACCTTGAGACCACCGGACTGGACCCGGAAACGTGTGTCATCCTGGAGATCGCCACCCTGGTCACCGACAAGGACCTCAAGTTGGTGGCGGAGGGCCCGGCGCTGGTGATCCACCAGCCGCCGGAGGCGCTGGCGGGGATGGAGCCTTGGGCCAGGAAGCAACACCAGGCTTCAGGGCTTTTGGCAGAGGTGCGGGCCTCCCGGATCAGCCTGGCCCAAGCCGAGGCCGAGACCCTGGAATTCCTGGCCGCCCACACCCCGCCCCGGGCCTGTCCCCTATGCGGGAGTTCCATCTGCTTGGACCGGCGGTTCCTGATCCGCTACATGCCCCGGCTCAACGCCCACCTCAGCTACCGCCATGTGGACGTGAGCTCCATCAAGGAATTGGTGGCTCGCTGGTACCCGGACCAAGTGGTGAAGCGAAAGGGGAGTTCCCAGCACCGGGCCCGGGCGGACATCCTGGATTCCATCGCCGAACTCAGGTACTACCGGGAACGCGTTTTTCGCCCCCCAGAACCCTAGCTCGCCCCTCGGATCAGCTCGGCCAGCACCTGGGCCAGGGAGTGGAGCTGGGCCAAGGGGAGGGCTTCCCGGAAGGTGTGGGCCACCGCCAGGTCCCCCGCCCCCAGGATCACGGTGGGGACCCCTTTTCTCACTAAGTTCGCCCCGTCGGTCCAGGAAGGCATCCCCCACAGGGACACCCGTCCCAGCACCCCCTCCAGGGCCCGGCGGGTGGCCCGGACTATCTCTTCCTCCGGGGGGGTCTCCCAGGGATCCCAGATGTCGGTGATCTCCACCGTTTCCGCCTCGGCCAGGGCCGCTTGCACCTCGGCAGCCACTTGAGCCCCCGCCAGGCCGGGGGCGAACCCGACCTCTAGCTCCAGCTCACACCGATTGGGCACCAGCATGGTGTCGTATCCCCCGCGGATGCGGCCCAGGTTCACCCACCCTCCCCGCTCGAACAGGGGGTGGGCATGGGCGGTAAACGGGAGGCCCTTTAGCTTTTCGTAGAGGGAAAAAGCCAGCTCCACGGCGGACTTCCCCCGCCAGGGGAGGCTGCCGTGGGCAGGGGTGCCCGCCACCAGGAGCGAGAGCCCCAGGGAGCCGGCCTCAGCCGGGGCCAGGCGGAGCCCGGTGGGCTCAAGCACCACTGCCCCCACGATGCCCGGGGGCACCTCCAGGGCAGCGGAGCCCCGGCCCAGGGCCTCCTCGTCCACCACCAACGCCACCTGGACCGGGCCAGAGGTAGAGGCCAGGGCGGCCAGCAGGGCGGCCAACTGTCCCTTGGTATCCACCGCCCCCCGGCCCACCAGTTCCTCCCCCTCCACCCGCGGGGTGAAGGGTTGGGGGTGTTCGTAGGGGGGGAACACGTCCAGGTGGGTGACCAGCCACGGCCCCCCTTCCCCGCGGGCGGCGAGCAGGTTCTCCCCGGCCCCGGGGACTGGCTGGCGGGAGGTGGTGAAACCACAGCCGGCCAGGGTTTCCTCCAAGAACTCCAGGATCAAGCCCTCCCGCCCGGCGGTGGTGGGGAAGGAAATAAGCTTCTTGGCGAGCTCCACCACCTCTTGGTCCCGTGGGTGCATGGGAGGATTTTAGGGGAGCAGGGGCAGGCGGGGGGTGATCTCCATCACCTCCCTCCGGCTAGGGAGTACGGAAGGCGAGGCAGGCGTTTTGGCCGCCGAAGCCGAAGGAGTTGGAGAGGGCAGTGCGGATGTGTGCGGGGCGGGGCTCGGCGGGAACGTAATCTAGATCACATTCGGGGTCCCGCCGCCGCCAGGTCACCGTGGCCGGAAGCAGCCCCTCCACCAGGGCAAACAGCGCTGCCCCCGCCTCCACCGCCCCCGCCGCCCCCAACAGGTGCCCGATCTGGGACTTGGTGGAGGAAACCGGCACCCGGTAGGCCCGCTCCCCAAACAAGCCTTTGATGGCCGCCGTCTCCGCCCGGTCGTTCAGGGGGGTGGAGGTCCCGTGAGCATTGATGTAGTCCACCTCTTCCGGGGACAGGCCGGCGGACTTGAGCGCCCCGGCCATGGCCGCGAGCGCCCCGGCCCCGTCCTCGGGCGGGGCGGTGATGTGGAACGCGTCGGAGGAGAGGCCGAAGCCGGCCAGCTCCGCCAAGGGCTGGGCCCCCCGCCGGCGGGCGTGCTGTTCTGATTCCAAGAGCAACATCCCCGCCCCCTCCCCCAACACGAACCCGTCCCTGTCGGCATCGAAGGGCCGCGAGGCGGTGGCCGGGTCCGGGTTGCGGGACAGGGCCCCCATCCGGTCGAAGGCGGCGAACACCAACGGGATCAACACCGACTCCGCCCCCCCGGCCAACACCCAGTCCACCAACCCCTCCCGGATCCACCCCCAGGCGATGCCGATGGCATGCGCCCCAGCCGCACAGGCGGTCACCACCCCCAGGCTGGGCCCCCGAATCCCCAGCTCGATGGACACCTCCGCCGCCGGGGCGTTGGGCATCATGATGGGGGCCAAAAAGGGCGACACCCGCTCCGCCCCCCGCTCCAACAGCACCAGGTGGTTGTCCACCAACGCCTCCATGGCCCCGATCCCGGTGCCCACCGCCACCCCGCCCCGGGCGGTGTCCCGGGGAGTGAACCCGGCGTCCTGGCAGGCCAGCCGGGCGGCGGCCACCGCCATCTGGGTGGCCCGGCCCATGCGGCGAGCCCGCTTGCGCTCCAGGAACTCCAGCGGGTCGAACCCGTCAGCCACCCCCGCCACCCGGGCCCGGATGCCGGAGAGGTCCAACTCCTCATCCACCCGCCGGATGGCCACCCGACCCTCCCGCAGCCCCGCGAAGAATTGGTCCCGGCCCACCCCCAGCGGGCACACCACCCCCAGCCCGGTAACCAACACCCTAGGCAACCTCGGTCACCTCATCGGCCAGCACCACCGTCTCCCCCCGGCGCACCTCCACCACCCCCTGCCGGACGTGGAAAGTACGCTGGCCGTCTTTCAACACCAGGCGTAGGGGGGCGTCCTGGAGGGCGAAGCTGGCCGGGGCATGGCCGGCCAGCACCCCAAACCAACCTTCGCTTCCCCGGGCATAGAGGCCCTCCGCCTCCCCGGAGAACACCTCGTGAGTGCAGCTGAGGATCTTGCACCTCATGGGGCGTTACTATACCAGCCCGGCTCAGAGCGGGCCAGTTGCGCCTCCAGGAACCTGGAGAGCAACTCCGCCACTTCGGCCTGAGTTTCCTCGTCCACTTGCAGGCGGGGCAAAGCGGCAGGGGGCAAGGAGGCCAACCCCCGCAGGGTGGCCACGACCTTGTCGGCCAAAGGTTCTCCTTGGCCGCCGCACCGGCCGCACAGGAGCCCGCCCCGGTCCGGGGCCCAGAAAAGCTCCCCCGCTTGTCCGCAGGCCACACAACCTGCGAGGTGAGGCCCATGGCCGGCCACGGCCAGCAGGCGCAAACAGTAAGCCAAGCGCGCCAACCGGGGCGGCCACCCCCGCTCCAACCCCTCCAGGAACTGGAGGGTGAGCTTAAACGGACGGGGATCCGCCTCCCCCTTAACCGCCAGGCTGCGGGCCCATTGCAACCCCACCAGGGCTTCCTCCAATCTCTCCAGCTCCTCTCGGATGCGGGGGAAGGTCCGCAGGAGTTCCACCTCCCGCAGCAGGGCCAGGCCCCGCCTGAGGTAGAAGATCACCCTCACCAGGTTCAAGAGGTCCAGGGCGGCGCCGCTGGTCCGCTCCAGCCGCCGGGCCCCCTTGGCCAACAGGTCCAGCCGGCCTCGATCCGGGGTGAGCAGCACCGCTATGCGGTCAGTCTCAGCGTAGTCCTGGATGCGCAACACCAGCCCTTGGGTGCGGGAGAGCCTGGCCACGATTAGTCGGGAGCCCCTTCCAAGATGGCCAGGCTGCGGGAGGCCCCCAGGCGGTTGGCCCCGGCCTGGATCATCCGGAGGGCTGTCGCATAATCCCGGATCCCCCCGGCCGCCTTCACGCCGAAATCCTCCCCCACCACCCGGCGCAGCAGGGCCACGTCCTCCGGGGTAGCCCCCCCGGGACCGAACCCGGTGGAGGTCTTCACGAAGTCCGCCCCCGCTGCCTTGACCAGGATCGCCCCCGCCTCCTTCTCCTCGTCGGTGAGCAGCGCACACTCCAGGATCACCTTCAGTACCACCCGGCGAGGGGCCTTGGACAGGGCCTCTCGGACCCCCCGGATGTCGGCCAGCACCGCCTGATAATCCCCGGCCTTCAGGGCAGCCACGTTGATCACCATGTCCACCTCGTCCGCCCCGTCATCCAGCGCTTCCTTGGCCTCGAATGCCTTCACCTCGGGCTTGTGTTGGCCGTGGGGGAACCCCACCACCGTGCACACCTTGACCTGGGTCTCGCGCAGAAGCCCCCGGGCCAGGGCGACGTAGGTGGGCGGGACGCACACGGAGAAGAACCCGTGGCGGATCGCCTCCTGGCACACCCGCTCCACATCGGCCGGGCTGGTGTCGGGGCCCAGCACGGTGTGGTCGATCAACCTCGCCAGCTCCGCCTTGCGCATGCCTTCCTCCTTCGTCTCCAGTTCAAGTGCGGGGGCCGAACAGCAGAGTGCCCAAGCGGATCATGGTCGCCCCCTCCTCCACCGCCACCTGCCAATCGGCCGACATCCCCATGGAAAGCTCCTCCAGTTCCACCCCCGGGATCTTCTCCCCGCGCAGCTCGGAAAGCAGCCGGCGCATGGCCCGGAAATAGGGCCGGGAATCCTCCGGCTTTCGCGGGGCCGGGGGGATGGCCATCAGCCCCCGCACCGGCAGGTGGGGCAGCCGCCCCACCTCCCGCAGGAACTGGGGGAGCTCCTCTGGGAGCACCCCGGCCTTTTGGGGTTCCCGGCCGATGTTCACCTGGACCAGCACCGGCAGGACGCGGTCCTGTTGGGCCAGGATCCTCTCCAGCCGCTGGGCCAGGGGCAGGGAATCCAGGGTTTGCAGCCAATCGAAGGTTTTCAGGGCGCGGCGCGCCTTGTTCTTCTGCAGAGGCCCGATCAGGTGCCAGCTGGCCTGGGGGAGCAGGGGGCGCTTCCTCTCGGCCTCCTGGACGTAGTTCTCCCCCAGGTGTTGGATCCCCCCCTCCAGGGCGGCCCGCAGTTCCTCCACCGTCCTGCCCTTTCCGGCGGCCAGCACCGTCACCCCGGGGGGCAATTGGGCCAGCACCGCTTCTGCTCGACGCACGATCTCCCGGTACCCCATGTTCCCCCGCCCCTCAATTCCAAGGAGGCAAGCAGATTCTAGCCGGAATGACGGTAAGGGTGTCTGAGGAACTCCTGGACCTCTTCCCGGGTGGGGAGGGAGGAGGAGGCGCCGCGTTTGGTGACCGTGAGGGCGGCGGCGGCGTTGGCGTAGCCGATGGCCTCGTAGGGGCCCTTGCCTTGGGCCAGGGCCACCGCCAGGGCGGCGTTGAACGCATCCCCAGCCGCGGTGGTGTCCACCGCCCGCACCTTGTAGGCGGGGAAGTGGGTCATCCCGCCGGGTTCGGCCAGGTAGGCCCCCTCCTGGTCGGCCTTGATCACCAGGTGCCTGATCTCGCGGGCCAGGAGCAACCGCGCCGCCCCGGAGAGCTCGGTCACCTCCCCCCCGGCCAATCGCAAAACCTCCTCCCGGTTCGGAACCAGATAATCCACCCGGGCCAGGGGCAAGGGAGACAGGTCCTGAGCCGGGGCCGGGTCCAGGATCACCAGCGGCTTCTCCGGGGGCAGGGACTGCAGCAAGATCGCCAGCGGCTCCAGGGGCACCTCCAGTTGGAGGAGCAAAACGTCCGCTTCCCGGATTTGGGGGAGCCAGCGCTCCACATCTTCCCGTCCCAGTTGCCAGTTGGCCCCGGGGGCGTAGGCGATCTGGTTCTGCCCCCCCTCGGCCACCAGGATCAGGGCCACCCCGGTGGGCACCTCGGGGTGCCGGGTCACCCCCCCCACGTCCACCCCGGCGGCCTGAGTCACCGAAAGCAGCTCCTCCCCGTACGAGTCGGCCCCCACATGCCCAAACAGCCTCACCTCCGCCCCCAGCCGGGCGGCGGCAATGGCCTGGTTGGCCCCTTTCCCACCGGGGTAGCGGGTGAAGTTGCGCCCCAGCACCGTCTCCCCGGGCCTGGGCAACCGCTCCACCTCCAGCACCAGGTCCATGTTCAGGCTGCCCAGTACGGCGATCCTCACAGTTCCACCGTCTCGTGCCAGCTGGGGATGTGCACGGCCAGGCCATGGCCCGACAGCTTCTCGGCCAGCGCCGCCAGGGCCGGCTCCTCCCCGTGGACCAGGAACACCTGCCCCGGGTCGGCGTGCAGGGCCCAGTCCACCAGGATGGGTTGGTCAGCATGGGCCGAGAGGCCGTCTATGCGCACGATCTTGGCCCGCACCGGCACGATGGAGCCCAGCACCTGCACCCGGGACGCCCCGTCCAGGATCTCCCGCCCCAGGGTGCCCACCGCCTGGAAGCCTACGAACACCACTGAGGACTCTGGCCGGGGCAGGTTTTTCCTGAGGTGGTGCAGCACCCGGCCCCCGGTGCACATGCCGGACCCGGCGATGATGATCACCCCCCCTTCGTCGGAGGGGATGCGCTTGGAGGCCCGCCGGGTCAGGGTGTACTGGAGGAGTTCGAAGTCGAAGGGGTCCCGTTTCTTGCGGAACAGCCTGCGGGCCGGGGCCGGGAACCACTCCGTATACCGCTCGAAGATGCGGGTGGCATGGGTGGCCAACGGGGAGTCCAAGTAGATGCGGCACCTGGGGATCTTCCTCTCCCGCCACAGCTTGAACAGGATGAACAGCACCTCCTGGGTCCGCTCCAGGGCGAACGAGGGGATGATCACGTTCCCCCCGGCGGCGAACGTGTCCAGGATCGCCTGCCGCAGGAGCTCAATAGATTCCTGGATGGGGCGGTGTACCCGGTCCCCGTAGGTGGACTCCAGCACCAGGAAGTCGGCCCGGGGAGGGTAGCTGGGGTCCTCCACCAGGGGCTTTCCCCGGTTGCCCAGGTCCCCCGAGAACACAAACGTCTTCCCGGCCAAAGACAGCTCCACGAAGGCGGCCCCCAAGATGTGGCCGGCGTCGTGGAAGCGCAGGGTAGTGCCCCCTCCCAGGGAAATCGGCTCCCCGTAGTCGGCGAGCACCCCGAACCTGTCCAGGGCCGCCAGGGCGTCTTCCACCGAGTACAGGGCCGCCTCCCCCTCCTCCTCCTGGATGCGGGCGGCGTCCATGAGCATGATGTGGGCTATATCTCGGGTGGGGATGGTGCAGGCGATCCGGCCCCGGAACCCCTCCCGCACCAGCCGGGGGATGAGCCCCAGGTGGTCCAGGTGGCCATGGGTGAGCACCAGCCAGTCCAGCTTTCTGGGGTCAAACGGAAACGGCTCGTAGTTGCGCTCCTCCAAATCCGGCAGCCCCTGGAACATGCCGCAGTCCACCGCCAGCTGAAGGCCGCGCGCCTCCAAGTGGAAACAGGACCCGGTCACGGTGCCGGCGGCCCCCGCGAAGGTGAGCCTCACCGCCCTCCCTCCTGACAGCGGGGGCAGGGGGCGCCTGCGAGATGGGCCTCGAACTCGGCCCGGAACCGGGACAGGGCACTGGTCACCGGCAGGGCCACCGACTGGCCCAACGGGCACAGGGAAGCCAGGTTCATCACCTCAGCGGTTTCCAGCATCAGCTTGAGTGTACGCTCGTCCCCCTCCCCCCGGCGAACTTGCTCCACCAGCCGGACCAGGACGTCGGTACCGGCCCGACAAGGGGTACACTGGCCACAGGACTCGTGGTGGAAGAAGCTGAGCACCGAGGCGAGCACGTCCACCAGGCAAGTGGTATCGTCCAGCACCAACACTGCCCCCGAGCCCAGGGTGGCGCCGATCTCGCGCAGGGAATCGAAGTCCAGGCGCACGTCCAGCTCCTGGGGGGAGAGGAAGGCGCCGGCTGCCCCCCCTACCAACACCCCTTTGAGCTGGCGACCTGGGAGGAGCCCTCCACCCAGCTCGTAGATCACCGTCCGCAGCGGAATGCCCATCTCCACCTCCACCACCCCGGGGAACTTGACCTGGCCCAGGATGGGGAGGACCTTGGTGCCGGGGCAGCCCTCGGTGCCCAAGGAGAGGAACCAATCCGCACCCCGCAGGATGATCTCCGGCACGTTGGCCAGCGTCTCCACGTTGTTCACCACGGTGGGCTTTTCCCACAGCCCCCGGGAAGCCGGGAAGGGGGGGCGGATGCGGGGCCAGCCCCGCTTGCCCTCCGCGGACTCAAGCAGGGAGGTCTCCTCCCCACACACGTAGGCCCCGGCCCCGGGAAGCACCTCAAGCTGGAAGGAGAACCCGGACCCCAGGATGTCATCACCCAACAGGCCGTACTGGCGGGCCTGGGAGATGGCCCGCTCCAGGCGGGCGATAGAGAGGGTGTATTCGCCGCGAACGTAGATGAAGCCCCGCCGGGCGCCGGTGGCATAGCCGGCGAGCACCAGGCCCTCGATCAGCTTGTGTGGGTCCCCCTCCAGGATCAACCGGTCCTTGAACGTGCCGGGCTCCCCCTCGTCGGCGTTGCAAACTACATATTTCTCTGGCCCGGGCGCCCGCAGCACCGCCTCCCACTTGATCCCAGCGGGGAAGCCGGCCCCACCCCGGCCCCGCAGCTTGGCCCGCTTGACCTCCTCCACCACCTCCTGGGGGGACAGCTCCGCCAGGGCCCGCTCCAGGGCCTGATACCCCCCGGCAGCCAGGTAATCGTCGATCTCCTCGGGGTTTATCAGCCCGCAGTTCCCCAGCACCACCCGCACCTGGCGGCCCAACCTCAGGCTGGGCCCCGGCTCCTCGGGCGGGGACGCCCGCAGCTCCTCCACCGGCCGGCCGCCCTTCAGGTGTTCCTCCACCAGCCGGGGCACATCCTGGGGAGTGACCCGGTAGTGGACCCCCTCCGGGTAGACGGCCACTGCCACCCCCCGATCGGAACCGCTCAACGCCGGGGTCTGAACGATTTCCACTTGCTCGGCCAGGCCGGACTCCTCGAGGGCCCGCCGCAGGGCGGAGAGCACTTCCCTCACCCCGGCCTCCCCTGCTCCCTGAGCTAGCTCGACCAGTACGCGTGTGCGCGGCCCGTTCATGCTTCCCCCCGGTAGCTGGCCAAGATCTCCCGCAGCCGGTCGGGCGTCAACCGGCCGTAAACCTCCTCGTCTATCATCATCGCCGGGGCCACCCCGCACACCCCCAGACAACTTGTGGTTTCCAACGTGAACAGCCCATCGGGGGTGGTCTCCCCCACGGTGATCCCCAATTCCCGCTCCAGGGCAGCGAGCAGGGACCACGCCCCGGCCAGGTGGCAGGGTGGGGATTTGCACAGGCGGATGACGTGCTTCCCACGGGGTTTCAGGGAAAACAGCGAGTAAAAGGTGGCCGCGTCGTGTACCTCCGACAGGGGAAGGTTCAGGTAATCGGCTACCAAGCGCAGGTCCTCCCCGGTGAGGTAATTGTTGGGGTTGGCCCGCTGCAGTTCGTGCAAGAGGGAGAGGAGCCTGGTTCGCTCTCTTGGGTACCGGGCGAGTAGTTTCAGCTTTTGATCGGTCATGTCGATCCCCTTTCTCCCAAATATTGGCGCAGGCGGCCCACCAGCCCCTCTGCGGCCCGGCGAGTGCGCAAGGAAAAACCTTCCCCGAAGGAGAGGTCCCGGGCGGGCAGGGTAACCAGCCAGGCCTCAGGGCTACGGCCGAACAGGTATTCCGCCCAAGTCAAGAGCCCCTGAGGGGAGAGGGAGTGGACCAGGGCAGGCCGGGGCCCTGGGCGCAGCCGCTCCCAACGCACCGGCCCGGCCCCTACCCGGGCGTCCACGAAGATCACCAAGTCAGAGGTGGCCACCTTGGGCACCAACTCCGGGGTCAGGGCCTGGGCAGCCACCACCTCCACCCCGGGCAGGTCGGAGAGCCGCTGAGCCACCCACAGCCCCACCCCGTCGTCCCGCCGCAAGGGATGGCCGAAACCCACTACCAACGCCTTCATGGTCGCGCCCTTTCTGAGATCAGCTCACCGCTGGGGCCGAAAAGCTGCACCTTGAGGGGCATCATCCCCACCGCGTGCACCGAGCAGGAGAGACACGGGTCGTAAGCCCGGATGCCCCCCTCCAGGCGGTTCAGCAAGCCCTCGGTGATCTCCCGGCCGTGCAGGTAATGGCGGGCGATCTGGAGCACGGTGCGGTTCATGGCCAGGTTGTTGTGGCCGGTGGACACGATCAGGTTAACCCACTGGATCAGGCCCTGGTCGTCCACCCGGTAGTGGTGCAGCAGGGTGCCGCGGGGGGCCTCGTGCACCCCCACCCCCTCCAGCTCGTTGATCCCCGCCTCCGCCCTGACCCGAGGCGAGAGGATGTCCGGGTCTTCAAGGTAGTTCCCGATCCGCTCCAGGGCCGCCAGGATCTCGATTAGACGCGCGTAGTGGTAGTGGAAGGAGGAGGTGACCGCCTTCCCGTCCGCCAAGGCCCGGAACTCATCCAGGGCCTCGTCGGCCAGCGGGGTGCCCATGCGGTCGCAACAGTTGAGCCGGGCCAACGGGCCCACCCGATACAGCCCCTCCGGGTAGCCGGCCTCCTTGTAGTAGGGGAACTTTAGGTACGACCAGGCCTCCACGTGCTCGGCGATGTAGTCCTGGTAGCGGGCCGGGGCCAGCCCATCGGCCACCACCCTCCTCTGGGAGTCCACGAACCGGATGCCCCCCCCGTAGTGCTCCCAGGTCCCATCCGGGGCCACCAGGGACATGAACAGGCTGGGGAAGTTCCCGAAGCTCTCTATCTCCTCTGCCCAATCGTCCAGGTGGCCCCGGTAGAGGGCGAGGGCGTCTTGGACGATGCTCAGCGCCCGGGGGAGGTCGGCGGCCAGGGCGTCCCGGTCCTCCGGGGAGAGGGGGCTTCTCACCCCCCCGGGCACCGCCCACGCCGGGTGGATCTTCTTTCCCCCCAGGGCCTCGATCACCCGCTGGCCATAGGCCCGCAGCCAGATCCCCTGCCGGGCCAACTCCGGGCGCTCCTCCACCAGGCCGAACACGTTCCGCGTGGCCGGATCGGAGTCCCACCCCAGAAGCAGGTCCGGGGAGGAGAGGTGGAAGAAGGACAAGGCGTGGGACTGGACGAACTGCCCCAGGTTCATGAGCCGGCGGAGCTTGTCCGCTGCCCGGGGGACCCTCACCGCCAGGATCTCGTCCCCGGCCTTGGCCGAACACAAAAGATGAGACACCGGACAGATGCCGCAGATGCGGGCGGTGAGGGCCGGCATCTCCCACAGCGGGCGCCCCCGGCAGAAGCGCTCGAACCCCCGGGTCTCGGTGACGTGGAACTTGGCCTCGGCCACTTGCCCGTCCTCCCCCAGCTGGAGGGTGATCAGCCCATGGCCTTCAATCCGGGTTACCGGCACCTTGATCTTCTTCATGGCCTCACCTCACCCGAACCGCAGGTCTTCCCCGGCCAGGGCGGGAGCCTCCCCCGCCAAAACCTGCTTGAGGAATTTCCAGATACGGTCGGCCGAAGGCGGACAGCCGGGCAGGAACCCGTCCACCCGGATCACCATCCCCAGGGGCAGGGCCTGGGGCAGGAGCTTGGGCACCTCCCCCTCTTCTAACCCGGGGATCTCTCCCTCCCCATAGGACACCCGCAGCACCTCTTCCCGGGGGATGGGGTTGCGCATGGAGGGGACGTTGCCGGTGACGGCGCAGTCCCCGAAGGCGATCACCAGCTTGCTCTTCCGGCGGATCTCCCGTGCCAGGTGCAGCTGCTCGGAGTTGCCCACCGCCCCCTCCACCAGGGTCACGTCCACCCCTTCGGGGAACTCCTTGATGTCCACCACTGGGGAATAGACCAGCTGGGCTTTTGTGGCGAACTCCACCAGGCGTTCGTCCAGGTCCAGGAAGGACATGTGGCAGCCGGAGCAGCCGGAGAACCACACGGTGGCCACCCGCAATTTGTCAGCCACGGGGCCTCCTTTCGGTGATCTCCACCAGCACCTGGGGGCGCTTCTCCTGTTCGGCAGTGGCCTTGCCCCGCTCCACGATCGCCCCCACCGGGCATGCCTGCACGCACTTGCCGCACTCGGTGCAGCTCTCGGCTTCCACCCAGGGCACGCCCAGGTCCGGGGCCACCTGGGTGTGGACCGCCCGGCCCGCGAAGCCCCAGGTCACCGCCCCCTCTACTTCGGAGCAGGCCCGTACGCAGCGGCCACAGAGCACACACCGGTTGTGGTCGATCAGGAATTTCCGGTGGCTGGCATCCACGGCCAGCCCGGGAAACCGATACGGGAACCTCACCGAGTCCATTCCCAACTCGCAGGCCAGGTCCTGGAGTTCGCAGTGCCCGCTGGAGACACAGATGGCGCAGATGTGGTTGCGCTCGGCGAACAGCAGCTCCAGCACCCTTCGCCGCAGCTCCCGCAACCGGGGGGAGTTGGCCACCACCCGCAGGCCCTCTTCCACCTCGGTGACGCAGGCCGGGACCAATTTCCCGTTCCAATTCTCGATCTCCACCAAGCAAATCCGGCACGAGCCCACCGGGGACAGCCCCTCCAGGAAGCAGAGGGTGGGGATGCGGATCCCTGCTTGGTGGGCGGCCTGGAGGATAGTCTGGCCGGGGCGGGCCTCCACCGGGCGGCCATCGATCTGTAGCCGAATCACTTGCTCACCTCTCGCAACTCGATTAGCCACTGGTCGACCGGCTTGCCGGCGGCCAGGTGCTCGCTTGCGATCCGCCGGGCCCCCTCCTCGTTCACATTCCCATAGAGGGTCACCCGCCGGTCCTCCTTCACCACCACCAGCGGCTCCTCCGCGGTGAGGCCCCATTCCCCCCCCAGGCTCACTTCCACCCCGGACACCCCGCGCCTGGCTAGCTCCTCCTTGAGGGCTTGGAACACCTGCTTGGCCCCTACGGCCAACCCGGAGCTCCCCCCACTGACCAATACCTGCACTCCGCCCCGGCCCCTGGCTCTTTGGCGGAGTTCAGCTAGACCCTGTTTCTGCATCCAGCCTCCTTCCGGGAACCCTACAAAAGGGTCCCAGGACGGAACTGCCTCGTCCTGGGCCCTGGAGTTTCAGCCATGCCACTGCGTGCGGTGATCATCCGCAAATTGGCGGAACGATGCAAGCCCGGGGCCCCTTGCCGGTGCCGGGTCTCAAGCCCCGAATTTGGGGCCAAAATCGCAGTAGGAGAGGAGCTGGGGCACCAGCCGCCCCGAGAACCGGCCCAGCCCCCCCTCCCCGGCGGCCCGCTCCGAGAACCTGTCCGTCCTATCCGGCCGGATGGCCGGGCCACAGAATAAGACGGGCACGGGGTCGGCGGTGTGCTCACCCGTGGCCGGGGGGGTGGTGTGGTCCCCGGAGAAACAGAGGTGGACCCGGGATAGGTCCAGCCCCCCAAGGAGGGTGCCGAAGAACTCCCGGTCGATGCGCTCGATGAACCCCTTTTTGGCCTCGGCGTCCCGGTCGTGGCTGGCGTTGTCGGGACCCTTGATGTGGACGAACAGGAAGTCGTAGTCAGAGAGGGCGTCCAAGGCGGCCTTGGCCTTGGCCGCGAGGTCGGTCTTGAGGTCACCGGTGGCCCCGGGCACGACCAACACCTCCAGGCCGGCGGCCCGGGCCACCCCCTTGTACAGGGCCCCGCCGGCGATGCACGCCCCCCGCACCCCATACTCCTCCGTCACCGGGGTCAGGTGGGGCATCACCGCCGCCCCCCGCAAAAGCAGCGCGTTCCCCGGCGGCTTCTCCTGCTCGGCCCGCCTCCGGTTGACCGGGTGGCCCTTCAGGACCTCGTAGGCCCGGCGGGTGAAGGCGTTCAAGATCTCGGCGGTCCGCCGGGCAGCCTGGGACTCCTCCAGTGCCCTCGCCTGGGCGATGGGGACGCCTGTCTCGTGGGGGTCGGTGTCCGAGACCGCCGCCGAGAGGTCTTCGCCCCGCAGGACCAGCGCCCCCCGGTGCTCGGTGGAGGCTCGGAAGGAGAACTCCACCCCCAGGTCGGAGAGGTCGATCCCGTTTATCGCCCCCTCCAGCTCCTTGCCCTCGGCCAGCCGACCGGCCCGCCGGTCCACTACGATCAGCTCTCCGTCCCGCTCCTCCACGGTGGCGAAGTTGGCCCGGAAGCAGACGTCGCCGCCCCGGACCTCCATCCCGATCCCCAGGGCCTCGAACGCCCCCCGGCCGGTGTACACCTGAAACGGGTCGTAACCGAAGATGGAGAGGTGCGAGGTGTCCGAGCCGGGGCGCACCCCGGGGCGGATGGGGTCCATGAGCCCCAGGGCCCCCTGGGCCGCCAGCCGGTCCAGGTTCGGGGTGTGGGCCCGCTCCAAGCAGGTGGCGCCCCCCAGGTCGGTGGGACGCCCCCCCAACCCATCGGCGATGATCAAAATTGCCTTCATGGTGCCTCCTTTTCACCAGCCGGGAAGGCTACCCCTCCCCGAGCAAGCCGGCAACTCGCCTCGGGGATAGAATGGGGACGTGGCCAGGCGAACTGGCGTAGCGGATTTGCCATTGCACGGGGGCCGGGCCCCGCGGTGGTTGTTCTCCCGCATGGTGGCCCTGGGGCGGGAGGTAGTGGTGGCTTTGGCCGATGAATTCGGCACCCAAGAGGTGCTGCGCCGGCTTTCCGACCCCGGTTGGTTCCAAGCCCTGGGATGCCTGCTGGGCTTCGATTGGCACTCCAGCGGACTCACCACCACCACCTGTGGGGCGCTTAAAGAGGCCCTGAAGGTGGTGGGGCCGGAGTTGGGGCTGTTCGCCGCCGGGGGGAAGGGGGCCACTTCTCGCCGCACCCCCCAGGAGATAAGCCAGTGGGCCGAGCGGGAAGCCCTGGAACCTTCCGGGCTCATCTACGCCTCCCGCCTGGCGGCCAAGGTGGACTCGGCCGCACTGCAGGATGGATTTCAGATTTATCACCACGTGATGTTCTTCGACCGGGGGCAAAACTGGTGCGTGGTGCAGCAGGGGATGCGGGAGGAGGACGGCCTGGCCCGCCGCTATCACTGGCTGTCTGAGGGGCTGGCCAGCTTTGTGGAGGAGCCCCACCGGGGGGTGGTGGGCCCCCGAGCGGGGCTGGTGTTGAACCTGGTGGCCCGCGAGGCGGCCCCGGCCCGGGAGGCCATCCCGGAGCTCACCCGCCGCCCCCCGGACAAGGTGGCGGAGGACCTGAGGAAACTGACTCGCCTCCGACTCCCCCGGCGGCACGCCTTGCTGCTGTCGGACATCAACCCCAAAAGGCTTCAGGGGGTGTTCACCAAGGTTTATGAGGCCCAGGCAAAGGACTTCGAACAGCTGTTGGGGGTAGCGGGCCTGGGGGCCAAGGGACTGCGGGCGTTGGCCCTGGTGGCGGAGATCATCTACGGGGCGCCGGCCTCGTTTCGAGACCCGGCCCGGTTCTCCTACGCCCACGGGGGCAAGGACGGCACCCCTTATCCCGTGGACCGGGAGGCCTACGACCGGACCATCCAAGCGCTGCGGCGGGCAGTGCAGCGGGCGCGGCTGGGCCGGCGAGAGCAGCTCTCTGCCCTCCGTCGGCTGGCCACCGCCTTCCAGGAACCTCCCTCCCAATCACCCCCAGGGGGCGGCTAGCCCCTCCCATACCCTGGCCAAGGCGGGGGGCAGGGCCCAGTTGAGTTGCTCCCCAAAGGTGCGGTGGGGGCGATAGGGCCGGCGGGCAGCTTCAAGCCCCGCCCCCACTACCTCGATCTCGCGAAGGTTCGCCTCGCCCAGCCCCAGGCGGACCGCGTGTACCAGGTAGCCGACCTCCCCGGGCTCGAAGCCCATGAGGTAGGTCACCACCGCATCCACTGCCACCGGATCGGTGCCCACCAGGGAGACCCGGTGCTCCACCGGGGTCCCGGCGACCGGCCCGTCCCCCTCCATCCCCACATGCCCGTCGATCACCGCCAGGTGCGGGGAAAGCCGCCGGGAGAGGAGGGCCAAGTTCAAGTTGATGGCCGGGTAGCCTTGGTGCACGTCCCACTTGTGGGGCCGCTGGATCGCCCCCACCGCCAGGTTCTTGAGGGAGGCGGTTATCACCACTGTGTCGTGCGTCTTGGGCAGGGCCACCGACACCCGCACCGACTCCAGCGCGGTTCGGGAAACCGGCACCTCAAGCGGGCGGCCGGAGGCGGCATAGATGGTGAAGGGCACCGGCTCGTCCCGGTTGAGGTCGAGGATCTCCACCCCATAGCGCCGGGCCAGCTCGAGATAGCCGAAGTTGCGGAAGGCAGCTGAGGTGTCTTCCGCCGAGCCCTCCCCCAAGATGACTCGCTTGGGATCGTGGCTCACCACGAACTCCAACACCGCCTCCAGGGCACCGGCGTGGGTGGCGGCGAGTTGCCGGTGGGAGGAGACGCAGTTTGGCTTCACCAGCACCTGCTCCCCCCGGAACAGTGGGCCCAGGTCCTGGTACGCCGCCAGTAGCCGCAGGGCAGCCCGCACCCCCTCCCGATGGTCGGGGGTGGGATGGACCAAGTACACCTTGGCTTTCATGGCCCAAGTGTACCGTCGGGGGAGGCTGGGGTATCTTCTCACCGTGCTGCGGCGCGAGGAGCTCATCGAGGCGGCCAGGCCCCTGATCGAGTTGGCCCTGGCCGAGGACATCGGCCCCGGGGACATCACCACCCAGGCCACCCTGTCCGGGGGGACGAGGGGGGAGGCGGTGATCGTGGCCCGGGAAGGGGGGGTGTTGGCCGGGCTCCCGGTGGCGACCGCGGTGTTCCAGACGGTGGACTCGGGGATCGCCGTAGAGGAGCTGGCCCAGGATGGGGAACCCCTGGCCCCGGGGGAGGTGGTGGCTCACCTGCGAGGGCCTCTGGCCGGCATCCTCACCGCCGAGCGGGTCGCCCTCAACTTCCTGACCCGGCTCTCGGGGATCGCCACCCTCACCAGCCGGTTCGTGGACGCGGTGGCCCCCTACCCCGCGGTGATCCTGGACACCCGCAAGACCACTCCCGGCTGGCGCAAGTTGGAGAAGTACGCGGTGCGCTGCGGAGGGGGCATGAACCACCGGCTGGGGCTTTACGACCAAGTGCTCATCAAGGACAACCACGTCGCGGCCTGTGGTTCCATCTCAAAGGCGGTGGAGCGGGTGCGGGCGGCTGCCCTGGGGGTCCCCATCGAGGTGGAGGTGCGAACCCTGGCCGAGTTGGAGGAGGCCCTGGCCTTGGGGGTGGACAGGATACTGCTGGATAACATGGACCTTCCCACCCTGAGGGAGGCGGTACGGCTGGCCGGAGGGAGGGTGCCCCTGGAGGCCTCCGGGGGGATCACCCTGGAAAACGTGGCTCAGGTGGCTGCCTGCGGGGTGGACTTCATCTCGGTGGGGGCCCTCACCCACTCCGCCCCGGCCCTGGACTTGTCTCTGGAGCTTGGGGGTTGATCCCCGCTCGGGGAGTTCACAGCAGGAAAGCGAGTCCCAGCCCGAAGGCCAGCATGGTCCCCAGGGAAGGCAGCAGGGCCCGTCGGAGGGCCGGGGCCCCCAGCGCCAACACCATCCCCCCTTTCACGGCGGTGTTGGCCAGGGCAGCCAACACCACCGCCCGGGCGGCCACCGGGAGTGCCGTCTCCCCCGCCGCCGACAGCCGGGCCAAAGACAGGGTGATGGCGTCCACATCCGCCACCCCGGACAGGGCACTGGCCAAGTAAACCCCGGCGTCCCCCAGGTACAGCTGGGCCGCCCTCGCCCCCACCAACACGGCGGCGTAAAGCAAGCCGAATTTAACCGCCGGGCCCAGCTCAAACGGGGTGGCGAATTTCACCTCCGGCTTAGCTGCCGGGGCCCTCCGCACCAGCCACAGCGAGCTTGCGCTCCCGGCCAGCCCGGCCCCCAGGATGGGGGGCCACAGCCGGGCCAACAGCCCTGGGTAAACCACCCCGGCTTCGATCAAGATCCGCCCGAACATCACCGTCCAAGAGAGGGCGATTCCCAGGGCCAGGGTCCGGGAAATCTCCGGGGCGGCCCGGCTCTTGCCCGCGAAACTCAACGTGACCGCGGTGCTGGAGACCAGGCCCCCCAACAGCCCGGTGAACCCGATCCCCCGGTGCGGGCCCACCAGCCTCACCAGTACGTAGCCGGCGAAGCTGATCCCAGAGATCAGCACCACCATCAGCCACACATTGCGGGGGGAGAGCACGTCCCAAGGGGCAGGGCCCAGGCCTTGGGCCGGAAGCAGGGGCAGCACGATGGCGGTGATGGCGGCGAACTTGAGGGTGGACAGGATGTCCTCCCGGGAGAGGCGGGCCACCAGCCGCCGAAGCTCCAGCTTCAAGGCAAGCAATCCCGCCCCCACCACCCCCAGGGCGGCGGCCAACACCAGCTCCCCCCGCTGACACAGGGCCCCCACCACGAAGGCAAGCAGGGTGGCCACTTCCGAGGTGAGTCCGGGGTGGCCGGCCCGGGCCCCGAAGGCGTAGGCCAGGCCCACCCATCCCCCCAGCACCACCAGCGCCGCCACCAGGGGCCAGGGGGAGGAGAGGGAAGAGGCCAGCTGAGCAGAGGCCGCCCCCACCAGGGACACCAGGGCGAAGGTGCGCACCCCGGCGAAGGGCTCCCCGTCCCCCTTGGCGTATTCCCGTTGCAGCCCCAGCAGTAGTCCGATGGCCAGGGCGAGCCCGAACCGCGAGAACAGGGTGAGTGCGTCCATGGCTCTGGGATGATACCCCCCGGCCCGGGGGGAAGCGCCCCCTCGAGGGGCAGGGGGGCCGGTTCCGCCGTCCTGGATTGATCTTTCCTAGCTATTGACTTCTCTCCACATATTTGCTACAATTAGCGACGGTGATCGAGCCCCGAGCTTAGCGAGGCCCGCTAGGCCATATCGCTCTGGTTCCGGGCGCCCCGTAGGGGGACGGGGCGCCCACCCTTTTCCCCCACCTGGTGGGCAGGGGCAGCCCCCTGGGGTAGACTTGCTGGCCATGGTGAGCTGGCCCTACTTCGTCCTGGCCGGGGGGGTGCTCCTGCTCGACCGCCTGAGCAAGTACCTGGTGGCTCAACTCCTCTCCCCGGGGGAGTCGTTCCCCCTCACCGGGTTCCTCTCCCTCACCCGGGTGCACAATCCCGGGGGGGCGTTCGGGGTGCTGGCCGGAGGGGGGCGGCTGTTCGTGGTGATCTCCGCCGGGGTGGCCCTGTGGCTGGGGGTGGGGCTGTGGCGGGGTTGGCTGCCAGGGCGGCCAGCCCGGCTGGGCGGGACCCTGCTCCTGGCCGGCGCGGCGGGGAACCTGATCGACCGGCTAGCCTACGGTTACGTGGTCGACTTCTTGGACCTGGGCTGGTTCCCGGTGTTCAACTTGGCGGACGCGGCAGTGGTGGTGGGGGCGGCCCTGCTGGCCGCGGGCACCTTGCTCTCCCCAACGAGGAAGCCTGACTCCGAGCACCATGAACCTAGCTGAAAGTGGCGAAAAGCGGGCGCCTGCTGCCGGAAATGTTCCCGGCCGCAAACCCCTGTTTGTGGTGCTGGAGGGCCCGGATGCTTCCGGCAAGACCACCCAGCTGAAGCTCCTCAGCCAGGAGCTCACCCAGCGGGGCATTCCCCACATCACCACCCGGGAGCCGGGCAGCACCCAAGTGGGAGAGGCCCTGCGCCGGGTACTCCTCGATCCCAAGCAGCAAATCCGGCCCCTCACCGAACTCCTGCTCATGGTGGCCGATCGGCACGAGCACGTGGAGGGGGTGATCCGCCCGGCCCTGGCCGCCGGGAAATGGGTCCTCTGTTCCCGCTACACCATGTCCAGCTTGGCCTACCAAGGACATGGCCGGGGCTTGGATCTGGCGCTGATCCGGGAGCTGAACCGGCTGGCCACCGGGGGGCTGGAACCGGACTACGTGTTCCTGCTGGACCTCCCCCCCCAGGAGGCCTACCGGCGGACCCAAATGCGGGACAGGTTCGAGGGGGAAGGGCTGACCTTTTTCACCCAAGTGAGGGCCGGGTACCTGGAACTCATCCGGAATTTGCCCCGCGGATATCTGATCGATGCCACCGCCCCTCCCCACGAGATATGCCGGGAGATCCTGGCTCGTCTCCCCTTGTCTGGGTAACATGGCCAGGACGCCGGGGGGCGAGTTGGCTGAGGAGAGGGTTGGCACGAGTGAGGAGGGAAGATGCAGATCGTATGCCGTCGTGAGGACCTGGTGTTCGGGGTGAGGATCACCAGCCATGCCTTGGGGGGCAAGACCTCCATGCCCATCCTAGGGGGGATTCGCATCCAAAAGAACCCCCATGGGGTGGAATTGGCCGCCACCGACTTGGAGCGGGCCATTCGCTGCCAGGTGCCGGCTCAGGTGGAAGGGGAAGGCCCGGTGGTCTGCCACGGCCAGGTGTTGGCCCAGTTGGTGACCCGGCTGCCGGCGGTGGACCAGGTCACCCTGACCGAGACCGACGGCAAGGTGCGGCTCCAATGTGGGGAGGCGGTGTTCGACCTCCTGACCCTGGCCGCAGAGGAGTTCCCCGAACCCGAAACCCCCTCCGGCGACCCGCTGTGTGAGATCCCCCTGGCCTCTTTCTTGCAAGGCATCACCCAGACCGCCTTCGCCGCCCTGCGGGCCACCGAAACCACCCGCCTGGCCCTGACCGGGGTGGACATGGTGTTCCGGGACGGCACCCTGAAGCTGGCGGCTACCAACGGGTACCGGCTGGCCATAAAGCGGCTGGCAGTGGACGGCCTGCCGGCGGGCTACGAGGGCACCTTCCTGGTGGACGCCCAGATCCTGAACGACCTGGCCCGGGTGCTGGCACCGGTGGAGGCGGCCAACGTGGTCATCTACGAGCAAGAAGGGCGGCTCCACTTCTCCGCCGGACCGGTCCTCTTCTCCACCCGCTTGGTGCAGGAGCAGTTCCCCGACTTCGAGCGGGTAGTGCCCCGGGACAACGAGATCGGCCTGTTCTTGCCCCGGGAGGAGTTCCTGGAGGCCCTGCGCCGGGTGGAGATCACCGCCACCGAGGAATCCGGGGCGGTGTTCCTCAAGGTGAAGGGGGCGGAGACGGCGGTGGAGGTGTCGTCGGCCTCGCGGGACAAGGGCGAGGGGCACGAGCGGGTGCGGTTGGCCAAGGCCCCGGGCCAAGACATCGAGATCTCCTTCAAGGCCGAATACCTGATCGACGCCTTGAAGCGGATGGAGTCCTCTCAGGTGGCGCTGTGGCTGTCGGCTCCGGATCGGGCCGGGCTGCTGGAGCCTGCCGGGGACATCGCTCCCGGGGACGAGGGGTTCATCTACGTGTGCATGCCCATCCGCCTGATCTGAGCTCAGAACGCAAGGGCCCGGGTGAGGGGGGCAGAGGTAAAATTCGCCGCCTGGAGGAAAACAAACCCTCGGCATGGGCGTTCCAAGCCGGGAGTGCTAGAAACTCACTAAATTCGTTGAGGGTCCAGGTTTTTTGGCTGCGACCTTTCCCTCCCACCGGCAAGCAGCTCTCACCCCCTAAGATGGAAAGGGGCCTTGGAGCAGAGGTCAGGCTGACGGTTCGCCCTGCCTGTCGTATAATCCCGCCGGCCAACGGCCTAATTTTTTTGCCCCAAAGGAGGTCCAAAGAATGGCGGACAATCTGAACCCCTTCCAGATCGCCCAACGGCAGCTGGACGAGGCAGCGGAAGTGTTGAAATTGGACCCGGCCATGCACGAGCTTTTGCGCTGGCCGATGCGCGAGTTCCACGTGCGCATCCCGGTGCGGATGGACGACGGAAGCGTGCGGGTGTTCGAGGGATTCCGGGTGCAGTACAACAACGCCCGCGGGCCCACCAAGGGGGGGCTCCGGTTCCACCCCCAGGAGACCTTCGACACGGTGCGGGCTCTGGCTGCTTGGATGACCTGGAAGACGGCGGTCATGGACCTGCCCCTGGGCGGGGGCAAGGGCGGGGTGGTGTGCAACCCCAAGGAGCTCTCCCAAGGGGAGCTGGAACGCCTGTCGCGGGGCTACATCCGGGCCATCGGCCATTACATCGGACCCGACATCGACGTGCCTGCCCCGGACGTGTACACCAACCCCCAGGTGATGGCCTGGATGATGGACGAGTACGAGAAGTTGGTCGGGGAAAGCGCGCCCGGGGTGATCACCGGCAAGCCGCTGCCCCTGGGGGGGTCCGCCGGCCGGGGGGACGCCACCGCCCGGGGCGGGATCTACACCGTGCGGGAGGCGGCCAAGGTGTTGGGCATTGAGCTCAAAGGCGCTCCCGCCGCCATCCAGGGCTTCGGCAACGCCGGCCAGTTCGCCCACAAGCTGGCGGTGGAGATCCTGGGGATGAAGGTGGTGGCGGTGTCCGACTCCAGGGGCGGCGTCTACAACCCCGACGGCCTGCCGTTCGAGGCCCTGCTTGAGCACAAGCAGGAGACCGGCTCGGTGGTGGGCTTCCCCGGCGCCCAGGACATCTCTAACCCGGAGCTCCTGGAGCTGGACGTCACCGTCCTGTTCCCCGCCGCCCTGGAGAACGTGATCACCGAGGACAACGCCGGCCGGATCAAGGCCAAGATCGTGGCCGAGCTGGCCAACGGGCCCACCACCCCCGAGGCAGACGTGATCCTGCACCAGCGGGGCGTGTACGTTATCCCGGACTTCCTGTGCAACGCCGGCGGGGTGACCGTGTCCTACTTCGAGCAGGTCCAGAACGCCTACAACTACTACTGGTCCGAGGAGGAGGTACATCGGCTCCTGGACGCCAAGATGACCGCGGCCTTCCACGCCGTGCACCAGGCTGCCCAGAGCTACCGGATCCACAACCGCCTGGGGGCGTACGTGGTGGCGGTGGAACGGGTGGCGGAAGCGGTGCGGTTGCGCGGCTGGGCTTAACCGACAATCGCTCGTGGATGCGGGGGTGATTGGATGTCACCCCCGCTTTTCTCTACCCGGGGAAGTTGGTGCGGGGGGGAAGGCGGCGTACCCTTGTAGCATGCCGGAAAACCTCCCGCCGCAGGCAGAGCGGCTGCTCCGCCCCTCCCAACTCCGGGGGCTCCTCCGGGAGCGGGGGATCAAGCTGCGCCGGTCATGGGGCCAGCACTTCCTGGTGGACCGAGCCACCCTGGTCCACATCCTGGAGGCCATCTTGGAGCTGAGCCCCGCCCAGGTGGTGGAGGTGGGGGCCGGGGTGGGCACCCTGACCTGCGCCCTGGCCCCCCACGTAGAGAAACTGTGGGCGGTGGAGGTGGATCGCCGGCTCATCCCCCTGCTGGCTGAGTCGGTGGGCCCCTGGCCCCAAGTGGAAATCATCCAGGCCGACTTCCTCACCCTGCCCTGGAACCAATTCGGGGACCGGGCGCTGGTGGTGGGCAACCTCCCCTACCGGATAACCAGCCCGGTGCTGCTGCGGCTTCTGCGGGCCCGTCCCCCCGGGGCAGTGTTCCTGATTCAGTGGGAGGTGGGGGAGAAGCTGGTGGCCCCCCCGGGGCCGGAGGCGTCCCGGCTGGGCACCCACCTGCGAGCTTATTACCGGCTGGAGCTGTTGCGCCGGGTGCCCAACACGGTGTTCTTCCCTCCCCCGGAGGTGGACGCGGCCCTGATCCGGCTCCAGAGGCTACCGGCCCCCTTGATCACCGCCCCGCCGGAGGCCTTCGAGCGCACCCTGGCCCTCCTGTTCCAAGCGCGCCGCAAGACCATCCGCCGGGCCCTGGCCTCCCTACTCCCCCTGCCGGAGGTGGACGCGCTTTTGTCCCAACTCGGGCTGGACCCCCGCCGGCGGGGGGAAACCCTGGACCTAGAGGAGCTGGACCGGCTGGCCAGCGCCCTGGCCCCCCGCCTTCTCACCCCTGCCGACGGCGGTGCGCCCCGGGAGGATTCAAAGTAAGCTTGGGCTTCCAAAGCCCAAAAAACGGGAGGATTTCGGTGGACGATCGCCTGGCGAGGGTGCGAGCCCGGCTGAGTGCTGCCCAAAAGGTTCTGGTGGTCGGCCATGTCAGGCCGGATGGGGACGCCATCAGCTCCAGCGCCGCGCTCGCACTCATGCTGCGGCGACTGGGAAAGGAAGCCCGGGCCTGCATCCCCGACCGGATACCCTGCTACTTCCGGGAGATCCCCGGGGTGGAGGTGATCGAGGGGGTGGATGCCCTGCGGGGCTGGCACCCGGACACCACCGTGGTGGTGGACTCGGGCTCCCTGGAGAGGATCGGCCCCGCAGCCGAACTCCTCCCCACTGGGAAGCCGGACATCGTCCTGGACCACCACGCCACCAACACCGGGTTCGGGGTGTTGAACCTCTGCGACCCCAGTTACCCGGCCACCTCCCTCCTCATCTACCGATTGGCCAAAGGTTGGGTACCACTCGATAGACACCTGGCCCACCTCCTTCTTTTGGGACTGGCTACCGACACCGGCTTTTTCAAGTACGCCTCGGTGGACGCCCGCACCCTGCATGCGGCCGGGGAGCTGGTGGCCCTGGGAGGGGACCTGGCGGGGATCGCCGCGGCGGTGCTGGAGCACCGCAGCTTGGCCGAGCTCAAGCTCCTCCAAAAGATGCTGGGCACCGTGACCCTGGAGGCGGAGGGGAAGCTGGCCTGGGGGTACGTGTCGGCGGACATGCTCCGCTCCTTGGGGCTCGACCAGCAGGCGAGCGAGGGGTTTGTGGGGGAGCTGAGGAACCTGCGGGGGGTGGAGGTGGCCATCCTGTTCACCGAATGGCCGCCGGGGGAAGTGCATGTGTCCCTGCGCTCCAAGGGCGGAGTGGACGTGGCGGAGCTGGCGGCTCGGCTGGGGGGCGGGGGCCATCCCCGGGCGGCCGGGTGCTCGTTCCGCGGCCTCCCCCTACCTCAGGCCATCGCCCGGGTCACCCAGGCCGCCCTGGCCGCCCTGGCGCGGGAAAGCCCGCGCTCAAGGCAAGGTTAGGCAGGACACGGACCGGCGACCACTGGGTCCGGGGCCGGCTCCCTCCCCGCAAGGGCCGCCGGCCATGGGCCGGGACTTTCGGGGACAGTAACCTCGCCCCATGCTGAGAAGATGGACGAGGAGGCGGGCCAGGCCCTCGCCCCAGGCCGGAGGTGTTGACCCGGTGCTGGCCGAGCTCCGGGCCCGGCTGGGGCTCCCGGCCCACGCCAGGGGACGGCTGTGGGGCAGGCAGTTTCCTTGCCGGGGTGCCCGCCGAAAGGGGACTCAGGGAGCGAGCTAGCCGGAACCTTGGGGTTCCAGTAATGCCTCCACCGCCCGTTCCAAGGCCATCCCCCGGGATCCCTTGACCAGCAGCAGGGTAGGCACCCGAGCCACTTCCCGTCTCAACTCGCCCAGCAGGGCGGAGAGGTCTTCCGGCTCCGCCGCCCCCTCCCCCTCCCAGGCGGAAAAGGCCCGGCACATCCGGGGGCCGAAGGCGAACAGCGCGTCCACCCCCTGCCAACTCGCTTCCTGGACCATCTCCCGGTGGAACTTCTCCTCCTGGGGACCCAGATCCAGCATGTCCCCCAGCAAGGCCACCCGGCGCTGGACCGGCAGGCGCAGGGACATCAGGGTGCGCAGGGCCGCCCGCACCGACAGGGGGTTGGCGTTGTAGGAATCGTCCAGGATCCAGCCGAAGGGGGCGGGGAGGAGCTGTAACCGATGGGGCAGGGGCTGCACCCACTTCAGGGCCGGGGCGGCCGCGGCCTCCGGCACCCCCAACCCCCAGGCCAGGGCCAGGGCCCCGCAGGCCAAGGTGGCCACGTGTTCACCCAACAGGGAGAGCTCCACCTCTACCTCCCCCCGGGGGGTAGCCGCCCGGAACCTCACCCCTTCCGGGAGGTCCCCCGCCACCCCGTGGGGGAAGAACTCCGCCGGGGGGGCACTGCCAAACCGCAGGCACACCCCGCAGCAGGAGGCGGCCCGGGCGCGCAGCTCCGGGGCATCCCAGTTCAGGGCCAGCACCCCCTCCTCGGGCAGGGCCTGGGCCAGCTCCCACAACACGTCTGCCACCCCTTCCCGGTCCCCCAGGGAGGCCAGGTGGGCCTCCCCCACCCCGGTGATCAACCCCGCCCAGGGCTGGACCAGTTGGGTGAGGCGGGCGATGTCCCCCGGGGCTTCCTCCCCCAGCTCCAGCACCGCCACCTCGGCATCCTGGGGCACGGACAGGATCTCCAGGGGTACCCCCACCTCGGTGTTGTAGGACGCCCGGGCCCGGAACACCCGGTACCGCACCCCCAAGGCGGCCCCCAGCAGCTCCTTGGCGGTGGTCTTCCCATAGGAGCCGGCTACTCCCACGAACGGGATGGGGAGCTGCTCCCGGCGCCAGCTGGCCAGCTCCCACAGCGCCCGCCGCACGTCGTCCACCAATAGCAAGTTGTGACCCACCCCGGGGTCGCGGGCCACCAGTGCCCCTACTGCCCCCTGGGAGAAGGCCTCGGCCAGGAAATCGTGGCCATCGTGCCGGCGGCCCACCAGGGCCACGAACACGTCCCCCGGACGCACCTCCCGGGAATGGCAACTGGCCCCCGAAGCCCGCAGGGGCGCCCGGGGACGGATCAGCTCCGCCCCCACTGCCTGGGCCGCCCGCCTCAAATCCCACATCCTAGTCCGCCAGGTCGTCGAACGGGATGATGAGCGACATCTCCCCGTAGACCACCCCGCCCACGGTGAGGGAAACCTCCCCGATGCCGTACAGCCAGGGCTCCCCCATCAGGTCCGAGATGGGATCCAGGGCGAACAGCTCCACGGTCAGGGTGTCGTAGGAGGGGATGTCCTCGATGTACTCGATCAACTCCTCCAGGGAGGTGATCTCCGGGGCCGCCTCCCCCTTCTCTGGGGGCCGCGGCCCACCGTAGGCCCGCAGCACCAAATACGGTGTCTCCACATCCGGTGGAATGAGGATCTCCCCGGTCCAATCCCGCGACTGTCCCCGCCAATCCTGGAACTCCACCAGGAAGCGCAGCGTGTCGCCGGGGTGGTACTCGAGCCCGTCCACCACCAGGTCGGTGATGAACACCGCCAGCAGTTGGTCGCTGACGGAGGCCTCGAGTTCGATTTCCAAGAGCTGTGGGTCGGAAAATTCGTTGTACTCGAGGACCTGGGTGACGAGGGCCGCCTCCCAGGGCAGGTAGCGGGCGATGTCCCAAGTGGAGAGGAACACGTTGCGGCGGGACAGGGGGCGGGGCATCCCGGCCCCGGTTATGGTGTAGCGGACCATGGCCGTGCCGGGGCCGATGCGGTCCAGGGCCCGGTCGGTGGCCCCCAGGCCGGAGATGTAGTAAAGCAGGGCAGAAAGCCTCCTCTCCCGGGCCATGTCCACGGCCACCTGGGTGCTCAACCCCCGGACCTCATCGTGGATGAGGAACTCCAGGCCCACCGGGTGGGGGGGTTGGCCCATCACCCCGGCCACCGCCGCCCACCGGTCCGCCACCACCGTCCCCTGCACCGGCCCCAGGCTGCCCAGCTTGTACGGGATGTCCAGGGCGGCCACGGTGTCGAAGATGTAGGCGGAGGTGAGGAAGTAGTCGGTGCGGCCGGAGAACAGGAAGGGGTGTCCGAAGGCCAACACGGCACCGTCTTGGACCAAGGTCACCGTGCCCAGCGCCCCCAAGGTGATGTCCCCTGAGAGCAGCCCCACTCCCACCGGGGCCCCGGGGGCCAGGGGGGCGCTGGGGGTCTGCACCCCGCTGGGCGCCTGCACCAGGCGGCTGAAGCCAAGCTCAGCCAGCCCTGGGAGCCGGAGGGAACCGGGCCAGGCAAGCTCCGCCACCGGGTGCCACTCAAACCCCAGGTCAACCCCCTGCCACAGGAGGTCTCCCGCCCGGGGGGAGAGCCCGCTTGCCATCACGGGGCTGGCAATGGGCCAGGCGTAGAGCACCCCCGGCTGGGGGCTCGTCGGCGGGGCGGCCACGAACTTGAGCTCCTGGGGGACTTGTCCCCGAGGTTCCTTCTTGCCCGGGGGCAGGATGGGCGGGGAGCCGGCCTGGGCCTCGGCCAGCACCGGCAACATGACCTCGATGGGGGTCACCAACCCCAAGGGCCGTTCCGGCTCAGCGGACCAGCGGGCAGCCCGGGACAGCGCCCCGGCCAGCTTACCCTCCAGGTACACCGGGCTCCCGGACATGCCCTGGGCGATCCCCCCGGACCGAGCGATGGCTTCCCCCCAGACCCGCACCACGATGAAGTCGTTGCGCTCCCCAGGCTCGTCCAGGACCGCCACCACCTCCACCTCGAAGCGGGAGATCTCCTCCCCCGCCACCACGGTGAGGCCGTAGCCGGTCATCCCTGGTTGCACCTGCGAAAGCGGGATGAACTCCGGCAGCTGGCCCCACCCCAGCGCGCTCAGCACCAGCCCTGCTCCCAGCGCAGCAATGAGCTTCATGTTCCCCCCTTGGCCAGGGCCACCGCTTGGGCAGCCCCTTCCTCCATGGTGTCCACCGGGACCAGCCCGGCCTGGGCCAGGATCCTCCGGCCCTGGCGCTGATTGGTGCCGGTGAGCCGGACTACCACCGGCAGCCCCAGCCCGGCCGTGGCCTCGACGATCCCCTGGGCCACCTCGTCGCAGCGGGTGATGCCGCCGAACACGTTCACGAACAACACCTTCGCCGCCCCGGTCCGGGCGACGAGCTCCACCGCCTTCCGCACCCGCTCCGCCCGGGCCCCACCCCCGATGTCCAGGAAGTTGGCCGGCCGCCCCCCGGCCTGGGCCACCAGGTCCAACGTGGCCATGACCAGTCCGGCCCCGTTCCCGATGATCCCCACCTCGCCGTCCAGGCGCACGAAGGACAGCCCAGCCTCCCTAGCCTCCGCCTCCAAGTGGTCTTGGCTGGCCTCCGAAAGGCCGGCGAACTGGTCCCCGGGGCGGTGGTCGTCATCGATGATCACCTTCGCGTCCAGGGCCACCAGGCCGTCCTCCGTCCCGGCCAGCGGGTTTATCTCCACCAGGCTGCACTCGTATTTTTCGAACACCGAGAACAGTTGCCGCGCGATCCGGAAAAGTTCTCTGCGGAGGGGGGCGGGGGCAGGGGAAAACAAGCGGCGCAACCGGAAGGCGAACAGCCCCTCGAGGGGGGGCACCGGTACCTTGACCACCGCCTCCGGCCGGGTCCGGGCCACCTCCTCGACCTCCACCCCTCCGGAATGGGAGTAGATGAAGACCGGCATGCGACAACCCCGGTCCACCGTGATCCCCAGGTAGTGCTCGGAGCGCACCTCCACCGCCCTGACCACCAACAGGGCCTCCACCGGCACCCCCTTGAGCCGGGCCCCGAGGAGCTGGCGGGCGATCTCCTCCGCCTGGCTGGGGGAGCCCGCCCGGCGGATGCCCCCTGCCTTGCCCCGCCCTCCCACCGGCACCTGGGCCTTGAGCACCACCGCCCCCCCCAGCCGCTGGGCGGCGGCCCGGGCCTCCCCCGGGCTGCGGACCAGTTCCCCCGCGGGCACGGGAATCCCCTCCCGCTCGAAGATCTCCCGACCTTGCCACTCCAATAGCCTCACACTCGCTCCTTTCCGGCTGGGAGCTTACCCGCAACCCCTCGCTCGGACCAGGGACAAAAAAGGTGCCTTGCGGTAACAAATGCCGATGTATTGCGGATTCTTTTGCCATGTAATAAACTTTCGGGGAGGGGGTGCACTAGATGAAGGGGCACGATTACGACGCCAGCAAGATCCAAGTCCTGGAGGACATCGAGGCGGTCAGAAAACGGCCGGGGATGTACATCGGCTCCACCGGCCCGGACGGCCTTTTGCACCTCATCTACGAGGTAGTGGACAACGCCGTAGACGAGGCCCTGGCCGGCTACTGCAGCCAAATCGACGTGGTCATCCACGAAGACAAACGGGTGACCGTAAGCGACAACGGCCGTGGCATCCCGGTGGAGGAGCACCCGGAGGCCGGGGTGAACACGGTGGAGCTGGTGCTCACCACCCTGCACGCCGGCGGCAAGTTCTCCGCCGACAGCTACAAGGTGTCCGGGGGGCTCCACGGGGTGGGGGTGTCGGTGGTCAACGCCCTCTCCGAGTCCCTCACGGTGGAGGTCAGGTGGCGGGACGGGAAGGTGTATCGGCAGGAGTTCGTGCGGGGGCGCAAGGTGAGCGAGCTCACCCCGGTTGGGAAGGCCGATTCCACCGGCACCACCATCACCTTCCTGCCGGACCGGGAGATCTTTGGGGAAATCCGCTACAACTTCTCCAAGCTGGCCCACCGCCTCAAGGAATTGGCGTACCTCAACCCCGGGCTCACCATCCGCCTGGACAACCGCATCGCCGGGGTGAAACGGACGTTCCACTTCCAGGGCGGGATCGTGGCCTTCGTGCGGGAGCTGGCCACCGGCAAGGAGCCGTTGCACAAGGAACCCATCTACATAGCCGACGACCAAGGGAATCGGACTGTGGAGGCGGCGCTGCTGTTCACCGATGCCCTGGACGAGGAGATCTTCACGTTCGCCAACAACATCAACACCCGGGAGGGGGGCACCCACCTGACTGGGTTCCGGTCCGCGCTGACCCGGGTGTTCAACGACTACGCCCGCGAGAAGCGGATGCTCAAGGCCAAGGACGAATCCATCCCCGGGGAGGCCATCCGGGAGGGGCTGGTGGCGATCCTCTCGGTGAAACTACAGCAACCGGAGTTCGAGGGCCAGACCAAGATGAAGCTCGGGAACCCCGAGATGCGGGCCTACGTGGAGGAAGTGGTGCGGGAGCAGCTCTCTCAGTACCTGGCCAAGAACCCCGGGGTGGCGCGGGCAATTGTGGAGAAATCCATCACCGCCCACCGGGCTCGGCTGGCCGCGGCCAAGGCCCGCAAGCTGGTGCGCCGCAAAGGGGCCCTTTTGTCCAACGGCCTTCCCGGGAAGCTGGCCGACTGTACCAGCACCGACCCGGCCAAGTCCGAGCTGTTCATCGTGGAGGGGGATTCTGCCGGCGGCTCGGCCAAACAAGGGCGGGACCGCAACTTCCAGGCCATCCTCCCCTTGCGGGGAAAGGTCCTCAACGTGGAGAAGGCACGCCTTTCCAAGCTCCTGGATAACCAGGAACTCCGGGCCATCATCACCGCCCTGGGCACGGGCATCCGGGAGGAGTTCGACTTGGGGAAGCTCCGCTACCACAAGATCATCCTCATGGCCGACGCCGATGTGGACGGGGCCCATATCCGCACGCTGCTTTTGACCTTCTTCTTCCGCTACCTCAGGCCCCTGATCGAGCACGGGCACATCTACATCGCCCAAGCCCCCCTGTACTTGGTCCAGAAGGGGAAGAAGCGCATCTACCTGTATTCGGACGAGGAGCTGGAGCGCCTACGGGCAGAAGGGGACGGAAAGCTCACCGTGCGCCGGTTCAAGGGGCTGGGAGAAATGAACCCGGAGGAGCTGTGGGAGACCACCATGAACCCCAAGACCCGCATCCTCAAGCAGGTCACCATCCGGGACGCCCTGGAGGCGGACGAGATCTTCACCACCCTGATGGGCCAGGACGTGGGGGCGCGGCGGGATTTCATCCGGGAGAACGCCCACCGGGTGGCGGTGCTGGATATCTAACATGCCCAAACTCCTGTTAGTAGAGGCCAGAGACTACCACGCCCTACTCATGCAGTGGGTGTTCAGCCAACCTCCGCCGTGGGAAGTGGCTTGGGTGGCAGACGGTGCCGAGGCCCTGGATTTCCTGCAGCGGAAGAGAAAACATAAAGAGGCCTGGAAGCCGGATTTGATAGTGATGAGCCTCGCGCTCCCCAGATGCAAGGGCATGGAGGTGCTGATGCGGATCAAGGCCGATCCCACCCTGCGATCCATTCCGGTGGTCATTTGGTCGGTGTCATCCTTTCAAGAGGACATCGACCGGGCCTATCGAGAGGGCGCGGCGGTGTACCTGATGAAGCCCGCCTTTGAGCGAGAGGTGCGGCGGCAAGCTCTGGCCCTGCGGCGGCTGTTTGAGTGGGCCCGCCTCCCCAGCCAAGGCCCTCACCCCTGAAGGGGGCAGCTCCCTCTGGCGCCCGGGGGTTGAAGGAACCACCGGAGCCTCGCTGCGGGGGAGAGGTCGTTTGCCTGACTTCCGCCGGCACCCTCACAGGAGGTCCCCGGCCCGACGGAGGAAGGCCACCGTGAGCCGGAGCGTGGCCTCCAAGTCGGAGAGGAGCAGGGTAGACACCGGGGAGTGGATGTAGCGGCAGGGGACCGAGATCACCCCGGCCAGGATCCCCCCGCGCTCGGTGTGGATGGCCCCGGCGTCGGTGCCCCCGTAGGCGGGGAGCTTGTACTGATAGGGGATGCCCTCCGCCTCGGCTGTCTCCTCCAGAAACCGGACCAAGCGGGGGGAGACGATGATGGAGCGGTCGGCCAACGTGATGGCCGGCCCTTGCCCCAGCCGCACCGGCTGTTTGGCCTGGGGCACCCCGGGGAAGTCCGCCCCGATGGTCCCCTCCAGGGCCAAGGCCAAGTTGGGGGCGATGCGGTAGGCGGCCGCCTTGGCCCCCCGGAGACCCCCCTCCTCACACACCGCGAAGTTCACCACCAACCGGTAGGGAAGCTCCTCCTGGGAAAGCAGCCGCAACGCCTCGATGGCCACCAGGCACCCGGCCCGGTCGTCGAACGCCTTTCCGGTGACGTACCCCTCCCGGATTTCCTGGAACGGGTAGTGGATGGTGGCCGGGTCCCCCAGGTGGATGCCCAGCTCCTCCGCCTCGGCCCGGCTCCTGGCCCCCACGTCCACGAACAGGTCCTCCAGAGGCACCACCCGCTTGCGCTCTTCCTCCTTCAGGATGTGGGGCGGGGCCGCCCCGATCACCCCCAGGCGCTTCTCCCCACCTCGGGTGCGGACGGTGATCCGGTGCCCCAACAGGATGCGGGCGTCCCACCCCCCCAGCGGGGACAGGCGCAGAAAGCCGTCCTCCTCGATCCAGCGCACCATGAACCCCACCTCGTCCATGTGCGCATCCAGCATCACCGTCTCCCCTTCCCCCCGGGAGCAGATCAGGTTCCCCAGGGGGTCCACCTCCCAGGAATCGACGTAGGGGGAAACCATGTCCAGGATTACCTCCCGCACCTCGTCCTCGAAGCCAGCCACGCCGAATGCATTCGACAGCCTCTCAAGCTTCTCCACCAGAGTCAATCAAGCCTCCTTTTCCGCAAGCCTAAGGGATGTTGTTTGGCGCGGGAAGTATAGCCGCCCTCCATTGCCGCAGGCACTGACCGAGCTTCGCAGCCCCCGGTCAGGCCCAATCCGGGCCTTGCTCTTGGGACGATGGGAGCCGGCCAGTTCCCCCGGCCATGACTCGGGGGCGGCGAACCGGCTGTAAGACCTTTTTGTGTTGGAAGTTAGGCCCGATGGGGGGCCAGCGCCGTCTGGAGCAACTCCACCGCCTGCCTGAGCCGGGGTTCGTCCTCTCCCTCGGCCATGATCCGGATCAGGGGTTGGGTGCCCGAGGGGCGTACCAGCAGGCGTCCCCCTGGTTCGACCAAGGCCTGCGCTTCTGCTATCGCCCGCTGGACCCGAGCGTCTTCCATGGCCGCGGCCCGATCCCGCACCCGCAGGTCGGCCCGCACCTGAGGGTAGACCGGCACCGGGGCCACCAGCTGACAGAGGTCCATCTCCAGCCGGTGGAGGGCCTGGAGGGTGAGGAGGGCGGTGAGGAGCCCGTCCCCGGTGGGGGCGAACCGGCCGAACACGATGTGCCCGGAGGGTTCTCCCCCCAGCTCGATCCCCTCCTCCCGCATGGCCCAGGACACGTGTCGGTCCCCCACCGGCACCCGTACCACCCGGAAGCCGTGCTGGGCGAGGTAACGTTCGGGGCCCATCCCGCCGAGGACGGTGAACACCACTGCCGGGGTGGAGAGTTCCCCCAACTCTCGCAGGCGGGGGGCTAAGGCGGCCATGAGCCGGTCCCCTTCCACTACCTGTCCCTGGCTGTCCACGAACAGGGCTCGGTCCCCGTCTCCATCGAAGGCCACCCCCAGGTCTGCCCCCTCGGCCCGCACCAGGGCCTGTAGTGGCTCCAGGGCGGTGGCCCCGGTGGCGTTGATCCGGCTCCCGTCCGGCTCCCCCCCGATGACCGCCAGCCTGGCCCCCAGGGCCTCAAACACCTGGGGGCCCACCCGAGCCGTGGCCCCATGGGCACAGTCCACCGCCACCTTGACCCCGGAGAGGGACAACCCCCGGGCGGCTCGCCGGAGGAAGTCCCGGTACCTCTCCTCAGCCTCCGGCCACGGCCCCACCTGCCCCAGTTGCCCGCCGGGGGGAGCTCCATCGAGCAGGGCCTCCAGCCGTTCCTCTTCCTGGGGGGAGAGCTTCAAGCCCTGGGGGTCATAGAACTTGAGGCCGTTGTCTTGCGGGGGGTTGTGCGAAGCAGAGATGACGCTGCCCAACTGGAACTCTCCCGTTCGCACCAGGTGGGAGACCGCCGGGGAGGGGAGGACCCCGGCCAAGGCCACGTGACAGCCGGCCTCGGCCAGCCCGGCGGCACAGGCCGCCTCCAAGGCGGGGCCGGAGAGCCGGGTGTCCCGCGCCAGCAGGGCTCTCCGGGGGCGAAACGCCCGCCCGGCCGCCCTCCCCAGCCGGAACGCCAGCTCCGGGGTGACGTCCACCCCGGCTACCCCCCGCACCCCGTCCGTCCCAAAGTACTTCGGCATCGCCCCTTCCTCCTTGTGAAACAGATTTAATATTACCCCACGGGCCGGCGGGCAGCCCGCTACTCCTCGCGGTATAATGCCGCACCATCCCCAACCCGAGGAGGTGGCAAGTGGCACGAGGAGGTTGTGTTTGGCCTGGTTGAGGGAGTAGCACTTCCCACCTGCTTGGGGACCCCTACCTTCCCCGTTCCCCCCTTCGAACCTTGGTGGCCTCCTGCGCAGCTTCCGCAGCATCGGAACTGGCTTGCCTAATCGGCGGCTGACCGACCTAGGTTTAGCTTGAAAAAGGAGGAAGTTGTGCGCAGGATTTTTAACTTACAGCAAGAGGAGCTACCCAAGGCCTGGTACAACGTGCTGGCGGACCTGTCCCCGCCCCCACCCCCCTTGGACC
>ENA-OSAI01000174-OSAI01000174.1-marine-sediment-metagenome-genome-assembly--contig:-NODE-174-length-38026-cov-16.182876_pt1 | contig 38026 bp, 42 predicted proteins | sample MGYA00237871_ERZ529316 | MGnify/ENA primary metagenome ERZ529316 (study PRJEB26369, sample SAMN03142814) | marine sediment metagenome | biome: marine; feature: borehole; material: sediment...
CTGCCAAAAGGGACCTTTCAGCCAGTTCAAACCTGGTCTTTAAGTGAGCAACCTGCACTGTAGCCAGATCACGGGCGGCAAGGGTGGCGAACCTGTGGGTTGCCCCCTTACCCGTCCTCATCCTTTCCATCACCTTTCCTTTCCTTTGGTTTTGGTCTGGTTGGTGGATGGGCCTGGGCAAACCGGCGGATTTTACCCATGGTAAAGGCAAAGTCGGGGGTGTTGTATTTCTGATACAGGGTGTTGTATTTGTCCACCAACCGTTTGGAAAAACCGGTGACCTGCCGGATGGCTGGAATGGGCATTCCTGCCTCGGCAAGATAGACTACCCTGGCAAAGTCTAAAAGATACCGCTCGATACTCTCATAACTGTGGCCAGTCCTTCTTGTGATCTCTGTCTCTGTGTATCCATACATGAAAAGGTCGATGATCTTTTCGGCATGGCTTAAGGTAGAACCCATATCGGCCACGTGGCCTCTTGTGGGCAGGACTACCGTGGGGTGCCGGGCAATTGCATCCCGAACGGCATCCACTGAGACCGAGACCAGATAGGCAATGTCAGGGAGACTCAAGGCCACCCCCTGTGCATAAGCCTGGGTAGCGAACCGTTCGATCCGCGCCCATTTCAGGGCCCTGGTAGTGGTCCTTCGAGCAATAGCCCAGTCTTGTGGAGTAAGATAGTCAAGCCGGACTGCTTCCAGCCGCGAATCCTTGAGGCTTCTGCCCGGTCCTTCAGTGCTTGTAACACCGATGTAGATAATCTGGCCGCCGGAGCGGGGTTTAACAGAGAATTGCCGTGCCAGATCCCGCAAAAAGAGACAGAAGTCCTCAGCTGCTGCCGGAGAAAAGCCATGGCGCTCATAGAGAAGTTGCCTAAAACCGTGGGAGGTAGTGAAGGCATCCCGGGCTTCCCAGGGCCAAAAGGCATCTTCAGCCAGGATCTTTTGGGCCTGTGCATCCGGTGTGAGGTTTTTAGCCAGCTGCAGCCATCCTTCCACCACCTCAACAGGCTGGGAAATGGCCTGAGCGACCTCAGCAACAGGCCGATCTTTGAGTTTTAGTGCCCGCCGAAAACCCTGATACCACTCCCGCCACTGGAACCGGCTGAGGCAAAGGGAACGCCTGATCTCGGTGAGGTTTTCGCCGTTAAGGTAGCGCTCGACTGCCAGTACCGGCCGTAATGCCTTGAACTTTGAGCGCCTGGCCCGGCTCATCCCCGCAAGGGGCAGAAAGGCACCCAAATCAAGCAGTGGCTTTAATCGGTCCCGAATGGCGGTGACATTGAGGGGAAAGAGAATAATACAGAGCCCGTTCATATCTAAAAAGCCCCCCTGATACCATGCCTCTTCGATGACCCGGGCGATGCGGTTGGTAACCATAATCCTGGTCCCGAATTCACCCAAAAGGCTTGCATCATCGTCGGCAATGATGGTGAGAGATACAAGCTTCTCCTCTTATTCTTCTCGGGAACGCCGGAAGTGAGCGGCTTTTCCTGCGACCACAGCCGGGAATTCAATCTGACCGAGCTTTCGCATACCCAGGAAGGTATTCAGGTAGCCAAGAGCATCAGAGGCAATAAGTACCGCTTCATCCCAGGAAACCTCACGGCGCTGACGCACATGGTTTACCAGATAGTCAAAGAGTGTTTTAGCCTCGATGGTAGCAGCCTCATACCTGATCCGCTGGCGATAGAAGGTGGGTCGACCCATAAGTATCACTCCCCCCAGCATTGCTTTTACCAAAGAAATACTGCAAAGGCAACCGGTTATCCTGCTTTGGAGAAAATTTTAGAGTAAAGGGAGTTCTTTCTATCCGGGAATATATGGATAACTCTGCGTTTTGTCTACATATCCTAAGCCACGCCAGCAATTCACCTCCTGATTTCTCGGGGGACTTCCGCCGCGGTCCCCAGGGGAAACTAAGTCCTTTTTGTATACCGTCTAAAACCCTAAAACCTTAACCGCCCGTAAAATGTATTAGCGGTTGTTGAAAATAGCATAATAACATAGCATAGCATAGCATATAACTTTTTTATTATGCAATTATTAATATCTGTTTTTTCTAATTTCCATGTTTATAATGCTTTTCGTAAAATAACAATATTTTCTTTATTTATTGTCTTCTCTTTTACACCTTTTACATTAGAAGGAGAATTCTCTTTTGGCATTCTTTTATTAGGAATATTTCTAGGTATATTCGTTATAGTTTTAAGATTATATTTTTCTCCTAGTTGGCTAATTATAACATTTGTCGGAATAGTAATGTTTTTAACAGTTCTATTTCCAATAACCCAACATTGATAACTGTTTTTTTTCATAACTGATGTTATATTTTTTAAACTACTATCGAGATCAATAAAAAATGCTAAAACTTCTGCTGCTCTTTTTCTATCCTTTTTCTCGATAATTTTTAAAGTTCTCATCAATTCTGTTGACGGTAATTCTTCTTTCAATCTTCCACTATTTTTCTCTTTACTACATCTTCCTCCAAGCAAATAATTATCTATTTTATTAAACTCAATATTAGATTTAGCATAATCTGAAACTCCATCTAAATCCAACCATTGTAAAGAAAGCCTAGAAAATTGGCCATAAGCAACTGTTGTACGAGAATCTCCATAAGGGGGAGAGGTTATCATTAAATCCATTTTTTCTTCTAATTTAAAATTTCTAGTATCTTCAGCCATGATTACAGCTTTTCTTATATTATTATAATCATTATAATAATAAGCCATACTTTCTATGTTTTTTTCTAATTTGCACCGAAATACATCAAATACAGAAGGATTAAAATTTTTCAGCATTTCATTTGACATTCTATAAAGTTTAAATTCATTATTTCTAGTATTCGAACAAGCTCTTACAGTTTCTGAAAAAGCCACCCAAAAAAAGTCTCTTATTTTTTTCTCTTTTATCTTCTTAATATTTTGCTTTATTATCTGTAAATCTCTAATGACAAAATCTTTAAACCAATATGTAATATTATTAAAAGATGGTATATTAATATTTAACTTACCTTTTTCAAAATTTTTTTTATCGATTATAATGGCTTCTAATATTCTCTCTTTTTCTCGATTTAACAAAGAAGGATCTATTGGTGTACATTTAACTTTAGCAATCAAACATGCAAGAGGGTTTAAATCTACTCCCCATACATTAAGATTAGCCATTAGTCCTTCTAACAAAACAGTTCCAGACCCCATAAAAGGATCTAATAAATTTTTAATATTTGGCTGACATTCTTTTATTATACGAATTAGTTCCCTTGGAATAGGTGGAATCATCATTGCGGGGTAATTATGTATATCATGAGTGTAATGTTTCTCATAATCAACAAAATCCCAATAATCTAGAGGTAAATCCTTAAAACGTTTTTGTAATTCTTCGTCTACTGCAACAAGTTCATCGTTTGATAATGCAGGTGTATCCTTAACATTTTTACTCACATCAATTCACCCTTTCATTAAAAAAACAATTAAATTTATATCAAACTTTTCCATAAAGCTCTAGAAGAAGGTAAATGAATATTTATAAAATCCGAAAAACCAATGACATAATGATAATCTTCAAATCTTTCATTTTTATATTCATCCCATACTACAAGTGTTACATTATGGGATTTGATTTCTTTAACCTTTGAAGTTGAAATATCATTATCAGCAGTTAAAATGTAAATCTTTCCCGCTCTGGTAGATTGCAACTCTCCTATTACCTGCCTCCATCTTTCCCTTAGCGTTCTTTTAATAGAAATTACAACACAAGCTGTCCTGTTTTTCCTAAAAGCACTTTCACTTGGAATAACATAATCTACCCTACCATTTAAAAAAGTCTGGCTATCAAAAGGATAATCTAAACGTTCAAATAAGAATTTCACATGATTTTCGAAACTACCACCTGCTCTAGTCTTCCGAGATTGAGATATACTTAAAAAGAAATTCCATATATTATCATAATTAGCAATTAAATCTTTGTAAAAAGAGCCGCTACTTTTTAATAGTTTTTTTTGAACAGCCTCTTTAATTATTTTCTCAGAACAAGACTTTTCATATTTTTTATAAATCTTGAATTCTAATTCTAATAACTCTTTTAGATATTTATTAAAATTTTTTTGTATTTGATCTTTTTCCAAACTATAACTTTTACCAAATTTCTGCTGAGCTTCTTTAGCTAACATTTCGCCTGAAGGCATAAGTTCTCTTCTTTTATTTTTTTGAAACTCTATAAAATTCATATATCACCACATCCTTTAATGATAATTTTTCCATGTTTTCTACCATAATTTTATATATTAAACATACCTATAAAATATCCTTTTTAAAATACTACTCGATACTCTATAAATATTTAATTGGTAAATGTTTTTTTGGAAATATCTAACTTTTGATTTTGGTGTAGAAACACCTTTTAGAAGAAATTCGATCTGTATGTTGTGGTTGTGGTTGCATATTATCACAAGATATAGAGTGATTTTATTGAAAAACGGACTTTTTACAGCAGAATCACCTTTACTTTACCAACATTGAATTGTAGAAGCTTTCTTGCAATAATTACTTCTTACCATTCTGTCCTCAGGTCAAGCCAGCTCCTAAGTGGATAAAATAACATGGAACCCCACCCCTGGATTTATTATTTATAAAATCCGTTATCTAAGACTCATCAAAAACCGTATAAAAATAACCCTCGCTCAACGGAGGGTTAAATATTAAACTTTCTTACATCTATTTGAACTTCTTCAAATTTAAAGGAATAACTTTGCCTTCTTGAGTTAAAGTCCCTTTTGGAAGATTACACAAGCTTTCTATTTCATCTACTCCATATGGTAAGTCTTCTAATATCTCATAACTTGTTTTTATATTATTATCTAACAACAATTTCACAGCTTGCCTTAGGACAGAAGGTTGTTCAGGTACTAAAACATCATCTAAAGGTTCTCTTTTCCTCATTCTATTAATGGATAATTGTTTATTTAAATAAAGAATTTGATTTTCAGTAAAAATATCCAGAGTCTCACACCTTTTAATCATAGCGGCTATAGAAACTTTCCATCTTTTTTTCAAAGATATAAAATGTGATAAAGATGTAGATAGAACCTCTTGACTAAAAGAATCTTTAGGTAATAAAAATGCTCCTGCAAATAAATTAGCCTCTTCTTCTATTTTATTCAGCATTTTGGGGGTTCTTAAATCTTCCTGTTCTAAATCCGTATGAAATAGAATGTGTGCTAATTCATGAGCAATATCAAATCTAGATCTAACTGCTGAGTCTTTATCTGATCCTAAAAAGATAAACGGTCTATCATTCCTCCATTGTGAAAAGGCATCTATCTTTTTCTCGCCAAGTTCTAATCTAGAAATTATGAAACCCTTTTTTTCTAGCAATAATGTTAAATTGCTTATAGGGCCTAACCCTAAACCCCAATATTTCCTAACATAAATAGCAATATCTTCAATAATATCCTTATCCAAGCCATCATTAGGGACAAATTTACTCACATCCGGGATGTCTACTTTAGGAAAATCAATAAAATTACTGAGATATAGAAATATATCTCTAACCCAATCTATCCTACAACTACTCATATTTCGTGATTTTTGAGTTGTAGATCTTAGACTTCTAAAAAATATTGCGCTTTTGGGGTTCTGAACATTTTCATTCTCAATTGGCTTAGTAAAAAAAGATAAAGGAAACTTTAACTTCTCTATAATTTTTCTTAGAACTTCTCCGCTAGGAATAGTGCGCCCTAATTCATATTGGGATATTGACTGCCTAGTTACACCAACCATTTCAGCTAACTGTTTTAATGTATATCCCCTAGCAATTCTAGCTTCTCTAAGCCTAGAAGGTATAATATTATTTAATATTTTCCTTTCTTTATTTTTATACTTTATCAATCTTCAACACCTCGTTTTTCAAGTACTGCTTTAAGTCTACCAATTTTTCTTCTTCACTAGTTTCTTCTTCTGAAACAATCTGACAAAGTTCTTGATAAAGATCAATTTGCAAAATCCAACCACTTACATATGGTTCAGGTACTCCTAATCTAACAAATTCAAGTTCATCATTAGGTCCACCATAAGTAAGTATTATGTATTTAGGACTTTCTTTTACTTCTACTAAATCATCTACAATATCAAACATCAGTTGATTACTCAAACTATGATTGGTTCTATAATCCGCATACCTCGGGATCGAAGATTTATTTTGAACTTGACTTATTGTTAATATAGCATTATCTGTTAATACTTCAATATATTTATAATTCTTTTTCTTATTCAAAGCTATACGGTATTTTAAAGGAAGTTGGTTGTTTTCAATCATTTTTTTAAATTGATACCCTACAGCAACATTTCTAAGATAGCCTTCCAAATTATCACCCAAAGGCCAATTCAAGAACTCTACACTTTCTTTTATTTGAGCTACAGCATCATAAGCTCTTTCAATCATTGCCGGAAATTTAGATCTAATTGAAATCGGATATTCCTTATTAATTAAATCATACGCATTTTTATACTTCATTATTAAACCTCCTAAATGCTTTGCCGTTTTGTAAAGTATTTTACTATATAATTGTATATTTGTCAAGTATAAGGCAATAAATCGCTTGTTTGTCAAGAATGTCATAAAATTTTATTAGTAAAAGCTTTTTTAGAAATTTCTTACTCTTACTCTACTAACACTGAATTCAGGAAATTTTCTTACCACAAAAGCCTCCCCAACTCCTAATCTTTTTATCTCATCCGGATGCACGATAAAGCTCTTTTCCTCCTTAACCGTTCCCATACCCGTTGTACTATCATTGTTTACTTGGTAAGTAATGTGGATATCATCTTCGGTCCCTATAAGAGATGAAAGTAATTCCGCAGATGAAGGAACATCCTGTCTGTGTATAATTTTAATATTCGTATTACCCAGCACCTGCTCCATTAGTTCTGTTTTTCCATCTACTCTAAGGTCAGCCAGCTCCTGTGTAGATAGAATAACATGAAATCCCGCCCCCCTAGACTTATTGATAAAATCCGTTACCTGAGGTCCCGCAAAAACCCCGAACTCATCAAAAACGGTATAAACCTTCCTTCTCCTACCAAACATCCGGGCTGCGGTGGTTTTTAAATCAATAACGATCAACCTCCCTAAAAGCTTTGAATACTCAGGAAACCTCAGGCTATCCAGGCTGAAAAACACGACTTCACTTTTTTCAACACTTTCAATCAAATCTATGGTACCACTATCTCCTGTATCTGATAACAGCTCCCCGATCTCGCTCTCCGAAAATACAGCAAGCCGGTTTAATAGCCCCCCTACATCCTCATTAATTTCATCTATTATAGAAAAAACCCGTGAAGAAACATCCTCAGGAAGCCTCTTTGCAACCATCTCCAGGTTGTCGGGTTCTATCTTTTCAGCAACATTCACAAGGTCTATTCCTTCCCCCGCCTCCATCAATACCCTTGCAGCCGACTGCAGGTATCTTTCCGACATCAGCTTATAATGAGGCTCCGTCCATTCCGTTATCGAAATCAGTTTATCCTTAATCTCAGTAAAATTCCCGTGCCTGAGGGGGTTATAGTGCAGGCTGTCTCCCTTCATGGAAAACAGCTTAAAATCCCTCCCGAACCTTTCAGCAATTTTTTTAACCCTCTCTGCAAACTCCAGCTCTCCCTTACCGTCAACGATAATCAGCGGTATATTCCTTCCTGCTGCACTTTCAATAAAGTTCATGATCGTTGTAGTCTTTCCCGCACCGGTGGCCCCCAGCACCAGGCAGTGCCCGTTTAGTTCCCTATCGGATACCTTTACTATACCGCCTTCATGATCCAAACCGAGCACCGTGCCATCCTCCGGATGTTCTGCCCTTTCAAGCCTTTTCATCATTCGGCTGCTCACCTTTCCTCTATTTCTCCTCTCCCTCTTCCTGACCCATTCGGGCCTTGACAAAACATACATCCTGTGAAGCAAAAACAAAACGCTACCCGACGGTATGCCTACAGTTATTAGGTCTTTAAAATTAACACTCTGTGGAAGCTTGTTTTCTGAAACGCTTTTAATTATATGCCAGAGGTCCTTAAAATACTGCAATATGATATTCTGGTAATCAATAATCAAAAAATAACACGCAACCGCAAAAGCAGTAGAAGATAACATATAAAAAACTACCTTTTTCTTAATACCCCTATAAAAAATATATAAAACACCAGCATAAACAACCGCCGGCAAAAATAAAACAGCACCCACAGCAGCAGCAATAAAAATAACAAGCCTATCTAAATCGGTAACATTTTTATTCATCCTTTAGCACCTCCTCAAGCAGTTTAACTTTAACGTTGAGCGGCCCCGATAAACGCTCTATCTTTTCCTTAATTCCTATATTTTTAACGATATATAAAACATCATCATACATTCTTGCCCTGCGGTGGGCCTTCATAATCTGCCTGAGCCTCTTTTCTGACTTCGACGTCAGCTCCACTTCCACTGCGGTCCTTCTTCCTTCCCTATCAACGATAATTGCATCCGGAATATGTATGTTGGACCTCTTACCATCCAGTTCCCTATATACTTCACTCCATATTTCCCTTTCGGTTATCCACTTACCCTGGTTTTTAAGCTTAATGCTGATGTCAACAACAGTAAGATGGTGCTCATATGTAGCAAGGTCTATTTTCTTATTGTAATTACTTAATTTTGAATCCGACACGGCCGTTCCGGTACCTGTACACAAATAAACCCCGGGCCTGTTCCTGAAAAACCTTAAATATTTTAAATACCCCCCATCCTTCAATTTTTTCAATCTAACATATGCCGCTGTCCTACCAATGTTAAACTCTTTCATAACCTGCCCTGCTGTAACATATCTGAATCTGTTTATCCACCCCAGAATCTTTTTATCCCTTTCCGTTATCTGTACCAACATAATCACTCCCTTCCAGCAACAAGGCTAAGACACGGTGTGTCCCGAAGGGCACACGGTGTCTCTTTAAGGGCAAAATCAAAAACTGCAGTGTTAAGCATACCGCTTAATACTACAGTTTACCGCTGATTAATATACTTCCCTCTACTTTCTGTTTCTTTGAAACATTTCACCCGCTTTCCACCTTCTCTCTTTAAAGTACTATACTTTCCTCTTCTTCTACAATTCTAAATTGTATTTATCCTTACGATATAGGCACCACACTTCCTTCAAAAACCCCCACCCCCGCCCGTGAAAAAGCAGCCCGCAAACCCTGGAGCTCACGACCCCGGCCTCGTCCCCCGCAGGGGGCATCATACACCGTATGATGAGAGGGCGGGGTCGTGAGCGAAACCCGAAGGCCAAAAGCCTGAGGGCTGCCCTCAAAGAGGGCAGGGGTGAAGCGGGCTGCGGAAAATCTTGGGCGGGGGGTGGGGGTATGAATTTAATTATGAATTTCTAAATTCATACCCTAGTTCATATATAAATTCATATACTTTTCAAAAAAATTCCGCCTTACGGCGGGTTGTTGTTAAAGGTTGATAATATCATTTATACTTTCTACCAGAATTTGTTCTCCTTCATCTGTTTTTTTCTCACTTTCGGCAGCTTTTTCAGCAATTAACGCTACGCCATCAAGCTTTTTCAAAATCTTTTCTATTCCGCTTTCAATTTTTGCTATTTTATCTTCGTATTTAATATAAAAAAACAGCGCTCTCCTTATGAATGAGCTCCTTTCCCTGCCTTTAAGCCCCGATAGGACCTCCTCGATAACCCTATCATCTTCACAATCCGTCAACCTGAAGCTGAATGAAGGCATATAACCACCACCGGTTAAAACTGATAATGTAAACATAAATAAACCCTTTTACAATAGGGGTTTGAAGTATATAAAATTAAAAAATGTAAACAATATATGTTTACATTGATAAACCTTTATATATCAAGAGTTTAATAGGTATAAAAAAGAAAAATGTAAACAAATTCGAGCCCTGGAAAGGCAGTATATGTTTACAAAAATAATAAAAAACCTCCCTAAAACCCGCATAAATACTGGGTTTGAGAATGTATACAGATAATGTTTACAAATTTAAAAATATCCTTTTAAAACCTATATTACATCTAGGTTGAGGTATGTAAACATCATTCGACCCATTTTTCGCAGGTCCTGACAACATACTTAACCTCTCTCAGGGTAAGATACTTCTTCTCCCTGGAATAATAATCTATCATCTGGCAGACCATATTCAAGTTTGGGGCATGCGACAACTTCTCATACCTTCTTGCAATACGAAGAACATCCCTTCTCTTTATATATTTTCTGCTACCTGCTCTCTGGAGCACTTCCGTCAGAAAACACCGGAGGTCCTGAGAATGAACGCACATCACTCTTCCCCTTTACCCTCTATCTCTGCTACTTTTAAAAATCCCCTTGTATTGGCAAACTGGGCATCTTTAACAATAACCGTGTTATCGTATATATCGGTCAGATATCCGCTCAATGCCTTTACTCCGCCTCCGGCAAGAAACACGGTATTGAAGAAGTCCAGCTTACTGCCCCATACAGATTTTATCCTGTCCTTTATGGCCCTAGCCAGCTCATATTTTACCGAATTAAGCTCACCCTCAAAGTTCATCTCCCTTCCTCTGTAAAAAATCCTGTCCTGCCGAACAAGCTCCATCAGCTCCGGTATATCCAGTTTCGTCCCCGTCCTTTCCGTAAACAGCTTATCTGCCGTATTATTTACCTCCGACATCCCAATGTCAAGGGTTCCGGAAAGGTCCTCCCTCAGCGTCAGTTTATCGTTGATATAAAACACTATATAATCAGTTGTTCTAAACCCAATGTCTACAAGCCCAAGGTAGCTTCCTCTGACCAAATATCTCTTCAAATCACCCATAATTGCGTAATAAACCGCTCCCGCCGCCTGGGGAAAAACCGTAACCTTCTCAAACTTGATTATTTTAACAATATCATACCCCTTAAACTCCACAATCAGTTTGTAGCTTTTAAGCATCCCCTTTAGCTCCTCTTTCTGGTGAATATACTGTTCCAGGGGAAGGCCCGAAACCACATGAACGGGTATGTCCTCCTCCGGAAAAAGTAGGCCCGCTGAAGCAGCTATCAGAGCCTTCGTATTTGGGTGGTTTACCTTATGCTCATCGAAGGCATACGAAACATTTCTTCCTTCCCTCCTGGCCAGCTCCCCGACAAAAAACTCCTTTCTGCCCTCGTTGCCGCTAATAACAATGTGCATATTGTTTATAATATCCTCCCTCTTCCTGTCAAAAAGGCCGGATAGACTCCTTTTGTATCCCGTTCCAACCAGTGAAGGGAAAACGATCCTTCTATTCTCCTCGTTGATACCTTTAACATATCCATAACCCAAATCAAGCCCTATTTTGAACATACTCTCTCCTCCCTTATTTTACTTAATAAAGCCTCAACAATCCCGGGGTCAAACTGCTTACCTGTACCTTTTATAAGCTCATTTACGGCCTTTTTGAAACTTCTGGGTCTCCTATACGGCCTCATATTAACCATTGAATCAAATGCATCAGCAACCGAAATAACCCTTGCAAACAGATCTATATCCAATCCCTTTATCCCTTCAGGATAACCCGAACCATCAAATCTCTCGTGGTGGCACAAAACAGCCTTTACGATTTTATCATCAAACCCATTATTCATAAGAAATCTTGAACCCATCACCGGGTGTTTTCTTATTTGTTCCCATTCATAGTGGTTTATGTTTCCCTTCTTAAAGAGAATACGACCGGAAATCCCTAACTTCCCGACATCGTGCAGAAGAGCAGCCTGGTACAAATCATCATCATCCAGTATAGCCCTACATAAATTCCCGGTTCTCTCCATATGTCTCACAACATATCTATTCCAATCCGAAATCTCGTTATCATCCACAACTCTGATAATATCCCGTTCAAGGCATTTCTTACACAACGTGCAATTTCTACTGCACCTACCTTTTTCTATCACAACCCTGTAAAACCCGTCTACCTTCTTCAAAACAACGAATCCCCCAACCAAGTCGCACCTCCTAACCATAGAACATAAGATAAAAAAATAAAAGGCACCATCGGCACCTCTACATTCAACTGTCTTTCTTTAAGAAAAACAATAGTAAAACCCGTTACAAAAACGGGCACAGCAAAAAGCATCATTTCATAAAACCTTTCACCCATAAAAAAGGATAAAACTGTAAGAAGTTTTATATCACCTCTCCCCACACCTCCACGGGTAATGATATTTATTAGAATTAAAACAGTAAAACAGTGTAAAGCCGTGTTAAAGTGCACAGCATAATCTTTAACTAAAAAAAAGGAAAAAACAAAGAGGGCAAGCACCGCCAGGTTCGGTACTTCCCTCTTTTTAATGTCAACATAAGATAGATACGCAAGCATTACCGCTACAGTTGTATATATTATCATTTAATACCCCTTTCACTCTTAATAGCTTCTCAGCCTTGTTTTAAGTTTATTAAGCTGGCTTCCGCTGACATGAACAGTTTTTGTATCCGTTACCGTTCTTATCGTGCCATCATGCCTTCGTTTATAAGCCGTAAAAGTTATGGTGTATGTTCCATCAGGCATATCATAAGGTATAATTACTACCTTGTCGTAATTTCCGCCCAAAACATCATGCCTTGTTTCCCAGCGGTTTATATCAGGTGGTGTTCCTCCTACAGGATGTTCAGGTATTAACTCTGTTACATTGGTATCTGCAAACCCGTTTTCACCGGGTGCCCACCACATTTCCGCTTCAACCTTAAAGGCCTTACCTTCCGTATGTGCTGTAAGGATCATGGCTTCACCGGCTGCGTAGGTATCTCTATCGGTATTACCTTCCACATAAAGCGGATCTTCTATGATAAGTGTTTCTTCAGCCCAATCTGACCATAGAGCAGGTGATAGACCGTTCGGTGATATATCTTTTACTCTTAATCGTATTGTATATTCACCTGCCCCGTCATCACCCCATCCTGTTGCTTCAAATATGCTCGGTGGTGTGGTGTTATGGTATTCTGCCAGCACGTTTCCGTGTTCATCCTTCACCTGCCATACTCTTTCCGAAATACCAGCTCCATCAGGATCGTATGATGTATCGTTGTAGATTACCGGTTCATCAGCAACGGCAGGGTTGGGAGATATGGTAAATCTTGCAACGGGTTTCTGGTTGCCCTGTATGACGTGCAGTATCCTGCTGAACCAGTCAGACCACTTCGGCGTCATCTGTGCAAGTGCAGGCTGGTCTTTTACCCTCAGCCTTACTTCGTAGTCTCCTGTATCCAAAGATGATAGATCGGTGGGGTGTCCGTTCAGCCATGTTGACGAAGACGTTTTCTTATACTGCCATTCCCATGCTACAATCGGATCTCCGTCAGGATCATAGGAATTGTCTATATATCCGAGTTCAACATCTTTGGGGGCAGGATTGTGCGTAAAATCAAAGGATGCTATGGGTTTTTGGTTGTCCGGTATTACCTCAACCGTTTGATAGAAGGGATCCGACCACAAACTGCCGTCGTATACCTCCAGTTCGATCCAGTATTCGCCCAGTTCATTGTAGATATTTTCAGGGAAATTGCTGCCGCAGTCCGTCCAATTGCCATCAGGGGTTTTAACCCTCCAATGATAACCTGTTATAGCATCACCATCAGGGTCATAGCTGTAATCTTCATATTCCAGCGTTTTTCCCTGAGGTAGTGGATTAGGCGTTACTCCAAACTGTGCTATGGGTGCTTTGTTATCGGAAGAAGTATCCAAAAGTTTAACGTCTGCATCAGACCATACTCCCTCTTTATCTTTTACACGCAGGTAAACCATATAGGTTTTGTCTTTTTCTAAAACGGTGGGTTTACCCGTGTGCCAGCTGGATTCATTAATTTCCTTCCATTTCCATTCTTCTTCTACTATACCCTTCTGCGGTTCCGATTCGTGATCCAGATCGTATGAATGATTTGTAAAGTTAACATTGTAGGATGTAATAGTGCCTATAGTATACGTTATTCTAATGTAAGCCCCATCGGGATTACCTCTTGCGCTTCTAGCTCTGTCATACATATTAAAATAAAATTTAACTTTTGTATAACCTTTGCCTTCAACATTTATTGTGTCTGAAATCTGCTCGGATGTATACTCGTATTGGCTTTCATAATCCTTTATTCTATGCCAGTTACCATCTTTATATCCTTCAATGTATAAGTAGTCCCTCCAGTAGTCATCGTATGCGTGCGGTGTCATAAACTCAATAGTCTTAATGGTGCTGCCGTCCGGTGCATCGAATTGAGGATTCCACTGTGCAGTCCTGCCGCCTTCTCCGGAAAAATCTATTTCATGTCGTTCGTACGTATTTACAGTTGTTTCACCATTGGGTATAAGCTGGTAGGTGTATTGTGCAATAGGTTTTCTGTGAACATAAATAATCTTCTTATCAAGGGGCATGTGCGACCATAACCGATAATTATTAAATCTGTCGTCATCCTTCGGATTGTCTTTTGCCTGGAAAAACACCTCATATTTACCCACTTTTGAAAAATACGTTATAGGATCAGGTAGAAACTGGTTGTTAAATCCCGCTTCGCCCATGCTGTTTTCAAAATAATACGGGTCGTGGATATATTTCCATCGCCGGTCATACTCGGGGTCGTTTTCTATATCGGAGTAATATGTTTCGTATTTCACCTTTTCGTTCACAAGGACATAGCTTATCTGATCGGTTTTATCCTGGTTGATGTCGTTTACGATATAATCCGCTGCTCCGTTGAGAGAATTGTCAATATTACTGTTTATAATGAATGTTCCCCTTCCGTTGTTTTTATTAATAAACTCAATCATCTGTGACTGATTGGTTTGCGACCCTAAAACAATTACGGCAGTATTATCTTTTATTAACCTCGAAATAATTAAGCTTGATTTTATCGGATCATCTAGTTCCGGTATTTCTTTATCTGCTATCAAGATTATATAAGGAAAGGTATTGTCTGAAAAATTTATTGTGCTTAATATGAAAGATATACTTCCAACCTGCAGGTCATACATATAACTGATTATATTGTTTGATATAGTTTTCCAGCCGCTATAACTGCCACGTCCTGTAATATAAAATTCTAGCGGATTCCCTGATGCTATCACGTGACCTCTGCCGTAATCAAATTCTATTAATGTAGGGTGACTAGCCGTATCTCTAAGAATAATATTTGTACCGCTTGGAAGGTTGGTAAAATAACCGTGGCTTGCGTAATTTCCTTTTAATGTTCCTGATACTCCTTCTGTTATAGGGCTGTTTTCGTCAACAACATAATTATATCTGTCGAGATCAAATACCCATTCCCAGCCAAAAATATTTCCATCATCTGCATCCATTGGAGAATTCCATCCTCCGTCAGTTCTTTCAAAAAATAAAATACCGCCGTTTCGTACCCAGTCTTCAAATTTTGTTTTATTTTTTCTCAATTCAGTAAAAAATGAAGAAGGTTGGTCGCCTGTAATAACCATGTGAGAATATTTGCTGAAGTCTGCACTTCCCATTTGATCTACGGATATTTTATCGTACGGTATGTTTCTTTCATCCAAAAAACCTGCCCAGGCGCCGGTCATACCCCAACCGCTGTCTACTCCGACAATTGCCCATTTAGAGCTTACTATTCCTTTATAATACCTTGTTGTTGCGATTATCCCATTTGCTCCGAGCTTTTGTGATACTATCGAATTGGTTTTTGATTCAATATCACTTACTCCCTTCATGTCAATAACTGCAATATCGGCTAATTTCTGCGCTATCGGATTGAAGTTTACTAACGGCTGTATATTGATTACTTCAACCGTTTTATCTTCTAGCGGTTTATCATCTGTATTATCGCTTCTCGTATCTTCCGGCGTAATAAATTCGGGTATAGTTGGCTGCCCAAAACTTTCCTCTACATATAGCTCAAACTGATATTTACCCACTTCGGTTGTTTCCAGCTTCGGGTTAAGGTTGTTGCCGTCATCAAGTATCACCCATGTTTCATCGTTAAAATCTCCATCATTATCGCTGTCATAACGGTATTTCCAGATACGCCTGCTTATATCATCGCCGTCTTCCGAGTAAGACCTATCCTGAAGGTATATTGTTGCCTTGTTGTTGTTTTCCGGTTCCCTTCTGATAGTTTTTAACGTATAGAAGTCTGCAACCGGCGGTTTATCCGGCCGGATTTCAATTGTTTCCTCATACCATTCGGAAGTATGCCCTACCGTGTTGGTTACCGCAAGCCTAACCGTATAATTCCCCGGTTTTTTAAACACTACCTCTCTTACAGAAAGATCGCCTGATGATTTGATTTTTATAGCGTCTTCACTCACCCCATCTGGCGGTATGATTTCCCACTGCGTCCGTTCCCATACGATGGGATATCGATCAGGGCTGTAACTATCCGCTGCATCGAATACCATCTTTCTGTTCTGCTTCGGTTCTCCATCCCATGCAAAGAAAGCGGTGGGTATGGCAGGTTTTACGTGTATAGCTGCTTCTGCCGTATCGGTAAGCCCCCATTCATCTTCAACGGTAAGCCTTATGGTATAATCTCCTTCTTTATCAAAGTAGACGGTGCTTTCTTCTCCTTCAACCGTTCCGACTACTGTATCAGAAGGCGTTATTTCCCAGTGATAGGCGACAATTTCTCCGTCAGGATCGTAGGATGTGCTTTTTATCGTAACATCATCGCCCTGCAGTACCTCGGAAGGTACCTTGATTTTCGCCACGGGAGGCTGGTTGGTTATCTCTATTGTCTTCGATGTTTCATCGGTTGCCCCCTGATCATCCGTTACTTCAAGCGTAACAGTATAGGTTCCTTCCCTGGTAAATGTAATTGTTCCTCCATCGAATCCCAAATTATCGTCCACACCGTTTCTGGGCCTTATATCCCAGTCAACATCAACAATTTCTCCATCGTCATAAGACCGGTTAACTACATTTACGGTATCACCCTGTTTTGCACTGGAGGGCATTGAAAACTTTGCTGTTGGTGGTGAATTTGGCGGCGGTGGCGGTGGAGGCGGTGGTGCAGGTTCACCAATATATATAGTTTTAGTTATAGAATCGCTGTTGTTATTGTTATCCCATACGGTTAATGTTACCTCATAAGTTCCTTCTTCTTTGAATATAACCGTTCCGCCCATTTCTCTTAAATCGCTGTCATCATAACTAGATGGAGTTATTTCCCATTCGCTGTGCACTATCCAGTTGTCGCCGCTTGCTGTAGATGTATTTCTTATTTCAATTTCCTGCCCAACTTCACCGCTGTCAGGCATGTCAAAATCCGCCGTGGGCCCCGAATCGTCCGGCGGAGGTGCAGGAGGTTCGGGAGGACTTGCAGGTTCCGAGACGTTTATTGTTTTCTCTACAATGTTTGTTCTCCCAACCATATCACATAAAGCCAGAGTTGCTTTATGCGATCCTCCGCTGCTAAAGGTATAATTTATCTCCTTTTCAAAAACATTTTCACCTGTAATTTCTCCTTCATCGACGAGCTGGCCGTCTATATAGAATTCGTACACTATACCTTTATACTCCGGTGCACATACATACGAGCCCCCTGTTATTTTAATCGTTGTTTCCTCTCCTGCCGTAATACTGTATTCCTTCGGCCAGATACCACCTGATGGGGCTTTTGTTGGTACGACATAAACCTCCCCCTTATCTGCATCCCAGCCCTTTACATAGCCGCCTGAAGCATCAACTACTTCTCTGATATAGTATCTTTGAAATTTCGCACCGTCAGATTTCCTTACGAGTGTATAAGGGCTCAATAATATTTTTGCAACTTTGGGAACACCGTTAAAGGCTTCTATCCAATCATTCAGGTCATCAGCATTTATAAGATTAAACTGCGGATTATCTGTTACTTTTGTTGCTGTGAATGCTGCATCTGTTCCTAAAACCTTTCCGGTAGTATCATCGTATACCGTCCAGTAGCCGTCCAGTACCCATCCTACATCTCTAGTTCCTCGTATATCAAATTTTTCTCCGGGGCTGCCCAGATCCTGAGGATCGGCAATAAATGCTTTTACTCTGTTTAAAGGGATAAAAGATACAATGAATGTTACTATAATCAAAACGGAAACCAGTTTTTTAACGGTTGAATTTATTTTGGCCACCTCCCCTCTTATCTTCTGTTATATATAAAAATGTTGTATATTAAAAAGAGGGGATAAACCCCTCTTTGAAGTGCTCTATTTTTGTATAACAACCTTTCTTTCTTCTCCAAACCATTTAATTTCATATCCAAGATTTTCTCCCACGAACCGTAATGGTATCAGTGTCCTGCCGTTCTCAACAAAAGCGGGTGTGCTTAACTTAACTTCCTTTCCGTTAACAAGTGCTCTGTCGGAATCAAGGGTTAATATTATTGTAGTATCTTCCGTTTCAACGGTTACCCTTCTGGTTTTACCGTCATATCTAAGATCCGCTCCGAACTGGTCGAATACCCCCCGCAGAGGTATAACCGTTGTGTTTTTAACTATTTTGGGAGCAACATTCATAGTGATTTCCTTTATCTTGTTACCGTTTCTATATACATCAACCTTTCCCTTCCCGATTTTTAGCACTACACCGTTTTGTATATTAAATTCTACTTGGGATTTTTGATGAGAACCTTCTTCAACGGATTTTGCAGCCCAATCGATAGGCAGCCCCTTTCTCAAACGTTCTGCCTGTTTTAAAACCTCTTCTCTGCTTCTTTTTTCAACCAGCAGTTCATACCCCAAACCGTTAAATCTGGGATCGTAAACTATCTCGAAATACTCGGGATGTGCTACAAGGGAATCGCTCTGGTGCCCCCATCCTGTATATTTTTCCATTTCTCTCTTTATCAGGTCTGCATACTTTGTTTTCTGCCACGGAACACCGTTTATGCTGACAATTTCATAAGCGGGATAGGACATTACCATGCCGCGTGCTCCAGCTTTCAAACCATTTTCAACGTCCTCTTCGAATGTTATGTTTAATTCTCCTTGATTTAACGGCATTTTGTAAAGGATTCCCCAGCTTTCTGCGCTAAATTCTTTGCCTGCGTTAACAACCGATTTGGTCACTACTATCACGTCTTCGTATTCTTTTCCGTCAATTATTATCGTGCGAGTGAGTTTTTCTTTATTAAATATATCTTTTGGATCTATTTCTTTTTTATAATAATCTTTAAACTGTATCTTATCTGTGCTTTCTTCCGCAAATCCTACAGCTTGTATAATAAACATTAATACCAAAACTGCTCCAAGTATTTTTCTTTTCACCGATACCACCCTCCTCAATATCTAATTTGTTTATATTAATAATACCACAATATGGTTGTATGGTAGACGGTTACCGCTAGTTTTTTCTACTTGTTATTAATCAATGAACCAAATTGAGGAAGGCATTAAATTTATATTTCAACTTCTCTACCCCCTTATTCCTGTTCTAGTAACTCCTCCCCATAATAAACAAACTCCCTTTTTGTTCATAATCCTTTAACTTAACGGCATCTTCTGGCATCAATCCAACCGTCACCGCAGCCGGAATTTTATCTCTGGAAGCAAACTTGTTTTCGTTAGTATCTACCCTGTCTTTCCCCAGCTTATTTGCCTCCTTATCCACAATATTGAAAATCTGAACATTTTCAAACAGCACCTGAGCTTTATACTTCTCCTGTAAAGAAGGCGGAATTCTAGTAGGGTCGAACGACCCAAGTTTGGGAACGAAACCAATATCAACATAATCCCCTATAGAAATATCTCCTGCCAGAGAATTGACCAGGGTGGTTGAAAAGGTAACAGTCCTCATTTCTTCGGATAAGAGGGGTTTCCTTTTGGGAGAAATATCATCAGTAAAAATGGGCCTCCCGGCAGTTATTTCTCTAGCTGCTACCATTCCCTTCAGCTTTGAAGCATCGGTAATCATTGTTTCACACATCATGTTTTTGGGGAAGTTTCTATATTCTACATTGTCTTTTGTAAACGGAGAATTCACAGCAATATCCTGCTTTGCAAATATAACCGGGACCTCTTCAATCTCCGCATATATACTTCTGATATAGCTGGTTTCCAAATATGCTACCGCTATTCCGATTGCAATACACAGAATTATGAGCACCAGCTTTTTCCTTGTAAAAACCAAGATCAACCCTCCCCTTAATTAAGGAATATAGAATCGCTATCCCGATGTATGGTTATATTCAGGGTTTCTCCCAGTAATCCCTTAAAAACCGGTCGTTTAACCGGCACCGTCACTACGCAGTGGATCGTTGTTTCTGTAATTTGATGCCCCCTGGGGCAGGTTGTCGGATAATCACCCGGATTGTATATTATAAACTCATCTACGCTGATAGGGCCTGCTGCTATGCCTTCAAGGTTTGCTGCGAGATAGACTTCAAATACATTTCTGGCACTCGTTTCAGGAAGAACGATCTTCCCGTAGCTTAACTTTTCCTTATCGGCGGTTCCAAAAGCGGCCAGCTGGGCTCCTACAATTGCATCATCAATTTTATCCCTTACTGTAAGTAATATTTTGTATTCCAGAATATACATTGCAAAGGTAAACATAACTACAGCAAAAAGCAGCCCCGCCAGCATTACTGCCGATCCTTTTTTATCTAAAAAGACTTTTCTAATAAAACCTATCATATAACCCGTTGCAAACCACCTCTTATTAATTGTCATAATATTTAGAAGTAGATTTTAAAGGCCCATAAACCATTGAAGAATTTTTTTCTACTCTCTGTATCCCTCCGATCCCAAAAGTATACCTTACTTGAGTATAGTTATAAGTTATGCGGAAGGCTATTTCTTCTCCGAATTCAACAGGATGAGGAGTGTAATCAAGATGGATATTGCTTCTTTCAAAATTACGGTCTTCGAGATAATCCAGTATTCTATCTTTATCTTCTTCCGTCAACCCGCCGGTTACTTCCATTCTCAGCAGTGCTTCCCGTGCTACCTGCTTTAGCATATTATATTTATACAAATCCATATAAACATGAAAGGTATTGAAAACAGGAAAAAGAAGAACGGGAAGCACGAGAATAAAGGCTACAATCTCCGCACTTCCCTTTTTGTTACTCAACATTCTTTATCCCACCCTTGCAAACTTTACTGACCGCTGCTTAACTGCTGTTGCAAATCCTGATTGAGCGTATCGGTACCGCTGGATATTGTACTACCTATATCCTTAATCTTGGGAGCAAGGGCAATTATTATGAACATAAGCAGGATCGCAAAGGCTATAATTTCGGCACTTCCCTTTTTATCTTTTACAAACTCCTTAAACCTTTTAATGTAATCATTTATTTTGCACAGCATTTGAGATACCTCCTTAAAAGATTTTTTGTTAAGATTTACAAAATCTATATAATCTAAAGACCATTTAATCGCATTCGGTTCTTTTACCACCTCCCTGATTTTTGTTGATCGAAGTTAGTGAAAAATATCTTTAAGCCCTGATGATACGTTTGCAAAGAACGGGTACAGATACATTGCGGCAATCCCCACAGCCATCAGTGCACATGCTAAAAGTACCTTGTAGTCAATAAGTTTATCCTCCCTGTGCAGTTTAGCTACTACATTGTCGTGCTGGGCAGAAGCCAGGGATTCCAGCATTCCGTGTGCTCTCCCTGTAATATCCCCTTGCAGTAGGGCGAGCGACAGGATATCTGTATCATACAGTCCTATGTTTTCCCTAAACTGAGTAAGTGCTTTTGTTTTGTCTTTTGTAATTGTGTATTCAGCTGCTAGCAGTGTTAATTCTTTCTTCAGTTCCTTCCCTTCGGCAAAATCTGCCGCCAGCCTGAAAACCTCTCCGATATCGATTCCCGCAGCGGCAGCTGCTTCGAAAATATCCGTGACTTCCGGTATTTCTGCTTCTATTGCCTTTTTTCTATCCTTTTCTGCCATGTTGAGAAACAGTTCTGGAACAAAAAACGTAAGAATAGACATCCCGATCTTCCAGTATAAAGGTGTATCCCAGGTTATTTGTACCAGTAAACTCATTAGAGGTAATGTAAACTTTAAGGATATAAATACCTCAGGCGTCATGTTGAAGGGACTTCCTGCCCTGCGGAGTTTTTTTTCTATATTATCCCTGTCAAAAAACCTTAAAAATCTTCTGCCCAACCCCTCAAAAGCTCTTTTGTATTTATATCTTCCATCTCTTCCCTCTATCCGCTGTAAAAACTTATTACTTTTCAAAGAAATTGTGTCAAATAGTATAAAACATAAAAGACTGAAAAAGAAAATTTTTAACATGAACAATCTATTATCACCCCCTGTTAAGTGAAGTAATAATATAGACTCCTATACCCATAGCCAGAAGATTCCCCAATGATATCATCTGGCCCGTAAATGTTGTTCTCAGCACATGAGCTGTCTCAGGATTCATCGTATATGCTGAAAAGAATGTTACGAGATCAAGAACAATTACCCCGGAAATAATTATCGTTCCGGAAAGAGATGACGCTGCAAGCATAGCACGAGAACTTTCAAGCCTCCTTGCCTGTTCTATTAACTTTCTTAAAGCTTTCCTATAATCTCCACCGTATACAAGGTGGAGCTTGGTAAATTTTATAAACTTCCTGAATTCCCTGTCTTTGATCTGCTTCTCCAAATCATCGAGGCATTCTGTAAATTCCGCATTGGATCTGTTATACTTTAATACTGCCTTTTTTAAAAAGGTCTGTAGAGGTTCCGTTGTGTAGTATGCAGACCTATCCAACGCATGGATAATATCACCGGATATGTTGTAAAAACCGTCAAAGGCATTAAGAAAGCTTAAATAAAGCCTTCTGATTTTTTTTGTATTTGAAGCTGACATTATATCCAGCACTACTTTTGGTATAAGGCCAGACATAAGCCCCATGAAGAAAGAGGTCGGTATGCTGCCGGTGATCGTAAAGCCAATAAACGCTACTAAAATAAAAATTGTCAGTGTTAAAACAATAAACACCGACAGATCCATGAAGGGAATATATTTTTGTATGTTTGATGATTGGATGGATACGTCCAGCACCTCTAGAAGCTTACCCAGGCAGCCTTTCTTTTTCCTGTTTTCAAACAGCCTATCAATCGCCTCTTTTAGCTGTCTTCCGCCTTTGAACGGTTTAATCCCTGTTTTCTTGGTTGTTAGTATCAAATAAAGCGAAAGGGCTACAAAGGTTACTTTGAGAATGAATGTAAAACTCATATACCCACCTTCTTTTTAGCCTTATTGTTGATAGAAAGCATGTTATTTTTTCCGTTTTCCCTGTTATAAATGGTTCTGTATGCTACCTCCTTTTTTTCTTCGTTATATCCGCAGATTTCTTTTATTTCCACGACTTTATAGTTTTTCATATATATAACAATATCCAGCGAATTGGCCAGGAGCTGCTTTAAGTATTCTCCGGAAAGGTCCGTATCCGCCCTCTTCATCAAAAGAACCAGCCTGTCTATCGTTTCACCTGCAGAGTTTGAATGAACCGTGGCCATAGATCCGCTGTGCCCCGTAAAAACCGCATTAAAAAAGTCGAATGCCTCCCGGTCCTTCATCTCTCCTATAAAGAAACGGTCAAGGCTCATTAAAAGCCCGAATCTTGTCAGGTCAAAGAGGGTGTATTCCTTTCCGCCAAACCCATCGGTTATCTTCACCAATTGAGACACTATATCGGGGTGTTTAACATTGATTTCATTCGTTTCCTGTATCAGAAGACCCCTTTCATCGTGGGGCACCTTATGTATAAGTGCACCCAACAGGGTAGTTTTCCCGGCTCCTCCTTTCCCTGCAATTATGATCGTTTTTCTGCTCCTTACCTGTTCTATAAGATATTCTGCTATTTCCTTTGTAAGCATTCCCTGTTCTACGAGTTCATCCAGAGTGTATCCTGCCCCCTGGACTCGTATTGTGATTGATGGGCTTCCAACCGTTATAGGAGGTATTGATACTACTATCCGCAGGTTTCTCTTCCTGTCAGTAACAACGGTCTGCGCCTCGTCCTCGTTGATTCTTCCTCCGCATATTGCTACGATTTTCTTGCAGTAGTTTAGCAGTCTTTTATTGTCGCCGAAGGATACCGGTATCCTTTGTTTTTTCCCTTTTTTCTTTATAAAAACTGTATTTGGGCCATTTATCATAATATCGGATATTGTTTTGTCCTGTAGGTAGGGTTCAATAGGCCCATACCCAAATATACTGTTCATAGCCTCTTTTATAATCGTCTCCCTTTCGTGCTTTTTGGCTTCTTCCATGTCGTCAAGTATTGAAATAATTTCTGCTTTCAGCATTTCTTTTGATTTTTTCCCTGCTTCAACTTCTGCAATCAGATCAGTATGTTCAAAAACAAGTTTGGAGGTCAGGGCATCAATAATATACTCAATACTGTTTTTACAGGAAGGTTTCAGATTGTTGTGACTTATCTTAAAAGGGTTAATTTGCGCCAACGGCATCCCCCCGCTTTCTCCCGAACAAACCCAGAAGCCCTCTCCTTCTTTTAACCCTGACTCCCAGGTCCTTCAAAAGCACCTCCATCCCCTTTGTATACGGCCTGCCCGAATTCAGAGCATTCATTACCTTCGGATCGTATTTGACAACTCCAGCTATCTCAACACCATTAAGGCCGCTCCTGATGGTATCGAGGTCCAGCCCCTCAAAGCACATCTTGTTGACGTATACCCTTAAGATTTCCCGGGGAATCTTCCACGTTTTGACAATAAAATCTATCATCTCCCTCGCATCATACAGAGCCCTGTATAAAGGCTCCACCACAACGTTAACAACGCCAGCCTTCCTCAGCGCCGCGTAGCTGGAAGCAAAAAACACCGACGGATTAGTATCTATAACAACATAGGGATACGTTGTCAGCGCATCGATGATGGCGGTATAATGCTCTATTTTAAAGTTTTCGTGCCTCCCGAAGGGCACCCCCGTAAATACCCTCAGATTCGGTATCTTCGGATGCATTACCATGCTCTCCTCCAGCGTTTCAACCCCGAGCTCACCCTTCTCTATTGCATCATATAACTGCATCGGGTCATACGGTTCCAGACCCAGGTACCAGCTGCAGTGCGGCGTAACCTCACTGAAGTCCAGCAGCGCCACCTTCTCCTTCGTTTCCCTTGCAAGAAGGTACGCCTGCGCCACCGCAAGGGTTGTCTTACCCTCCCCGCCGGATGCAGACCACCACGTAACGACCTGCTGCCTTGTCACCGTCCTGACCTCTTTAAGAACGATTCTCTCTTCCTTCCCTTTGCCGTCTTCATCCTCAACCCCATCGTCATCTTCTCCTGAAACCACCAGACTTGCAACATCCCTGAACGTCTTCGGGTTCCGCAAAATATCTATTACATCAGCACATCTTACAGGATCAAAGAGAATATCGTAAACACCCATGTTTACGATCTGTTTAAGTTCACTACCACCCATCGTCCCCGCCAGCAGAATTACCCTGATATCCCTTTCCCTTAAAGAATACACCAGGTCAACCATGTCCCGTTCCCCCGGTAAAGCGGGTGAAAGTACTACAGTATCGAAGCCGCTCATATCCATTTCCCTGTAATACCCCTCGGTAACATCATACCCCAGGGAAACCAGCTCATCCTTCAACCTCTTCTCAAATTTTTCAATTCCCGTCGCAAGCAGAATCTTCACTCTCATCCCCTCCTTTATTCGGTCCATCTCTATTTTTAGGCGTGCTTTTCTTCCTTCGAACTATCCACGGATTGATCTCCCTTATCAATTCAGGCCCCCTGTTGGGACCTGCCCTTTCCGACCTGCCGTAGCTTTCCAGAAGCCTCCTCGTTTCCTCGATCCTCCGTTCGATCCTCACCCTGCTTCTGTCAAGCCTGTACGTTTCCCAGTTCTCCCTCAATGCCTGAATAAGAAAACCTTCGGGATTATCCACCACATTGTTTTCAGAAAACCTCTTCAGATACTCAAGCTGCTTGAATATCTCAGTTGAGTCGTAGACCTTTAATAACTTTTCAAACAGAGACCGTTTGCTTCTTCCCGTTATCTCAAAAAATAACTTATCCAATTCAACAACAACCCCGGCCTCCGGCCGGGTATCATTTCCGCCGTCTTCTGACGGCGGGTTGTTGTCTGTACCTTGTACGGTACTTACAGTATCTTTAATGTTGTTGTTTATTTTTATATTGTTAATATTAGTACTGTTAATATTAGTTTCCTGATTTTCCGTATACGGATTTCCCGTATCCGGATTTTCAGGAAACGGTGAATCTTGTGAATCTTCCTGTCGGCGGTGCCTTGTATCCACTTCCCTTAAAACAGGTTTCTGTACGAGAGTGTAAACGTTATTTAAGAACCTTCCGTCCTCGCCCCTTTTCTTTTCCACCCTGATGTAACCGCGTGTAACCAGTATATTAAAATGCCTGTAATATCTATCCTTACTCATACACAGATCATACATTATCTTCTCAACAGCAGGGAACGCATTCGTCCCGCTCCCCGCATAGCTGCAGAAATACGCATAGATTGCCTTGGCCTCGGGGGTAAGCTCCCTATCCTGCATTACCGCCTTGGGTATCGTTCCGAATCCCCTTGCATTTACTCCCTCAACCTTAAGAATATCCCTGAGTTCCCTGTTATCCTTCATATCTAGACGACCCCTTTTATGACAATCTCATAAACCATAGTTTTGCCCTCTATTCGATGCTTCAGCCGTATATAGTCCTTTTTAACCAGTTCCTTAAGATACCTCCTGAAGGCTTTTCTGCTGATGCCGAGATCCCTGCAGATCTTTTCCATTTCGGGTAGCCTATCACTACCCTCACCTGCAAAACTGCAGAAATAACTGTAAAGTACCTTAGCCATCGGACAGATATCCCTGTCCGCCATAACCCTTCTCGGAACAATACCGTAACCCTCAGACAGGATACCGGGTATCATCAGAACATCGCCGTTTCTATCCTTTTTTTCAACCACTCAAACTCACTCCTCTATAAAACATAACAAAATCTATTATTAAAATAAGGTTTTGAACCTTTCCACATACTATCGTACTTTTTCCTTTAACCACTCCAGGCTGCTTTTCCCTTTCATAAAGGCGGAAGCAGTTTCGAGGACCATCCTCCTGTCAACAGGATTAACTATATTTAAAATCCCTCCAGGTACTTCTATATTCCCCAGAGGGTTTACCGATCTGCCGTTTATTCTTACCTCAAAGTGAAGGTGGGGCCCGGTAGACTTTCCCGCACTACCCACCTCGGCAATCTTTTGGCCTCTCTTTACCGCTTCCCCCTGTTCCACAATATTTTTCGAATTGTGAGCGTAAAGCGTCTGGACGTTGCCGGGGTGCTGCAGTATCACGCACTTTCCGAAAGCGCCCAACCTCCCTGCAAAGGCCACAACACCATCGGCAGCTGCTACCACATCATCACCGATATTCGCAGCTATATCTATACCCGTATGAAACCTGTATACCTTATCTACCGGATGAAACCTGTATCCAAAATTAGAAGTCACAACCCTTCCTGAAGGCAGGGGCCATGTAAGCTCCCCACCCTCGACTTCGAAACCTCTTATATCAGGAAACCTTTTTTTCACTTCAGCAAGCAATACTTTATCCAATTTGAAGTAATCCTCATAAAACTCCACTTCATCCGGCACTACGTATATGTGCTCCTTCCTATGCCTCTCTGTTTCCTCTCCATTACTTACGTAGAAATACGTAATATCCCTCTTTTCCCTGTAGCTGAATACATACCTGCCTTTATACGTATCGACCTCTATAAGAAGTGTTACGGGATGTTCTACTTCCCTGTAAAGATGATTGCTCTCGTCATAGTAACACGTTTTTTCAATATATTCTCTATAAGAAAACTCCGGCTTCAACCCTTCGATTATTCTTTTAATCCTTTCCATATCGATATTTCTTTTCCATCCGTTGGCGTACATCTCTACCGCATATACGATACCCCAGTCAAGATCAAAATCCTGCTCTTGACCGTACTCTGATTTAATCTCCGGTTCCACCCGTTCCACCATACTGATTACCTGTTCTTTATCTCTTTCAGCCCCCGATTCCACCGGAGCAGCTCCAAAAACGGAAAGAATAACAACTACCGACACAATAAATATAAACAAATAGGGCAATAAAATTAACAGTACCCTTTTGAAAACTCGCTTTAAAGAATATAATATCAACCTCTTCACAACGTTCTTTAAAGCTTCCGTTATCCTATTCAAAACCTTCACTCCCGAATAGAAACAGTATTCTTCCTAATACCAATCGAAACAAACCACACTCTTTTGGTTTAATTTCTCGGTTATCAATTTATTATTTTTAGAACCCCGTCCAGAATTGAACCGGTCTTTTCAAAAAAGGTGCCCAGGTTTTCCCTCAGAAAGAATTCTGTTTCAACAAGCTTCTGCAAAATCTTATCAAGAACGGGCAGCAGCAGGATCAGGGGAATGCCGTATCCGTAACACTTCGCTCCATCTCCCTCAGTAAAACAAAACTCTTCAGGCAGTTCCCCCTGGCTTTCGTATTCTTCCTGTGCCCTTTTCAAAATTATCATCCTTTCAAGCTCGCTTTTGGCATCCTTTAATTCATACATCCGAATCACCTCCACCTGAAAACATCAGGGTCCGTAGTTATCATAGGAAGCATATACGACGCAACCCTTACTGCCGGCCCTCCGGCCTTCATTCCCAGCTCTGCACCCCTTTCGCCGAATGCAGCACCCAGGGTAGCTCCCGCAACCCTTCCGGCCATATCAATATAATCCGAAGGCGAAGTAATGGTGTTTACTCCAACGGTTTTACCCAGGCTTTTGGCGAAACCCTCACCGGTCTTCCTGCTGTTATCCATAGCAGTCTTTATTATGCTTCCTCCGGTTCCGATCTGACGTCCGATGACCGTCCCTGCAGCAGAACCTAGCCTTTCGCCGATCTTCGAGAAGGCCTCCCTTGCTCCCGGGCTTGCCGCAAGCGGAAGACTCATTACCGTTCCTGCTGCCTTCCCGATGAAGCCCCCGACGCTACCGGCTGCGGACCCGACCCTCATGCCGGATGATATAGGTGAAACTGGAGAACCTCCGCTCCCTCCACCGCTGCCTGAAGACCCTCCGCCTCCTCCGGTGTTGAGGAATGAGGCAGAAGGTTTGGGGGCAACAGCGGTTTTGCCTATATTCACCAGCCCGGCAAACCCCATAAGCCCCATGGTAGCAAGCCCTGCCCATTTTTCTTCGTTCACGCCCAAAAATCTCAGCCATCCCTGCAGAAGGTTCCTTATCGCGTTAGCCGTTGGTATCAAACACACCATACCGAATATCTGTGCCCACCAGGGCGAAAAATCGGTAGAAATACCCTTAGCAATCAAAGTCAGATACATCGAAAGCACCAGCGCATGAGCAGCCTGCATGAAGGCGTTTGAAGCAACCTCGCCTATTACAACCCCTATACCTTCCTTCCTGCCTGAAATCGTCCACGACCACGCCACAATTGGCGTTATTATGAACATTGAAGTCAGCACGAATTTCCGAATCAGATACAGGAAATTAAAATATAGCAGCAGCCCTACGTAGCCCAGCCTTATAACAGCCGTTGCCAGCACATTCCCCGTCTCGATATCATCCAGGCTGAACACCTCTCCCATATCTCCAATATGCCTTGCTATTCCGTAAAAAAAATCTACCAGAACATTGTTGGCCAGAAAGATAACCCTGACTGCATACGGCATGAACAGTATTATCGCAAAGGCATAAACCATGTTCTCAATGCTATTGTATAGACCTATCCTGCTGGCGGGATTGTATGACGACCTCATATGCCTTATCCCCGCCACCGCAACAGCAATCACCATCAGCACCCATACGCCGTCCCTGATTCCGTTATACCATGTCATAACAACATCCCACTCATCGGGGTTAAAAGGCGTCATCGGTCCGTATTCATTGTTGAATATCAATTCGTCAAAGCCCTTTAGCCCCAGCAGCATCAGGGCGTTATACAGCCCGTTTATCGGAAGGGAGATCAGTTCCTCTATCAACGATCCCTCTTCCGTCTGGTTATTGTCGCCGCCCCTGTAATCAACAACATCCGCATATACAGCCGGGGCCATAACCAAAAGCAAAATCATCGTAAACAAAACAATCCTACCTGTTCGGGTTTGTCTCGATAAAATTCCTCTCATAGTCACTGGCCACCACCTTAGCAGCGGTTTTGTTTGCACCCGCCATGAAAAGCGCCTCTCCAACACCGCACGACATCAGAAAATCCCTTTCGCCCCCCGAAAGGCTGAACGTCTCCTGAACAGAATCTATATCCGTTTTCGCCTGCTTCATCAAAACAACCGTCGCAAGATTGGTTAAGACCGCCTTACCCTCATCGCTTCCCGAAAACTCTATGAAACTCTGGGAGGCTACGGTAAGGGAGGTATTCCTTTTCCTTGCCCTTCGTGCCATATTCTCCAAAAAGGCTGCAGTATCCTTATACTTCATGAACATCCACGCTTCATCCACGACTACCCTCTTTTTCTGCCTGACGTTTTTCTTTACGAATTTCTCCCATACCCAGTTTGTTATAACATACATCGCATACGTCTTTAAAAATTCATCCCGTATCTCCTTGATATTGAAGTTAATGAGGGGCACATCCTTCAAATTGATGTTGGTCTGCCCGTCGAAAATTCCAAGGGTCCCGTCCTTTAGAAAGGGTTTCAGGATGGTTGCGATCCTCTCCCCATCCTTCTTTCCGGAAAGCCTTTGTGTGAAGCTGGAAAGCGTCGGCATTTCCTTCTTTTTTTTGCCGACAAAAACCTCATCCCCATCCGCAACCCCTTCAACATACAGAGAATCGGGTTCCCTGCTTATCCCCCTTTCCCTGTATTCTTCCATAGCAGTTTCCTCAATCACAGAAAGCTCTACTGCATTGAGTCTGTCTTTTGAAACGCCCTCTACCATCATGCCCACCAGGTTTTTTATTTCCGACACCTTCTGAAGTATATCCACCACCCTGCTGCCGTCTTCGTTTTCCTCTTCCTCAATATCAAAGGGGTTTAATATGGTCCTGCAGTCCGGTTTTATATCAATGTTAGTCCCCCCAACTTTTTTTGTTAGTGCAGCGTATTCACCGTCCGGGTCTATGAATGCGGTACGTATACTGAAGAGCGCCCCCCTCATGGAAAGCAACTTAACCAGGAAGGATTTCCCCGCCCCTGAAGTTGCGAAAATGCCCACGTTGTAGTTCGATAGCTTCGGCGGCCCTATGAAATTATCGAAAACAAGCGGGCTGCCCGTAAATAGATTGACGCCCAGCGGTATCCCCTTCTTATGCGAAAATTCGGGTGATGCAAAGGGGAATAAGCTTATTGCAGCACCGTTGTTAAAGTTCCTCGCAAGGTCCTCAACGTTGTTCTCCAGTATGGGTGCCAGAGTTTTAAAAGCCTGGTCCTGCCTGAGGAATGCCTCCCTTACCCTCATTGATTTCCCTGCCAGCAGTTCCTCAAGTATTTTTGAATTCTTCTCCAGTTCGTCCGGGGTTTCAGCCGAAACACCAACGACAAGAGTTACATAATATAATCTGTCTCTGTTCATCTGTATATCCTCCCGGAGCTTCTCAAGAGACTGTGCGGCCTGCTTCGTTATCCCCAGCTCGTATATGTTCCCCTTCTCCTCATCGATCATCGCCTGGGAGGTATATTGAGTTATCTTTGCCGTCAGCTGGTTGATTACATCCCTCCTGTTCCCGGGAAATATATGAATCGAAAGGTCTACATTCTCCATCTGTTTTATATCCTCTAGCCAGCCTATATACACCGATTGAGGGTAATCCAGAATCACGTAGAGCTTATAATATTTCTTACTCACCTGTATATAATTTTTGTCTATGTGATAACCGTCGGGAGCAACAAGCTCTACGATAGTCGGAACGTTTTTGAATAATTTCCCTTCCTTAACAACCTTTTTTACTTTTTTCCTTTTCAAAAAAGGAATTTTCACCCTTTTTCACACCTCCCTTTACCAGTTCCAGAGCACCTGCCTTTACAAGTTCCTTCATGCGGATTGTGCTTCCCTTATTTAAAAAAGAATACAGAAACTGCAGCAGATCATCCGTATCCAGCATCCTCGGGACAAGGCCGCATTTTGACAGGCCCTCCATCACAACCTGCACCCTGCGCATCAGCTCGCCCCTTGCCCTGTAGTAATCTCTCCGCCTGTCGTCATACGGTATCACCAGGTAGGCTTCCGAGATATTAATCTGCCCCGCAAAATACAAAAGAAACTTTTTCAGTTCTTCTCCATATTCCCTCAGTGCCGGGTTGCTGTTTCCGGCCGTAATATCTTCCAGCACATCCCGCATATCCACCGGAACAGACCGGATGAGTAGCTGCACCGGAAACGAAAGCCCCATCAGAAGGTTTCCGAAGGCGTCCTCGATACCGTTCTGTTCTTCATCGGAAAGAAGGGGGAAGTTCACAGGGTCGGCCGTCAGGACCGCCCTGTACCTCCCTCCCTTCAGGATGATCATTCCGTTCCTGACGTCTTCTATCGGTAAAAAATTTACACTTGAAATATTTATTCACCTCCTCCATAAAACGGCCAGTCTTTTTTTGCCGTTAAATACCTGAAAAGCATGATTACATATGTATCTATGTCGTATTCTCTCTTCACCCTGTAGAATGCCAGAAAACAACCCAAAACACAAAAAAGCCCCCACACCAGGGCTGCCAGATAAAGGCTCATTCTATATAATCCCAAAAAACATAAAGCACCGAAACCGCCGCCGACAACAAGGAATATCATCTTTCGCAGCGAAAGGCTCCCTCCAAACATCTTTTCCTCGGAATCCAGCTGGATGGGCACCTCGAAGATACGCATCAACCTCACCGCCTTACATGGGTTTGAGGCCGAGGATTATTCCTGCGAAAAATTTGGCCCCCACTACGATTATTCCGCCCAGGATGCTCCAGAACAGGCCCGTCATGGCTTCTGTCCTTTTCTGTGGATTATTAGAACTCGTATAGAATCTATACCCATTTATAGCTATAAAAATTACCGCAACAACAATTCCAACATTCATGATCAAATTCGCTATATTCCAAAGGAACCCAGATAGCTCATTGGCTCCGACAACGGGAATATTATTCATTTGGTCACCTCCTCTCCTTTATTCTCTTCGTTCTTCCTGTAGTCAAGGAAATCCACCCTGCTGGCCACGACTTCGGTCATCCATACGGTCCTGTCATCCTTTTCATAGCTTCTGACCTGAATTCGCCCCGTCACACCTACAAGACTACCCTTTATCAAGTAATTTTTCATGTTCTCGGCGGTCTTATTCCACGAAACAACCCTTATAAAATCCGTTTCTCTCTCGCCGTTTTCATCGGTAAACGGTCTGTCAACGGCAACTGTAAAGCTGCAGTATGGTTTGCCGTTCGGCGTATACTTTAATTCCGGATCCCTTGTCAGCCTTCCCACCAGCACGACACTATTAATCACAAAAACCACTCCTTTTAATTTTTTTACAGAAATTGATATATACTAGCAGCCGTAGGAGCTGTGGGTATGTGGGCAACGCAAAGCGTTGTCCAAGCGGCTGTGGAGTCTGTGGGTAACCCGAAGGGTTATCCATCAGAATCCACAGATGCGGCATATCCACAGCCAGATCCGAAATCCTCAATCCCGGAGAAAAACCTAACAGCCTTACCCAGCTTCCTGGCTTCTTTCACCTCCATTCTGCAGCCTTCGCTTTCCTTCCAGCTTCCAAAAACCCATACCTCATCACACAGGCTTAAAACCCTCAGGCAGTACCCAAGGGCCTTCCTCCTTTCATATTTGTTGCTGTCATTTAAAAAAGAAAACATATTTAGCGGCGAAACTGGAAGTATATGAGGCATATTCAATGCTATATGCCTGCAGATACTATAGACGGACCTCATATTTTTCTTCGGATTGTTTTTAAAAGGATGTGATATATATACCTTCTTCAAAATATCACCACCCTTTTTTAAATCAATCAGTATAGAAAAACGGAGAAATCGGGAGAAAAACGGAGATCGCATTTTAATAAAAAAGACCCCAAAAAGGGTTTTTTTGGATTTTTGCCAATCGGCTCTCACGGCCAATAATTGCCGAAAATGGCGGTTTTTGATCTTGAATGGTTTACATAATATAAATTATAACCACCTGCCTTATTCATTTTTTAGTCCTCAAAAAGCTTTCTTTGATATATTCATTGATCAAAACATCAAGTTCCTTACTTTTTAAAACGACCTCAACATCGGTTAAATCCTTATTTTCAATAAGCTCATTCATCTGTTCCCGGATTTCCTTAATTTTTTTTGATAACACTTCCAATCAGATCACACTTTTCCCCTTGTTAAAGAAATGTAGAACAAAATATAGAGAAAAAACTTCCCTTAAAAGATTAAAAAGACCTTTCGGTCTTTATCTCCTTGAGCACTGTTTTGTTCTATTAAAATCTGCTTTTTGTACACACTTTACCTGTAACCGGTTTTCCTACAAATTTGGTAACATTTTTCTAATTTTACTCATCTGCTTTCTTACGTTACCATACGAAGACCCAAGCTTTTCTGCTATCTGCTTACACTCCATCCCTTTCTTAAAATGCAAAACATATATTTTTTCCTGCTGCGGACTCAACCCTACCGGAATACCTTCTGACCGCTGTCTTTTTGCCTTTTTGACCTTCCTTACAGCCTGTTTAAAAATTGTAAAGATTGTTTTAGATGACATACCAAGCATTTTTGCGATTTCAGTATATGTATATCTCTGTCTTAGTTCAGCAATTTCTCTCTGCTTATCTGTAAGTAAGGATAATTCTTCGTCAGACAGGGAGTTAAATTCATACATGACTTTTCTTTTAATAATCCTCCTAGTCTCGTTTACCTCTCCGATCATTCCTCCAATCACTTCTTTATCCACCAGACTACAGGTATCATTTCTATCTTTAATCTTCTCTTTAGCCTTTTTTAATTTTTCCCCCGTCTCTTTGTACTGTTCCTCTAGCGTTGCCCAGCTTGACCAGGACATTCTCTTCCTCCTCTCCCGATTAATAAACTCAACTTCCACCTGCCCCCAACATTTTCGATTCTAACCCTATTCTTTCTCATAATCCGCTCTGCCACCCTTACAACGACATCCCTATTTTTCACCGGTTTGAAGGAAACCCACATTCGAACCCTCTCCCTGTTGCTTTTTTAGTTTTTTCTGTTTAATGATTCTAATAATCGCTTTAGCATATATATCTGCTGCCTCTTCTATTGCTTTATTAGCCTCCTCACTGTTACCGGCAAGATATATATTTATTTTATTAATTTTACATACTGCCAACCAACTCCCCTCCCCAACAAAATGATATTTTTAACATTTAATAAAAGGATTATAAAATATTACGCCAAATCATTTGATGAAGGGTATTATTTTATAATTAGAGAATAATAATAGAAGTGAGAAACCAAGTATAGACACAGCTCTGTTCCGTAATGCTGCGGATTTCTTCTCTTGTGAGTGCAGGTTTCATGATACTACATCTGATTCAAAGATAGGTTTATACCCAAATGTTTTTGCTGGAGCTAAATTGACGTATCTTGCCAATCGTCTTTCCTCTTCGGGTATTAGATCATATACGTTATTTACTGTACCGTCAGGAAATTCTATTTTGGGCATATCACTACCCCTAGCTGTATTTTTTCTTGCGTTCTCGATCTCGCCCAACAAAGAGTTGTTTATATTTTTAAAAAAATTTCTTCTACGCTTTTACCAAAAAAGTCAGCAATTTTCTTTGCTACTTCTAATGTAGGAGTTCTTACCCCCTGCTCTATCATACCGTAGTAGCTAGTTGTGATGCCTACAGCTTTGGCTATATCTTTTTGTTTTAAGTTCCTTGAATTTCTTAAATCTACTAAAATTTTTCTTTTTTTCATACTTACACCTCCTGGCAAACAACTCTCTGTTGAATTGTTAATTTAATTATAGCCAACTATTTGTTGTTTGTCAATGTATTTTTCAACTTTTTGTTGTTTTTTATTTATATTTACAACTGTAAGTTGTATAATGTTTATACATATTTACTTTGGAGGATTAACATGAAACTCGGGAAACGATTAAAAGAACTAAGAGAAGAAAAAGGATTACTTCAAAAAGATGTGGCTAAATATCTGAAAATAACCACTAGTGCATATGGATATTATGAACAAGGTAAAAGAGATCCAGATACAGAAACCCTCCAAAAACTGGCAGATTTTTTTAACGTATCGGTAGACTACCTCCTGGGTCGTACAGATATAAAAAACCCTTACATTAATAATGAATACAGAGAAAAATTTAGAGTAACAAAGAGAGATTTAGAGCAATACGAAAACTTTATAAAACACGTCGAAGCATTTTTTATGAATGACGAAGTAGGAGAAGAAGATAAAGAAGCACTTTTTAGAGATATATCGGAGCTTTTCTGGAAGGCTAAAGAGAAGAATAAGAAAAAGTATGAAAAGAAGAAAAACAAAGAATAAAGGGGGCTGATAATTTGAGCCAACAAAAACCCCCTAAAATCTTTAAAAGGATAAAATCAAAGGTCAAAAAACTAATAACTACCCATAAAACCCGCAATCCCTTCGAAATAGCAAAAAATCTCAATATTAACATCGAGTATAAACCTTATTCACCTTACACGAAGGGATATTTTATTAAAGCACTTCGAAATAAATTTATAGTAATCAATTCAAACCTTGATGAACACTCCCAAAACATAGTAATGGCCCACGAGCTAGGACATGCCATTCTTCATTCCTCTCAAAATATATGTTTCATTAGGGAACATACCCTCTTCCCAACCGGTATATTAGAAAACGAAGCAAATAGATTTGCTGCCGAATTGCTCATACCGGACTTTAATATAAAGGAATATATGGGATATACCGTTGAGCAGATAGCTTCGATAAAAAAGGTACATCCCGAATTAATAAGACTCAAATTTTTTGAGTATTTTTTATAGCCTAATGCGGTAAATTTTTCTTATTATGGATAATATCGGATTTTGTCGAAATTTGTTATGTGTTAAATTATAAAAGGAGAGGAGAATTGGCCATGTCTATTAAAGATTATGAATATGAAGACCAATTATATCTCGCTCTTATCTGTTCACAAAATAAAATCTCATCAAATCCTATGGGTGTTTATTGGATAAAAAACAAATTTTAAATTTAATTAATATTGAACAAACCGAAACAACTCAATCATTAACTGTTTATTATGAACCAAATAAATGGTTATCAGCGCGAGGTAGCAATACTAGCGAAGAAATGAAAATACCCAGAAACAGAATTGATTCCATTAAAATACCCGAATAAAAATAAAAAACTACCACTTTGTGTGGTAGTTGCGGCGGTAGGAATTAAGCGCTCTCCTGAGCGGATACTTCCTACCTCAGTAGGGTTCGCATTCACCTGAATGAGAACCTTCTACTGTATTATTATATTACTACAATTAACTTTATTTGTCAATCAGACGAAGAGGGATCGGTATGAAAAAGAAAAAAGTTCAGGTAAATTTATTTTTTGACGAAAGCGGTAAGAAAAATGATAGGCCTACAATAATGGGAGGATTATTTATACCGCAATCATTATATAATACCGATGATTTTATAAACTTTTCCTCTCAACTTAGAAATAAAAAACTCAAATTACATTGGAATAGATATAGCGGTTACCAATATCAAAAAGAAAATATAATTGAAGTAATATCTACTTTAATGAAATATTACACGATGTTCAAATTTAATGTCATCAATTATACTAAACTTTTATAGAAGATATTAATTTATTTATCAAAATGATCTATACAAAATTACCCGAAAGAATTTTATATGGGCTGTTAAGACATTACGGGAATAACGTATATTTAGAAGCAAATATTTTTATCGAATATTCAACCGAATATCAAAAAAATGAATTACACAAAAAAGTAAAGGAGCAATTGAATATCCAATCACTATATAGAGGGGAACGTTTTAAAGTAAGGTTCTTCTCCATTTTAGTTGAGTAAAATGCCATGCAAACCCAATCCGGTCAATAGTTAAATCATTATAGCTTTCTCCTGTGTTCTG
>ENA-OSAI01000175-OSAI01000175.1-marine-sediment-metagenome-genome-assembly--contig:-NODE-175-length-37846-cov-12.447699_pt1 | contig 37846 bp, 34 predicted proteins | sample MGYA00237871_ERZ529316 | MGnify/ENA primary metagenome ERZ529316 (study PRJEB26369, sample SAMN03142814) | marine sediment metagenome | biome: marine; feature: borehole; material: sediment...
ATTTATAGTTTAGATTATTATTTTTTTGCCAAACTTCAGATACAATCCTAATTAGTTAAGTGAAATGCCGAGTTATAAAGAAAAATTCTTGAAATTGGGACGTAATATATGATTGCTGATTGGAATGTTTTTAAAGCCAAGCATCCTAATTATCGAGAAGCTTTTGAACAGTTGTGTTATTTATTGTTTTGTGGAGAACACAATATCAGAACGGGTATCTTTCGCTATAAGAATCAACCAGGAATAGAAACAAATCCAGTAGAAATTAATGGAGAACTTGTTGGTTTTCAGGCAAAATTTTTTGATGAAAAAATAGATAAAGAACAGATAAAAGAATCTATTAAAAAGGCCAAAGAGGATAATCCAGGTCTTAAGAAAATTTATCTTTATGTCTATCCAGAATTTTCAAAAAAGAAGGGAAAGAAAAAGCCTGAGATTCAAGAAGATATAGAAAATTTTGCAAAATCTCTTGGAATTGAAATCGTTTGGAGAGTTTCAAGCCATATAGAATTCCAGCTTTCCCAACCTGAGAACCGATATTTAGCAGAATATTATTTTAGTCTTGGTAAATCAACTTATGATTGCATAGTGTTTTATGCAAGATAAAATTCCAGCAAAACGCAAGATTTTTTTCCAGCACCCTAGTTAACATTTTTAGCAGTTTATGTAAGAGTACTTTAATCTATAACTTGTTCCTGTAAATGTCAGAAGATGACTGTGATGTATCAATCTGTCAATTATTGCACTGGTTAGTTTCTCATCGTAGAATATGCTATTCCATCTACTGAACTCTAAGTTTGTCGAAATTATGACACTCCTTTTTTCATAACACCCAGCTATTACTTGAAATAATAGCTGTGCACCCTCACGATTTAGGGGAATATATCCCCATTCATCACAAATTAATAGGTCTATCTTTTCAATGTTTTTAAGGAATTTGTTTAAATTTCCGCTTCTTTTTGCATCAATCAATTCATTCACAAGGGCTGCTGTCCTGTAAAATTTGACTCTCTTTCCTCTGTTGCATGACTCAACCCCTATTGCTGTAGCCATATGCGTTTCACCTGTCCCTACTGCTCCCGACAGGAAGAACCGTTTTAGGGAAGTTCTAAAAAGGCCCGGGGTAAGCCTGATAGCAGAAGTCAAGAAGGCCTCCCCTTCCAGAGGAGTTTTTGTAAAGGATTTTGACCCTGTCAAACTGGCTGCTGCTTACGAAAAGGCAGGGGCATCAGCCGTTTCTGTCCTTACTGATGCCAGATTTTTCAATGGCAGTCTGGAGGATCTAAAAAAAGTGAGGGAAAATGTGAGATTGCCCATATTACGCAAGGATTTTATCATTGATCCGTATCAGATATATGAAACGGCATCCGCCGGAGCTGATGCATTGCTCTTAATAACAGGGATTCTGGAAAAGGAAAAGTTGAGGGATTTTATCCGGCTGGCCGGTGAATTGAACCTTGATGCCCTGGTGGAAGTTCATACTCGGGAGGAATTAGAGAAAGCCCTTGGTTGTGGAGCAGAAATAATTGGGATTAACAACAGGGATTTGAAAACCTTTCAGGTTGATATTGCTACAACATTGGAGCTTGCGAAATTAGTTCCTGAGGACTGTGTATTGGTGAGTGAAAGCGGAATATCCAGTGAGGAGGATGTTAAAAGATTGGCTCAGGCAGGTGTGGATGCAGTACTGGTAGGAGAAGCTCTGGTGATCAGCCCGAATATAGAGGACAAAGTCAATGAGCTTATAAAGGGGGGAAAGAGTTGACCTGGATAAAGATTTGCGGCTCGACCACCCAGAATATTTATTACTAAGGCTTTAGTTCTTGTGCCCGGTGATAAGTAACATTGTTTTTTATCCCATGGCACAATATCATCGATTATTTTACCAAAACGCAGTTGATCAAACAGTGCACCTATTAGACCTGCCGGGCCTGAATGATATACTTCTGTCGTTTAACTCACTCCCCTGGTTCTATAATACAACAACCAGGGCAAAAGCATAAGGTAATATCTGGAAAATAACCGGTTTTTTTAAAACTTTTTTTTCTAAAAAATTATCCTGTTTTTGAAATCATGGGTGTTGAAGATGCGTTTCATATAAAATCATATCACTTGTTAAGCAAAGATTTACGGGTGATATTAGCCGATTAATCCCAATTCATATTGGGGGTGAAAAAAATGCCCTCGCTGGAGGGCTTGGAAATGAAGGGTTTGGAGTTTCCGAAAATATTCTCTATTATTCTATTAAGGTGAAATTTGGTAGGATTATCATGCTAAGTTGAAAAAATAAGTACAATGCAAAAAGCTTTTTGATTTTTGCTCTTTTATCGGTGACATATTCGTAGTATAATGACATTGGAGACTTCTTATTTTGTATTTTGTTATCCTATTTTGTATTTTGTTATCCTAACCCTGTTATACCACAACAGGGTGAAAAGTTGCCGCCTTAAATTCCACGAAATATGGGATATTCTCAAAATAACGAGGAAGAGGTAATTTTTCCTCTTCCGCATAATTTATATAATTATATACTTACTTAATTATCCAGTGTTTGGCTTGGGCTTGGAGATGAAGAAACACTTTTAACTTTTTTATAAGCTTCAATTAAGAAAACACTTGCTGCCACTATAAGGTATAATGTCATTAATGAAACTATTATGTTTTTGGACTTAAATGAGTTGTAGAGCATGTAGAGTAGTGCGCAGTAAGCGGTGGGATATATAAAAGCTAAAGGTAAAATTACATGTCTGATAAATGGACCATCCCATGGTATTTTTCTGGAAGACCTTTCTGTCCATATTACTACCAGCGGTCCGACTAATCCCACTAACGCTATTAAAACCATTCCTGTCCATAGCTGCATGAACGGTACCCAGAAAAGAAGTACAGATCCTGCTACAATTACTGTAGCTGTGGAAACTATTTTATTTGAAAAGATAGTATTTTTACCGATTTCCTGCACCATGTACCTTGAATTTCTTGCATAGGAATCCATAGTTGTTAGAGTCAGAGCGCTTAAAGCAAGAGCGCCTAAAGTGCTTCCAAAAGTTGCTGGCAATCCTAGGTGAGTAATAGCATTCCCTAAAGCATTTGCAAATGTTCCTCCAGGATTCAGAGTGAGTTCCTTGTAATCAGCAAATGTAAACATTGTAACAACAAGTGTTGATGATAACAATGCCATTATTGTTTCCATTTGCATTCCACCATAAGCGATGGGGTAAGCATGTTTTTCATTGCTTAACTGCCTCGATGTTGTACCTGCATTAACCATAGCGTGCCATCCGCTGGCAGCTCCGCTCTTATTTAGTGCAAAGCAGAAGGATGGAGAAGATATTACTTTAACTGTGTTGTGAAGATTTTTGAGGTATTTAGCTTCAACTTTTCCTGCTACTGTATCAACCTTTACCAAATCTTGTTCTTCTTTGATAATGCCCAGTGTCTTTGACACGATAACAGATGCCATAATAGCATGACCACACAAGGATAGATGGCCCTCATTATCTATAAAGAGCAAACCGTAATCACTATCCTCAGATACAGGAGACGTGAAAACTGCACCAAACATATCTTTGTGACCGCGTGGTTCTTGTAAAACAGTTTTTCGGATATAATCCATATTGTTTTTAAAGTATTCCTGTTTTTCTACCATATCATTTCCCTTTATGTATGGAATGCCTCCTACAACAAACCTTGTAATATCTCCTTCTGTATGAGTATCAATGGTATAGATGGTAGTTTTGATCATACTTCCCCTCCTTTTTAATTTTTTTATCCTGATATATCTAGACCATGATAACCCCCTCCTTTTCTTTTAATTCTTATGGCTGTGTAATTAATCAGCATTATTCATTGTAAATATGTTAAAACGGCTCATCTTGGAGGCCGGGCCTAAATATGTAAAAAGTTGCTGATTAAAAGGTATAGCCATATTAATTTTTATAGCAATTCATTACTTAAAACAGCTTCTTTAATTCCACTTATATGTTTATACATCAATTCAGAAGCCAATGAAGCATTTCTATTCCTTATAGCATTAACGATGCTAATGTGTTCTTCGCAGGACTTTTTAAAATATTGTTTATCTATTAATGCCTTTTGTCTTAACTCCTTTAAAAGGTTCATAAGTTGTTTTATTATTTCTAACATAGCTTGATTATGAGTAGCTTCTGCAATACAAACGTGAAATTCAAGATCATAGTCTTTTTCTTGGTATTCTTCAAGGCTGGTGCTATGAATTTTTTTTGCAAATTTTTCTAAAGTAATTAGTTCTTCTTCATGAGCTCTTTGTATTGCCAGTTTTACTGCTTCAATCTCGAGAATTAGAAAGTACCGGTAAGCGTAAATCAGGCCGCACCAAAAAGGCAATAAAACTTTACACAATGCTCTTGTAGAAGCTGCCCGTGCCGTATCAAAAACCAAAAATACTTAATTTCAAAAAAAGTGGTTGTTTAAGCATAAAATTTCAAATTACCTTTGAGCTATTTGTATAATTTTAGAGTCACTTAATTGCTTTGGGAAACTGAGAAACAAATAATGTGGAATTGTTAACTATATTAGGATATAATAATTAAATGAATACTAACTTGTGGAGGGCTATGAATTGTTTCCTTTTATTGATATTGTATTGATGATTGTAAAAAGTATTCCTACGGTATTTTTTAATCCATTGTTTTGGCTTGTAATTGTATTGGTATGGTTCCAGTACCAGAGGAGTGCAAAATTGGAGGTAAAACTTTATGGCCGGGAAATTCACCCTGCTAGAGATAAAGCAATTTCTGCCATTTTTTTCGGTGTTATAGGAGGAATAGTTGGAAGTTTTGTTTTAATTTTCATCGGTGTCAGCATATCTGATATAGGACTTGCTTATGTATGGATGCTGGCTATCTTGTTTATGATGATACATCCTCGATTTTTATGCTTTTCATATGCTGGAGGAATCGTTTCCCTTTCCAGTTTGATTTTTGGATTTCCCAACATCGATGTTGCAGGCTTGATGGCTATAGTCGGAATCCTTCATTTTATTGAAGGAATTCTTATTTATTTAAGCGGCTATCAGGAAGCCACTCCTATATTTGTTAAAAATGAAAGGCATGGAGTGGTAGGAGGATTCACCTTACAGAAGTTCTGGCCTTTACCGATAGTAGTGCTTTTGACTTTAACGGGGCAGGAACTGCCGGAAGAGGTTATACAAATGCCTGACTGGTGGCCATTAATAAGACCCATACAGCAAACTGAAAACATAATTTACGTTATGTTTCCTGTTGTTGCAGCCCTTGGATACGGGGATATAGCCCTGGCTCATTCTCCCAGAGAGAAAAGTAAAAAATCCGCATTTTACCTTTTTGGTTTCAGTTCGGTATTGCTTTTGCTCGCCATCATTGCCTCGCGGATTAAAATTTTTCAGTACATCGCTGCCCTGTTTGCACCCATTGCTCATGATTTAATAATCCATTATGGAAGAAATATTGAAAAAAAAGCTCCACCTATGTTTGTTGTTCCTGAAAGAGGGGTGAGGGTTTTAGAAGTAATACCCAATTCCCCTGCTGAAGCGATGGGACTAAAAAGAGGAGATGTGATTTTAAGCATAAATGGAATACCTATAAACACGAAGCAGGAATTGAATTTCTTCCTTAGCGATTATCCTACATATGTTTGGCTTGATTGCGCGGACAATGATGGAAAATATTTCAGTGTAGATTACAAAGCCTATCCTGACGGATTGAAGTTTCTAGGAGTTATTTTGGTGCCGGACAGCATGGAAGGAGCGGTAACTGTAGAAGAAAAGGGAGGTCTTTTGCTCAGATGGTTGAAGAACCTGTTTAAAAGCAACAGGATGTGAAGATAGTGAAAACAGTCATTACAAATTTGTTAAGGATAAGGTATCCAATACTTCAGGATGAAACGGCATGGGTATCAGATGGTTACCTGGCTGCTGCCGTATATAATGCAGGTGGTGCGGTATTATAGCAGCAGCTGACCGTGAGCCTTATTGATTACAAAAGCAAATATCCACAGCCCGTTCTCTAACTGACATACCCTTTGGTGTAAATGTTCAACTAATAAACCATACAAAGCCAAAATAGTAGAAGTGGTATGTGGAGAGCGGATAAGCTTTGTAACTTGCCGAGAAATAATAGAAGGAACAATTGAGGGTTGCAAAAGAGTTTTAAACATTTGATAGGATTCTTTACGGCTGATCTTTTGGGTAAGGTCAGCTTTTTTGCATCCATCAAATCACCAATTTCCTTTGTATTAAAAATTTTGTAGTAAATTTTCACGAATGAAAGGGAGGAATTTTTCAAAAAAAATCGAACTTTATACATGTGAAAGAATGTGTGATGCTTTTATCAATAAAAATGATGTACAATAAAACTTTATCTGGATTAAGGCTTTTAAAAACATCTAGAAGGGAGGGTTTAAGTCGAGTTCCCAAAAACCTCATATTATAAAATCCCTTGATAAAGCTCTGGATGTGTTATTGCTATTCAGCAAAAAAAACAGAGAGCTAGGTGTAACAGAAATAGCGCAGGAATTAGGTATGTATAAGAGCACGGTGCATCGTATATTAACGACAATGGAAAACAGAGGATTTTTGCAGAAAAATCCCAAAAATAATAAGTACTGGATCGGATTAAAAATATTTTCTTTGGGTATGTATTACAGTAAGAACATCAAGTTTAGAGATATAGCCAGACCCTTTGCACAAAAACTTGCCGATAAATACATGGAAACTGTTCACATCGCTGTGATTGATTTTGATAAAGAAGAAGGCCCCGAAGTAGTTGTTGTCGATAAGATTCAAAAGGCACAGTTTTTGAGTATGACACCTCCCATTGGTTCAAGCTCACCGGCTCACTGTTCTGCCATGGGAAAAGTGCTGCTGTCTTATTCGAAACCTTCTATTTTAAAGGAAATTATAAAGCGGCCTCTCAAAAAATATACTGATAATACTATAACCAGTGTGGAACGGTTATTAGAGGAATTAAGCATAGTAAGGAAATGTGGTTATGCTATTGATGATGAGGAACTGGAAATTGGATTGACGTGTGTGGCTGCACCCATTTTTGATTTTGACAATGAAGTAGTTGCCTCAATAAGCCTATCTGGTCCGACACCGCGATTAAAGCCAAGGATTGAAAAGGAGATAATCGAAGATGTAAAATCAACAGCCATGGAAATCTCAAGAAAACTGAGATAATATTTTTGACCCTAGATGGGAACGTCGTTCTGTATTACGGAACATCCATAGAAAATATTAGTTCTCCAAAGCAGTTAGCTAGGAACGTTATAGGTTTTTGGTAAATGAAACCCGCCGAAGGGAAGGAGCAAAATCAGAATGAGGGGGCGGGGTGCCCCCGAAAGGATTTACCGGCAGGAGGGTCTCCGGCACTCAAATTGGTTTTTGCTTGTTGAGTTAAATTTGAGAATTTAGTATCGTTATACAGGAGTATTGTTGTTATCCATAAGGCCCGCATTGAGTTGAGTGCCGGAGACGTTGATTAAGTCCAGCCTCAATATAGATAAAGGCTGCTGATTAAAAGGTGTAGCCGTTTAAAATAAAAAAATCAAAGGAGGCGTTGATTGTGAAGCTTGAAATTTTTAAGGAGATGGAGAAACACGGGCATGAACAGGTGATTTTCAACTATGACAAAAAAACGGGGCTAAAGGCTATTATTTGTATTCATGACACAACCCTGGGACCGGCTCTAGGGGGGTGCAGAATGTGGCCTTATGCATCCGAAGCTGAAGCCCTTATCGATGCATTGAGGCTTTCAAAAGGCATGACCTACAAGTGTGCAATTGCCGATACAGACCATGGTGGAGGAAAAACAGTTATTATTGGAAACCCGAAAAAGGATAAAAGCGAGGGGCTGTTTAGAGCTCTTGGGCGGTACGTTCAGGCCTTAAATGGCAGGTACTACACGGGAACAGATGTGGGAACCACTGCAATGGATTTTGTTTACGCTGCAAGAGAATGTGATTATATTGTAGCTTTACCTGAGGAGTATGGCGGCAGCGGTAATTCAGCTATTCCTACGGCATATGGTGTTTATTTGGGGATAAAGGCATCGGTAAAAGAAAAGCTGGATAGGGATTCCCTGGAAGATATAAAAATCGCTGTGCAGGGATTAGGTAAGGTGGGGTGCCGCGTGGTAAGGCATCTTGTAAAAGAAAGAGCCGAGGTGGTTGCTACAGATATTAACAAAGAAAATGTAGAGAGAGCAAAGCATGATTATCCTGCAATAACAATAGTAGAGCCTGATGAAATTTATGATGTGGAGTGTGACGTTTTTTCACCCAATGCACTGGGAGCTGTCATAAACGATGAAACTGTAGAAAGGCTTAAGTGCAAGATAGTGGCAGGTGCTGCCAATAACCAGCTGGCAGAACCAAGGCATGGGGATATTTTGCATGAAAAAGGTATTCTTTATGCCCCTGATTATGTTATAAATGCAGGAGGCCTTATTCAGGTTGCGGATGAATTGATAGGTTACAATCATGAACGGGTCATGAAGAAGACGGAAGAAATATACAACATACTCATGAAGGTTTATAGGATTTCGAAGGAAAAAAACATCCCTACGTACAAAGCTGCAGATACTTTTGTGGAAGAAAGATTGGAGACGATTGCCGCTATTAAAAAAACTTATGTCAAAAACAAATAAACCTTGGAGGGAGAATTATAAAATGATAGAACCCAAAATCCTTGCAATAAATCCCGGGTCAACCTCAACCAAGATAGGTTTGTTTGAAGGCAAAAAATGCTTGTTCAAGAAAACCATTCGGCATGAGGATGAAGAGCTTAACCGTTTTGAAAAAATAGCTGACCAGTTCCAATTTAGAAAAAAAATGATAATCGGAGTGCTTAATGAAGCAAATTTAGATTTAAACACCCTGAATGCGGTTGTTGGAAGGGGAGGTCTGTTAAAACCAATAAAAGGAGGCACCTACAGAGTAAACGAGAAGATGCTAAAAGATCTTAAGGAAGGAGTTCAGGGTGAACACGCTTCAAACCTGGGTGGTATAATTGCCCATTCAATAGCACAGGATTATGGTATTCCAGCATACATTGTTGATCCGGTAGCTGTTGATGAGTTCGAAGTGGTAGCTCGTATTTCTGGTCTGAAGGAGTTGGAAAGAAGAAGCCTTTCTCATGCCCTTAACATAAAAGCAGTTGGACACAAAGTTGGAGCGAAATTGGGTGGGGGCTATTCTGATTATAATTTTGTGATTGTGCACCTGGGAGGAGGAATTTCTGTCACAGCTCACCGTAAAGGCCGAATGATCGATGTAAACAATGCCAACAGTGAAGGCCCGATGTCTCCTGAAAGAACGGGGACGCTGCCAGTCAGTGAACTGGTTGCACTATGTTATTCAGGTAAATACACCTACGAAGAAATGAAGCGGAAAATTACAAGGGAGGGTGGAATTTATTCGTATCTTGGCACCAAAGACATAGTGGAAGTTGAAAAAAGGGCAAGAGGTGGTGATGAGGAAGCACAACTTGTTTTAAATGCAATGATTTACCAAATAGGCAAAGAAATAGGAGCAATGGCAACGGTACTGGAAGGAAAAGTTGATAGGATTATTTTGACAGGAGGAATAGCAAACTCAACTTACATTACAAACAAAATCATAAAGAGAGTTGAATTCATTGCGCCGGTAATTGTGATTCCTGGAGAAGAAGAGATGGAGGCTTTAGCATTAGGGGCTTTAAGGGTAATTACAGGGCAAGAAGAAGAAAAAACTTATGTTTGAGGAGGATGGGATAATGAAATTCAGCAGTTTTTCAGAAATGCTGGAACTAGCTCAGACTTTACCAAAATCAAAGCTCAGTGTTGCCGCTGCTGGTGATGAAACCGTTCTGGAGAGCGTAAAAATGGCTGTAGACAAAGGCTTGATTGAGCCCATTCTTGTTGGAAACAGAGAACGCATTAAAGAAGCAGGGGAGAAAATCGGTTTCGATATACGAGATGAATGGATCATCCATGCTGACTCACTGGAAGAAGCAGCCCGTGAAGCGGTTAAAAAGGTGTCTTCAAGAGAAGCTGATTTGATAATGAAAGGGATGATAGAAACTTCTATTTTCATGAAAGCAGTATTACACCCCGAGTTTGGACTGCGAACGGGAAAAATACTCAGTCATTTAGGTGCTTATGATATTCCTGGTTTCAATAGGATTATTTTTATGACCGATGGCGGCATAAACATTGCACCTGATTTAGAAGAAAAGGCCGGTATACTCCAAAATGCTATTGATGCTCTGATTTCTCTGGGAATACAGGAACCTAGATGTGCTGTTCTGTCCACCGTTGAACTTGTAAACCCCAAAATCCCCTCGACCCTTGAAGCTTCTACCCTGGCCAAGATGGCTCAGCGGGGCCAGATAAAGGGTGGAGTAGTGGAAGGTCCCCTTGCACTGGACAATGCCATAAATGAAGAAGCAGCCAGACACAAAGGCCTGGATGGTCCTGTTGCCGGAAAAGCGGATCTCCTTCTCGTTCCTGATATAGAAGCTGGTAATATCTTTGGTAAAACCATTATTTTCTGTGCCAGAGGAACCATGGCCGGAACTGTGCTGGGTGCTGCCGCTCCGATTGTAATGACTTCCCGTGCCGATACCCCCTATGGGAAATTGTGTTCCATAGCGATTTCGGCCCTTATGGGAAAAGGGTTGTGATAAGTGAATGTAGTGTGTATCTTTTTTTTATGATTGGAGGATTTTTTAAAAACAAAGAGAAATAAATGTAGTAAAACATTATGCAAAGGAGTGACCTCATGAAAATAGCAAGGTTTATACATGATGGAAATACAAAATATGGTATTGTTGAAGGAGATTTTATTATTAAAGAGATCAAAGGGGACCCCTTTATCGATGGAATAGATGTTATTGACAGAAGGAAACATATTTTAGAGGAAGTCAAGCTTTGCGCTCCCACCCTTCCTTCAAAGGTTGTTTGTGTGGGTAAGAACTACCTTGACCACATAAAAGAAATGGGCGGGAAAGATATACCCGAGGAACCCACTTTGTTTATAAAACCCTCAACAAGCGTAATCGGGCATAATGAAAACATTGTAATTCCCAAGATGTCTAGCAGGGTGGATTATGAGGGGGAGGTTGCAGTTGTAATAAAGAACAAAATTAAGAACATATCTCCTGATGAAGTAGAACACCACATCCTGGGTTATACCTGTGCCAATGATGTTACAGCAAGAGACCTTCAGCGAAAGGACGGCCAGTGGACTCGAGCTAAATCCTTTGATACTTTCTGTCCTCTGGGCCCTTGGATTGAAACAGATATAGATGGAGAGTTGAGAATCAGGACTTATTTGAACGGTCAGTTAAAGCAGGATTCGGATACTTCTCATATGATTTTTTCTGTTGAAAAGCTGATTAGTTTCATAAGTTGTATAATGACTCTAAACCCGGGAGATGTGGTGCTTACAGGGACACCTGAAGGAGTAGGGCCTCTCAAGCGGGGAGATGTGATTGAAGTTGAAGTATGCGGGGTAGGAAAATTGAAAAATACTGTTGTTTAGTTTTTGGAATAAAAAGTTCGGATACGTTAACCGGACTTTTATTCTGATACAGTTTGTTAAATTTATGACAGATAAAAAGCCTGGCAAACCGGAAAAAGATTTTTATGAGATTTTATAATATGATAGAAGGTTTTAAGATTTCCCGAAGCTGTGGTAGAAGATGTTCTCGAAAAAATTGTTAAAAAATTAACTAAAAGCCTTGTATAATTTTGTGTTTTGTAGTATACTAATTAGTAGAAGTTTTTGATAATTTTAAAAAAATTAATATTGCTGGCAAGATTTTTTCTTTTTGATTTTTATTGTGAAAGTCATAACTTTATCAATTTGTTTTATTGAGGAAAGGAGGTTCGGAACGTGACAAGAAAGGATTATCTAAAAAGACAGAGAGAAAACCTATTAAAAATTTATGAAACAACAACTGATGATGAACATAAACGAGAAATTCTCAGGAGAATTATGAACATAGACCTGGAAACCCAGGGTAAAGATTCCTTTGGAGAAGTTAAAAAAGGTTATTATACCTTGAAAAGAAACAAAATAATTTACGTCAGACATTAATCCATAAGACCGGCTACCGGTCTTTTTCTTTTAATAACAGAATAAAGGTGTTATAATATATTGAGTATTAAAGTTATTCCAGGTGGAGGAAGGGCTATGGAATTATCTCAACAGAGAATTAGAAGGGATTTGCTCCGTTTGGCCTACCCGGCCATATTGGAAATGATGCTTCATACTACTGTATGGATAGCAGACACAGCGATGGTAGGAAGACTGGGGCCGGTGGAACTGAGTGCTGTTGGGTTAGGAGGAGAGATCTTTTTTACTACGGTTTTTGTCTTTGCTGCCATAGGTGTAGGTGCTACTGCCATGATAGCCAGGTACTATGGTGCGAAGGAATACAAAAAAGTGCATCATATAAGTTCCCAGGTTTTTCTGCTTGGAATTTTAGTAGGCACTTTTGTAAGTGTGTTGTTGTATTTTGTAGGAGATACGGTTATTTACTGGTTTAATATTCCTGAAGAAGTAGCCATTCAATCAGAAATTTACATAAAAACAGCCACAGTGGGAACTTTTTTTATGCTACCCATGTTTGTGAGCATAGCTATATTAAGGGGGATAGGTAATAATCAATTACCCCTTTTAATAGCTATTGTAATTAATACCATAAACATCATCGGGGATTATGTGTTGATTTTTGGTAAATTTGGATTTCCTGCATATGGAGTTAAGGGAGCAGCTATTGCAGCTGCTGCAGGTCATATCGTTGGAGCTGTTGTGATTTGGGTGTATCTGTTTAGCGGTAGATTAGAAGTCAAGCTGGATTTGCAAAACATCATAAAATTTGATAAAGAAATTATTAAGAAAGTTTTAAACCTTAGCACTCCAGCGGGTATAGCAGAGTTAATAACGAATGGAAGCCGAATTGTTTTTTCAATTATGGTTGCTCACCTGGGTGCTGTAGCATATGCGGCCCACCAGGTAGCGGTGGCAGCCGAATCTTTATCTTTTATGCCGGGATTTGGATTCTCTATAGCAGCGACTACTATAGTGGGGCAGAGCCTTGGGGCAAAAGAGCAGGTCCAGGCTTCCAAATCGGGATGGGAAGCTTTGAAACTGGGATTAATGATAATGGTAAGTATCGGATTGTTTTTTCTGATTTTACCTCATCAAATAATAAAGGTATTTATTCCAAACCCTGAAGTGATCGAGCTGGGTGCGTCCTGTTTGAGGATAGCCGCCTTTGAACAACCTGTGATAGCTGTAGAAATGATTTTATCAGGGGCATTAAAGGGTGCTGGTGATACCAGGTGGCCCCTTTATTCTGCCCTGGTGGGAAACTGGTTGATCAGGATTCCTCTTGTGTATTTATCGGTTTTTGTGTTTCATCTGCCTGTAACCTTTGTATGGATAGTTACAGTGATTGATTTTACTGTAAGAAGTGTGATTGTCCTGTGGCGTTTTAAATCAGGGAAATGGACAGCCATAAAAATTTAAAAGGAATAAAAATCCTTTTGTAGAATACATAAAAACCAATCTTTTTTCAGGAGTGGAATAAGATGGGAAGATTTGAGGTTGTTTCAAAGTTCAAACCGCGAGGTGACCAACCCGAGGCCATAAAGCAGTTGAGCCGGGGAATAGAATTGGGAATGAAATTCCAAACCCTTTTGGGGGCAACGGGAACCGGGAAAACCTTTACTATGGCTAACGTAATTCAGGAAGTGCAAAAACCAACCCTTGTGATTGCTCACAACAAAACCTTGGCCGGCCAGTTGTGTAGTGAATTAGGGCAGTTATTCCCCAACAATGCTGTGGAATATTTTGTAAGTTATTATGATTATTATCAACCTGAAGCATATATACCCCATACAGATACCTATATAGAAAAGGATGCATCAATTAATGATGAAATAGACAAGCTGAGACATTCAGCTACCTGTGCCCTTTTTGAACGCAGGGATGTTGTGATAGTTGCAAGTGTTTCTTGCATATACGGCCTTGGTTCTCCCATAGATTACGAAAATCAGGTGATTTCTTTACGCCCGGGGATGATTAAGGACAGGGACGAAGTTATCCGCAGGCTTATAGAAATTCAGTATGACAGAAATGACATCGATTTTTCCCGGGGTAGATTTCGGGTAAAAGGTGATGTATTAGAGATTTATCCCGTTTCATACACTGAGAAAGCGATAAGAATTGAGTTTTTTGGGGATGAGGTTGACAGAATTGTTGAAATCGATACCCTTACGGGAGAAATTCTGGGAGAACGGAACCATGTTTCGATTTTTCCAGCCAGTCACTATGCTACTCCCAGGGATAAGATGGAAAGAGCTATAGAATCTATTAAAAAAGAGTTGAAAGAAAGGTTAAAAGAACTGAGAAGCCAGGGGAAAGAACTGGAAGCACAGCGGCTGGAACAACGGACAAACTACGATATTGAGATGTTGCAGGAAATGGGCTACTGTACAGGTATAGAAAACTACTCAAGACATCTATCAGGGCGTAAGCCTGGAGAACCCCCGTACACCCTTTTGGATTATTTTCCTGATGATTATCTTATAATAATAGATGAATCCCATGTGACCATTCCTCAACTGAGGGCAATGTATGGTGGTGACAAGTCAAGGAAAGATACCCTTATAGAGCACGGATTCAGACTCCCTTCAGCTTATGACAACAGGCCATTAACCTTTGAAGAGTTTGAAGAGCGAATCAATCAGGTGATTTTTGTTTCTGCAACACCCGGTCCTTATGAATTGGAACGCAGCCAGCAGGTTGTTGAGCAGATAATCAGACCAACTGGACTTGTTGATCCTAAAGTTACAGTGAAACCTGTAAAAGGCCAGATTGATGACCTTGTCACCATGATTAATGAGCGTATACAGAAGAATCAGCGTGTGCTGGTGACAACCCTTACTAAAAAAATGGCAGAGGATCTCACCGATTATCTTAAGGATCTGGGAATAAAGGTAACCTATCTTCATTCCGAGATAAACACTCTGGACAGGCTGAAGATTTTACGAGATTTGAGATTGGGTAAATATGATGTGCTTGTGGGAATCAACCTGTTGAGGGAAGGTCTTGATCTACCGGAAGTTTCGCTGGTAGCCATTCTGGACGCTGATAAGGAGGGCTTTTTGCGGTCTGAAACCTCTCTTATACAGACCATTGGAAGGGCTGCAAGGAATGTAGATGGTGAAGTGATAATGTATGCGGATACCATTACCAGTTCCATGAAAAAAGCTATTGATGAGACCAACAGACGCCGGAGAATACAGATGGAATACAACAGGAAACATGGAATCAAACCTCAGACCATCAGAAAGGATGTTTACAGAGTTATTCAGGCTACTAAGGTTGCAGAAAAACAAGAGGAATATACAATAGATAGAATAACCAGTCTGGATGTTTTGAAACTGAAAGGAAACGAACTTGAGAAATTAATATCGGATCTGGAACAGGACATGAAAAAAGCGGCGGAAACATTGGAGTTTGAGAAGGCGGCGGAAATAAGGGATATTATCATAGAACTGAAAGGAATAGCAAATCAAAAAGGCAAGAAAGTTAGGGTTTCAGGTTGATCTGATGAATTTAAGGAGGTGAAAAGCGTGGCCCAGGATAAGATTATAGTGAGGGGAGCAAAAGAACACAATTTAAAGAACATCGATGTAGAAATACCAAGGGATAAGCTGGTAGTAGTGACGGGATTGAGTGGTTCAGGCAAATCTTCGTTGGCTTTTGATACCATTTATGCTGAAGGCCAGAGAAGGTATGTAGAATCTTTATCAGCCTATGCCCGGCAGTTTTTAGGCCAGATGAAGAAACCTGATGTAGAGTCTATAGAGGGATTATCCCCTGCTATTTCTATAGATCAGAAAACCACCAGCAAGAATCCCCGTTCTACAGTGGGAACCGTTACAGAAATATACGATTATTTGAGACTGCTGTATGCCCGGGTGGGTACACCTCATTGCCCCGAATGTGGCCGTGAAATCTCTCAACAGACTGTGGATCAAATAGTTGATAAAGTAATGGAACTTGAAGAAAAAACCCGGATACAGGTGCTGGCACCAGTCATAAGAGGTAGAAAAGGAGAATATGTTAAGCTGTTAGAGGACATAAAGAAGATGGGGTTTGTAAGAGTCAGGGTTGATGGGGAAATAATGGATGTTAACGAAGAAATCAAACTGGATAAGAATAAAAAGCACAACCTGGAGATTGTGGTGGACAGGCTTATTATCAAGCCGGGAATCGAAAAAAGGCTGGCGGATTCTATCGAAACAGCCCTTGCACATGCTGAAGGTATTGTGTTAATAGATGTATTGGGTAAGGAAGAGCTGCTTTTCAGCCAAAATTTTGCATGTATCCAGTGTGGAATCAGCCTTGAAGAATTGGCACCTCGTATGTTTTCTTTCAACAGCCCCTATGGTGCCTGTCCCAGGTGTGATGGCCTTGGAAGCAATATGGAAATCGACCCGGACCTTGTTATACCTGACAAAAGAAAAAGCCTGAATGATGGTGCTATAGAACCATGGAGCGGTAAGCGGGAGAACGGGTATTATTATCAACTCCTCAAAGCGGTAGCTGATTTGTATGGCTTTAATATGGATACTCCTGTAGAGGAACTGGATGATGAAATTGTGGAAGTGCTGCTGTATGGGAGCAGTGAGAAGATAAGAGTAAGATATGAGAACCGGTATGGCCGGGTAAGGGTATATGAAACGTATTTTGAAGGAGTAGTTAACAATTTGGAAAGGCGTTACAGGGAGACTTCTTCTGATTATGTGAGGAAGAGCATAGAAGAGTTTATGAGCAACAAACCGTGTCCCATGTGTAAAGGAGCAAGATTGAAGAAGAAAAGCCTTGCAGTAACGGTAGGAGGCAAATCCATATATGATGTTACCCGAATGTCTATCAGTGAAGCTTTAAAGTTTTTTAATGAACTGAAACTTTCCCGAAAAAAACAGATGATTGCCGGACAGATTTTAAAAGAAATCAAAAGCAGGCTTACTTTTCTTGTTGATGTCGGCCTGGACTACCTGACTCTTTCCCGTTCCGCAGAGAGCCTGTCAGGGGGCGAGTCTCAGCGGATCCGTCTTGCCACTCAGATTGGTTCACAGCTTATGGGGGTTTTATACATTCTGGATGAGCCCAGCATCGGGCTTCATCAAAGGGATAATGCCAGGCTCTTAAAAACGCTGAAAGAATTAAGAGATCTGGGTAACACACTAATAGTAGTAGAACATGATGAAGAAACCATGTATGCAGCAGATTATATTATCGATATAGGCCCGGGAGCAGGGGCCCATGGAGGGAAAGTTGTCGTTGCAGGCCCTATTGAGAAGATCAAGAACTGCAAGGAATCCATTACAGGTCAGTACCTGTCAGGGAGGAAACAGATTCCCATTCCCGGGCGAAGAAGAATACCTCATAAAAATCGATGGTTAGAGATCAAAGGGGCTCGAGAGCACAACCTGAAAAACATATATGTTAGGATTCCTGTTGGTACCTTTACGTGTGTAACAGGTATATCAGGCTCCGGGAAGAGCACATTAATCAACGAAATACTGTATAAAAGCATGGCAGCAAAGCTTCATAACTCAAAGGTAAAACCCGGTGAACATGATGGAATAAAAGGTGTGGAGTATTTTGAAAAGGTTATTGATATTGACCAGTCTCCCATTGGAAGAACCCCTAGATCCAATCCGGCAACCTACACCAAGGTTTTTGACGATATTCGAGAAATATTCTCAAAAACTCCGGAAGCGAGGATAAGGGGCTACAAACCCGGTCGATTCAGCTTTAATGTAAAGGGTGGTAGGTGTGAAGCGTGTAAGGGTGATGGGATTATAAAGATTGAGATGCACTTTTTACCCGATGTTTATGTTCCGTGTGAAGTGTGCAATGGGAAGAGATACAACAGAGAAACTCTGGAGGTAAAATACAAGGGTAAAGCCATTGCTGATGTACTGGATATGACCGTAGAGGAAGCTCTGGATTTCTTTAAAAACATCCCTAAAATAAAAAGAAAGCTCGAAACCATGATGGATGTAGGATTGGGATATATCAAGCTGGGACAGCCGTCCACAACCCTCTCTGGAGGAGAAGCCCAGAGGGTAAAACTGGCTACAGAACTTTCCAGAAAAAACAACGGTAAAACTCTCTATATTCTCGATGAGCCAACTACAGGCCTGCATATCGCTGATGTGCACAAGCTTCTCAAGGTATTGGATAGATTAGTAGAATCAGGAAGCACCGTTGTGGTAATCGAACACAATCTGGATGTTATCAAAACTGCTGATTATATTATCGATCTAGGGCCTGAAGGTGGTGACAGAGGAGGGAAAATAGTAACAGCAGGTACCCCCGAAGAAGTTGCTCAGGTTCCAGAATCTTATACAGGTCAGTTTTTAAAAAAGGTGCTGGCTAAAAAAAATGAACAGAATGCACCTGGTAAAAAACAGGCTGTTTGACAGTTTAGAGGTCAACAGCCTGATTGGTTTATTTCCTCCACTTTGACAAAAAATTCTTTACCTGATACTACTATTCTATATAATTTAGCAGGTTGTACGGTTTTGGGTTTGGTCTTTAATTCTTCAAAGATTTTGTGTTGAGCAATGATGGCTTCTCTGGCTTCCTCCAGAGTAGTTTTTGTAAATTTTATTTTATCCCCCGGTTTGAGCTGAGTAATTTTGTTTAAATCAACTGAAATAACGGTGGCAATTTTTGCATAACCACCGGTGGTCTGTCTGTCTGCAAGCATTATAATGGGTTGACCGTGACCCGGAACCTGAATGGCTCCAAGGGGGATACCATCAGATATGATGTCGGCACTCTCCTTGTGTTCGATGATAGGACCTTTTAACCTGTATCCCATCCGATCGGATTGGGGAGTTACTTCATACATAGATGATAGAAAAACATCAATACTTTCATTTTCAAACAATTCATCCTGAGGGCCCAGAATTACTCTAATTTCTGCTTCATTTTTATACCGGGGGATTAGATGTTTCGGGAGTATGCGCTCTTTAAATGGAACACTATTAGATGTTTCATAAACTTTGATAACATCACCTGATGCAAGTTTACGCCCATCCAGTCCTCCGAGTTTTGCCCTCAAGTAAGTGGACCTGCTTCCCATCACCAGGGGGACATCTATTCCGCCCCTTACAGCAATATATCCTCTCAAACCTGTTTTCAGGCTACCAAAACTGATAATGCTTCCTTTTTTTACAAAGAGGGATTGCCACATAGCTACAGGTTTGCCGTCTATAAAGGGTGCAGCATCAGCACCGGTGACGGCTATAACAGCATTTTTCAAAAACTCCATTTTGGGCCCCTGAAGGGTAAACTCGATGGCGGCATCCCCATCATTATTTCCTACCAGCAAGTTGGCAACGGTGTATGAGAAAAGATCCATCGCTCCCGCAACAGGCATCCCAAACCTTTGATAACCTTTCCTGCCTTTATCCTGAATGGTTGTTAAAGGCCCGGGTTCGATTATTCTGATTGTATCCACATCAATACCTCCTTTTACTGGATGATCTTTACAGTGTAACTGCCGTTTTCAACCTGTGCTTTGATTGAGTGGTAGTGCTGTTCATTTACACTCACAAATTTCAGGTAATCACCCGCCTGAAGCAGGAAGGGTTGTTTGCCATAAGGATCAAACAGTTTCAAGGGTGTTCTGCCTATCAATCTCCAGCCACCAGGGCTTTCTATGGGATAAATACCTGTTTGATTCCCGGCAATACCAACACTGCCTTCTGGTATTTTTGTTCTCGGGTTTTCGAGTCTGGGGGTGGCGATTTTTTTAGACATTCCTCCCAGATAAGGAAATCCTGGAGTAAAGCCCAGCATGTATATGAGATATTTTCTTTCTGTATGAATCTTAATAACTTCTTCAACAGAGAGGTTGTTGTGTTGAGCCACAAACTCTAAATCAGGTCCAAACTTACCTCCATATACTACAGGAATTTCAATAGTTTTCGGTTTTTCGATTTCTGTTGGTTTGATGTTTTTTTCAAGAGCCTTTAGTTCTGTTAACAAATCCATTCCATTAATAACGAGGGGGTCATAAAGCACCAGAAGAGATCTATATGTAGGTATAACTTCCTCTACGCCTTTGATTTCGCTTTTTTCAATAGCAAGAAACATGTTTCTAACCTTTGAATTGACTTTTTCAGAAATTTCGTTTTCAAATTCTACGACAATTCCCCTATCACCTGCAATTTTGTATTCTGCTGACACGCAAACTCCTCCTTTAAAAAAGGAGGGGAGGGAGAAGCCCTCCCCGTAAGATTGATACACAGTTAACCACTCAGTTTGGATATGACACTGAGAAGGGAACGGGCACCGAGGATGATTGTTACAAATATAACCAGTGCACCCAACAGGTTTGAAAGACCAGAGTTTATATACCTTCCCAGTCTTTCTTTGTTGTTCATTACCCATACCAGGTAAATTGCCGAAATGGGTAGCAGGATACCGTTAGCGGCTTGAGCAAAGATGATAACCTGAACCGGGGAATAACCCAGGCTGGAACCAATAAGGCCTGCCAAAACAATTATGATCCAGACGGCTCTGAAGTTTTTAGCGCGCAAGTTCCGTTCCCAACCAAGAGCACCGGCTGTTGCAAAAGCTCCAGCCAGAGGCGCGGTAACAGCAGAAGAAAATCCCGCTGAAAAAAGACCTATAGCAAAGAACCATTTTGCCCATGAACCCAACAGAGGTTCCAGCTGTATCGCCATTTGACCGGCATTTTTAATCTCTGTGGATGTTCCGTAGAAGGCAGCAGAAGCAGTAACTATGATGGCCATAGAAATAATGCCGCCCAATATAATGGAAAAGATGGTATCAAAACGGGCTGTTGGTAAATCTTCAGCTTTATTCCATTTTTCCTGCACTGCAGAGGCGTGCAGGAAAAGATTGTATGGAACTACAGTTGTTCCTATCAAAGCAACTGCTATGGTGATACCAGCACCTTCAGGAATTCTTGGGATAAAAATACCTTTAAGAATGGCTGCGAGATCGGGTCTGATTATTATTGCGGTAAGGATAAAAGCAAAGCTCATTACAATTACCAGGCCAATCAAGACCTTTTCGATCAACTTATAATTACCCGACCACAACAAAAAGAAGGCTATTATAGCCATAATGGGTCCCCATATGTTTGCCGAGATTCCCGAAAGAGTGGAAAGTCCCATTGCTCCTCCTAATATATTTCCCGTTTCGTAAGCTGCACAACCGATACCTATGGCTGCTACTACCAAAAAAATACTAATTCCTTTTGCGATGGGGTTTTCAAACTGATTTCTCAAAGCTTCACCAAGGCCTTCCCTTGCAACGATACCAAGCCTCATAGACATTTCCTGAAGAATAATGGTTGCTATTATAGAAAAGGCCATGGCCCACAGTAGCACGTAGCCGTAACTGGCACCTGAAATTGTGCATGTTGTTACCGTTCCTGGCCCTATAAAAGCAGCGGCAACAAGGGCACCGGGGCCAATATTTTTAACTTTTTCAATAAAACTATTCAATCAGATCTCCTCCTTTATGAAGATTAATAATATTCTGCCAACTGTTCATTTTTGATATCAGTTATAAACATGTGTCCCGGGGAATGGGTGATCATTATTGATGGTTTTGTTTCCATTGCAACGGCCTGAGGAGTAACTCCACATGCCCAGAACACAGGAAGTTCTCCTTTTCTGATGGTAACAGCGTCACCAAAGTCTGGAGAGTTGATGTCCTTTATACCTATGGATTGGGGATGACCGATATGAATAGGAGAGCCGTGAACAGCTTTGTATCTTGAAGTAATCTCAACAGCCTTTGGTATTAACCTGCCTGGAATGGGACGCATAGAAACCACCATAGGGCCTTTGAACCTGCCGGCTTCTTTGCATTGAATGTTTGTTATGAACATGGGGACATTCTTTTTCTCCTCAATGTGTCTTACCGGAATGCCTGCTTTTAAAAACGCAGCTTCAAAGGTGAAACTGCATCCTATGAGGAAAGCTACAAAGTCTTCTCTCCAGTATTTGAGAATGTTTGTTACTTCGGCTGTAAGTTTACCTCTTTCATATATCCTGTATTTTGGAAGGTCCTGTCTGATATCAGCACCGGGTGCAGTTAATTTGGGTTCGGGATCTCCCGGATCTGTAACATCAAGCACAGGACACGGTTTGGGGTTTCTATGGATAAAAAGCATAAACTCAAAAGCGAGTTCCTCTGGAAGTATTACCAGGTTAGCCTGAGCATACCCTGCGGCAAGGCCGGCTGTTGGTCCTGTGAATTCCCCTTTTCTTATAATTTCCCGTAACCTTGAAGGGGAAGCTGCTTTTAAATCTTCCATAACTTTTCCTCCCCATTAACTTATAAAATCTTTCATAGGCCTGATCTCGATTCCATTTTTTTCGAGTTCGGTTTTCAAGTGTTTGACCAATTCAACAGCCTGAGGATTATCTCCGTGAACACATACTGTATCTGCTTTTAGTGTGATCTCTGTTCCATCTATAGCAGCAACTTTCCCCTCGGTAACCATTTTTATCACTCTTCGGGTTACTGTTTCTGGATCTTTTATTACTGCTCCGGGTTTTTTCCTGGAAACCAGAGTGCCGTCAGGGTTATATGCCCTGTCAGCGAACACTTCACTGGCAACCCGTAATCCCAGTTCCTTACCGGCCCTGTACATGGCTGACCCTGCTGCTGCAACATAAATCAAGTTGTCATTTACCTGTTTGATTGCTTTGCCTATTGCCATAGCCAGTTCATAATCTGTTGAAGCCATGTTGTTCAATGCACCATGTGCTTTCACGTGTTGTAGCAGTATGCCTCTGGACCTTGCAAAAGCATCAAGGGCTCCAATTTGATATATCATGCTGGTTCTAACTTCTTCAGGATCCATATACAGTTTTCTTCGGCCAAAACCGACCAGGTCAGGAAAACCGGGATGGGCCCCTACACACACACTGTTTTCCAGGGCAAGCTTCACAGTGTAATCCATAACATTTGGATCTCCGGCATGAAATCCACAGGCTATGTTTGCTGAAGTAATGTATCTTATAACTTCTTCATCGAGACCCAGCTTGTATACTCCAAAGCTTTCTCCCATATCACAATTGATATCGACCATCAGCTTTGTCATAGACCCTACCCTCCTTTTTTGATATTATATTTTAAGTATTACGTAGCAAGAAATATACCAAAAAGTTACTTGCACCCTGTTTCAGGCACACAAAAACAACAACCCCTAACAGAGAAGGGTTGTTAGAATGTTTGGAATTGCAAAGGATTCAGCAAAAAGCCGAAAATTTGCCGTGCGTTTTAGCACGATAGTTTGAACAAGCACGTTGCAAATCCGCACACTTATAGATTATATTTATCCAATCGTCTAAGGAGGGTAAATCTGCTGATTCCAAGGAGTTTTGCCGCTTTAGTTTTGTTGCCATCTGCCAGTTTCATGGCCTGTTTAATGCATTCTTTTTCTAAATTTTCCACTTCCTCTTCCAGGGAAAAATTTCCTTTCTGTATTTTAGATAGACTTTCGTTTCTGGAAACATTGAGATTGTTATTGATAACATGTGCTTTGTTGTCCAGAAGTTCACCAGGGAGATGTTTTTTTATGACAATCCTGTCATTGTCATTTATGAATATCATGATTCTTTCGATTACGTTCCTGAGTTCCCTCACGTTTCCCGGCCATGGGTATGTTACAAGTATTTGTTTTGCATCTTCAGAAAAATCATCAACCTTTTTTCTTAAGATTTTCTTGAAATGATAAAGAAAATATTGAGCTAACGGAATGATGTCTTCCTTTCTATGGCGCAATGGAGGCACGTGCAGGGGAACAACATTAAGCCGGTAAAAGAGGTCTTTGCGAAACCTTCCCCTTTCAACCTCTTTTTCAAGATCTTTGTTAGTCGCAGCGATAATCCTTACATCTACTTTTTTGTCTTTGAGTCCCCCTACGCGTTTGAATTTTTTTTCTTCCAAAAATCTTAACAGTTTTACCTGGGTTTGGAGTGGAAGTTCTCCGATTTCATCAAGAAACAGAGTGCCTCCATCAGCGGCTTCAATTAACCCTTTTTTTGGTCTGTCAGCGCCTGTAAAGGCGTTTTTTTCAAATCCAAAAAGCTCACTTTCTATAAGGTTATGAGGAATAGCACCACAGTTTATATCAACGAAGGGTTTGTTTCTTCTTGGGCTTGTATCATGTATCTTTCGAGCCACCAGGCCTTTGCCTACACCAGTTTCTCCCAGAATCAACACTGTTACATCCTGGTTGCTGGCAAGAATGCGAGCCTTTTGCATAACTCTTTTCATTTTTAGACTTTCTCCAATAATCTCGTTATCACCCAGGAAGGCTTGCTGTTGTTTCTTTAAAAGTTTTACTTCTTTTTTCAAATCTTGTGTTTCAAAAGCTTTCTTTATTACTATGTTTAGTTCGTCAAGATCAAAAGGTTTTTCAATGTAATCGTAAGCACCCTTTTTGATGGCAGTAACGGCTGATTTTGTATCACCATACGCCGTTATTATAATTACCACAATTTCCTGATCATATTGTTTTATTTCCTCAAGGAGATCAATGCCATTAATATCGGGCAGTCTGATATCAAGGATAACGAGATGAGGATTGTTTTTTTCTATTGCTTCTATACTACCGATGCCTTTTGGGAAGGTGAATACCTGATAGCCGAGGTCCCTTAACCCTTCTTTAAGAGAAAGCCTGATCGTTTGTTCATCATCTATTACGAGGATGCGTTTTGCCAAGAGCTTTCACTCCTTTCGTGAACAGGTAAAGTAATTATAAATTTTGTGCCTTTGTTTACTTTGCTGATAACTTTGACCTCTCCATTGTTTTGCATAACCAGTCTTTTCACAACAGATAAACCCAGGCCTGTGCCCTCAGGATCTGTGGTAAAAAAAGGATCAAAAATTCGATTCAGGTGTTTTGGTGGTATGCCTCTACCGGTATCTTCAATGATGATGTGAAAAACCCTGTTATTATGAGATTTTACGGCTGTTATCTTCAACGTGCCGCCCTTTTGCATTGCTTTTAAAGAGTTCATGAAAAGGTTTATAAAAACCTGTTTAAATTGATCTCTATCAACTTTGATAAAAATATCCTCGGGTATATCTTTGATAACTTCTATTTCTGAAATCTTGAAGTGCTCTTCCAGCAGGTTAATGGAGTCGATGATTATAGAATCCAACTCTGTTACTTTGAAATGAGGTTCTCTGGGTTTTGCGAAATTTAAAATATCAGAGATGAGTTTGTTCATTCGATCAATTTCTGCAAGGATGTTTTCGAGCAGTACTTTTGCTGCACGATTTTCTTTGAACCTTTTAATGAGCACCTGTGAACTGGTTTTAATCCCTGTTAAGGGGTTCCGGATTTCGTGAGCAAGTCCTGCGGCCAGCTCGCCGAGGGAAGTCAGCCTATTAATTTGTTCTATTTTTTCCTCGATCTTTTTTCTTTTGGTAATATCATTAAAGCTACAGAGGGCACCGTTAATTTGCCCCTTTTCGTTTGTCAGAAGGGATGTGTTGATTTCTATGACTTTTTCATTTCCTTTTGGGTCATAGAATCTTAATATTTTGTTTATCTGTTTGCCTGTGGTAAGGGATTTCTGTGAGAGTTTTATAAGTTCTTTGCAGACACCCGATTTGTGTTTGTCAACATCCTCTGTATTGATAATTGTCTGTGCGGCTCGGTTGATGGAGATAACCTTTCCGGTACTATCGATGGTTATGATTCCTGTGGTGGTGCTACGCAGGATGTCTTCATTTATTTCTTTGATTTTCCTCAACTCTTCAGTGCTTGCTTTGATTTTTTTGATCATGTTGTTAAAAGATTCTGCCAGAATTCCAATTTCATCTTTTCGTTTGAAATTCAATTGTTTATCCAGATCGCCTTTGGAAATCTTGTTACACACATCTGCCAATTTTTTTATGGGTTTTGAAAGATTGTGTGCTATGGCAATGGTTAGTTCTACTGCTATGATAGCAAAAATAATGGCCACCAGTATCGTGTATTTCTGGATATCGAGGAGAGAAGATGTTACATCATTGAGAATTACTCCTGTTCCTATATACCAGTTTTTAGAGGAAACTTTTTTAAACAAAAACATAAACTTGACCGTCTCGTTTTTTGGTTTGTTTTGTATGTTCAATTTTATGTATTTATCACTGCTTGATTCTAAGAGTCTTTTATTGATAAATGCGGTGTTTTTAATGTCATAATCACTGTAAACCAGATTTCCCGAATGATCTATGATAATTATCCGGGTTTGCTTTAAATCTTTGATGTGATTTATTATGTCTTCCCTGCCAAAATTTTTATTGAGCTCTATGATCCTGGAAACTTCATCAATGTCTGACTGCATTTCCATGATTTTATTCTCAAGAAACAGATGATAACTTCCTTTATACGAAACAATACCAACAGCCAGTATGGGTATGATAACCAGTATGAGAAAGGGAATGAGGATTTTGTTTTCTATATCAAGCTTCAAAATCTTCTCCCCCTTTTTGCCTTTTATACGTTAAAAGGCTTACAACGACAAAAAGCATAAATGATATAATTACTCCTGGCAGGGCAGGGTTGACCATGTAATCGGAAGTGATGGGCGTTATGGAAACATAACCTGTTTTGAACATGTAAAAGGGGAGACAGGTAAACAGACCTCCTAAAAATGCAGCAAGAGCCCCTTCACTTGTGGCTTTTTTCCAGAAGACTCCACCATACAGGGGGACAAGAAAAGTAGAAGCAAAGATTCCCCAGATTTTAGCGCCAAATATCAAAAGGCTTGGAGGTGGATTGAAAGCCAGGAGCAGTGAGATGGTACCCCCCAAACCTACGAAAAGCCTGTTCAGGTTCAAAAAGGTTTCCTCATTTATTGTGGGATTAACCAGGTTTTTGTAAATGTCGTGGCAAAAACCGCTTGCCAGGATCAGAAGCTGGGAGTTTGCTGTAGATATTGCTGCTGCTATAGTGCTTATAAGAATAAATCCGCTGTATCGAGAACCAATGATGTTATCGATAATGTATGGAAAAATTTCATCGATGGAACTTATACCTGATGCCGTTGGCATTAAAACTCTTGATCCCAGACCGATAATAACTATAGAAGAATATATTGTAAATAGTATCAGCACGGTAATTCCAACCATGTTTGTAGCGGTTTTGCGGTCTTTCGCGGAAATGATTCTTATGGCGTACTGGGGATTGGCAGCAAGACCCAGGCCCCATCCAAAAAAAGATGACAGCAGCAAAAGAGGAGGCTGTAGACCGTTGGCAAAGGGGTCCAGCAGGCTGCCGGTGGAGGTATAGAAACCACTGCCTTTTATCACTTCAGTATTGATTTTTGCCGCCTGAAGGTGCATGTATGTTATACTGTTGAGTTTAGTAAGGATTAGAAGTCCGGCGAAAACGCAGCCTGAGAGTATCAGAACAAAATTTATTATGTCGGTTCTGGCCACTGAATACAGACCGCCAAAAGTTGTATATAGGATAAACAGATACACGAGGAAAATAGCAAGGGTGTATGGAATATCAAGTAGCCTGTTCATTACAATTCCAAAGCCCCTGATCTGAATAACAATGTAGAAAATATAACCTATGATGATAATTAAACCACTTGCAGCCTGTAGAAAAGGGTTGCCGTATCTAACCAGGAAAAACTCGGGTACAGTTTGGATCGAGTATTTTTTCAGCTTGCCTGCCAGCAGCACTATCAGAAAGGCGCCAAAAAACCAGCCTATCACACTATAGAGCATTACAGAATACCCAAAGGCATACAAAGAACCCGTTAATCCTAGCATAGAAGCAGCACTGAACCATGTTCCTGCAAAAGTGGATATGCTTGTAAAAAGCCCCAAAGAGCTATCAGCGATGTAAAAATCTCGTGATGTTTTTGTCTTATTAAAACCATACTTTCCAAACCACAGTATGAAAATTGTATAAAACACGAAATAAAACATGTTGATAAAGGATTTGTTCATTGAAGGTCACCTTTTGAATTCTTTTTTGTTAATAATCTGAGCAGCAATAAATGGAGCAATACCTGTAATAAAAGTAGGTATAATAACAATTACCCAGGTTTTAACGGGAAGCCCCAACCACCAGATTTTTTCCATGTGCTGTATTCCCCCGATTTAATATGGAATAAAACTTTTAATTTAAAATGGATCCCCAATCAAATCTCAAACAATCAGCTTAATAAATTTGCAAGTGTGATGTTTTTTAATTTTTTCTACAAATGCAGTGCATATTCCTTCAATATTACCTTTTTTAGATATTATAGAAAAAACAAGATCAAACCGCCTCTAAAAAGAAGTTTTTCAGCAAAACCCAAAAAAAGCATGAATGAAAAACATTTAAGGCTGCGAAATATACGTTAGTTTAAAAAAAACTTGAAATTTGACTAATTTTTAGATAAAATATCAGTATCAAGGGAATAGATGGAACATTTCTGAATGAAGAATTCGAGAGAGAGTCGGGTGATAACCGGCCGCCGAAGGGGTAAACTTCAATTAGTTCCGATTGAAGTGAAACTCTCAGGCAAAAGGATCGGATTCTGACGGAACTCTGGAGAACACCCTTGAGGTGTACCGAAGGGGAGTGTTGTTTTAATCTCTCAGGTAAATGGACAGAGAAGGCCGAAGGGAACGAGGAGGCCTTCTCTGTTTTTTTTTGAGGTGATTTTGTGAATGCTTTAATTATTACAAACAATGAACTGGTAAAGAACAAAATACCCAAAGCACAGGTAGTGTTTGTTGATGGGAGCGTATGGGATGTTATAAAAAAAACGCGCGATATGGTGTATCAAAACCATGAACTACTAACTCATCCCCTTTCCGGGAGTTTGAAGCCCGACCAGACTCCCTATAAGTCTATAATTATTTCTCGGCAGCAGCCAGCTATACATTTTGATTCTGCCATAATAATTTCCAACACAATAGAGACTATCAGAAAGATGGGTTACAGAAAACCCGAAGAGATCAAAGACAATACCGTTAAAAAGGATTATATGTATGTGGACTACTGCCTGATCCTATTTGCTTTAAACAGATTAGAAAAACTTTAGGAGGTTAAAGACTATGGAAGTTTACGATGTTATGATCATTGGGGGCGGTCCCGCCGGCTTATCAGCAGGTCTTTATGCTTCCAGGTCCAGACTAAGAACACTGCTCATTGAAAAGGATAGAACAGGAGGTCAGGTTAATACAACTGAGGACCTGGAGAATTATCCAGGTATTATGGATGGAATAAAAGCTTCCCAGCTTATGGAGAGGATGACAGAACAGGCAAAAAATTTTGGTACAGCTTTTATAAAGGATAAAGTGACCGATATCATTCCGGAAGGAAATATTAAAGTAGTCAAAGGTGAAAAGGGCGATTACAGAGGGAAAACCGTAATAATAGCTACCGGTGCAACTCCCAGAATGCTGGGAGTAAAGGGTGAAAAGGAGTTTACTGGTAAGGGAGTTTCCTACTGTGCTACATGCGATGCTAACTTTTTTGTAGACCTGGATGTGGCTGTAGTTGGAGGGGGAGATTCGGCGATAGAAGAAGCTCTGTACCTTACAAAATTTGCGGAAAAAGTTTATGTAATTCACAGGCGGGACCGGTTAAGGGCAACAGGCAGCCTTCAGGAAAGAGCAAAACGAAACAATAAAATACATTTCATCTTGAATACGGTGGTGTCAGAGATAAAAGGGGATGGGATTGTAGAAAAAATAACTATTAGAAACAAGAAGACCGGGGAAGAAAAAGATCTAAAAATAGACGGAGTTTTTATATTTGTAGGGACACAACCCATCTCGGACTTTGTTAAAGATGTAATTAAAACCGATGATGAGGGTTATATTATAACTGATGAGTTTATGATGACTTCAATGGAGGGAGTTTTTGCGGCAGGTGATGTCAGAAAAAAATTTTTGCGTCAGGTGATTACAGCTGCGGCGGAGGGGGCCATAGCAGCAACGGCTGCTGAAAAATATATAAATGGAGAACTTAAAACAGAAAAACGGGAGGTGAGCTGAGTGATACAAGTGGATAAAAACAACTTTGAAGAGGAAGTTTTAAAAGCTGAAGGCCCTGTGCTGGTGGATTTTTGGGGCCCCACATGTGCACCCTGTAAGGCATTGGTGCCTGAAGTGGAAAAACTGGCACAAAAATACGAAGGAAAAATGAAGTTCTGCAAACTCGATGTTTCCAAAAACCGTCGTCTGGCAATATCCCAGCAGGTAATGGGTCTTCCTACCATTTTGATCTACAAAAATGGCGAGAAAGTCAAAGAATTAAATCGCGATGTTACTCCTAAAAAAATCGAAGCAATGATACAGGAAGTAATTGATGAATAATGAGTATTTTAGAAAAATATACTCAGAAATGGAGGTGAAGTGTTATTGAAATATCAGTTGGGAAGAATAAAAATAAAAGATATAGCCTTTGGAGATAAAACTGCAGTTGATTCAGGAACTCTATACATAAACAGGGATGAACTGATTGAGTTAATAAAAGAAGATAAACGAATCAGAGAAGTAAATGTTGAACTAGCAAAACCCGGGGAGAGTGTAAGAATTGTTCCGGTGAAAGATGTCATTGAACCGAGAGTAAAAGTGGAAGGTAAGGGTGTTATTTTTCCAGGAATGCTGGGCAAACCCGAGAATGTAGGAACCGGTAAAACTCTGGTTCTGGATGGTGCTGCAGTGGTTACAGCAGGCAGCATAGTAGGATTTCAGGAAGGCATAATAGACATGACAGGCCCGGGAGCAGAATATACACCTTTTTCAAAAACAAACAACATTGTTTTGGTGTGTGAACCCATTGAGGGCTTGGAAAAGCATGAACACGAAGCTGCAGTAAGAATGGCGGGTTTAAAAGCAGCAAGCTATCTGGGTAATGCAGCAAGATACCAGGAACCCGAAGAACTTGAGGAATATGAAGTTTTACCTATAAATGAGGCTCTTGCGAGATACCCCAACCTGCCGAAAGTTGTTTATGTTTATCTGCTTCAAAGCCAGGGCCTACTGCATGATACGTACGTGTATGGTGTTGATGCTAAAAACATACTTCCTACTATTATCTATCCTACAGAAGTAATGGATGGTGCAATAGTGAGCGGAAACTGTGTTTCAGCCTGTGATAAGAATACCACGTACCACCATCAGAACAATCCAATAATTCAGGACCTTTATAAGCGGCATGGAAAAGACATCAACTTTATCGGTGTTGTTATTACAAATGAAAATGTGACCCTTGCCGATAAAGAACGCTCATCCAATATGGTTGCAAAACTGGTAGAATTTTTGGGTGTTGACGGAGCAATAATTTCAGAAGAGGGTTTTGGCAATCCTGATACAGACCTGGTGATGAACACCGTTAAAATTGAAGAAAAGGGAGTAAAAACTGTGGTAGTTACCGATGAATATGCAGGAAGGGACGGTATGTCCCAGTCTCTGGCTGATGCCGACAGGAGATGTGATGCTGTTATCAGTGGAGGCAATGCAAATGAGATAATAAAACTCCCCCCGATGGAGAAAATCATAGGAGATAAAAAACATATAGACAGGATTGCGGGGGGATTCAATGGGAGTTTAAAACCTGATGGGAGTATTGAGGTTGAATTACAGGCTATAACCGGAGCAACAAATGAACTCGGTTATAACAAGCTTTCTGCAAAGAGTTATTAATTTAAAGAAAGGAGTGTGACAGCATGTTAGAAGGCAAAAAAGTTGCCATTATAGGTGATCGTGATGGTATTCCAGGACCAGCCATCCAAAAATGCCTTGAAACTACCGGAGCCGAAGTTGTTTTTGTAACAACTGAATGTTTCGTCTGAACCGCTGCAGGGGCAATGGACCTGGAAAATCAGAAGAGGATCAAGGAACTGGCAGAGGAACATGGAGCTGAAAACCTTGTTGTAATTCTCGGTGGGGCTGAAGCCGAAGCTTCAGGCCTGGCTGCTGAAACTGTTACAAACGGTGATCCTACTTTTGCAGGTCCATTGGCAGGAGTCCAGTTAGGACTCAGAGTCTACCACATATTGGAACCTGAAATAAAACAGGAAGTAGATGAAGAGGTTTATGATGAACAGGTAGGTATGATGGAAATGGTCCTTGATGTCGAACAAATTGTCGAGGAAGTTAAAAAATACAGGGAGAAATATTGTAATTACCTATAATTAAGTGAGGAATGAATGTGATTTGATTTGTACGACATCGAAAGGGGGGAAACCTGTGGCCATTAGAGTAGTGCATTATCTGAACCAGTTTTTCGGTCAAATTGGTGGTGAAGAAAAGGCAGATACGAAGCCAATGGCAAAAGAAGGGCCTGTTGGGCCCGGTACAGCTTTGAATAACTTGTTGGGCGAAGAAGCAGAAGTGGTTGGCACAGTTATATGTGGAGATTCATACTTCAACGAAAATTTGGAAGAAGCCAGAACAAAAGTTTTAGAATTGATAAAGGGGTTTCAACCGAATGTTCTTGTTGCCGGTCCGGCCTTTAATGCGGGTAGATACGGCACCGCTTGTGGGACGGTTTGCAGCTTGGTCAAGGAGAGATTGGGTATTCCTGTTTTGACAGGAATGTACCCGGAGAATCCGGGAGTTGATATGTTTAAAAGAGATGTTATCATTTTAAAAACAAAAGATTCAGCAGCAGGGATGAGGGAAGCTTTACCACAGATGGCCAGACTTATCCTTAAACTGGCAAAAGGAGAAGAACTGGGCGTCCCGGAAGAAGAGGGATACATCCCAAGGGGCATAAGGAAAAATTATTTTGCCGACAAAAGGGGTTCAGAAAGAGCAGTAGAGACCCTTATAAAAAAACTGAGGGGTGAAGAATTTAAAACGGAATACCCCATGCCGGATTTTGATAGAGTGGAACCCCAGCCGCCTGTTGAGGATGTTTCCAGAGCAAAAATCGCTCTTGTTACTTCCGGAGGAATTGTACCCAAGGGCAATCCTGACAGCATTGAGGCGTCCAGTGCCAGCAAATACGCCAAATATGATATATCGGGTGTGGATGACCTTACCCCGGATGAATACGAAACTGCTCATGGTGGTTATGATCCTACATATGCCAATGAAGACCCCGACCGTGTGTTGCCCATTGATGTAATGCGTCAACTGGAAAAAGAAGGTGTTATAGGAAAACTTCACGATTATTATTACGTTACTGTAGGAAATGGGACTTCAGTAGCGAATGCCAAGAAATATGCTCAGGAGTTTGCTAAAGAGCTTGTGAAGGATGGTGTTCAGGCGGTTATTCTTACATCCACCTGAGGAACGTGTACCCGTTGCGGTGCAACGATGGTAAAGGAGATAGAGAGAGCCGGTATACCTGTGGTCCATATATGCACTATTGTTCCCATTTCAAAAACAGTGGGAGCGAACCGTATCGTGCCTGCTGTTGCTATTCCCCATCCCCTGGGTAACCCCAAACTATCCAGGGAAGAGGAAAAAGCTCTTAGAAGAAAGATTCTTATGAAGGCATTAGAGGCACTTCAAACAAAGATAGAGCAGCAGACAGTCTTTGGAACTTAATGGGCAGTATTCTGCTGCCCATTTTTGTTAAACTTCAAAGGGAGGAGGCTTCATAATGAATTACCCGGTGATAAAGGCGGCTTCGTATTGCCTTGTCCATACTCCAAATCTGATGTATCACAATGGTTCCACCCAGGTGGTTGAACGGATAAGGGATGAATCTTCCGAATATCTGAAAAAACTCAAACAGCATATAAGGAACTTTGAGGAAGCAGTAAAATACCCTCCCAATCAGGTGTATATAGGAAACATGAAACCCGAAGATTTAAGCAAAATAAACCAGCCCTGGTATGACAATCCTGTGGAAGATGCACAAACCAGTGGAGAGTTTGGAGACATAATACCAGAAGATGTGTTTTATGGTTTCATGAAAATCGTTGATGCTTTTGATTTGGTGCTTTTGGAAGAGAGCTTTGTAAAGGAGATAAAGCCTAAAATTCAGCAGATGGCTTACACAACTGAGGAAGATATAGCCAGGATAGGTGAGGGGGTTTCAATAGGTAAAATAGAGGAGTTGACACACAGCAAAGATGCAGAAGGGCTCTACCTGGGAGAAAGGATGGTAGGCTGCGTAAAAAAAGCCCATAATATAGATGAAACCCTGAGTGCTCATGTCATGGTAGAAAATCTTGCCACCAAAGCATCGGCAGTGCTGACCCTCCGAATGCTTCTCCAGAAAAACAACATATCTCCTGAAGAGATAGATTATGTGATCGAAACATCGGAAGAAGCATGTGGAGACATGAACCAGCGGGGTGGCGGTAACTTTGCCAAAGCCATTGCAGCCATGGCAGGATGCAATAATGCTACCGGATGTGATATCAGAGCATTTTGTGCAGGACCGGCTCACGGTATTGTAAATGCGGCAAGCCTTGTACAGGCCGGTGTGTTCAAAAACGTGGTTGTTTTAGGAGGGGGAGCGGCAGCAAAACTGGGTATGAACGGGAAGGACCATGTTAAAAAAGGCATGCCGGTGCTTGAGGATGTCCTGGGAGGTTTTGCAGTCCTCATAAGTGAAAACGATGGGAAAAACCCTGTTATAAGAACCGACCTTGTGGGCAAACACACAGTAGGTGCCGGTTCATCACCTCAGGCAGTTATCACTTCCCTGGTGGCAGAGCCTCTGGATAAAGAAGGAAGAAAGATACCTGATGTAGACAGGTATGCTGTGGAGATGCAGAATCCTGAAATAACGAGGCCTGCTGGAGCAGGAGATGTGCCCCAATCAAATTACAAAATGATAGGAGCTCTTGCAGTCAAGAGAAACGAACTAGAGCGCAGGGAATTGATGAATTTTGTGCAAACCCATGGCATGCCGGGATTTGCACCGACGCAGGGCCATATTCCATCAGGAGTACCTTTCATAGGATTTGCCCGCAAATTCATATTAAAGGGTGAAATAAACACTGCAATGATTATCGGCAAAGGCAGTCTGTTTTTGGGAAGGATGACGGATCTTTTTGATGGAGTCTCTTTCATAATAGAGAAGAATGCCGGTAAAACCCCACAGGAAAAAGGCTTAGATAAAGAAGAAATCAAAACCCTTATTGCCCGGGCAATGAAGGAAGTGGCGGAAAAGCTTTTAAACAGCACCCAGTAGAAGGAGGTGGGAAGACATGGGGATTTCCTCTTTTACCAGGAAAGCAGTGGGAGAAGTTTTTAAGGAGATTGCCGAGGGTATAGAAAGGGTAAATTTCGGGAAAAAAATAAAAGTTGGGCTTACCACCCTGGGAAGTGAACACGGAATACGCGAACTGGTAAAGGGAGGAGAGCTTGCGCAGCAGGATCCCGACATTGAGGTGATACTTATAGGACCCAGGATTCAGAATACGCCCTTGGAAACGGTGGAGACCGGTGAATGTGAAGAGGATTTGCACAAAAAAATGGAGGAGCTTTTACAAAACAATACCATTGATGCGTGTGTTACAATGCACTACAACTTTCCTTTAGGAGTATCCACTGTGGGTAAAGTTGTAACTCCTGGGCGGGGTAAGGAAATGTTTATCGCCACTACAACGGGGACATCGTCCACAGATAGGATAGAAGCAATGGTTAAAAATGCTCTCTATGGTATAGCAGTTGCAAGAGCATCGGGTATCCAACAACCCACCATTGGTGTCCTGAATGTGGATGGTGCCAGAAGAGTTGAAAAGATATTAAAACAATTAGCACAAAATGGCTACGAAATAACTTTCGGTGAGTCCATAAGACATGATGGCGGCTGTGTAATGCGGGGAAATGACCTCCTCTCGGGAACTCCGGATGTAATGGTTACCGATTCCCTCACCGGGAATATTTTGATTAAGGTGTTTTCAGCCTTTACTACTGGAGGTAATTACGAATCTCTGGGATATGGGTATGGCCCCGGAGTGGGAAAAGGTTTTAACAAAATCATAAACATCATATCCAGGGCTTCCGGAGCTCCTGTAATAGCAAAAGCAATAAGGTTTGCTGCAGACATGGTAAAAGGAGAACTTCTAAAATTAAAAGAATATGAAATAAACAATGCAGAGAAGGCCGGTTTATCCAGACTTTTACAGGATATTGAGAAGGAAGAGGTGGAGAAAAAAGACGTTACACCACCACCAGCAAAACCCGTAACACAGGAAATTTCGGGAATCGATATCATGGAACTTGATAGGGCTGTAAGGGTGCTGTGGAAAAACGGCATTTTTGCCAAAACAGGCATGGGATGTACGGGCCCCGTTATTCTGACTGCTCCGGAAGATTATGAAAGGGCCAAGGAATTGCTGAAGGATTATATAGCCTGATTTAGAGTTTGGCTTTTTGTCTTAACCATGCTTCGAGATGTTGGACTATGGTGCTGGCTTTTGGAGGACAGCCGGGAATATTGTAAGGAGAACCTTTTGTACAAATTCCTACACCTATCCCTGAAAGTTTCTTCCCTTTAAAACCCTGGCCTATGTGTATGCTTTGGGGAAGCTGTTTCAGCTTCCCTTTTTCTTTTAACCGCATCAGTGCATGGATAAGGCTACCATAACATGCTGAACAGGCCTGGTTTTCTACAATCCATTTCCGTAAATAATCGAGTTTTGTGTTCGATACGGTGCTTTCGTGGTGTAATGTTGCTTGATCTTTATTTAGTTCTATGATTTTGGCCTCTGATAGTTGAGCCCTTCCTATTCCCATTTTTTCCGCAATTCTAATGTATTCAATGTCTTTAACAGAATACCCGAGCAGTTCCGCTGCATAAACATCTATCAAAACAGGGTCTTTACCAGCAATAACCCGGTTCATCCTGACCGGTGTTCCACCCTCTTCAAAAGTCAAATCTCCAATAATTCCGTCTACAATAACCAGGTGGGAAGTAAGGATTTTGTTTAGACATGCTATGGGCCGGTGCAGACCCATGGAATGAAAACGCCTTTTTTCTTTGTCCGGGATGCATCCCTTAAGGTTCTTGAGAGCACAGGTTAATTTAGTCTGACAGTGGGCTTTTAAAACAGGCATGTTAATCAGGTAGTCGATTTTTAAAGCCTGTTTGCAGATGCTGATTCTAACCCCGTCCACATTAAACACCTGAAACCCATCCTTTTTTAAATCTATTAGAGGAATTTGATATTCCCTGCTTATTTCCTCATACCCACACACTTTAAAAGCCTTCCCTGTATTCCTCTCACCTACCCATGAACTTTCAAGAATCACGATATTCATAAAACCCAGTGTTTTAAGGTATTTAATTACACCCTTTACAAGTTGGGGGGATGTTGTTGCTCCCGAGTGAGATGGTTTGGCTACAACAAGGTTGGGTTTGATTCCAATTAACGGTTCCTCCCTGTTAACCTTCTGCAGATCCTCTTTTATTTGCATTTTTTTTAAAATGGCAGCAGCCATTTCTTCAGGATTATCACCATACATTACATAAAGGCTGTTCATGGTATCCCATCCTTCAGTTTTAGTGTATAACAATTGTATGACTATCCCGTTAATTCAGCATTATTCATTAAGCTTACAGACATTAAATGGCACACTAAAGAGGCTGGCCTTAATCAAAAGATTCCTGTAATAAAGTGAGGGGATGGAAATTAGAGGGTGACAACAACCAAAACGGGAAGTAATGAGCGATGGATAAAAGCAAACTCAAAAAAAATGAGTTTAATTGTGGGAAAGGATTCCAACACAGTAATAATAGGCACAGATGTAGCCAGGAAAAAACATTGGGCTAGAAGCACTCTTCAAATTCAATAATACCAGAAAAGGCTTCAATTGGCTAGTGGGAAAACTCCAA
>ENA-OSAI01000178-OSAI01000178.1-marine-sediment-metagenome-genome-assembly--contig:-NODE-178-length-37590-cov-11.779193_pt1 | contig 37590 bp, 35 predicted proteins | sample MGYA00237871_ERZ529316 | MGnify/ENA primary metagenome ERZ529316 (study PRJEB26369, sample SAMN03142814) | marine sediment metagenome | biome: marine; feature: borehole; material: sediment...
ATTAAAAAATCCTCCAGATTATATAGTGACAATGGATGCTGATTACTCGCATAATCCTAAGGATATCCCACGGATAGTTTCCATTGCAAAAGAAAAAAATGGGCTTGCGATTGGAAGCAGATACTGTAGAGGGGGAAAAGCAGTTAATTGGAGCGCATTTAGACTGATGATCAGCCGAGCAGCTAATTTAATGGCCTCACTTTTAGTTAAGGCGGGAATACATGACTATACAAGTGGTTTACGTTGTTATTCAACAAATTTAGTCAAAGAAATAGTTAACGATCTTCATAGTCAAACCTATGAAATTCAAATCGAAACTATACGACAAGCAAGTAAACGAAAGTTTTGTGTACAGGAAGTGCCCGTTACATTTATAAACAGGACAAAAGGAAAATCTAAATTAACTCTAAATGAGATTAAAGAGTTCATAAGATATATTCTAAAAATTAAACTTAAACGTTAAATTCACCTGCAATTGTATTATTGCGGTGAATTAATTGAAACCAACTAAAGTACTGATTGGCATCTGTGCTTATAACGAAGAGAAAAACATAGCAAATCTCCTTCAAAATCTTATCATCAAGCAAAATTTACCCAAAAATACCAGAATTCTGGTTATCTGTTCTGGATGTACGGATAAGACTCCCCATATAGTTGAGGAATTCCAGAAAAGAGATCCGAGAATCAACTTAATAGTTGAAAAAGCCAGAAGGGGAAAAGCAAATGCCCTTAATAAAATCTTTAGAATCGCTAAAGAATCTGCTGATGTTCTTGTTCTTGTTAACGCAGACGCTGTTCCTGAACATGGAAGTATAACAAAGATAATGTCGAAGTTACTTATTAACAATGATGTTGGCGCTGTTTTCGCACAGCCGGTTCCATTTAAAGGAAATAACGGAGTTTGCCATAGAATCGTGCGAGTCATATGGCGTTTACACCATATCATATCCATTAATCAAAAACCCAAACTTTCAGGTGAGCTTTGTGCAATACGTACTGGTTGCCTTCAGGAGATACCCGAAAGGGTTGCTACAGATGAGCCTTATATAGAAATTATTATTCAGCAGCAAGGCTGGAGGATATTATATGTTCCAGATGCAGTTGTATATATTCGATGCCCTACTAACGTTGTCGATTTACTCAAACAACGAAAAAGAATAAGAATCGGGCATTTGCAAGTACAGCATGAAACAAAATTTAAAGTTTCCACCTCAGGTTTGGTGAACTCTCTCCAGGCCTTTTCATTTTTGAAACCAAGTGAACTCCCTTATGCGCTAATAGGAGCATTTTTGGAAATTCTTGCTTATTTCGAAGCGCGGTTTACCTTTAACAAAAATAGAATTCCTTACATGTGGGAACCAATAAAAAGCACAAAGTTTTGATGAAATTCAGGAACGAGGAAATATGCATATCTTACAGGTTACTCCGCGATATTTTCCAAACATTGGTGGTGTAGAAATAGTTGTACAGACAATAAGCGAGTTGCTATCTAAAAGAGGCATTTCGGTCACCGTGTATTCTGTGGATTTTAACCCACGCCTACCTAGGCAACAGAAAGTCAATGGCGTTCTAGTTAAGAGATTTGTGCCTCTGCTGGGCGACCCTTTTTATATTCCTGCCCCTGACTTCATTGGTAGCATCAGAAAAGAGAATGTTGATGTTGTTCATATTCATAATATTCATACGTTATTGCCCTGTGTAACAGCTTTATTGACGCATAAAAGTCAGAAATTGTTATTACAACCGCATTATCATCGTTTTGGTCAAACTAGTATGAGAGATTTCTTTTTCAATCTTTACAAAAAGGCTTGGCATAAACTATTTTTCTCGTATGTAGACTGTGTAATCGTTAATTCCGATTATGAGAAAAAAATATTCCTTGAGGATTTTGCAAAATGTCGAAACGTTCTCTTAATTCCAGAAGGTATAGCTATCAATGAGCTCAAACTTGTTGATTGGAAACCAGAAAAACCTGCCAGAATCCTTTATATCGGTGGTTTAAGGCGATACAAAAATGTTGATAAACTAATTGAAGCCTTTGAACAACTCGTAAGAAAAATGAAAATAGATTCTAAACTTGTAATCATAGGAAAAGGTGAAGAATATCCACGTCTTGTAGAATTAGCGAAGAAACTTAAACTCATGGAGTTTATCGAATGGAAACACTCTCTATCTAGAGAACAGTTGTTATCTGAATATTCGAAAGCAAGTGTTTTCGTATTACTCTCTCCCCTAGAGAGTTTCAGCAGAGTCGTGTATGAAGCGTTGTTAATTGGTGTACCAACGGTTGTTTTAAATTTTGGCGCCACGTCTACTTTAATCAAAAATGGATTAGCTGTGGGGGTAAACTCGCTTAACCCAGGGGAAATAGCTCAAGGCATATTAGACGCCATAAAGAAGAGCAGCATAAAAATCAAGAAGCCACTCAGTTTTTTTCTAAGCTGGGAAAATTACATCAATAGGTTATTAGAAGTGTATCGTCGTATGTTATAACTTAAACATGAACATTAAATTTTTAAGATGAAATCGCTTGTAACGTTATTATCATCAAGAGGAAGATAGCAATGTTACTTCAACTTTTGCTCCTCATGGTTCTTCTCATAATTATTGGAGAGCCTCTAAGATTTCTCCTCTCTCGCTCCTTTAATTCTTTCAAAAATCTTGATTTTATTCAATCATGCGTAATTGATGTTTATTTAGCTGGACTGATATTGTACGCAATTGCTCTTATTCCCTTACACTTGTTTACCACAGCTATCGTATTAGGCATAACGGTGTTAAGCGGTATTCTCTCCATTTTTTTACATAGAAATCTCCTTAAGAAAACGAGGAACTGGTTGATAATCATCGGAAGGCCGATAATTATACGTGATTTTCTATCTGAACACAAAGTAGCGATATTGAAGAGTACTATGGTTTTTGGAATGTTTCTGCTTTCTCTATGGATACAGCTGGCACCTCTTTCAAGCTTCATCTTTGGAAGTATTCATGATACAACATTACATGCGCTTTTCGTTGAAATAATCCTGGAAAATGGGCATATTCCTGCTACCCATCAACCTTATTTAACTGCTGCGATTATTTACCCACAAGGTGCTCATGTAATATTTGCCTATGCTTACTACATAATGGGGATGATTCCCCCAATAGCTGTTTTCTACGTATCCCCTCTATTCAACTCAATGACTACGCTTGCTGCATATTATCTAGGGAGAAGAGTAAATCCTACAAAGAATCTTGATATAATTTTTGCGTTTATAATAACATTTGTATCTATGTGGCCTACCTACATTACATGGGGAAGTAACCCTTTCATCATAGGCTTCCCCTACTATCTCATTTGTTTGGGGTTTGTCCCGTTTCTATATGACTCCTCTAATCTGAAGGTAGCAGAGATATTCGTTATTGGTATTCTATATGGATACCTGGCTTCCATACATCTAGCGTTTTATGAAGTAATTATTGTTTCTGCGTTCTTGTGGGGACTTTTCAAGTGTTTTCATAAGTTTGAACGATTACATGGAATTATTACCTTTCCAGCGCTATGTATTTTTAGTGTTATCCCAATTGTTCCCTTTCTTTATAGATTCATAAAGTATTATCCTTACCCTGGGCATAACATTGGGCTCCCTGATGATATGGTTGCTGACCCAACATCACCTCCCTCTCCTCGTGGTCAGCCGAGTCAATCCCCAATACTACAGATTATAACGAAATTTCCCGAATGGTTAGCTCTAAATTATAACATTCATCCGGACTTAATTCTCAGGATTGCATTAATTAGCTTTGTTTTTATAGCCTTATTCATCTTCTCCTATAGTTTTAAGAAAAAACGAGACGTTCTTGTTCTAGAGAAAATTGCAATAACTAGTTTAGTGGCAGGTATTTTGCTAAATTTTGGCACGTACATTTTTCCAGTAATATTATGGTCCCGAATCGGCTTTATCATATACGTTTCTGCTTGTCTGCTTATCTCATCCTTCACGATTCGATTTTACCAACTTATTAACAGTATAATGGTTAGAATCTTTCAAAAGGTTACGCAAAACAATAAAAAAGCAATAATAGGGAGTTCAATGGCTGCCATAGTCATATTTTCCTTGATCTATGGCCCTTTCGTATATCATACTGTATTTAGGCGGTCTGGAAGTCTCCGGGTATTATATGGCATTTATGCAATAACCTCAGAAAGCGACTACGAACTTATGACATGGATGAAAAACCTTCCGGAGAACGCTACTGTATTAATTAGTCCATATGAATCCGGTGGATTTATCCCTAGCGTTTCCCAACGGAAGATAGTTTTTCCATTTACTGCTTATTTGTTATCTGCTTCATATCGTAGGCTCATTAATTTAATTCAACAAGAGATGATAAACAAGACAACGTACGAACTTCTAAACAAATTTGAAATCTCTCATATTTTCATAGGGTCAGATTCTGTCTATCAATGGGGAAACATTCCATGCTCAGAAGATCCTAAATGGGATCCATTACTTTTCCTTGGTAACCCCAATTTCAAACTAATTAAAAAAATTGGGGACTCGTATCTTTTCGCAGTTTCATCCAATCCAAACCCGACTTTTGTATTCCAAGAAGACTTTGAAAATTTCACTTTAAATCAAATGGAATGGAACATCGGTCAACTCGGGCATGGAAACTATAACCTAAGCCTCCGCCATCACGTAAATGGTAACCGTTTTCTAGAAATAGAGGGAATAAAGGCGTCATCTCGTTTGCTATACGCTGTCTGGATGGACAGAAAAATATACCTGCCAAAAACGTCAGATGTTTTTCTGTCATTTAATCTAAATGCAAGCCAAACAGTTCCACCAAACACGGTTTCAATATCAATTTCCAACCCTAACTATTCGCAATCTATCAGTTTTGTAACACCAAGTCCAATTTATGGCAATCAATCAAACATCATAATATTACAAGATACTCAAGGCTTTTTTAACTTCAATTTGAGCGAGCTTTGGATGGAAAAGCTTAATGCAACCTTACCCAGGAAACTTATTATAGAAATTACGCTGATTAATTTAGATGTTAATTCGCCTACTTTAATGACTATTGACGATATAACTTTTGTTGTCCATAACTCAGAGGACTAAATGAGATGTTACCCAAAAATAAGAAGTATTTAAGGCGATATTATGAAGAGGAAGCTAAACGTATATCGCATCAAGAATCCATGTATATAAAAGGAGATAAACATAAACTCTGGTGGCATAGAAAAAGGCTGCGTTACATTTTTTATTTCCTTTTGGAGATACTTGAAAAGGGTCATATATCAACTTTTGCAGATGTTGGATGTGCTGAGGGTTTTTATGTGAAACGTGTTGCATCTTTTAGTGATAAAACCTTTTGTATAGGCATCGATATTGCACGTACATACATAAAGAAAGCTAAAATGAATAGCGAAACGTCTAACACAGATTATGTTGTATGCGATGTTGAGAATTTACCTTTCAGAGATAACTCTGTTGATGTAGTTCTATGTTCTGAAGTGCTTGAGCATGTGTACCACTATCGCGAGTCTGTAGCTGAGCTATGCAGAGTTGGAAAGAAATATCTGGTACTATCCTTTCCGGGCCATTCATACATTTACAAGATAGCTGCCAAAATACAACTAATAAAAAAGCTTTTTGACAAAATATCCCCCGACGTAGGGCACGTGTCTGATATAGAGGTTACCGAAGTACAAGAGCTTTTAAATGGTAAATGGGAAACTTCGAATTTGAAAATTGGCGGAGTGCTTCCATTAAAACTGTATAAGATTATTCCCTCAGTTAGATTAGTTGAGGAAATTGACAATCTACTATGCAAAGTTTTAGAACGGTTTGGTCACCTTAACAATGTAACAATACATGTAATGAAGGTGGTAAAGCGATAACTATTGTGTTTATTTCACGCTTTTTCTGGCTATTAGAATGAAACGTATTGCTAGATTAGCCTTTTTTGATAATATAGAGTCCAAAAGTTTTAGTCCAAAGTTTAATTTTATATCTGGCGATGGAATAATGCCTACTCCCCAACATTCAACAATTTTGAAGCGATAATATTCTAACAGTTCTTTGATAGCTTTCAATGTGCAGGAGGAAATATGTCCAACAGGACTTATTTCTTCGTATAACTTGTGATATAACTTGTGCACGCCAAAAACTTTAAAACGAGATATCTCGAGATTCCGTGGTTGGTATCCTAAAAGTAAAGTGAATCTGTTCACCCAACTTCCAAGATTAGGAGCTGACAATAGGAAAACCCCATTATCCTTTAAGATCCTATGGGTTTCTTTGATCATATTGTCAAAAAATGTCAAATGTTCCAAAACGCCAAAAGATGTGGCTAAGTCGAAGTAGTTATCAGAAAAGGGAAATGACTCCTTCTCTAAGTTACATTCATAAACATGCACGCCTTTTTCCTTTGCAATTGGCAATCTGTGCTGGTTTATGTCTATACCATATACTTCATTAAAGCCAAGAGTCGTTCCAATTAGTTTGGCAAGACCGCCATAACCACATCCTAAATCTAACATTCTTTTCCTTTCAGAATTCAATTCATTGTTCAATGTCCTTAATACCTTTCTAAACAAGGTTTTATTTGCTCTAAAAACATTGAGAGTTGCGCTTGATTCGATGTCTTGTTCTGAAACATCGTTTAGAAGTTCTTCAGCTTTAATATAAAGCGATTCCATTGAACGCACCGTTTGACTATTTTGTTTATACGTCATCTGAACCGTGCACTTAAAATTTTTGTCGTTCTTCTAGTTACGATCACGTTCTAATTGTTCCATTACTGATAGCTTCCCGATAATATTTTATTCTCTCAATAATAACAATGTGTTGGGTTGAGGCAAGGTGCCAAGTGACCGCTTAGAACGGAAAAAAATTAAATTTTTCTTTGTTGAAAGCAGTAAGTTTCTAGCTTTAATATTTTTGATGATTGCCCCGGTATGCTTTCTTTTCATATTAGATTACTTAAACATAGAGGCCTTAAGTCCGTTTAATAGTAAATTTTATTTTGAATTAACATGGAAAGGAAGACTTTTTTATATATTGTTTCTTTGGCTTTTCCTATTGGAGTCCATTATCCAATGGGGTAAGGTTAAAGCTTTACAACGTAAAATGAGTTTTCAGAAAACAGTTTTACTCCTTTCTATTCCCACTTTTCTTATATTCTTGTACTTAGTTATGACGAATTTTCTTGGGGCATCAAACTACCTTCTTTCAGATATCGCTAAACAGCTTGGAATCAAAGACTGGTATTGGATCAATTTCCATTGGCCTCTTGCCTTGGAATACATAGTTTTTTCGCTTTTCTTTACGACATTAATTTGTATAAACTATGAAAAGAAGTCTGTTTTCATGTTCTTTGCTTTTCCCCTAGTGATTTTATGGGGGATGAGTGCTATGTATCTAATTGACGTTCTCTACCCTTATGGTAAGTTAAAGTTTATTCAGATACTGTCTCTTCCTACTTCAGCTTGGGCTGTTTCGTTGATGGAGTTTCTTGGCTGTAATGTGATATTCCGCTATGACACAAGTTCTGGGCTTCCAGTGATTAGAATTTTAGCACAGAGTCCAACAGGTGAATATCCTGCGGCTGCAGTTGGTTGGCCCTGCTCAGGGGTCCATAGTCTTTTCCTGTATGTTTTGATAATTGTTCCATTGTTAAAACAATACGGCATAGCTAAGTCCAAAAAAGTTGCTTATTTTCTTATAGGCAGCCTTTTCACCTATACCATGAACATTCTAAGAGTTGTATCCTACTTCTTAGTGTATCTTTATTACGGAGGTGAATCGGCACGGGTATTTCATGATATTTATGGAGAATTCTTCTTCCTCACATTTATCATAACTTTTATCGCTGCAATCGCTGCGATAGAATCTGGAATGGCTGGACGATTTTTGGTACGTTTAAGCGCTGGTTTTAGAAGGCTTATTCTTAATCCGGTTAGTAGAATCTTTCAGCGGAATTAAGAATACTTTAAGGAGTTTATTGTTGCATACTGGAGAGTGAAGATATTTTTAATTAATGTAGATTATAACGTTTAAGGCTGTAATGTGTTCAGGACTATTAATGGGCGATTATAGAAGTTTGTAATCTTTCTTTGTCTTGTTTTTCGATGTTTGAAATTTGGTGCGAATTATAAATATTTTTTATCTAGAGGGCATGTTAAGTTTATTGATGGTGTTGAGAACGCTGGATATCTCTAATGTTGATGTGGTTATTCTTACTAAGAATAGTGAGCATGTTTTGGAGAGGTGTTTAAGGAGTATTTATAGCAATGTTCCTGTTAATTGGTTGATTGTAGTTGATGGATTTTCCACGGATAGAACATTAGAAATCGTTGATTCTTTTGGTAAAGAGTATGGAAATGTTAAGGTGCTTTTGGAAGGTGGTACGCGAGCGGAAGCACGTGAACGGGGTATCCGTGAGGTTGAAACTGATTGGTTTATGTTTGTTGACAGTGATGTTATTCTCTGCAAAGATTGGTTCAACAGAGCTAGGAAGTACATTAGAAGTAACGTTGGAGCAATTTGGGGTGTGAACTTTGATTTAATTCCAAAAGCGAAAAGTGTTTTTCTTTTGAAACTGTTGAGTTGGGTTGCATTGAAATGTTTTAAAGTTCGCGGGGGGACGCATGACATTTTAATCCGGACAGATTTAGTTAAGGACCTTAAGATTCCTTCGCGTTTTCATGTTTTTGAAGATTCATATATTGTGGACTGGATTAAAAGGAAAGGTTATGAAGTGATTGTTGGCGAAGATTTATACTGTTTGCATTTTAAACCATTTGAGGATTGGAATTTGAAAAATAACATTGATTTGGCCTCTTTGGAGCTTAAGTTCGGGTTTAATGATCTTCGCAAGCTAAGGTATTTTTTTTACTATCCCTTTTTTGTTTTGTTTTGGCTTATTCATAAGATGCAAAACAGATAACAATTTACTGTAGCTTTCGTTATTCTAATTGAAGGAAATGCGAGAATTGTCAAATCAAATAAAGTTTATTCAGAGTAAGTTTCGAGAATATTACAGTGAAGAAAAGGTTTTTCTGCCTCAACAATTTGAACATCGCGAGTTTGGTTTTTTATTGTTTACGGAAGGAATGTTGAGGCATAAAAGTTTTGGAAATGCGGATGATCTGCACAGGTTTTTATGTGATTTGGTTCCTTCAGATGTTTATTATTCCTGTGCGTTTTACGAGAATCCTGAGGCTCCCATGGCTCAAAAAGGATGGTTAGGCGCAGACTTAATTTTCGATATTGATGCAGATCATATTTCAACACCCTGTGATAAATTGCATGATGTTTGGGTTTGCAGTGGCTGTTGTTTTGCTGGAAGAGGTAAGGCTCCCGAAAGGTGTCCACAGTGTGGTGGAGAAAGGTTTGAAACTAATGTCTGGGCTTGTGAGGTCTGTTTAGAAACGGCTAAAATAGAGGTTTTGAAACTTTTAGATATATTACTGGAAGATTTTGGCTTCTCTGAGGACGAGGTGCATGTGTTTTTTTCGGGGCATAGAGGTTACCATGTGCAGGTTGAAAGCGATGTTGTTAGGGGTTTGGATTCTGTTGCCCGTAAGGAAATAGTTGATTATGTCTTGGGTTTAGGTTTGGATGCAAAGTTTCATGGGTTAGGAAGCTTGGACATATATGATGCTTCACGTTTAATTAGCGGGCCCTCATTGGCTGATTCTGGATGGCGGGGTAGGATTGCTAGAGGTGTTTATGAGATATTGTTGGATGTTTCTCAGAAGAGGTTGGAGGAGTTAGGGTTGTCGCGTAGGATTGCAAAAGTCATAGTGGAGAATAAAAATAGGATTCTTGAAAGTTGGGATAGAGGCGGGCCGTGGGGAGTTATCAGGGGGGTCGGCTTAGAAAGTTGGCGAAAACTGATTGAGTGCGGTGTGATTTTTCAGTCAGCAAAGGTAGATACTGTTGTGACCACAGATATACATCGTTTGATACGGCTCGAAGGCACATTACATGGAAAAACAGGCTTTAAGAAAACAATGGTGGAACTTTCTCGTATCGAGGAATTCGATCCGTTTAAAGAAGGAATTGCCTTTAAAAAGGGGACAGTGAAGGTTTTTGTTACCGAGAGTCCAAAAGTAAGGGTGGGCGATGAATCGTTTGGACCTTTCTGTAACCAAGAGGTTGAATTGCCTATGGCTGCAGCTATGTTGCTTTTATGTAAAGGTGTGGCTAGGGTAGCGGATGAAGATGTATGAACTTCTTTATGAAGCTTGGATTAACGAAAAGAAAAGCGATGCGATTCAAGGGCTTCCAGAAGACTTCTATGTTAGAATCATAGGTTATGTGAAAAAGTTGAGGGAGGAAAGTCGTATGCTTGATGAAAGAAGTGTTAAAGCTAGGGTTTTACGTCGAAAAGTTAAGAATGTCGAAGCGATGATTAAGGAGCTTTTATGGCTGAGATGGGAGAAAATTGTTCATAAGATCTTTAAAGGTGAAAGGGTTTCTGAGAACGTTTTGACTTTGGAAGAGCGACAGTGGAGCCGAAGTTTGGCTTTGTTGTTTGAGGATTTTCAATCTTTTTGTGATGGTGTTTTGAAGGGGAAGACGTCTAAGCCTATGGAAACTCAGTCGGGTATGGTTGTGCTACGTTTCTTGGACGATGTTCCAGCCATAGTGGGGGCGGATATGCGAACTTACGGCCCGTTTAAGGCAGAGGATGTAGCGACTTTGCCTTCTCAAAATGCAAGAATCTTAGTAAAGCGGGGTGTTGCTGTCAGGGTGGAATTATCTAGATAATTAGGTGAGCTACACTACGTAATGGTTTATTATTTTTTGCATTCTTTTTGGCATTGCTTGTCTCTTGGAGAGTTGTTTTAGTATTTTCATTACTTGTGGTTGGAAGCGGGCGATATCGGTCAGAGTGATTAATCCTACCAGACGTTTTCCCTCAACTACAGGGAGTTTTTTAATTTTCATTTCGAACATTAGTTTGGCAGCGTCTTCTAGTTCCATATCTGGTTCAACTACTATGAGGGGAGTTGACATGACCTCTTTCACCTTTGTTTTGGTGGCGCTTCGTGATTCAGCTACTATTCTTTTGAGTAGATCCCGCTCCGTTATTATCCCTATTGCCTTTCCATTACGTACTGCGAGTAGGCAGCCAATTTCGAATTTATTCATTATTTGGGCTGCTTCTTTGACCGTAAGATTAGCGTCCACAGTTATTACATCTTTTATCATTAAGTCTTCAACTTTTAGCGACAATTCGTTTTCCCTACGCGGTTTTGATTTCTGTCTTTCCTTCTTTTGTCTAGGCAATTTCATCAAAGGTTATTATTATGATTGGTATTTATTAGTTAGTGCGTAGAAATCTGTATGCGAATTAAGTTTTGAATTGCTGTAAAAATCTTTCCGTTTCTGGATCCATTGGGATTCTAGCTTTTTCGAATTTTCCTTTTGGTTTCGTAAGGGGTCTGGTTGCGTCTATACCCATTTTTGTGGTTAAGCCATTTTCTTGGTTTGCTGATGGGTCAAGAGTTGATCCTCTTGCTTTCTGGATTATTACAAGATCCTCGTTTGCTTGGAATCGTGTTGCAATTGCCCATTCTACCTCATTTGGTTCGTATATGTTTATGTCGGAATCCACGACTATTACATGTTTCAGGCTTGGGTGGGCAGAGAATGCTGCAAGTATGGCGTTTTTTCCGTCACCTTCCGTTTGTTTTTCTATGGAAATTATTGCGTGAAGCCATCCGCATCCGCCATTGGAAAGATTTACGGCTTTTACGATTGGGACTACGTTGGATACAGAGCGCCAGATGAGGGCTTCGCGGGGTAGCCCCATCAGTAATCTGTGTTCACTTCCGGAAGGTAGAAGGGCTTGGTAAATGTATTCCTCTTTATGCATTATGCGGAGGATTTTGATTATGGGCTGTTTACGTTGTACATCGTAGGTTCCAGTTACATCCACAAGTGGGCCTTCAAGTGTTTGTTCTTGTGTGGATATTTTTCCCTCCATGACTATTTCAGCGTCTGCTACGGCGTTGGCATTTATGTGCTCGCATTGGACCAATCGAAGATTGTTGTCAAGGAGAGTGTTTGCTACGGCGAACTCGCTTGTTCCGAAGGGTAGGGGTGAGCTTGCTGCCAAGGCGATAGCTGGATGAACTCCTATGGATATGGATACATCCAAATCTACGTCTTTCTGTTTGGCTAGACTCCAGAGTTTGAATAGGTGCCTTGGTACAAGGCGAATAGCTAAATGGGTTTCATCTATAATTTGAAGCCGATGAATGGAAACGTTTTCAATTTCACCGTCGGGGCTTTTAGCTGAAATAACTGCAGAAGTTATATAGGCTCCCCCGTCTTTTTCGAAATGGGTTAGAACCGGAATTTTATGCAAGTTTGGCTTTTCCACTACTTCCTTAACTGGAGCATCATCAACAATTTTTGGTTTAAGCGGCTTTTCCCATGCTTCAAAAAGTTTCGAATAGATGGCTCCCTTACTGGTCTTTAACGCGTGGCATATTCTTTTTCTGGTTCCACAAACGTTTGCTACTATCCGATTTTTGTATCCTTGTACTTTCTTAAATAGGAGAATTGGGCCTCCATCGAATTTTTGAATTATGGCTGGTATTTGAAAACGGGGAAAAAACTTCTCTTTTATGGTTAAAACTTCATTTCTTTCTTTCATTTCCCTTAGGAAGCTTCTTAGAGTGCTCATGTAGGTGCTCCTTCTTTCTCTTGTTGAGTTGAAGGAGTTTGGTGAGTTTTTGTCACCTTTTCTATTAGTTTGAGGAGAATTGGTCTTGCTTCCATTTCATTTATAGTTTTTAGGTAGATGGATACCAGTGCTATTTTGTTGGTTTTTGTTGCTATATGTTCAGCGAACATTCTGGCGGAAAAAATGTTTCTGTCACCAAGTAAGACCGAAGAGGTTGGTGGGGCTGTGGCTATTTCGCTTAAACCCTTTGGCGGAGGAACTGCTATGGCTAAGGTTCCAAGATAGTCTTCGCTTTCGCTTAATAAAACAAGGCAAGCGTTTTTGGTTTCTACATACACTGCTAGAAAACGGATATCTCTTTCGAATATCTCTTCTTTAATGACCTTTGCACTTGACAATACAGATACACCATGCCTATTTATACGTCGCCAATTCAGTATTTATTGTTTTCAAGCTAAGGCGAGCGTTGTAAATGGAAAAGAAAAGAGCTTTAAGAATTCTTGAAACTTTGCGGGATACCTTCAAGTTGCCGGAATGGACAAATTCGCCCTGCAAGGAGCCTTTCGAAACACTTATACGCACCATTATCTCGCAGAACACTTCGAATAGGAATACGGCGAGAGCCTTCGAAGAACTTTCGAAAAAATTTCAAATAACTCCCGAAGTATTTTCGAACGCCGAGCTGAGCGAAATTGAAGAATGTCTCAAACCAGCAGGACTGTACCGTAATAAATCTAAAGTTATAAAAAAACTATCGAAAATCATAATCGAAGAATTCGATGGGACTCTTGAACAGGTTTTAACACTGCCAACCGAAGAGGCACGTAAAAAATTGCTAGCGCTTCCTGGGATAGGACGTAAAACCGCCGATATTCTTCTACTTTTTTGCGCCAAACGACCCACAATTCCAGTTGATACTCATGTTAATCGTGTTTCTCGAAGGCTTGGCTTAGCCGCAATGAAAGGAGGTTACGAAGAAGTTCGGCTAGCGCTTCAATCACTTTACAGCCCTAAAGATTATTTAGCAATTCACGTTTTGCTTATTTTGCTCGGTAGAAACTATTGTAAAGCAAGAAAGCCTATTTGCAGGTCATGTCCAGTGAACAAGCTTTGCAACTACATCAACACCTAGAGGACTAACTATGCCTAGGCTTATGGAAAAAGTTGCAGAGTTTTTCCCATATGTTGAGATTAGGCCTTTCCAGGACATGTTTATTCAAACAGTATACCGAGCGGTGGAAGATGGAGTCAACGTTCTGATCGAGGGAAGTAACGGTTTAGGCAAAACGATTGCAGCGTTGTCTGCATGCTTACCCGTTGCCTTAGAAAAAAATCTGCAGATTTTGTATGTAGCAAAAACGCATAGGCAACACGACCGTGTAATCGAGGAACTTCTGGCAATCTCGAAAAAACAATCAGTTTCCGGCCTATCCGTCCGTGGGCGCTCTGAAATGTGTTTGCATCCACTGGTTGCTAGACGAGCATCCGACGCTAGAGCAGTAATGGAGGTGTGCGACATTCTTAAGTCTGAAGATCGATGTCCCTACTATTATCGAATCGAGCGAGATTTCGAACGCTACGCTGAACTGCAACAGCATATCCTGTTAAAGCCATACAAAGCTTCAGAAATTCACAGAATTTGTCGGATTGAAGGCTTTTGTCCTTACGAACTTATTAAAGCTTCATTAGGCGAAGTCAACATAGTGGCCTTAAGCTATCTTTACGTTTTCGACCCAAAAATTCGGTCTTTCTTTTTGAAGAACCTGGAAAAGGGCTTAGGAAAAGTTCTTCTAATTGTAGATGAGGCGCATAATCTTCCAGATACGGCTGTAGAAATTGCAAGCGATAGTTTATCGGCGTTCACGTTGAAACAGGCGGAAAACGAGGCAAAAAGGTTTGAATACGAGGATATTGCAGAGTTCTGCAAAACATTCAGGAAAGCTCTGGAAGAGTTAAGCGGGAAAAACAGAAACGAAACTCTTCTTTCACCGCAACTGATAATTGAGATGGTGGAACGTGAGACGGAAGTCGATGATGTTGCGCTGTTTCTTGAAGAACTTCACGAACTTGGGATGATTATAAAACGGAGACTACTAAACGAGGGGAGTTTTCCACGCTCCTACATTCACAGAACCGCCGAGTTTCTCCTAAACTGGCTGGAAACCGCTGAAGACTCCTCCTTTGTTCACACTCTAACGAAATACGTTACACGAACGGGCACTCCTTCAATCAAACTAGAAATGGTGGCTTTGAATCCTGCAAAGATAACTACCCCCGTTTTCACATCTGTTTACTGTAGTGTTATAATGTCTGGAACCCTCCAACCTCTAGAGGCTTATGCAAGAATAACGCAATTGGCAGGAAACACTGTTAAAACTGTTGTTCCACCCCCGTTTTCAAAAGAAAATGTTCTAGCTCTAGTCTGCCGCGGAGTAACAACAGCCATGACTCGAAGAACAGAAGAAATGTATAGGAAAATAGCTCAACGCATAGCAGAGGTTACGCGCCATACTCCAGCCAACATAGGAGTTTTCACAGCTTCCTATGAAGTTTTAGAAGCACTACTAAGAGTAGGGCTTCAAGATTTGGTTGATAAACCCTTGTTTTATGAGCGTAGGAGGATGCGTTCTAGGGAAAATGCACGTTTAATCAATCAGTTTAAATCATACGCTAAACAAGGTGGAGCTGTTTTACTCGGTGTTCAAGGCGGAAGGTCTTCAGAAGGCGTAGATTATCCTGGAGATCAGATGAACTCTGTTGTAGTTGTTGGAGTCCCATATGCGGAGCCTACCCCTAAAGTTCGAGCCCAAATTGAATACTTTGAAAAATGTTTTCCCGGGTATGGTAGGGAATACGGCTATGTACTGCCAGCCATGAAGAAGGCATCCCAAGCAGCTGGAAGGCCCGTTAGAAGGCTGAACGACAAAGGTGCCATAATATTTCTTGACTATAGGTATTCTACAAGTTATTGCCAACGTTTCCTTCCATCATGGATTAGGCGGAATCTAAAAGTCTTGCCAGATAAGGATGGATTGATAGCAAAGGAGCTTAAACGGTTTTTTGAACCTCGTAATTGGTGAGAAATGGAGGAGAAATTACCTCCTTAAGCTCTTTGTCCAGCCTTACTTGTCCTACATGAACTGTTGATATTTCACTGGTTACAGGCGTATACACTCTTATTGTTTTACGCTTGTAGTTTACTCCTCGAATCACACCTATGCCCAAAAAATTGTTTTGCGAATCTTCTAGAGCTACAAGTAATCCTTCCTCGAAGCCTTCCCTTAAGATTTCTAATTTTTTCCGAGTCTTCTCTTCAAACTTTAGAAGTCGTTCCTCGTCAATCCACTTGTTCCTACCAATTACTATAGATATTTTGTCGCGGCTTTCCTCAAAGTGGAATACTTTAACGTCTAAAGCTCTTTGGAGTTCTTTTATTTGTTGAATGTTGCGGTAGCTGTTTGTAAAGGTCAAGGGTGCTCCTTTAATGGTTACCCAGCTTAATGGGAGGGACCTTACTTTAGCGTTTTTCAAATATTTCTTGTAGCTTAGCTCTCGCAAAAGTTTCCTCTGGGCACGGTCTCTTTTCTTAATGAATTTGGAGGGTTTGCATACCATGGCTTTCCTTGGTTTAACTTTTTCTAAGATTGGTGTTAACGTTTCATTCTGTTCGATCCCTATCACCAAGTCAGCATTCAGCTCTTCGATGAGTCTAACTTTGTATTCTATGGCTTCTTCACCATCAATCCATCCATCGGTATTTACAATGATATAGTTAACTGAACTTTTCGAAATTTCGTTCTTTATTTCGGTTAAACGTTGAATTACTTTGTTCCTGGCTTTGCTTGGTGTTGTAAAGCCTATGAAATAGCAGTTTTCAGCTTTTGCATTGAATATATCTATGATCGGTCTTTTAATAACTGTATAGCCAATAGTGGATGGTGGGCCGATGTCTGACTGCCCTAAGTCCCCATCTACAATAGCGACTTGCTTATCCGCGTTTAAAAGTTTGTTGCAGAGGTAAGTGCATAAGCTGGTTTTGCCCGAGTCTACTCCGCCTAGAATCATAATGATGGGGGCTGGGGTTTCTAATGTAAGGATTTCTTCCGGAATGTTGTTCCACGTGTCCGGGATTGTGCTTCCTTCAGCTTCGTCTATGGAGGCTCCCTCACCGAGCATGATGTTCACGGTCAGGTTGGTTTTCGCTTCGAATGGAAGTCGTTTTCCGCTTCTTACAAGGACGTTTTTTCCTTCCTTTAAGACCGCGCCGAAGACTTCTGCTGTTCCGGAACTTATGTTTATGGAGGCTGGGCCGTCCACAAGGAGAGTTTTTCCTTTTTGGAGAGTTTTGTTCATGATGTTGTAATCCTCCTTTGGAATTGCTGCCCTGGCCTGTTTGCTATTTTTATTGCAGACATAATGTCTCTTATCCCCCTCCTATGTTTGGCTTTGACTGGTGAGCGGCTGGTTCCTGTTTCGCGGACTGATTCTAGAATTACTTTTTCAGGTAACTCTTCGTCTAACATGTGTAAAAGGATTTCTTTGTATTTTGGAACTCCGTCACCAATTTTGACGGTTATCGATGATTGTTCAGTGATAAGTTGCTTCACGAGTTTAGAAACTTTGTTGACAGTTTCATTTATGCTGAAACTGTTCTGGGCTTCTATTACTACTCCATCAGCGACAACAGCTATCCCGAAAACTTCACCTGGGTCTATCCCTATGGATACTTTCTCGTAATTTTGTTTTCCTTGAACTATTCGAATGGCTTCATTTACAATTACTGAAGGATCATCCTTTTCCTCGAAAACCAGAACGTTATTATGGTTTACTTTGTGTTTTTCTCCTTCTGTAGTTATCACAACTTTTACTTCTAGAGGTATGGGATCACCTGGCTTTAAATTTAAGAACGAAATTCGTTTCTTCTTAAGCTCATTAACTAATAAGTAGTAGGCTTTTCCTGAAACCGTTGCAAGCGCTATCTCGGCTCTCATAATATCTATCCTTTTCGCGGTATAGGTTACCAAAACAAAATATTTAATGTCCACGCTTATATTCGCTTTGATGCGAATGCCATTGCTACACGCTATCTCAACTGGATGCCGCGGGTTAGACAAGTTTCTGGAAGGAGGAATAAAAAGCGGAGAGGTTCTTCTCATCTACGGCGAGGCAGAGACGGGAAAAACCACTTTTGCTATTCAATGCACCACTAACTGTTGCATGAAAGGCTATAAAACCATATTTATCGATATGGATGGAACGTTTTCCACGAGAAGACTGGCGCAAATAGCCTCGGACAATCTTGAAGAGATAGCTGAACGTATAATCCTTGTGAGACCGAAGGATTTCGAGGAGCAGGCTTTAGCCATAGATCAACTTGAAGATTACTTAACCGAGAAGGTTGGACTAATAGTGCTGGACACTGTTACTTCTCTCTATCGTGCAGAATTAAGCCAGTCGTCTAAGCAGACCTTCAAGCTTAACAGAGAGCTAAACAGGCAGCTAGGAAAGCTGGCGCAAATAGCTAAAACGAGAAAAATTTCAGTGCTAATGACAAGTCAAGTCCACGCCCTTTTTGGCCAAAATACTATGATTCTTGAACCTGTAGCCACCAGAGTGTTAAAATTCTGGGCGGATACAGTAATCGCGCTAAAGCATACCCTGCGCCACAACTTCATCAAGCTCACCGTAGAAAAGAACCCGAACAAAAGAACGTTCCAGTGCTATGTTGAGATAGGTAAAGAAGGTTTAATTGAACATATCTTATGAAGGAGATAAAAGCAAAATGTTACTTGAACAAATCCCTATTTTAATAGTTGAAGCACTGAAATTCATATTTCCTGCTTACTGCGCCAACGCTGCACCCGTCATTTTTGGAGGAGGAACGCCTCTAGACTTAGATACGAAATTTCTTGACGGACAGCCAGTTTTCGGCAGAAATAAAACGTTTAGAGGTTTTTTTGCTGGCCTCATCTTAGGAAGTTTAGTTGGAATCGTGGAGCACACGGTTTTTCAGCAATATCCGATTTTCTACGGTTTTTTTCTCGCTTTAGGCGCTCTAACCGGCGATTTAGCAGGCTCGTTCATTAAACGTCGAATAGGACTTTCTCCCGGAGCGCCCCTTCCCATAATTGATCAAGTTGACTTCGTTTTTGGAGCCTTTCTCTTCGCTTTTCTTTTCGCTTTTCCATCATGGGAAATTTTTTTAGCCGTACTTTTGCTAACGCTTCCCATACACTTTTTAACGAATGTATTTGCGTATATTTTAGGCATGAAGGATAAACCTTGGTGAAAGATAATGTTAGAAAATCTCTCAATAATGAAGGGTGCTTGGACGGCTGTAAATGTTTGCATGGCTGTGAAGCCGGATGAAGTGGTTCTCGTAGTAACAGATAGCCGAAAGTTGCGGATAGCTGAAGCGTTGGCTTATGCTTCGGCCATGACGGGAGCTCAAACAACGGTTTCCATAATGAAGCCTGCTGAAAGCCATGGTGAAGAACCTCCAAAAACTGTGAGAGCGGCTATGAAAGCTGCTGACGTGGTTTTCATTCCTACTTCAAGCTCGCTTTCTCACACGGACGCTCGTAGAGAAGCATCTAAAATGGGCACAAGAATAGCAAGCATGCCTGGAATAACTGAAGACATGATGAGTATAGGTGGATTGACCGCTGACTACCAGAAGATAGCAGCGTTGACCAAAAAGCTTGTCGAAATGCTTGAAAAAACACGTATGGTGGAAGTGACTACGCCTTCCGGAACAAACCTAACTATGATTATAGAGGGAAGAAAGTCCATTCTGGATATAGGATTATACCATAAACCGGGAGACTGGGGAAATCTTCCAGCGGGAGAGGCCTGCTTAGCGCCGATTGAGGATTCTGCTCAAGGAGTGCTAGTTATTGATCACATGGGTGAAATTGTGAAATCACCTGTGAGAATCAGCGTGGAGAACGGAAGAGCAAAGGATTTTGTTGGCGCTGATGCTTTCCGATTGAAAGGCATACTGGAAAAAGCCGATGTAAACGCTTTCAACATTGCTGAGTTAGGAATTGGAACCAATGATAAGGCAAGGCTAACTGGCAACGTTCTGGAGGACGAGAAGGTTTTAGGAACAGTTCACATAGCCCTAGGCGATAACACTTCCTTTCCTGGTGGACGAAATAAAAGTAAGATACACTTGGACGGAATACTGTTAAATCCTACACTGAAGATAGATGGAAAAATCATAATGGAAAATGGGACGCTTAAAGTGTAAGATGTGAAGTTCTAGAACCTAAAGGTCATCTTCGAGGTAAGTAAGTATTCGATTAGCGCATAGGCAATCATAAACATTGATACTCCAAGAAACAGCATTAAGTAGGCTTGCCGTGGCTTATATGCGTATTTTGTACTCTGATAAATAAGCGCCAAGCCAGTGACTCCTAAAGCATAAAGCACGGTTACTAATACTCCCTCGCTTAGTATCTGCTCGTTTAGGCTTGGATAGAAGAAGAGGAAACGACCGCCCGTGTACAATGCAACAGGGTATTTTATTGATTCAAGAACACTGAAAATGCCGCCTGCAAGAATGAAGATGGCGACACCCACGATTATCACGGAAGTTATTAGCAATGAAGGCTTAGTTGTGGAAATCTTTCGATAAGTTTTCTGTAAGTAATACGAGAGGGATAACAGTTTCCTCTTGATTCGCACCATGCTATTTGCCTTCTTTTTCAATAAGGTGCTGGGCTACTTCTTTAGCCCATTCTCCAGTAAGGGGATTCTTCACAATCTCATTTAAATATTCCTTCCACGAAATGCCTAAAGCTTTCTTCCAAGCCTCGTATCTTTCCATGAGGTTCTGGTGAGCTTTTCCGTGGAGTTCACAGTATTCGCTATTTACTGCTTCCCTTTCGCATATTTTGCATTTCAAGACGTTGTTTCCTCTCCTCAATTAACGGACATTCAGGATTAAAACATAGAGTCCAAGGCCTTCGCCCTTTTATTCGTACTTGGATGGTGGGCCATCCACATGCTCGGCAAGGCTTGCCTAAGGGTTTTAGGGTTCCACGCTGGGGTAGAGGGAAAGAGGTTTTGCATTTACCTTTAAAGTAATTGGTGCATCCTATGAATCGTTTTCCCGTTTTACGAGAGTAAAGTATCATTAGTTTGCCTGTGCCACAGTGGGGGCAGTTACCTACCATTCTTTCTTCTATTCTGGCTTTGCGAATAGCCTTACTCAGCGCTTCACCAATGGTTTGTTCCATCTCTTTTAATTTCTCTAATGTGGGTTTAAGAAGCTCCACGGCCTCGACGATTACAACTTCACGTTTCTGTTGTTTCTGCTGAATCTGCTCCATCTTCTCCTCTAACTTTTTTGTCAGCTCGACGGAAACAACCGTGGGGCAATGTTTCTCCAAGAGTTCGATTACGTCGAATCCCAAGTCTGTGACTACTATACGTTCATCCTTTATGTATTTGCGGTCGTAAAGCGTTTGGATGATATCTGCTCGTGTTGCTTTGGTGCCGATGCCTACTTCTTCCATCTTCTTTAAGAGGCTTCCTGGATTGTATCGTGGTGGCGGCTTGGTAAACTTTTCTTCGAGAATTACTTTCCTTACCTTCAGGGTTTGTCCTTCCTTTATAGGTGGAAGGGTGACTTCTTCGGAACGTATGTAAGGTGCATAGAATTTTTGCCATCCTTCTTTCAGGGTTTGTCTTCCACGAAGGAAAAATCGATGGCCGTTCACATCCACGGTTACTTTCATACTTTGTTTGATCGCTGGCTCGCCGAATACGGCCATAAACCTTCGTACAACTAAGTCCCACAAGCGTTTTTCAGACTCATCCAATTCCCTTTCGGGAAGGTTTCCAGTGGGATAGATCGCTGGGTGTGCCGGGTCTTCCTTTTTTCCCTCCTTTGGAACTAGTTCTGATTTTTTAAGAAGTTCTCCTGTGAGTCGTTTATATTTCGGAATTTTTGCCAGTCCTTTTAGAATTTGGCGGTAGTTTATTGCAGGTGGAAGTTTTTGGCTGCTGGTTCTTGGATATGAGATTAAGGCTTCGAGGTAAAGACGTTCAGCGATGCCTGCTGTTCTTCGAGGGGTATATCCAAACAAACCGTAGGCTTCGGATTGTAAGGCGCCTAGGTCGAAAGGTATGGGTGGCGCTTGATGAAACTTTCTGACTTGTATCGATTCAATGATTCCGTTCTTTCCTCTGCATGTTTTTATTACCTCGTCTGCCTCGGTTTTTCGTTCAATGGTTGGCTTTTCATATTCCGCCTCAAAAACCGTTTTTCCTATTTGAATTTCTGCCTTTATGGTCCAGAAAGGCGTTGGCACGAAACAGCGAATCTCTTTTTCCCGAGCAATAAGGAACTTTAATGTTGGGCTTTGAACCCGGCCTGTGCTTATTGTTGCGTATTTTCCGCTCCACCTCTTAGCTGCCAAGGTTAACGCGCGGGAGAGGTTTACCCCGTAAAGCCAGTCCACCTCGTGCCGCGTTCTCCCAGCCTCTATCAATGCAAAATCCAAGGTAGGCAAAGGCTTGTCATACGCCTTTTCGAGCTCTAGTTTGGTTAGGGTGGAATATTTCATTCTTTTTGCTACGCTTTCCTTGTCGTTACAAGCGTATTTCAAAATGCAATATCCGATGAGGCTTCCCTCAATGTCGTAGTCACAGGCATCTATAAATTCCTCAGCGTCTGTTGCCAGTTTAGATATGGTTTCAACCCATGTTCGAATTTTTTTAGCTCCCCTTTCTGCTAGGTGACGTGGAGCCCACTTAAAACTAAAAACAGGATAATAGTGTCTCCCCGCTCGTTCCTCCACAACCGTGTATAAATGTCCCAGAGCTGGAACAACTACAATTTTCTTATCACGTTGTGCAACATAATAGGGGACACCGTTCTCTTCAAATTTTTTGGGTTTTCCCTTTATGTTTAATGCTTGCGCTATTCTTTGCGCAGCATCTGGCTTTTCCGTAATTATTAACGTGTATTTTCCCATGTTTTCCAGCCTACTACGTTTGGAAATATACGGTTCTCAAGGCTGCGGCAATATTCCACTTATACGTGGATAGAAAGTGATAAATATTTTGCATGCGTTGAAATCTCACGCTTGAATGGAGCGCTAAAATTATGCCTCAACGGATTATATGTAAACATTGTGGCACCATTCTCTATGATGGTGTCGATTTGAAACCGCCCGACGAAATTGCTCAGAAACTTGATGGAAAATGTCCAAAGTGTGGAAGGAAACTCTCCTTTATCCCAATTGATGTGGAAGTCAAACCAGCTAAATAAAACTTTAAAATAGCGAAAATATAGTTCCACTCCATTGTTAGAGGTAAGAGAAGGGGAAGGTTGTTGAAACAGGCGAAGAGAACCCACTTATATGATTTTCATCGCGAAAACGCTAAGTTAACATTTTTTGCCGGGTTTGAAATGCCCCTCTGGTTCGAGGGAATAATTCCTGAACATTTAGCTGTAAGAAAAAGCGTGGGCATATTCGACATAACCCATATGGGAAGAGCTATAATAACTGGATCAGACGCAGAGACTTTTCTAAACTACGTAACTACAAACAATGTTTCAGCCCTAACTCCATTAAGCGCCCATTATTCGGTAATGTGCAACGAGAAAGGCGGAATAAAGGATGATTTTGTTCTCTCTAGACTGGAAAACGATAAATTCCTAATTGTTTACAATGCTGCTAACCGAGAAAAGGACTTTAAATGGCTCCAAGCAAACGCTCAAGGATTTCAAGTCAAAATCGAAGATGTGTCAGACCAGATCGCTATGTTTGCTGTGCAAGGCCCTAGGGCTCAAGAAACGCTTCAGAAAATTTCAAGTGAAGATTTAAGCCTAATTAGACGGTTTAAATGTGGGTGGATCAAACTCGCTGAAACCAAGGTTTTCCTATCAAGAACCGGCTATACGGGTGAAGACGGCTTCGAAATTTTCGTTTGGGATACTCCACTTTCAAATCCGGAGAACGCTGTTAAAGTGTGGAACGCCATTCTTGAAGCTGGAAAGGAGTTCGATATTAAACCATGCGGTTTAGGCGCTAGAGACACTTTGCGTTTGGAAGCAGGCCTGTGTCTTTATGGAAACGATATTGACGAGGATACCACGCCTTTGGAAGCCAGAATATCCTTTGTAGTAAAGTTCGATAAGGGTAACTTCATAGGTAGGGAAGCTTTGCTTAGGCAGAAAGAGGAAGGGGTTAAACGTCGAAGGGTAGGTATTCTAATGCTGGAAAAGGGGGTACCGCGGTCAGGATTTGAAATTTACAAAGAAGAAACGAAAATAGGCTACATAACAAGTGGAACCTTTTCACCACTCTTGAAAGAAGGCATAGGCATGGCATACATCCAAACCGAACATTCAAAAGAGGGAACAGACATAACCATAAAAATCCGGGAAAGAAAAGCCAAAGCAAGAATAGTCAAATTTCCCCTTTACGACCCTGAAAAATATGGGTACAGACGGAAAATCTGAGCAGGTTTACCGTAAGAGAAATAAACGGGTTCCAGATTCATTGAAAGGAAGGTAAACAAGTTGAAGCCTCGGGAAATCTTCAAAAGGGAAAACATCGTTAACGCCTTTAAAAAACTAGGAAACCTATCAATCCTACGTTTTAAAGTTTCATATGAAACAGCCATAATTAGCTCCATACTGGTCATAATATTCTTCGTCGCCTTTACCATAAGAATGCTGCCTCTAAAATGGGAAATCCAAACAGGAGGCCTCCACCTATCCGAGTTCGACCCCTACTTCCAATATCGATTCACAGAATACATAGTAAACAATGGGTACCTATCATGGGTATGGCCTGAACCATGGATAGATACTCAACGATGGTATCCGCAAGGAATTAATATTCCTAAAGCCGCCTTCCCAGGACTACCCTTCACAGCCGCCTTCTTCTACCAACTCATAACTTTTCTAGGCGTATCCATCCCGCTTATGGATTTCTGCGCCATGTTTCCCCCAATATTAGGCGCACTCGCATGCATAGCTATATTCTTCTTAGGAAAAGACATTGGAGGCACGCCAGTAGGCCTCCTATCCGCTTTGTTCTTAGCCCTAAGCCCATCCTACATAACAAGAACAGCGCTTGGATTCTTTGACGACGAAACAATTGGAATATTTGCTCTAATCATATTCATGTTTCTGTTTCTAAGGGCGTTAGAGGAAGACCGCACCTTTAGCTCTTCCATGAAATATTCTTTAGCCGCAGGCGCTATCCTCGGATATTTCACTTCCGGATGGGGCGCCGCACTCTATCCTGTAGGGGTTACAACCCTATTTACATTCATACTTATCGTGTTAAGAAGATATTCTCGGAAACTGCTTTTTGTCTACAGCCTAACATTCGGGCTCGGATTATTCATGGCGATAAATGTTCCTAAACTTTCAATAAGATATTTGGCTATGTGGACAGTTCTGCCCGTTGCCGGTGTGTTTGCCTTGCTCTGCTTAAGCGAGATCATTCACAGAACACAAACTACTAAATGGAAGCTAGTATACTTCGTATCCTTTTTCGGCGTGATTATAGGTGGATTTGTAGCAATGTGGGCATTAGGTTATATGGGCGGAGTTGCAGGGAAGTTTATTTCTGTTTTTAATCCTTTCGCACGTTTAGAATCACCTCTTATTGAATCGGTCGCGGAGCATAGAGTAACGGCCTGGGGAAGCATATATAACGAGTTCGGAGTAGGCGTAATATTCTTTGCAGTAGGCTTGTACTTCCTTCTAGGCAACCTCACCAATAGAAATCTTTTCCTCTTAATCTATGGACTAACCGGAATATACTTCGCTGGATCCATGGTGCGACTAATAGTGTTAATGTCACCCGCTTTTAGCCTTCTTTGGGCAATAGGCGTAATTGGAATCCTAAAACCATTCATAACATTAATTAAATCTCCTCCAAGAATGCCTACGAAAAAGAAGTATGGAATAGAACGTGTTGGAAAAGAATACGCAGGCACAGTGATTCTCCTAACATTTATAATCTTAATGTACACCTTTGCTTTTCCCTCCCCTCGAGTCTACTCTCAAGCTTCCTCTCCAGTAACAATAACGGCTTCCAGCCTCCCCATACGATCTGACCGCCCAGTAACAGAATGGATAGATGCTCTAACTTGGATGAGGGATAACCTCCCACCAAACGCGGTAGTCTGCAGCTGGTGGGACTACGGCTACTGGATAACAGTAATCGCCAACAAAACTTCATTAGCTGACAACGCAACAGTAAACAAGACACAAATCCAAAACATCGGTTACATCTTCATGTCCAATGAAACTGAAGCCGTAAAAATGCTCAAAAAATACGACGCTGACTACATCTTAGTTTTCACAGTTTTCGGAAGAGATGGTAAATGGAACCCCTCAATAAGCTTTGGCGATGAAGGAAAATGGATGTGGATGGCAAGAATTTCCGGAGAAAGATACGGCTGGGACGAAACTGATTTCGGAAGCTTCAACAATGAAACCAACCAGTGGGAATGGAACGATCGTGGCAAAAACACTACAATCTACAAGCTGATGGCCTATGGAAGACATGAATGGTCAAAGAAATATACAGGTGGTATCCCTGACCCAGAAACACCAATAATACTACAGTATTTCAAACCCGTTCGGTTTTTCGGTCTCGAAAACTCAATTGGTGATAACCCCTATGGCGGAGTATTTCCAATGGTATCCCTGTATCAGGTTAACTGGGAAGCCTATTATCACGACTATCCCAATGGATGATGAACAACATTGTTTCCTAAAGTCCCAGATTATCATAAACCAGACAAACCGTTAGTTCCTAATGGCTTCGGAGTTTTTTACGTCATGATAAGTGCCGTCTATCTGTTTCTTCTCCACTATTTCTATAACAAATCGTCACCAAACATAGCTAATGCGGCTCTAGCCTTAGCAGGCTGCGTATTGTTCGGCGGCTTCTTAGGACTACTTGACGACTGGATAGATTTAAGATGGCGCTACAAGGCTTTTCTACCATTATTTGCTTTTCTGCCCTTAGCTGTGTTAAGGGAAGGAACCCCTCAAATGGCAACCTACATCTTTGGAAAAATCGACTTTAGTGCTATCTATTTCAACGGAATCCCAATTGGCGAGCTTTTCTTCTACTTTTGCATAATTCCGGTGATAGTAACTGTTGTTACTAACACGGTTAACCAGCTTGGAGGCTTAAACGGATTAGAAACAATTTGTCCTTCAATCGTAATGATAGGCTTAATGCTAACTTCTTCCCGTTATAGTCTGCTACTTATAGTACCCTTAGCTACCTACTTGACATTAGCCTTCTTCAATGTGCAGGGAAAAATTTTCGTAGGGAACACGGGGTCTTTCGCCGCTGGAATAACGTTAGCCTCATACGCGGTTCTAGCCAACATCGAGCAAACACTACTCATTTCCATATTGCCCTATATTTTCAATTCTTCACTTATACTGCTGAACATTTTTATCTTTAGAAAAAGAGCCGCCTTAGCCCTCAAAGGGCGAAAGCTCTTTTCTGACCATAGAAGAAGTTTAGCAACGCTCCTTACCTATTATCGTCCTTCCACTGAAAGACAGCTTGTAGCCTTAATATCAAGTATAATTGCCATTTTTACGTTCCTAGCTGTCTTGGTGTGGTGGTTAGGATAAAACTTGAATGCCGTTCATAAAGGTGTGACATAGAAATGAAAATATGGTTTGACGCTTGTACAGGTAAACAAGTGAGATATGGTGTCGCTATAGCTAGACGTTTACGTCAATCGGGACATAAAGTTATTTTAACAACCCGTCGACATCATGACACAATCCCCTTAGCTAAGTTTTTAGGTGAAAACTTCACAGTCATAGGGCGGTATGCCCCTACATCATTAAAGACACGTTTAAAAGAAAGCTTAAAACGTCAACTCTCGTTTCTCGAACTCTTTAAGGATGAACTTCCAGATGTTGCGGTTTCTCATTGTTCAGTTGAACTATGCCGAGTAGCATTTGGTTTAGGGATACCGGTAATTTCTACCTATGATACCCCTCATGCAGAAGCTGTAACTAAGTTAACTATGCCACTAACGGATTTTATCGTGGTTTCAAAAGCCATTCCTAAGAAGTATCTTACAGGATTTAGGGTAAAGAGAGAAATAATACTCTTTGACGGTGTAGACGAAGTTGCTTGGATAAAAGGTTTCAGACCGCAAATAAAATACGATTTCGGAAACCCTTTAATCGTGGTTAGACAGTTCGAAACTAAGGCAGTATACGCCAAAGGAATAAAAGATCTTTCAGAACAAATAGCCAAAAAACTCACAAAACTTGGAAAGGTTGTTTATCTGTCAAGATATGAACGTAGACCTAGAAAAGGCTTGATTGTGCCAAAACATTTTGTAGATTCTGCCAGCCTTGTCGCCCAAGCTGACCTCTTTGTGGGAATCGGCGGAACAATCACCCGTGAAGCAGCCCTGCAAGGAACACCTGCAATAACCATTAAAACTCCTTTTGGACATTTTGTTAACGATTACCTAGCGAAAAAAGGTTTTCCAATTTTCAAAACGGAGGCCGAGCAGACAACGAAGCTCGCTGAGAAGCTTTTAAACAAAAAGTGGGATGTAAAAAAACTTTTAGCTAATCTTGAAAACCCAGCGGATGTTATTAAAGAAATAATAGAAGAAAAGCTATGAAACCTAAGGAACTAAATTTTTAGGCTTTTTAGCCTTTATGAAGCGTTTTCTCCTCATTTCATACTCTTCCCTCGTCATCATTGGTTTTGCTGGTACTCCCTTTACTATAGTGTTAGGCGGCACATTTCTTGTTACTACACTTCCGGCAGCTATCACCGAGTTTTCATTTATCGTAACATTTGGTAGAATGGTTACACAACCGCCTATTACCACGTCATCCTTTATTATTGTTGGAGTTAAGCACTTGCTATGTGGAAACTTATCATTTAACAAGCTACTATTTGGTCCTATGAATACGTTGTTACCGAGTTTACATCCATTTGATATGGTAACGTGAGCCTGTATCATGCAGTTTTTTCCTATATCGACATTTTTCCCTATGTCGCAAAAGCTACCTATTTTGGTTTTATCTCCGATTTTTGTGTTATCTCCTATAACAACATAGTTCCATATCACGACATCTTTGCCAAATTCAACATTTTCTCCTATTATCACGCCTTTTCCAAATTTCGGCTTTTGCACAGTAGCTACCTTCTCTGCTTTAACTAGGAACAATTGTAGGTTTATATAATTCAAAGGATTTATTTTATGTTTCTCTAGGAGGCTTTAAAGACTTGAATTTAGAAAAGGTTTTGGTAATCGGGTTAGGCGAAGTTGGACGCCCCCTTTACGAAATATTAAAAAAATGTAATAAATTCCAAGTTTATGGTTTTGATATTGACGAGAAAAAAGTGAAAGAGATTGAACAAAGCGAGATCCCCCAAGAAGTTGATATCATACATATTTGCATTCCATGCTTCAGCCAGCATGAATTTATAAACGCTGTGGTGAACTATGTAAAAAAATTCAAACCCAAACTTCTAATTATTAATAGTACGGTTCCACCTGGAACAACACAAGAAATTCACAAACAATGCGATAGTCTTGTTGTCCACTCTCCCGTTCGCGGTGTACACAAAAATTTTGAGCATATGATGTGGGAATTGAAACGCTGGAAAAAATATATAGGCGGCACAGATGAGAAATCAGGCAAATTGGCTTCAAAACATTTTGAAGCTGCGGGGTTTAAAACAGAGGTTCTAAAGAGTTGCATCGAAACGGAATTAGCAAAACTCTTCGAGACTACCTACAGGGCTTGGATGATTGCTTGTTTCCAGGAAATGCATCGCATCTCAAAATATTTCAGCGCAGATTTTGACCAAGTTGTAGATTTTCTGGAGGATACGCACCGTGTAAGGTTCGACAGGCCAGTGATGTTTCCCGATGTTATTGGGGGGCATTGCCTAATTCCAAATTGTAAACTACTATTAGAGAAATATGAATCCGATTTTCTACGACTAATTTTGGAGTCCAATGAGAAAAGGAAGAAGGAAATTCTAAAGAAGGACATTAGGGACGAAGTAGAGAAAATCAAGAAAAGAGTGAAAAAATTAGAGAACAATTTGGCGAAATAATCGTCGTAATTTAGAAATAGTCTTTTTGATCCTTGCTATTTGATGAAAGTTTGGATGTGGGGATATCCCTACCAAAATTTAACCTGTTCCACATTCGTTCATGCAAATAGTAGATAATAGTTTTCACTATTGTTTCTAGGAAACCAACACTTAAGCTTACAGCAAGGTCTCTAGTGATTATAAATACTAGCGTCGTTGTGGTAGTAGTTGCAATTATCCGCCACGAAAGAGTTTTCATTAGACTTCTAGATCGTTTCTCCATGTCAGTGACTCCAGTTTCAATTACGAACCTCGAGAACGATCCCGGCAGCTGCTGTTCCTCTCTTCCCTTTGATAACAAACCTTCCTAATTCAGGAAAATCTGAGTACTTTTCTACACATATAGGTTCAAGCGCTAAGAACTCGATCTCTCCCACACCTTCCTCCTTCAAAACTTCTGGATTCTTCAGACGGACAGTAAGATTAACTGGATCAATTTCACTAATTATTTTTTCAACTTTACACTTTTTTTCAGCGGTCCCATAACGAATTATTAGTTCGTCACCATTCTCTATTTTGATGCCTGAAAACAGAATTACTTCAGCAACAAATTTCTTAACTTTTCCCGGCTGGTTTTCAGGATAACTTAACACTTCGCCTCTTTCTACAGCGGTAATTTCATCTACAATTAGACCAACCGAATCTCCTGGCTCAGCTTTTTCTTTTGAAGAACCGAATGCCAGAAGTTTTTTCAAGAAGCCTTTTTTTCCAGACGGGTTAAAGACAACTTCTTTTCCAACTTCGAGGGTTCCCGTTTCAATTTTACAAACGACGATTTCTTGGTTATCTTCAGACTGGTATACGTCTTGGACAACTCCTCTTAATGGCTTGTTTATTGGAAGAGTGTGGGGAATTATGTTCTTATCTAAAGTATCAATCAGTGTCAGTCCTTTGTACCATTGCATTTTTTCCGATTTTTTGAAGACGTTATCGCCTTTCATTGCTGAAACTGGTATCATTGGCACATCATGGTACCCTAAGCTTCGAAGAACTTGTTCTAGTTCCTTGCACGTTTCTTGGTATTTATCCTCTTTATAAGCAACTTCATCCATCTTATTGATTGCAACTACAAGCTGTTCGATTCCTAAAGTCTTAATTAAGAAAGTGTGTTGCCGAGTTTGATTTTGTATTCCTTCTTTTGCAGATACTACAAGTACCGCGGCGTCGGCTTGAGATGCTCCAGTGAGCATTTTTTTGATGAATTCTTTATGGCCGGGGCAATCTATGATTGTATAAAGATATTTCTTGGATTTGAAGGGTGTCTGCATTATGTCGATTGTTAATCCGCCCTTTCTTTCTTCTTCTAAACTATCAAGCAAGAAAGCAAACTCGAACTTTGTTTTCCCAGTCTGCTTTAGCTCAGTCCGGATCTCTTCTAGTTTTTGCTCAGGAATTGCTTCAGAATCATAAAGTAGCCTACCAATCAATGTAGATTTTCCATGATCCTTGTGACCCACAACCACTAAATTAACCCTAGGCATACTCATTTTCTATAACCTTCCTAATTAAATCGTAAAAACTGGTTATTTTTGGAAAATCGAGTCCTAATTCCTTATTAAGGGAGTAAAACCCGTTTCGACTATGATCCCCATATCTCCCAACAGCTTTCATTCCATGATCTGATATCACAAGAACAAAATTGTCTAAATCTTTGACTTTCCCTGCCACTTCGTCAAGCTCACGGTATACTTCAGCCATTTTTTCGGTAATTCCAAAACTTAAGTGTCCAATGGCGTCTGCAAGGTTAAAATATCCTATAACAACATCAAATTTTCCGACAGCGTTTAAAAACTCCTTCTTGTTTTCTCTATGGTTCTTCCAAATAACCTCATCGTATTCCTCTACCGTTGCTTTATCTTCAAAATACGCTTTAAGCAGTTTTCTTTCCTCTGCGTGATTCTTTTGCTTATATGAGAATGCTGGCAAATCTATTACTTTATGGGTTTTAAAGAATTTTAGAAATGTTTGTTCAATTGGTACTTGAAATTCCCACTGAGTTTTCAACGGAATTTCCTTTTCCATGTTTTTACCGGTTAGAAAAGAAGCCCATAGGACTATGGTTCTTTCCTGATTGAAGTTTGAAAGGTCTGTTTGGCCGTACTCTTTCTGCATTAAGTTTTTGCAGTTAAACTTTTTCACTTGGTCAAGGTCTAAGGCGTCCAAAGCCAGTATTATCATAGTATTTTACCTTTACATGTAGCCTAAGCTTCGCAGTTTCTGCATCATGTACGCTTTTTCTTTGTCTTGAGCTCTTCCAGCTCTTTCAGGGATCTTTGATGTTTCGATCTCCTTAATGATTTCATCTATAGTGCCTGCTGTTGAAGGAATAGGCACTGTGCAGGGCATACATCCAAGACTTCTATATCTTTTGCCATCTTTGGCGAAGTATAACGGGTTTATTGGTAATCCTTCTTCTTTCACATATCGCCAAACATCAAGTTCTGTCCAGTGTAAGATCGGATGGACTCTCATGTGAGAGTAATCTTCTGAAGGTTTCACATATAAATCCCATAACTCTGCTGGTTGATCCTTGTAATTCCAACGGAAGTTTTCGTCTCTTGGAGAATAGTATCTTTCTTTAGCTCTAATTCCATGTTCGTCTCTTCGTATTGCCAAAATTAAAGCGTCAAACTTTCTTTCTTTTATCAAGTTTTTCAATGCTTCTGTTTTTAGTTCTGTGCAGCATTTGAGTCTTCCCTTTTCCGGGGACAATCCTTCTTTTAGGGCTTTTTCATTTTTGGCTATGATTAGGTTAAATCCCCATTCTTTTGCGATTTTATCTCTGAATGCATAGATTTCTGGGAACTTATAGCTTGTATCTATATGAATCACAGGAAAAGGAATTTTGCCGAAGAATGCTTTTTTGCAAAGCCAAAGAGCAGCTGTGGAATCTTTTCCGGTGCTCCATAAGACCGCTAGATTTTTAAATTGAGCTTTAGCTTCACGAATAATTGCTATGCTTTTCTTTTCTAGTTCTTGAAGGTAATTTTCCATGGCTATTCGCCCTATTTTTGCTGAAACAAGTTAAACGAAGAAATGATATATAAACGTTGTGAAAGTGACATATCAATTAAACATCAGTGAAATATAAATATCTGAAGTCACATTCTTTAGCAAGGGAAACTACAATGGTTGAATATGTTAACATTCCAATTCCTAAACCCTTGTACGAAAGACTCACAAAAAGTTTAGAAGGAAGCGGATACCGCAGTACAACAGAATATATAATTTATTTAATTAGAAAACACCTTCCTGACTTAGAATCTAAAGATATGAAAAGAAGATTAAAGGCGTTAGGATATATCCCATAAATCAAATGGAAGGGATAGCCCCCGTTAAGCTATCTAAAAACACCGTTTGAACACGAGTCCGTTTCCATTAAACGCTGTTATTATGATATTTATCCTATACATAACTTTCCAAAATGATCTATTCCCAGACGAACACATGATAAATTTTAGAATGTTGGCAAAATGAAACCTGCTCTTCGATAGACTTTTATGCAGTTTCGCTAATTAACATTGCTAGGTGAGTACCCTCATGGGGAACATGGAAACTTCAGAAGAAAAGAAGTTTACCAAAATATCAATTCCTACATCTCTCTTTGAAAAGATAAAAGAAAGAATTAAAGGCACAGGTTTTCCCACAGTTTCAAGCTATGTTACATACGTTTTGAGAGAGCTGATTGAAGAAGAGGAGGAAGAAAAAGAGCCTTTCACTAAAGAGGACGAGGAGAAGATAAAAGCCCGTTTAAGAGCACTTGGATATATAGATTAAAATTTTTCCATCTCTAAAAAGACGTAGACATCAGAAAACTGAATATATCTAGTTTTAATTATACACAGAGAGATACCGACTTTCGTTTACGTTCTGCCCGAATAGTGTGCACAGAGTATTTTTCAAAAAATGATTGCTATAAAAACAATAGTTAGTTAATTAATTACCCCAGTAACCTTTCAGAAATCAGTCTTATTTCTAAACTCGTAATAAAAATGATAAAAATAATAAAAATAAGGTTTACAGGAAAATCTTAGGTTACAATTGGATGAAAACTGGATGAATAATGATGAGTACCAGACCGCTAACGTATAAACATAAAAGAGTTATAGATTTTCTAAAAAGCAATAATTTGGTAAAAAACAAAACAATTTTGGATGTTGGTGGAAGAGATGGGTTAATAATAGACAGATTAGATGGAGCGTTTCGTAAAGTGATACTTGACATAGACAAATTAGAAATCCAAAAGTCTATTACTAAATTCAAAATAGTTGCAGATGCATCCTTTATGCCTTTTTGTGATAATTGTTTCGATGTAGTAATTTTTAGTGAAGTTTTAGAGCATTTGAAAAATCCAGAAGCTGTTATAAAAGAAATTGCCCGTATTGCGAAAATAGTTGTTCTAACAACGCCGAATAATTCTATACTCAGAAAAATAATATGGAGAATTAGACGAAAATCTGTAAGGTTCTTATGCAATTTGAAAATTCTAATATTCTCACCTAAAATATTCATCGCCAAAAAACATTAACACCACAGTCACAAAGAGAACTACTCTAAGTATGAAAGCAAGGTTCAATCCAGCCTTAATTGTGTATGCATTGCGCTCAATCTTTTGGTAAATCGATCACAGTTCCATCAATGTCTTCTGGTATATCCAACCCTAAGAAATCCAAAATGGTTGGAACAATGTCGTACACTCTTATCCCTTGCATCCAAGATGGTCGCACGTTTTCTCTGTAGATTATTATAATCCCTTCTGGATGATGTGCTGAAAATTCTCTTCTCATTGCTGGCTTGGGTGCTATTGCATCACCACGAAGTGCATAGCCTCCATTAAAGTTCGGAACTATAACCAAGTCAGGCATAGCCTCTAACTGTTTTCCATGGTATATCTCTTCTTTTTTCCAAACTCCTCCAATGAATTGACTTCTTTTTAACATTGAAACTATGTAATCAGTTAGCTCTTTTTCTCTTATGTAAACTCCAAATCCATGTGCAAATGCTTTTGATAACTTTGGATTAATGTGAGTTGTCATTTTTGCTCTGATGTCCACTTTTAGGAGTTGTTTATAGATTTTTAGCAATACAAATTCAATAGATGAAGGCACTTTAGAAAGATAAGTGTAAAGGCTTTCAGGTAAACGAAATTGTATTCTTGGATTGTCAACTTGTCTTTGACAAGCGATATCCTTGATAGTTTGTTGGGATGCTTTCTTTACTAAACCCATTTTTTCAAAAAGAGTGTTAACATAAACCCCATAGTTAAACTTTCTAAAACCATGGTCTGAAAGTACGATGAGTAAGTCAGCTATATCCTCAATTATCTTAAAAGTTTCATCAATCTTATTGAACAAACGCATCACTTTTCTATCTTTTTTCATTACTAAATCGTAGTATCGATGGAATAGATGATCCGGTTCACTGTAAACTGCCCAGAACAAATCCCAATCTATTTCCTGCAGAAGTGCATTTATTGTGTCCACACGACTTGACACGTCAGCATATTCAGCATCCCAATTCTTCTTAAGCAAGGGAGACGGTTTAGTCAACGTTGGACCATGATAATTCTCTGCGTATTCCTTTATTTCTGGTGAATATCTTATTTCGGGGGATAACCAGTCAGTTATTACATAAGATCCTGGAAATTTCTTTATTGGATAAGTTAGAATTTGATTTACGCATATGCTTTTCAAATTTTGTACTGCGACCATTTCGTGAATTCTTAAGTATTTAACATCACGGGAATTTAGAATCTTTATCCCGTTATAGTCTTTCGTTGGTATTGTAAATCCAAAGACACCATGTTTTCCAGGGTTTACCCCTGTAGCTAAGCTTGTCCAAGCTGGGCCTGATTCTGGGGGGATTGTTGACTCTAATGTTCCTTTAAGTGATTTTTGTGTTATTCTTTTAAGATTGGGCATTATGTTCCATTTGAAAAGTTTATTCAGAATATGCCATGCCATGCCGTCTAAGCCTATCACTACAACTCTTTTTTTCATAAGTTGTCTCCTAATAATTCCTTCAGACGTTTTCTTTGCTTTCTGAATTCTTCTATCTCTACGGCGGGTCTTCCAACTACTGTTGTTCCATCAGGGACATCATGTATAACTAAGCTTCCCATCCCTACAAAGACATTGTTTCCTATTTTGATGCTGTTCTTTATAGTTGAGTGGGGTGCTATGTAGGTGTAATCACCTATTTCAGTAGCTCCAGCAATCAGAGTCATCCCCGTTATTATACAATGTTTTCCGATTTTTACTTCGTGTCCAATGTCACAGTTTGGGCCTATCTTAGTGCCTTTTCCTATTATTGTAGGCCTAAGCATTCCTCTTTGAACCGTAGTGTTGCTTCCTATGTCTACATCATCCTCAATTATTAAAGTGCTTATATGGGGAATTCTCTTCAGCTCTCCCTCTTTGTTTTTCCCGTAATCTAATCCTTCCGCGCCTATGACTGCATTAGCCCTTATGGTAACTCTATTTCCTATAACAATATTGTCATAGATTACAACCCCAGGGTGAATGTCAACGTCTTTTCCAATTTTTACATTCTTACCGATGTAGGCATGAGGAGATATAATGGGAGTTTCCTTCACAAAAAATTCTTGGAGAACTTTTGCAAAATCATATTTTGGTGATTCGCTTAAAATTAGTGTGGATTTAGTCTTGATGCGTTTGAGTTTGCTTTTCAAGTGTTTTTGACATATTACTATTCCCGCACTTGTTTTGCTTATTGCTTCTAAATCTCTTTCGTCGTTTTTCAAGAAACAATACGCTAATTCGTCAGATTTAGCTGTATGTAGATATCCTGGTTTTGTTACTTCTTTCATTGGATCGCCTAAGATTTCTGCATTAAGGAATAAAGCTATCTCTTTGGCTTTCATTTATCACCGCCGGCCAAACAGGGCATTCATTGCATTCTGATGAAAGAACTTTTCATGGTTTTCTTCCTTTACGCATTTTTTCCATTCTTCAATTATGGTGAAGGGTAGTAACGGATAGTCACTTCCGAAAATGAATTTGTGACGGAGATACTTGTTCATTGCAATGATGTAAGATTGGAGTAGATGTTTCGGGCGTAGCGCACTAACCTCTAAATATACATTAGGATGTCTATGAGCAAGTACTAAGGGCAGATCTCCGAAACCGTTTCCAGCATGTGACATTACAATTCTCAAGTCTGGAAAGTCAACAGCGACATTGTCAATTCTGAAGGGATGGTTAAGATATAATTTTGCTCCTGTGTAATAGTGTAGAGATGAGTGTATGATCACACATGCATCGTAATCCGAACATAAAGCGTATAACGGGTAAAGTTTGCTATCATCAATAGCCATTGGCGGGTTTTGTAAAAGTCCACCGAAATTAAATCCCAATAATCCTTCTTTTAGAGATTTTTTCAATTCCTTGTAAGCGTTCATTACTCCCTTCTCTAGTTTTGCCCCTGCTATCCCAAAAAAAACGTCGCTGTAATCCTTACACATTTTCAAAACAAACTTATTACCTTCAGCACTACCCGAACATAAAACTGCCTTTGCTATTCCAGCTTTTCTCATTTCTTCTATGGTTTCTTCGGGAGTTTGGTATGTTAACCGGGGGTGCATCTTATAAAACTCTATGTACTGTTCGAATTGTGGAATTGGCTTAGGCACCCAAGCTTTTAATGCCTCTGGAGTTCTAAGCCTTATCCTAAAGTCAATTACTTCCAGCAACATTCTCCCTAACACTCTATGTAATAA